>Ga0137378_10005018_pt1 | contig 11440 bp, 10 predicted proteins | sample SagtaG_21_FD_104813 | JGI IMG/M metagenome (GOLD analysis project Ga0137378, IMG submission 104813) | Vadose zone soil microbial communities from Sagehorn Ranch, Mendocino, California, USA - Sage2_L_60_16 metaG | ecosystem: Environmental > Terrestrial > Soil > Vadose zone | place: USA... | reverse complement strand
GTGGCAAATGAGCCACTCAAGGGATCAACATCAGCAAGAAAATCGCACATCATAGATAAGCAAAACTGATAAATGAAGACCGAAGCTCTATCAACGTCCAGTTTTTCAGCAGCCTGCTAGACCTCAGAGATGACTTGCACGGCAGTTTCACCTTTTCTCTTCAGAATCATTAGAAGCATGTCTTTGAGATTCTGCATCGCCCGCCTTCCCGCCGGTATCATCGCCAGAACCAATAGTGAGATTCCCACAGTGGTTCCGAAGGCGAGCATTAAGCGAATCACCAAATGTTGAAACATACCCAGCCATGGACGACAGACAACTAACACTGCCAATGTGGCTAAAGCGGTGACCACAGAAGGAGCAATGGTTCGGTAAATATCGACGGCCCGAACCGGCCCCTTGCGGCCGATATACCAGAACATAAGTGGCGTGCTGATACAGAGATCGGTTATGGCGTATGAAGCGGCCACGCCTGTCGCTCCCCAGGGCAGACCGACGACGATTGAAACGACGGCGATTACAGCGCCTGCGATTCCCCACTTGAACATCTCGCGCGAGCGCCCCTGTGTAATAAACAACCAAAGGCCGGTTTTGCTAACTGGTTGCATGATCGCCGCTATTCCCAGCAGCATGAAAATGCGGCCGGCGTCGCGCCACTTGGGTCCAAGCAGAAATATCATGAGCCAGTCAGACGTCGCGATCATAAATGCCACACTTGGCATCGTCAGCATGGCAATCTTTTCCAGAATTCTAAGATAGCCAGCGCGATAGCGCTCAGGCAAATCGGCCAATCGGCTGAGAGCAGGCACCGCGACAGCAGCCAGCGGAGTATTGATTTGGCCCATCGGCATAAGCAGCATTTGATAGGCCCTTGAGTAAATGCCCAGTTGATAAGCTCCCCAGAACCTGCCGATTAACGCGTTATCCAAATTCTGGGCGAAGAAGGTCGTGAAGTTATAGCCGGTGAGATTTCCCCCAAACTTAAGCATGGACCGCACCCCCGATCCACGCACCGGCAATCCCGGCCGCCACTTGCACGCGGTCCACGCTCCTACGATTGTGACTAGAGCGAACACAACTTGATTAAGCACCAGGGCCCAGTAACCGGCACCATTCAAGGCCGCTAGAATGGCGGCACCCGTGCCGATTGCGAGTGCGCTCACCTCGACAGCCGCAATAGCGGCAAAGCGCATCTGCCGCATGAGAATTGCCATGTGTTGAATCGAAATTCCCGTCAAGAAGATCACCAGCGAGTATCCGGCGGCAATTCCTAACAAGCGTGGTTCCTTATAGAACCAAACCAGTAAAGGAGCGCCAGCGAGAACTGCCAGCATAATCAGGGTGCTCAGCCCTACGTTTAACCAAAAAAGCGTGCTGACTTGAGCGTGACTAAGTTCCTTCCATTTTACTGTAGCTGCGGGTAGGCCCAGATACTGAAACAATCCCAGAAAGCTAATGAGGACCACAACCATACCCACTAGACCGTAGTCTTGTGGCGCCAGCAGTCGAGCGACCACGATTGTCGATGCAGTACTGATCAGAAACTTCACGATCTGAACGGCCAGAGTTATCGCGCCGCCGCGCATCGAGCGACTTCCCAAATCGTCGCCTAAGTGATCTGTCCGGAAGTGATGATTCTGGTCACCGGCGATAAACTGCTGCTGGTTTGAAATCTTTGTCAAAGTCTTGGAAAGCCTATCTCAGAGCGAAATAATCGAGGTTGCGGTGGATGGATCGTCAAAAAACTGCCTCGTATTATACATAATTTGAAAATTTCTTAAGGTGGTCTGGGGAACGGTCGTTAACCACAATTACTTAACACCGGAGCGTCCGATCGCTTGCTATCCAGAGTCTGAGCGCTCGCTCCCCCATTAGTTTCACTCGTTTGGGCTTCATAGATTCGGCGGAAGCAGACCGCATATCCGACTAGATAGTAGATAAACCAGTAGTACGCCACGGACACGAAGAAACTGCTGAACATGTAACCAACCAGACTTGCCTGCAGGCCCACAGCGATATAGTAGAAGCGAGAATCGCGGGCCATAGTCAGGGCCTCGCGCTCAATCTTTTTCAGTCGGTTTAGCGGACCTGTCACAAACATCGTGTACAGAAGAAGCGCACCCATTCCCATTTCAGCGGCGACCTGCGTGTATGAATTATGACTAACCATACTGTGCGCGGAGACGAGGGAGAAGTTTCCGATTCCGATGCCCAGCAACGGATGTCTGAGCGCCACCAGAAAGGATTGCTTGAGAAGCTCGGACCGGGGGCCGGATGAACCAAAGGCATCTAGACTGGGATCAAAAATCGACAAGAGACGGATCCAATATGATCCTGGGGCCGCAGCGATAAAGATCACGGTGCCAAGAATCAGTGAAACGATCACTACGCCGCGCCGGCGACGAGCGAGTTTCAAACTCATAACAACGGTTGCGGCCAGTAATCCAATGAATGCTCCGCGCGAGAAGGTAATTACCAGGGTTGCTATTGCGAGAAGGGCAATTGCCCAGTACAACATCTTTCCAAAAAAGTTGCGGGCAGCAAATCCTAGCATTAGGGCCAGTGGAAACATTGTTACGAGGTGAAGCCCCAGATCGTTTGCGTTGTCAAACATCCCACCGGTAATAGACCCACTGACGCGGTAACCCTCGACCGTCAGGTTTCCCAAGCGGTAATCGTTAAGTGCTGAGAAGCACAAAACACACGTCACGGCAAAGGCGACGTAGAACATCCCTTTCAAACGACGCTCCGTTCGCACCACATTAACAATGACGATGAAGATGATCACGGCCTTAATGAATGGCTCCCAAAACGTATGTAGGGCGTCGCCCGGACTGACTGCCAATGGGACCGACAACAATGCGGCGACACAGAGGAGCAGCAGCAGATTCACCTCCCTGGGACGCGCTCCGAGTGAGCCTTCCATGGCCAGTTGAGAAGGGATAAAAGCCAGCAGCGTTATGATCGCTGCGATCAAGGCAATCGGAACAGATGCAAGCTCAGGGAGGTATTCCTGGGGCCTGAAATATACGATGATGGTGAAGATCAATAGCGCGCAGTAAGTGAGCGTATGACCACGAGCCAGTCCGCGACCCCTATTGTGTGGTCTACGTTTATCAGTCGAGGTGACACGTTGTAAAAGCTCCTGAGCAGCTCCCTTGGCCGGCTCGGGTTCCGCTCTTGCCAACGTCTCCGCATGATCTCTGCTCAACAATGAAGGCGTTCGTTTCCGACGGGTGATGGGCTCGTAATCCACAAATCTGGTTGTATTAGCCATTCAACGTGTTTCAGGGCAGGAAATCCAAATAGCCGATATAAAAATGTTAGCTGCTAACTATTGTCAACCCAGCAGCATCACATTAGGTCCCGAGATGGTCGAAGACATGAACTATTCCCAACAAGACATTTAAGATCAGGCCGAACAACGCTCCATTCCCATAATAACAGCAGAATCCGTCCCGGACGCAAATATCACCTCGCAGACCAATTTGTAAGACAAGTTCTGCATCAGAACAATTGAGTTTTCTTAGAGTCGGCACTTCGTGCGATTATCTAAGCGAAAACGGACGTGTCCGGTAAGTTCACTGAAGACGAAAACGCCACTAATTCTTCTGATGCCCACAATCAAACTACTTGTCGTGATCGAGGCAACGACCGTAAGCGGGCCCGCCAAGAATCTCCTGGGATTCTTTCGTCTATTGCGCTCACCGGAATTCCAAAACGAAGATTTGCCGAGGATGGAGTTTTCCATAGTGACCTTTCACCGTTCCGGGCGTTTGAAGCTTGATGGCGATGGGTCCTCAGTCACAAAGCGACCGCAGAATGCCTTCGTGGCGGCGGCTCTAGCTCAGGGAGTTGAAGTGGACGTGATCTCTGAACGCTTCCTTTTCGACCCAGGAGTTATTGGCCAGTTGCGGAACTTTGTGGCGCGACGTGCGCCACACGTCGTGCAGACGCACATGGTGAAATCACACTTCCTTACAAAGCTTTCCGGAATCGGCCGTGAGTATCCGTGGGTGGCCTACCACCACGGTTATACAACCACCGACCTGAAAATGCGCGGCTACAATCAGCTCAACCGCTGGTCGTTGCCGTCGGCCTCACGGGTGATCACCGTATGCGGCGCATTTGCCAACGACTTGTCCCGCGCCGGCGTCAGGCCTAACCGCATTTCCGTATGCCATAACTCAGTCGAGCCACCGGTTTATGGATCTCCGGAAGACTCAAAAGGGTTACGCCAGAAGTTAGGCATTCATGAGGGCGAGCGGGTCGTGCTATCAGTTGGGCGGTTGTCGCGAGAGAAGGGTCATGTCGACCTGGTCAGAGCGCTCGCGGCTTTGCGCAAAATCTCTCCTTCGCTGCGTCCTAAACTAGTAATAGTGGGGGACGGGCCGGAACGAGAGCGAATCGCAACTGCGGCGAGAGCGGATGGTCTTACCGAGCAACTGATCTTTGCCGGTCATACCGCCGATGTACAGACATATTATGCGATTGCCGACATCTTAGCCTTGCCTTCTCACAGCGAAGGATCACCCAACGTGTTGCTCGAGGCTATGTCCGCGGGTTTGCCGGTAGTAGCAACGGCGGTCGGAGGCGTACCCGAGATTGCCTCCACAGAGGAGAATGCACTTCTGCTTGCGCGAAACGACACGTCCGGCTTCGCCCAAGCGCTGAGCCGCCTGCTAACGGATCGCGAGTTGGCCCAAAAACTGGGCCGGGCAGCAGCATTACACGTAAGAGAGAAGTTTTCTCCCGCAACGCAGGCTCGCTCGCTATTGCAGATTTATCAAAGTCTCGTCAGCGAAAAAGGCAAGGCTAAATCAAATTAAGCTCTTATGACTCCGCGAATCTCGGTTGTCGTTCCTCTTTACAATAAAGCACCCTACGTGCGGCGCGCGCTCGTTTCAATCGCACAGCAGACCTTCAGCGATTTTGAAGTGATCGTAGTTAATGACGGTTCAACGGATGAAGGTGCGGAGATCGCGCGGTCATTTGCCGACCAGCGGATGCGTCTGGTGACACAGCCGAACCTCGGCCCTGGTGCCGCTCGCAATCGGGGCATCAAGGACGCTCGCGCCGACCTGGTTGCTTTCCTTGATGCCGACGACGAGTGGCTTCCTGAATACCTGGAAGAGGGCGTAGCGCTTTTGGATCGAGCCGAACCCGATGTAGCTTGTGTCACGTTGGGCTATAACACGGAACCTGAGGCCACTTCTCATCTCTCGCTGTGGCGACGACGTGGGTTAACTGAGGGAACGCATCGCATCACACCTGAGACTTCTGCCGAACTAGTGGTTCACATGCTCGCCTACATGTCCCCATGTTCAACCATTAGCCGCACGGAGGTGTTGAAAAGATTGGGTGGCTTTTACGCTAGCGGTAAATGCAATTATGGAGAAGACGCCCACCTATGGCTGAAAGTCTTGCTCAATGAAGGGGTGGAGTTTGGCTTTAAGCCGCTCGCGCGCTTTCACGTTGAAGATTCAAGTTTAAGCAATAATTTGCCGGGGGTTCGGCCAGTGGAACCGTTTCTTCTTCATCCAGAAGAACTGTACGCAGTATGTCCTCCAGAGTTAGAGCCCTTGCTAGCCGAAGTTCTGATGATTCGCGCCTTGAAAACCGCCTGTGTTCTCGGTTATTGGGGATACTGGCGGGAGGCCAAAGATCTGGTGCGAGGCTTCAATACGCCAAGCTCCTGGCGCTATCCCTATTACGCGCCCTCATTGATTTGCAGAACGCCGCTGGGCGGGGTGATCGGCCGGATGCTACGGAGAATTAGCCCAGCCGTTTTTCTATTCCTCAATATCGCCACGCATAGTAAATGAGTTTTAGGTACTCACCCGGGACTAACTTCCATCCCAGCTTATGCAGCCACCAAGTCGCCGGTCGGGGTGTTTGCAAGCCCGCAGGGGGACCTTCAATCCCGAGGGTTATTTCAGTCCCACTAAATACCCGTTCAAAGACCGAGAGGGCTCGCCGTGAATGATATGCAGAAGTGACAATTAAGAGGCTGCGTAGGTTGTGCCCGATTGAGTAAGCGCGCAAGAATGCTGCCTCTTGGTACGTGTTCTCGCCTAACTTAGTTATAACCTCGATCTTATCGTTCGGCACCCCGGCTCGCTTCAGTTCCGATTCTGCGAGCTCAACGAAAAAGGGATTACGGTCGAGTTCGTGGGAGTAACCTGCCTGAAGCCCATCATTCGTTAGGATTATTCTTGGGGCACGGCCTTCGTTGTATAAACGGGCTGCCCACTGCGCGCGCTCGACATAGGTCGACGAGCCGCTGAGGACCACAATCGCATCCGCGCGCTCCAACCTTTTGGTTACAATAAGTGCATTCGCGGCGACCCAGGCAAGGGACAGGCACAAAAGGACCAGCAAGACGCCAACCAGGAGCCCACCAACACGTCGTCTCTTTTTTCTTCCACTGTCCGCAGTCATTGACAGAAGTAAATTCTTTATAGACGAGGCCGCAAAGGATGTCGCTTCCGCAAACCATCCAGCAGAAATATCGACGCCGGTTGTCTAACTTGCCGGAGTCTTCTTAAGAATAGCGATAATTCCTGTTCGGAACTCTTTGAGACGGTCGGTTAATAGAAGCCTGATCCAGATCAACTCAACCAGAGCAATCGGTGGAACGACGGCAAAGAGAGCATCAGTGACAATGATGCGGATCTTAATGACTTCGAAGCCGCAAGTATCAGCCAAGGTACGAATCATCTCACGGCTGTTGGCTTTATAATGAGTTAGAAAAACATCCTCTTGTTTTCTTCCGTCAAGGAGATAAATCAACCTTCCCTTCAGAGACTCAGGAACTCTCCTCGCCAGAGCTATGAAGTATCCGGCCGAATTTGGCGTATGAAAAATAAAAACTCCTCCGGGTTTTAGAACCCTACTGATCTCGCGGAACTGCGACTCAGGATCACTGAGATGCTCAACGAGCATGTTGGCGGTGATCAGATCAAAGGAGTCATTTTGAAATGGTAGCAGCGTAATGTCCGCCCTGGCTTTCATATGTATATTTCGGTGTTTCTTGAGTGATGGCAAATCGTAGTCGATGCCCACAATCATTCGGCAATTCGCCACAAGGCGTTTCTCTTCATCCTCACGCCAAGCCGGAAGAATCTGATGGCCGCAACCAAGATCTAACCAGTTAACATCTGGTTTGACGTATTGAGAAAGTACGTCTTCATATAGGTACTGGGAATACCTCAGCGATGGTGCGATTAGCTTTCGTAGTTCTCCGTAAATCTTATAGAGAGTTGAGCGTGGATCCATCGCCATAATATGGTTTCTCCGCTACTCCTTTGATTCGCTGGAAGGGAGGCATACCGGTAAATACCTTCCCTACGGTGACGTGCCAAAGATGAAACCAGTTGCCCTTATGCACCTTCTCTGCTCGCCTGACTTATGCCTTCAGAAGCGCCGCGTCGCTCAGATTCAAGCAATTGTTCGTAGAGACCTTGCAGGAGCGTAACCTGGGCTTCCCACGAAAACTTCTTGGCTACCACCATCCGACCGCGCTCGCCCATTAGGCGCCCCTTCTCTGGTTCTCGAAGCAGCGAAATTATCTGTTCAGCCATGGCAACATCGTCGCCACTTGGCACGAGGTAGCCGGTTTCACCGTCGATTACTACTTCCCGCGCGCCGCCCACGTCGGTTGCAACCACGGGAAGCACGGCGGCCATGTATTCGAGAATCGAATTTGAGAAGCCTTCAGCCTTCGAACTGAGAACGCCCACGTCCGAGATACCCAGCAAATCCCCAACGCGATTGCAACGCCCAATAAAGAAAACGTCTTCCGTCAAACCGAGTTCGGCCGCGTAAGCCTGCAGGCTGTCCTTGAGTTGGCCTTGTCCGGCGATGACAAACGCTGCGTCAGGGATGGCACCGCGCACCCTCCGGGCGGCGCGCAGGAACATGGGATGGTCTTTCACCGGGTGTTGAATATTCGCCACGATGGTCACAAAGCGGCGGGGAGACTCGTATGGCAAACCAAAACCAGCGAGCACTTCTTCGCGGCGCGCTCTCAGGGTGGGTGCGACTCTCTGGAGGTCAATACCGTTATAAATAGTAATTAGTTTTCTGGGCGCGACGCCCTCCCGAATCATCTGCTTACGCACGGCCTCGGAGTTGGCGATGACCGCATGCGCGAGCCGGAAGGCACATCGTTCGGCGAATCTCTGACCTGGCGTGCGTGAAAAATCTGTTTCACCTTTGAAGGCAATACGGGCTGGCACGCCTGCCAGGGTTGCCCCGATCATGCCGAAGATGTTCGAGTAGAAATCCTGGGCATGCACTACGTCGATTTTCTTCTCTCGGAGGTACCTTGCGAAGCGAAGTAATTGCAAAAACATTGAACGGTTGTAAAAACTCGTGATGGGAAAACCGGGAACTTCCTCGCCCACTAGCTGTTCTGCCTCATTGAGCAAATCGCCAGTGCGGAGCAAACACGCGATGTGCACGCGATAACCACCGCTGTCCTTCATGCGCTTCGCCAACTGCAGCATTTGGTGCTCAGCGCCGCCTTCACCAAGGCCATATATGAAATAGAGTACGTTACGCTTCATCTGTGCAGTGAACCCTAACTTGATGTTGTCAGTTGGACCAAGGTAAAATGCGTCGGGATGATTGAGCTAGCGATCTTTCCCGGGAGTCACGGTCACTGACCCTGTCGGAAGGGGAGCCGGATCCTCCCTGGTCGGTTCCCAGTGCGCGTAACGATTACCCTTAACGAATTCATAGAACGCTAAGAACGCTGCGAGATTCGTGAGCACAAAATACCGCGGCAAGGCCAGCAGTTTTATGGAGACGCCAAAATGTTCCAGCAAGCCGAAAAGAGCGGCCGTCAGAAAGAAGAGCACCTGAGCGCCGGCGATTAAGGCATAGAAGATCGAAGTCTGCGCCAGCACGATTGAAGCGGCCAGGATCGTTAGCAAAAGAACTGGCACCAGGTAGCGCAGAACCTTGTGGGAAATCATTTGTACTGCATAGAAGCCGACCTTGAACGGGTTCAGCATCGATCGGTGCCGCCAAAGGTCGGTGTAGGTCTGCGTAATCACGCGGATGCGCATGCCCAGCTCTTTGTCAGGTCGACTGTTCGTCTCTTCAGTGCAAACCGCTGCCGGCTCGTAGACCGTGCGCAGTCCCTGCTCCACCATTTTCGTAGCAATAATGAAGTCGCTACACGCTTCATTGTAGAGTGGCAAATAGGCTGACCGGCGCACCGCATAAAGGCATCCCGAAGCACCGATCAAAGAGCACGCGCGGCTCTCATGACGCTTGAGAAAACTTTCATAGCCCCAATATGACTTCGCACCCTGCCCAACGTCTGACTCACTGGGATCGACGTAAATAAGCCGGCCGGCAACGCAGCCGACCGACAAGTCCGCGAAGTTTGGCACTATGTTCCGCAGCACATCCTGCTGGTAAAGAGTAGTCGCATCGGAAAAGAGGATGATTTCACTTTGCGCCGCTCGCACCGCCTCATTTTGGGCGGCGGTCTTGCCTAACCGCTCCGGTTGACGATGAAGACGAACACCGCGCGATCCAAACTCCCGAACAATTTCATCCGTTCTATCACTGGAACAGTCGGAGGCCACAATGATTTCGGTTTTCCCTGCGGGATAGTCGAGCGTCAGAGTATTCTGTAGCTTCTTCCTGAGATGACGTTCTTCGTTGTAGGCAGTGATGATTATGCTAACGGTGGGTTCAATAGCTCCACGCTGAACACTGTGCTCTCCAAACCGGCTCATGAGCCAGACGAGAACTGGATAGCCGAGATAAGTATAGCCAAGCGCCAACACGCTTATCCAAAAAGCACACTTTGCGATCGGTTCTAAACTCATAGCACACCGTTTGAGGCAACAATCCTACAATATAAACCTCGATCACCTGCAGGGTCCCAGTTCAATTAACCTCAGGCTTTTCAATTCTCAGCCTGCTGCCTTAGCTCTGGCGAACTCATTTCTCAGCCACGACTCAAGCACGAATAAGTACCACAGTTGTTTTCGAGCCCTGCCGGTTCGGGTCGACTCCTCCAGCCATTTTAATGTGGGCCCGGCCTGTATCCAACCATCCCTTGCGAAAATGGAATCGCGCAATGTCTCTGCAACTCTGGCCCGCAACTTTCCCGGCAGCCATCGCTCAACCGGTATTGATTGTCTTCAGCTGAGAGATCAAAAATCCTATGCCGAAGCGTCGAGCGGAGTGCCCACCGTGTATACCGTTATGTCGGTACCTAGCTTTGCAATGACCCCACACACCATCGTGCACCAGGAACACTTCCGCGCAGTGTATCCCATAAACCAAACGCAAACATACCTCTAATTCTCAACGCGAGCCCATCGATTCTCCATTCCCGCTAGCCATGGATGAGGATCTCTGTGTCAGCATGGCTCTCAAATCCGTAACCTTTACTCTCTAGCTCAATGCGAAGATCGCGGAAATTGTAAATCGCGACATTGAACACTACTCCAATCGTGCGGTCGGGAGACAGCATTTGGCTGACTGCTCGATTCGCTTAGATCAAAGATCGCCAATCGTTTATGGCCCAGCACTCCGCGATCCCAAACCTCAAGACCCTCACCATTTGGGCCTCTGCGTTCTATCTTTTATACAATCCGTAAGCAAAGTGAGGCTTGGATTTGACCGAGTAAGTTACCTGAGGTTTGGGGTAACCAAGAACAGAACTGCAGAGTTGCCGAACCAGATTCGTTCCAGATTTGTGAGTAAAGCTGTTAGCTGATTCGGCAGTGTCAAGCGCCTCGGGCTGCTTGCCTGGGGGGCGACTCGATTAGTCCCTGGATAACCTGGGCCACGTGAGAGAGCGGTTTAGGCTTCCTCAAAAATGCATCGGCACCACAACCTAGTGCCTCTTTTTCCATCTCGGCTGATCCATAAGCTGTAAGGACTATGATCCGGGTGTGGGGATTTTGCCCGCGGATGAATTTAATCAGCTCCAGGCCGTCCGGTTGTTGAGCTGGGCCCAACCTGAGATCCTGAATTACCACGTTATAGTCCGCAGCTTCAACCAGTTTTTCCGCCTCTTCCAAGTCCTGCGCAGTATCAACTTCATAGCCTTGCAAGGTGAAGTATTCTTTCATAGAAAAACAAATTGACTCTTCGCCATCAACGACTAAAAGACGGAGCATCTGCACTTCCTCTTCGGGTGTCAGGTCACGACCGACCCATATTCGTCTCAGCTTACCCGAGACCTTTTTCAACGTTCCAATTCTGCTTTGCTTCACGCCATACCGGAGCAGGGGTGCGGAGTCGAGTACACTGCGTAGCAACCCGCTGAATTTAAAATAAACAACTAGTGTCCTGTCTCTAAAGTGCGCTAACAAAATCGGGGCGTGCCAACGGGGCGCTAGCCCGACCGTCAGGGAGGGCTCATGTGTTAGCGGCGTGTAAACTGAGCCCTCCCTGACGGTCGGGC
>Ga0137378_10005017_pt1 | contig 11442 bp, 11 predicted proteins | sample SagtaG_21_FD_104813 | JGI IMG/M metagenome (GOLD analysis project Ga0137378, IMG submission 104813) | Vadose zone soil microbial communities from Sagehorn Ranch, Mendocino, California, USA - Sage2_L_60_16 metaG | ecosystem: Environmental > Terrestrial > Soil > Vadose zone | place: USA... | reverse complement strand
GGACACGTCGGCTTTCGATCCGGATGATTTGGAGGATTAGAGATCCGGCGGGCGGACCGGATTGAGTTCCGAGAGAGTTGGTGGACCTGGTCGGGATCGAACCGACGACCTCTTCCATGCCATGGAAGCGCGCTCCCAGCTGCGCCACAGGCCCACTGTTTTGGAGGACACGACTACGAGCTGTCCGTTGCGGACAACATTAAGTATTCTCGCTGACCTCGCCGAGATAGTCAACGCGCGGTTTTTCTTGGTGACGGCAAGAACCGTCGAGCTGCGCTCGACCCTTCGGCCTCGCTCAGGGCAAGCTAGCCGAGGGGCTGTCCCCAGATGAACATTTCCGCGCACTGCGACATTGCGAATTCTTCATTTCTTTCCACAGGGGACTTCTGGCATAATTGATCGTGCACCCCACCTGCACCATTTTTCAAAAACAATTTAAAGCGAGGAAGAGATGCCAGCGAAGTACATCTTTGTAACGGGCGGAGTTGTGTCTTCACTTGGCAAGGGATTGGCCGCGGCTTCCATTGGCTGCCTGTTGGAGAGCCGGGGGATGAAGGTCAACATCATGAAGTTCGATCCGTATCTCAACGTCGATCCGGGAACCATGTCACCGTTTCAGCACGGCGAAGTTTTCGTGACCGACGACGGCGCGGAGACCGACCTTGATCTGGGTCACTACGAGCGCTTCACGCACGCCAAACTTTCTCGCGACAATAATTGGACGACCGGGCGCCTCTACGAGCAGATCATCGCCAAGGAACGGCGCGGCGATTATCTGGGTAAGACGGTGCAGGTGATTCCCCATGTAACCAATGAAATCAAGGCCGCGATGAAGAAGGTCGCGCAGGATGTAGACATCGCGATCGTGGAGATTGGCGGGACGGTGGGCGACATCGAGTCGCTGCCGTTCATGGAAGCGATCCGGCAGATGCGGCAGGAACTGGGCCGCGAGCACACGTTATTTGTGCATGTCACGCTGGTGCCGTTCATTGCCGCGGCGCAGGAGCTCAAGACCAAGCCGACGCAGCACTCGGTGAAGGAGTTGCTCAGCATTGGAATCCAGCCAGACATTTTGCTGTGCCGTACCGATCGCTTTCTGGCGAAAGATATCAAGTCGAAGATTGCGCTGTTCTGTAACGTCGCGGATGAGGCGGTGATCACTGCGAAGGATGTGGCGTCCGTTTATGAAGTGCCGCTGGTGTTCGCCAATGAAGGCGTCGACACGCTGGTGCTCAAGCTCCTGCACATGGAAGCGAAGGACCGCGACCTGTCGAAGTGGGAGGACATTGTCCACCGCGTCTACAATCCGAAGGACACGGTTACGATCGGGATCGTCGGCAAGTACGTCGAGTATGAAGACTCGTACAAGTCGCTGAAAGAGGCGCTGGTTCACGGGGCGCTGGCTCACAACCTGAAGCTGCAGATCAACTGGATTGAGGCCGAGGGTCTGGAAAGCGTAGACGGTGACAAGGGTTACGAAGCGCAACTCGAAGGCTATGACGGAATTCTGGTGCCTGGAGGATTCGGCAAGCGCGGCATCGAAGGGATGCTGCTCGCGATCCGGTATGCGCGCGAGAAGAAGGTTCCGTACTTTGGGATTTGCCTTGGTATGCAGACGGCTTGCATTGAATTTGCCCGCAACGTGGTAGGGCTGGCGGAGGCGAACTCGAGCGAGTTCGATCCGGCGACGCCGCATCGCGTGATCTACAAGCTGCGCGAGTTGCGCGGAGTCGAGGAACTCGGCGGAACGATGCGGCTGGGCGCGTGGCCGTGCAAGATTGAGCCTGACACGCTGGCACACAAAATCTACGGGAAGCTGGAAATCAGCGAGCGGCACCGGCATCGTTATGAGTTCAATCGCGAGTATGAGGAGCCGATGGTCGCGGCGGGACTGCGCATTTCGGGGTCGACGCCGGATGGGACTTACGTCGAGATGGTCGAGTTGCCGGACCATCCGCATTTCATTGGGTGCCAGTTTCATCCCGAGTTCAAGTCGAAGCCGCTGGAACCGCATCCGCTGTTCAGCACGTTCGTGGGGGCGGCGTATGAGTATGGAGTGAAGCGGCGGGCGGAGAAGGAAATGGCGGCGGTGGAGATGTTTCATCGGCCGGAGAAAGTTGCGCGCCGGTAGGAGAAGATCTTAACCGCTAAGTTCGCGAAGAAAGGCCGCTGAGAACGCAGAGAAGAACTCTAAGACGGATTTCACCGTTTCTTAGGTGCGACCTCGGTTGTGAGAGGGCTTGAGCTGAACACTTCTTTCCAGGTCGGCGACGTTCATATCGGTTCCGGCGATCTGTTTTTGATTGCCGGGCCGTGCGTGATTGAGAGCGAAGAGCATGCCATGCGAATGGCGGAGATCATCAAAGGGGTGACGAAGGCCCTGAGTTTCCCTATTATTTTCAAAGCGAGTTACGACAAGGCAAACCGCACTTCGATTCGCAGCTTTCGCGGGCCAGGGATCAAGGAAGGCCTGCGAATTCTGAAGAAGATCAAGAATGAGTTGAACGTGCCGGTGCTGACCGATGTGCACGAGACGGCGGATGTGGGCAGGGTCGCCGAAGTGGCGGATGTATTGCAGATTCCGGCGTTCCTCAGTCGCCAGACGGATCTTGTGGTAGCCGCCGCGTTGAGTGGACGGCCGGTGAACATCAAGAAGGGGCAATTCGTTTCGCCGTGGGACATGCGGCACGCGGTTGAGAAGTGCCGCGATGCTGGCAATACTCAGGTGTTCCTGACCGAACGCGGAGCCAGTTTTGGATACAACAATCTGGTGGTCGATATGCGCTCGCTGGCCATCATGCGTAAATTCGCGCCGGTGGTTTTCGATGCGACGCATTCGGTGCAGTTGCCGTCGTCGCAGTCCGATGGGAATGGCCCGGCGGTGAGTGGCGGGCAGCCTGAGTTCATCCCGTTGCTTTCGCGCGCTGCGGTGGCGGCGGGCGTGGACGGGGTGTTCATGGAAGTCCACGACAATCCGACGGAAGCGAAGTCGGATGGCGCGAATGCGCTGGAATCGACCAAACTGCGCGGCGTGTTGAAAGAGTTGCTGGCGGTGCGAAAGGCGTTGGACCTGGCGCACGCCACGCCGTAGGCGAATCGCTGTCTCGGACGAGACGAAACAATTTAGCCCAGCGCTTCAGCGCTGGGATGGTACGGAGCGAAGAACAAGTCCCGGAGGGCCGGTACACCTAACCTAGTAGGTATGCGGGATCGTAGGCCACCCCGTACTTCTTCAGGAATTCCACAAACTCGTCTTCGAAACTCCTCCTCTCGTGATGCTGGCGCTGATTTTGAATATAGCGAACGACATCCGCCGTGTGCGAGGCGCTCACGCTGAAGGCTCCATATCCTTCCTGCCATGCGAAGCGCTCGTCGCAGGTGCGAACCTCATTGATCCAATGTGACGAACTCCCTTTGAGGAACTGCACGGCCTTTGCCAACGGAAGGGTCGGCGGTAGCACGAGGAGAGCGTGCACGTGATCACTCGCTCCGCCGATGATGGCTTCGAACCTCCGATTATGTGCGATTCCGGCCATGTAGGCCCAGAGCTTCGGCTGGAAGTCATCGGAGAGACATTTCTTTCGTTCTTTCGTGCTGAAGATGACGTGAACTCGGTTGCTGGAGTACGAGTGCGACATTGTGTCGTCCCTCTGGGACTTTTTTGAATCTTTGTGCCGCTACCCAGCGCTGGAAGCGCTGGGCTAAATTGTTTCGGCCCTCCGGGCCGGGGGCTCGCGTGATACGTGTGCATCCAGACTTAGGAGCATGGGGCCCGGGATTAGGCGCGATGGCTCTGAGCACAGCGTAGAGGATTACGGTGCCCCGTGCCTGTGACGGTTATCACCGAATGCATCTGTGGATATTCGGGTGCAGAGTGCAAAGACTCGCGCGACCCGGCTGAGATCGTCGCAGAGTTTGTCCGAAGTCGGTTATGGTAGATTGAAAGCCTTCCTATGAAGCACGTTGCCAACTGGGGTTTGAACATTGCCGCGCTGCGGGGTGCGAGCTATGCCGACGTGCGCGTGGTTGCACAGTGGAGCCGCGCGCTCACAACCAAGAACGGGAAGGTCGGAAGCGCGTCTGATGCGGAATCAGTGGGCATGAGCGTGCGTGCGCTCGCCGATGGGGCTTGGGGATTCGCTGCTTCCGCGGAGCTTGGACGTGGCGCGGTCGAGGCGACTGCTGCGCAGGCGGTAGAGATCGCTCGCGCATCGGCTCGGGTCAAGCAGGAGGATGTGCGTCTTGCCCCCGAAAAGCCTGCGGTCGCGGAGTGGAGCACGCCGTACAAGATCGATCCATTTACCGTTTCCGTCGAACAGAATATCGAACTGCTGTTGAAGATCGACGCGGAGTTGCGTTCGGTTGCGGGGATTACTTTGGCGGAAACGAACCTGAATTTCAACCGCGAAGAGCAGTGGTTCGTCTCGTCGGAGGGTGCGGACATTCACCAGACCAAGCTTTCGACGGGCGCGGGATATGCCGCGTACGCGTTTGCCGGGAACGAGATTCAAAAACGTTCGTATCCCAATTCCTACGGCGGACAATGGCAGAACAAAGGATATGAGCTCATCGACGATTTGAAATTGGTGGAAAACGCCCGGCGCATTGCGGAGGAAGCTGTGGCGCTGCATCGGGCCGATCAATGTCCGGAGGGAAAGTTCGACGTCATTCTTGACAGCTCGCAGCTTGGCTTGCAGATTCACGAATCGGTGGGACATCCGATTGAGCTGGATCGCGTGTTGGGGATGGAAGCGAATTTTGCGGGGACTTCATTTCTGACTTTGGATAAGCTGCGCACGCTACGCTACGGAAGCGATTTGGTGAATGTGGTCGCGGATGCGCGGCAGGAGCATGGTCCGGGGCTGGGAACGTTCGGCTTTGATGATGAGGGAGTCGCGGCGCAGTGTACGCCGATCATCACCAATGGGCTGTTCACAGGATACTTGAGTTCGCGGGAGACCGCGCACACCATTGGCGAGAACAGGTCGGGGGGAACGCTGCGCGCGGAAGGATGGAACCGGCTGCCAATGATTCGGATGACGAACATCAGCCTGCTGCCGGGAGAGAAACCTCTGAGCCTGGAACAGTTGATCGCGGCAACCGATCACGGCATCCTCATGCAGACCAACCGCTCGTGGTCGATTGACGACAAGCGCTACAACTTTCAGTTTGGTTGCGAGATTGGATGGGAAATCAAAAACGGCAAGTGCGTGCGGATGGTGAAGAATCCGTCGTACTCAGGAATCACAACAGAGTTTTGGAATTCTTTGGACGCGATTTGCTCGCGCGATGCATGGATTCTGTGGGGAACTCCGAACTGCGGGAAGGGACAGCCGCAGCAGGTGATGGGCACGGGGCACGGGGCGGCGCCGTCACGGTTTCGAGGGGTTAGAGTGGGGAGCGCGTTTAAGAATAATTGAGTTCACCACGGAACACCGAGTACGAAGAAACTGCAAGAACAGATCTGATGCTAACCCAGAACGAAGCCGGCGAAATCTTCAACCGCATTCAGAAGCTCTCGACCGCCGATGAGGTCGAAGTGCTTTTCTCTGGCGGACGGTTTTCGCTGACTCGGTTTGCCAACAATACGATTCACCAGAACGTGGCTGAGGAGAATCATGTGGTCTCGGTGCGAACCGTGTTTGGGGGGCGGACGGCGCGGGCCTTCACCAACAAGTTTGATGAGGAGAGTTTGCGCCAGGTCGTGCGGTCGGCGGAGAGTCTGGCGAGGGTGCAGCATCCTGATCCGGATCTTTTGCCGATGCCGGATTCGAGCGAGGCTTCCGGCAGGACGGGCGAGTCGCCCGTCTCCACCCGAACTGTGCCGTCGCGGCATTTCGAAGGGACCGCCGGGATTACTCCTGAACTGCGAGCCGAAGGAGTCAGGAAAATTGTCGCTGTGGCGGAAAGGCACAAGCTCACTGCCGCTGGAGTTTTCTCCAGCGGGGAATCGGTTGAGGGCATCTTCAACTCGCGCGGATTGAGCCGCTGGCACACGCAGACGTCGGCTGAGATTTCGATCACTATGATTGGGGCCGATTCTTCCGGCTGGCAGAAGGCGAACTCGCCGGATGTGGGGAATCTCGATCCGCTGGCGCTGGCTGAGGTTGCGGCGCGGAAGGCGCTGGATTCGGCGCGTCCGCGAGAGATTCCGGCCGGGAAGTGCACGGTGATCCTGGAGCCGGCTGCGGTGCTCGACATCGTGGGATTCATGTTCTGGGATTATTCCGGCATGGCGATTCTGGACCAGCGGTCGTTTCTTTCCGGACGAATCGGTACAAAACTATTCGGCGACAACATCACGATCTGGGACGATGTCGCGCATCCACTGCAGGTTGGGTCTCCGTTCGACGGAGAAGGCGTGCAGCGGCAGAGAGTAGCGTTGGTTGAAAGCGGAATCGTGAAGCGAGTCGTCTATGCGCGGGCGACGGCGGAGAGAATGAAGCGCTCGGAATACAAAGACAAGGTTGGTCCGATCGAGGCGACCGGCCACGGCTTCGCGTTGCCAAACGAAATGGGAGAGATGCCCCTGAATATTGTGTTCGCTCCGATAGGCGATCCGCAGTCGCTCGAGCAGATGATTGCTTCGACGGAGCGCGGAGTGTTGGTGACCCGGCTGTGGTACATCCGCGAAGTGGAGCCCTTCGAAAAAATGCTCACAGGAATGACTCGCGACGGCACGTTCCTGGTGGAGAACGGACGCGTCCAGGGCGGAGTGCGGAATTTCCGCTTCAACGAGAGTCTGATTCACATGCTGTCGAACGTGGAAGCCATGAGCGCGCCCGTCCGGTCCTGCGGCGAAGAGTCGTTCGACATGGTGGTTCCGGCGATGAAGGTGAACGACTTTAACTTCACCGAAGTGACGAAGTTTTGAGAGCAGTCAGAAGTCGGCACTCAGCATTCAGCCATTCGGATAGGGACTCGCGATCCGCATTTTTCGCTCCAGTCTCTTTCCGGCAATCACCGGAAATTGACCCCGATTCGACCGGGAATCGGTGGGTTCGGGCAGGCTATTTCCGGCCCTAGTCTGGCTCGATGAATCCCTCCTAATTCATTCAAAGAAAAGCAGTTAAGCCCCGCTTGTTCAATGACTTCGGTAACTTTGTTTGTCGGATTCGTGGGTGTACGCTGCGTTGAGTTGGATGAAAGTCCGGAAAGCGGAGACGACGCTCCCGGAAGGAAGGGTCTTCTCAGCGTGGCAGCCGAAGGCAAAGCACCGATGACCGAGACGCAGGCGAGAACGGGACACTACGAAGATATGCAGAGTGCGCCGAGATTTCCGCTGCACCTTTCGGCGTCGGTCACGAGTCAGGGCAGCGCCTATTCGGCGGAGACCGAAAACATCTCGGCGAACGGCGTGCTGTTTGCCATGGACAGCGACGTTCCCGTGGGATCGATGGTCGACTTCACGATCCTGTTGCCGGCCGATGTTGTAGGTGCGCGGCGGGATGTCCAGATTGACTGCCGGGGCCGGGTGGTGCGCAGCTTCGAGGATCGGGGCCGGCGCGGTGTAGGCGTAGTGATTGACGAATACCATTTCGAGCGAGCGTAGGCGCAAGGGACCGAATGGCTACCATTCCAGTGAGCGTGGAAGAAAATCTCGGAGCAGGCGGAGACGGCGCTAAGGGCCCGTTCGTCCGAGTGATTGTGGCCGATACGCAGGCCATCTTCCGCGCCGGTTTGCGCAAGGTGTTCGCGCTCGAAGATGACATTCGCGTAGTTGGGCAGGCAGAAACGCTGGCGCAAACGCAATCCGCAGCGGCGAAGTTTGCCGCCGATGTGCTGATTTTCGAGGCGGCCCTCGCACCGAATCCCGTAGACGCCGTGGCCGAGTTGCTCCGCCAGAACACGCAATTGCGCATCGTAGTTGTGACTCCGAGCGCCGATGAAGAGTTGACATTGGACCTGTTCCGACGGGGAGCGCACGGCATTGTGTCGCGCGAAGTGGAGCCCGAGTTATTGGTGGAGTGCCTGCGCAAAGTTGTGGCAGGAGAGAGCTGGCTCGACAGTCAGGGCGTGCGCTGGGTGATGGAAGCGTACCGCAACCAGACGAACCGGCCGGCGGGATCTCGTCCGAAGGTGCAACTGACTCCCAAGGAAACGCTGATCGTTTCGTGCGTGACCCAGGGAATGAAGAACAAAGAGATTGCGTTGCGCGTGGGCACCACGGAACAGGTGGTAAAGAATTATCTGCGCAAAGTGTACGACAAGCTTGGAGTGGCGGACCGCTTGGAACTGGCGTTGTACTGTCTCAATCATCACGTGGTCGACAATACGAAGGTACCGCCCTTGCCGTCTTCCCCTGTGAATGGTCATGCCGCCAGCGCTGCAGCGGCTGGCGCGTCGGCGTCCGCGCCGAGTTCCGGAAATGGTTCCGGAAATGGCGCCGCTCCTGCTGTGAGCGGAGATTCTGCGCAAAAACTCTCCTAAGATTCCGACCCTTCCTGTCGCATTCAAGTTCATCCTTTCAAGTTGCGGTTTCGACGACTTCACCCATAGAATTGAAAAGAACAAAAGAACCGCCGGATCGCCAAGATTCGCGGCTGAGCAGGAAGCTTCTTAGGAGTCGTTCCTTTCATCCGATTCAAGCCGGAGAGATGGCCGAGTGGCTGAAGGCGCACGCTTGGAAAGCGTGTTTACTCGAAAGGGTAACGTGGGTTCGAATCCCACTCTCTCCGCCAGCTTTCTTCTTCCATTGCAATCACTTGACTGTGGGTCGAGAGGGCACTAGGGGGCACTAACGGTTAAGTGTTAAGCACCAGGCGCACGATCTTGGTGTGGGCCTGCCGCTTCTGATCGCTCATGGCCTGCGTATAGACGTTCATTGTCGTGCGGATATCCGCATGGCGCAGGAGTTCCTGTTGCACTTTCAGGTCTTCCCCATTCGCCCGGAGAAGGGACGAGAAGGTGTGGCGGAACGTATGCCACCCGATATCCCCGAGGTTGGCCTTGCGTGCAGCCGGTTTGATACGCCGCTGCTGGACTCCCCAAGGCCGGTAGGGCATCCGGCCGCCCTGGAAGGGGCTCGCAAAGACCCAGTCTCCGGGTTTGGCAAATGCGGTTTGCATCTTCCACCTCCAGGCCATCTCGGCGAGCGCCGGATCCAGCGGCAGGCCTGCCCGCGAATACCGGGTTTTGACCTCGTCCACCACGCCGTCGACGATGGCGCGGCGCACCATGAGGGTCAGGCTCTCCCAGTTGAAGTCGCCCCACTGCAGAGCGAGGAGTTCGCTGCACCTCAATCCCGTGGCCATATCCAGGATGACCATCGTCCGGAACGGCTCCTCCGGAATCTCCTCGATGAGCCTCCGGCATTCGTCGATCTTCAGCACCCGCGGTTCCGTCTGGCGCTTGCTGACGCCCCGGACCCGCACGAGCCGCATCGGGTTCACGCCAATGCTGATGAGTTCCCAGCGCATCGCACAATTGAACGCAACCCGCATGACGTTGTGGATCTGGCCCTTCGACTTCCCGGCCAGGTCCAGTGACCCGAGCCATTGTTCCACCGCGTAAGGTTTGACCTCTGCTATTGCATGCATGCCCCATCGCGGTTTGACGTGGTTGTCGATGTAGCTCTTGTATGACTGGCCGGTGGAGTGCCGCAGGTAGGGCAGTTCCTCGGCCACGTATCGCTGGAGCAATCCTCCGAAGGTCGTGATCTCGGCTTTCGGCTTGTCCGGGTTGATGGCCAACTGTCTGCGTTCGACCTCCCGCCAGGCGATTGCCTCGGTCTTGAGGTCCACAACAGGGCCAAGTTCAAGAGCGCGTTTCCGGTATCCGCCCTCTGGCAGCCGTTCCCGCCACCTGTAGACGAATACGTCGCCGCGCGAGGTTTGTTTGCGTTCGATCCAGCCGTGCTGGAACGTGTTTCGTGTACGCCGCAACATGGGTCAGCTCCTTTCGTGGTTGCGGCGCGAATTGTCCTTGGACGAAGAGCTTACTCTGGCACGGAGCAGCGCGTCCAGCTCTGACGGGCGGAAGATCCAGCGTCTGCCGAGCCGGCAACCCGGGATCTCGCCAGATCGCGCCATGCGTTTGACGGTCTTGGGATGCAGGCCGAGAAAACGCGCGGCCTGGTTGCAGTCCCAGACGGGCTCGAGGGCCATCGCCGGTATAGACTCCTCAGAAATTTCCAGTTGCATGGTCTTTTGTGGCCTCGTAAGGGAAGACGCCACGAGCGCAAGACGCCTGACATCCAAGTTAGGTGGGAACCGCCGGCTAGGGAATGACGAGCTGAAGTTGAAACGACACGAATCCAGGATTGAAGGCGGCCTGGATTGAAGCAGGCTCCTACAGCGCCGAGTGCGCACTCCTCCAATCCTCATCCGGCACGCTCGAGAACACGTCGACAATCCGCGGATCGAACTGACGGCCGGACCAGCGTTGGATCTCCGCGCGCGCGGTCGCGAATGCAATCGCCCCGCGCTGGGGGCGATCGCGGACGAGCATTTCGAACGTCTCCACCACCGCCACGATGCGTGCCCCCACAGGAATGGCCTCGCCTTTGAGACCCCGCGGATAGCCGGTCCCGTCGAACCACTCGCGGTGGGAACGCACGATCTCCGCCGCGTCCTGGAGAGACGCCTCTCTGCGCACGATCTCATACCCGCGCCGGCAGTACCCGCGCATGATGAGCCTCTCTTCCGCGGTCAGAACCGCGGGCTTTCGCAGGATCGACTCCGGAATCTCCAGCTTGCCGATTTCATGGAGCAGCGCGCCGCAAGCAATGGCCCGAACCTCTTCGTCATCCAGTCTCAGCGCTTGCGCCAGGACCGTCGCAAACGCCGCGACCCGGTTGCAGTGAGCCCACGTTCCCGGGTCCCTCTCTTCGAGCGCCTCGCCGCATCCTTCAATCGTGGCACCCCGACCTACGGGGGTATTTGAAGCCTCCCTCAACTGCTTCTCTTCAACCATATCGGTTCTCCCGGGACTTCCATCCTAACGCCAAATGTCGCGAGGTTGATCCAGCAACACCCGCGACAGTCCGAGCCCTCAGAAAAACTTCGACTAGAACCATCATGTGTCTGCGTTCTCGAGAGGCGAATGGCCAGGTTCCGGTCAGCACTGGTTTTGAACTGAAGGCACCGGCCACTAGCAAAAGGAAATCGGCAGCTTCTTTGCCACTGCTGATTCGCAGGCGCGGATAAGCACGCTGAACGCCCAACCGTAGTTCGGCAGTCTAGGCGCATCCTTCCTTCCCTCTGCAAGAATTTGTTCGGCGTCTTGCCAGGAGATCTCCCCTTCGCAGTCCGAATGATTGAAAAAGCACTGCAACGGTTCTGTCGTCCATGGCTGTGTTCTTCCAAATCCCCGCATACCGTCGAGGTCGAAGCCAAGCAACTGGGCCCACGCCTTGCGGAACTCATGAAATCCCATCACTACTGTCCGGCTAAATTTCGGGCGGTCAGCCTAACTTATTGAAGATAAGCCGATAATGCATGG
>Ga0137378_10005003_pt1 | contig 11459 bp, 10 predicted proteins | sample SagtaG_21_FD_104813 | JGI IMG/M metagenome (GOLD analysis project Ga0137378, IMG submission 104813) | Vadose zone soil microbial communities from Sagehorn Ranch, Mendocino, California, USA - Sage2_L_60_16 metaG | ecosystem: Environmental > Terrestrial > Soil > Vadose zone | place: USA... | reverse complement strand
TAAATACCGGCCGGAGGTTCTCGTCCGCGTTGATCATGGTTCTTTTCTTTTTATCCTGACAACCGTGCCTCTTGATGTAGTTCCAAAGCTTTTTCGTAAGCTCGGAACGCGGTAGCGGCGTCGACCCGACGATTGCAGAAAGTTTCTCATCAGGTTGGACCGGTCTCATGAAGGCGGGATTCGGTTTGCGTTTGGAAGGTTTCTTTTTGGTTTTCGGCATGGACGCTGATTAACGGTTCGCTCGCAAGAGGGCAATACTAATTTTAATGAAACGAAAGATTTTTTTGCTAGGCCGCCCGGCGGACAGCCAGCGCCGCCATGTCGTCTGGCAAAATATCTGTGTCATTGTCTGGTGCCGCTTGGTTTAATACTCCCCTGAGAAGCGCATCGGCACTCGTCGCGGAGTGATCGAGCATTTTCGCCAGCCGCTCTGGAGTTAAGCGGGCCCGATCGCCTTTTGCCGCACCAAACAAACCATCCGTATAAAGGAGAAAGGCGTCACCCCGCTTAAGATCGACAATCGTTTCCGTAAATCTAGGGTGTTCAATCAAACCTAATGGAGGGGCGATCGATGCGATCGACTCCGTGCCGCCGCTGCGGCGCGCCATCAGGAGCGGAGGATGACCTGCACCCACGACGCTCGCGTGTCCGGTTACCGGGTCGAGCGCGATGCACATAGCGGTCATAAAGGAGCGCGCACCAAAAATACTGCGGAAATCGTTATTTACCGCTTCCATTACGCTGGCTGGCGTATCGTTTTCCACGCTGCCATGATGAAAAAGAAGTTTTGCCAGGGTGGTAAGGAGCGCAGCAGCGGCTCCGTGACCGGTGCCGTCGGCAATCCAAAACAGCATTCGGTCATCTTTCATGCGTAGCCAACCGTAGATATCCCCGCCTACTTGGATGACCGGGCGATAACAGGCGGCAACTTCCCATCCTGGCAGCTTGGGCGGCTTTTGTGGAATCAAGGATTGTTGCGTCAAGCGCGCGGCAGCCAGATCTCGCTCAAGGCTGTAACGCCATTCCTCAAGCTCATCGTTTTGACGCTCTAATTGGCGCCGCATGGAGCGCAGCCGAAGCTGAGTTTCAATTCGTGCCCGCAATACTGCGGCATTGATCGGCTTGGTCACAAAATCGTCCGCTCCAGCTTGCAAGCAACGTACTTCGCTTTCTTCGCTGCCGTGACCCGTCAACATAATCGCAGGAACCTGCGCGACCGCTGGATTACTATCCGACCGAAGCCGCTTCAGCACCTCGGCGCCGTTTAGTCCCGGCATATCAAAATCAAGAAGAAGCAGGGACGGCTGCTTCACGTGCACAAGTTCCAATGCCCCGGCCCCATTATCAGACTCACGGCACTCATAACCGGCGGACACCAGTAGTTGAACCAGGATTTTGCGACTCATGGTGTCGTCGTCGACGACCAAAATCTGTGCACGAGAGTTCTTCGACATGCTTATTTGGATTCGGATGAAAAGCGCCTCCTTATTGTATTGATGCCCATCTTTGCCAAAGCATCGGAACTTGGGATTAATCAGAGGCAAGGGACGGAAGTTCAAGACACGGACCTGCAAAACGCATTCAAGTTTGCTTCTCGATTATGTCAGCGCCAGTAGCGAACTTTCGGAAAAAACGATTTAGTGATTGGCAACGAGTTGGGATGTAGATACGTTTGGCGCAGCATTTCCAGTTTATGAAATTGTCACTGTCGCTCGCCCTGCTCATCGCGTTCTTTATTTCCTCGTGCAGTGAAGAGCCGCCGCCGCAACCTGTTCGTCATCGCGCCGCGAGTTATCCACCACCTGGGACTGCAGAATATCCGCCTTCGCAGCAGCCATTCAATCCGAATGGACCCGTTCAGCCTCAAGGTGCGCCCCGGGAAGAAAGTGCAGCTCCACCTGTTCCAACGGCCGCGCCAACAAAAGTAGCAAAGGGAGATTATCCGTACGGAATTCCTGTTCCTGGCAAGCCTCACCTCGTGGAAAGTCCTTTTTCGCCCGGAAAATACGTCGACGTGGAAGGATTTCCTCCGGGCACAGAAGTAAAGGATCCCTACACGGACAAAATCTTTCTCGTCCCGTAATTGCGCCAAACGCTCGCTGCGCCTGGCCTATTGACCTGAAACACTTTTGGATTTGCCTCTCCAGGGGGACCGCTGGACAACTCCGTCTTATACTCGATGCTGGTCTTCGCCGAATGAGGCGAAGACCCCCTCCACGAAGAATTTCACAATTCGTCTATGGAATTACGGATCAAACGGGCACCTCAGATTGACATCGAGATCACCGTTCCCGGTGATAAAAGCATTTCGCACCGCGCGGTAATCATTGCGGCTTTGTCCAATGGCGTGTGCACCCTCCGTGGGTTTCTCCCGAGCGAAGATTGCATGCACACGGTTAATGCAATGCGCGCTCTAGGTGTTAAGATCGAACAATCTGAGCCGGACACGCTAATCGTCCATGGAAAAAGGCGCGTACTCGCGCCGTCCAAAAAGCAAATCGACTGCGGAAATTCGGGAACGACCATGCGACTCCTTGCTGGTCTGCTCGCAGGTCAGACATTTGAGAGTCGCCTCGTGGGGGACGCCGGGCTCTCTCGACGTCCCATGGACCGTGTGATCGCACCGCTTCGACAGATGGGCGCAAACATTCTCGCTGAAGGTCCGGAACAGACGCCACCGCTCCGCATCCGTGGCGGCTCCTTGCGGGGAATTCACTATCGGCTGCCGATTGCGAGCGCGCAGGTCAAAAGCGCGTTGCTCCTGGCGGGACTGTTTGCCAAGGGCAAAACCACTATCGAGGAGCCTTCAATCACGCGAAATCATACTGAACTAATGCTGAATTATTTTCTCGTGCGCACGGCAAAAGATGGCGATCGCTGCGTCAGTGTCTTCGGTGAGCAAGTTCCGGAGTCACGCGACTTTGCTATTCCGGGCGACATTTCCTCCGCAGCGTTTTGGCTGGTTGCGGCGGCGGCCCAACCGCGAGGTCATCTCCTTGTGCGCGACATTGGTTTAAACGATACGCGGACGGCATTACTTGGCGTGCTATTGCGAATGGGCGCGCAAGTGCGCGAAGCCGTCGAAGATATCGGTCAACTTGAACCGCGCGGAGTAGTCGAGATCACGGGTGTCCCGCTCAAGGGCACCGTTATTCAGGGCAAAGAAGTGCCGCAGCTCATTGACGAGTTGCCGATACTCGCAGTAGCCGGTGCTTTGGCAAATGGCACGACGATCATTCGCCATGCACAGGAATTGCGTGTGAAGGAGAGCGATCGCATTGCCGCGATTGCGCACAATTTGCGCACTATGGGCGCGCAGGTTGCCGAAATGACTGATGGACTCGAAATCCATGGTCCGGCTCCCCTGCACGGGGCACGCCTGGCGAGTTTCGGCGATCATCGCGTTGCGATGGCGTTTGCCATTGCGGGTCTCTTTGCAGATGGCGAAACGATTGTTCAGGACGCCGACTGCGTTCGTGAATCTTATCCGGGATTCGATGTAGTGCTTGAAAAGTTCACCAATCCGAAGCGGATGCAGATCAGCACGCCAGTTATCGGTTCGTTAACTCCTGCCCCGGTCGAGGAAGCATGATTGGCAAGCAGACGTTTGCCTGCGTGCCTTTGGGCGCTTGCCCCGCATCTTTCCGACACACTAATTTCGGACATGGGGAAAGATTCTTATCGCGTCGTTGCGATTGATGGCCCGGCCGCTTCCGGGAAGAGCAGTGTCGCGCGCGAGCTTGCGCGGCGACTCAGGTTTGCCTATGTGAATTCGGGCGCGATTTATCGCGCGATTACCTGGCACATCCTTCGAAAGGGGATAAATCCTGGCGACACCGTGCGCGTCACCCAAGCTGTCGAGTCGGCCAGGATTGCTTGCCATCTTGAGAATAACGAGTCGCGCGTCTTCATCGACAACGTCGATCCAACGAATTACTTGCGCGAGGATCGAGTGAATGAAGGTGTTTCCCGCGTCAGCACCATTCGACGTATCCGCGAAATTGTAGTCAACAAAATGCGCCATTACGCACGCAACTACGACCTGGTTGTGGAAGGCCGCGACATCGGCTCAGTGGTTTTTCCAGACACGCCCTACAAATTTTACGTCGACGCTTCGCCTGACGTGCGCCTTCAGCGCCGCCTCGCGCAAGGACAGCGTGATGAAATCGCTGCGCGCGATCATGCCGATTTTTCACGCCTTGCGTCGCCGCTCATTGTTGCCGACGACGCGCTTGTCATCGATACCTCGCATCTCACGATCGAAGAAGTCGTTGGGAAAATCATCGCGCAACTGAAGCTCAAAGGGCTGGCGCTTTAACGCTTTGCCGCTTTACGGCTTGAAACCATGAATCCCTACTACTGGATCGGCTACCATCTTTCGCGCCTGATCGGGCGGCTGTTTTTCCGGCTTCGCATAATTCATCGTGAACGGATGATTCAAACCGGTCCGGTAATTCTGGCGATGAATCACCAGAGTTATCTCGATCCACCGCTTGCCGGTATTACATGCGATCGCGCGATCTATTTTCTGGCGAAGAGGACGCTCATCGATGTGCCGGTGCTCGGCTGGCTTTTGCCCAAGCTGAACGTTATCCCAGTTAACCAGCAAGGGATCGACCGGAGCGCACTCAAGGCATTAATTCGTGTTCTCAAGTCCGGGAACGCAGCCTTGGTTTTTCCAGAAGGCGCGCGGACGCTCGACGGCGATTTGCAGCCCGCTCAGCCTGGGCTGGGACTCGTGATTGCAAAAACACTCGCTCCGGTCGTGCCGATGCGGATCTTTGGCGCGCATGAATCTTTGCCGCGTGGCGGCGGCGGTTTGCGCTTTGTGCCAATCACTATTGTCGTTGGGGAACCGATCTTTTTTACGGCAGCCGATCTCGGATCGCGGGGCAAGGATCTCTACGGACGGCTAAGTCAGCGCGTTATGGACGCGATCGCCGCGTTGCCTCTGGATTAATCTGCGTTTGCGCACGCAAGATGGACATCGATATTTCAGGCGTGAATTCAGTGCAGCCGACTCGCGAAGAAACGTCATCGTCTCGAATTCCAAAGGGCCCACTCGTGCTCATGTTAGTGATCGTTCTGGCCATGGCGTCACTGGCGATTTATGCCAACGCACAGCATTCGCGTCGAAACCAGCTCGAAACCGTCACTGTTACGCCGGGAACGTCGCCCTCATCGACAACGCCTTGAATCTGGCCCGATCGCGCGATTCATTTCGTCGCTTGTTCGAATAATTGAAAACGATCGTGGTCCAAGGATTGCAATGAAACAAGTTCCAGCAAACGGCCTACTTGTAAGCCGAATTCGTTCGATCAAGAAGTCCCGTCGCAGCTTCTTGCACTACTGTTTTGCCTGCTGCGCAGCCAGCCCGCGAGCGTATTCGAGCGTGTCGATAACATCGACATTTTTGTCGCGCCGTATGGCTTTGATCCGTGGAAAACGCAGCGCAAGTCCACTCGCGTGGCGCGAGCTTGGCTGAATTGAATTAAACGCGACCTCGAGCACAATGTCCGGTTTGACCTCACGATAACGGCCACGATCGGCAATTGTATTTTGTTTGAAATGATCGGTTAGCTCGGCGATCTCCACATCTGTCAGTCCGCTGTAGGCTTTGCCGATCGGCAAAAGTTCGCCGCTGGTTTCGTCGCGCACGGCAAATGTGTAATCGCTTAGCACGTTGTTGCGCTTGCCGTGGCCAAGTTCCGCGGCGACGACCACAACATCGAGCGTAGCCAACTCCTTCTTTAACTTGAACCAGAACATCCCGCGCCGCCCGGGTAAATAAAAACTCTCTGGATCTTTGATCATGAGACCTTCGTTCAAGCGGCGCCGTGCCTGCTGGAAGATTTGCTCGACCTCGACTGCAGAACATGCGGGAACCACTTTCGCCCTCTGAAACCGCCGCGGCAATTGCAATCTCCCGAGCCATTCGCGCCGCTCGCGCAGCGGTGTTTTCAACAACGAGCGTCCGTTAAGCCAAAGAAGATCGAAGAGGACAAATGCCACCGGGACATCTGCCGCGGCACCCTCGAATAAATCCGCGCTATTGCCCTTGCGGCCAAGCCGTCTTTGTAAATCGAAGAACGTGAGCCTACGACCTTCTTCAAAGGCAATAATTTCCCCATCGACAATCAGCTCCTGTTCGAACTTCTGCGCTTGCTCCGCTAATTCCGGAAATTGATCGGTGATGTGCCGCAAATCGCGCGAATAAATTTCGACTCTCTGTGCGCTGCGATGAAGCTGCGCGCGGATCCCATCAAACTTGTCCTCAACAAAAACGGTCGTGGCCGTGTCAGCCGCAGAAGTCTTGGCATTAACGAACCGTTCCCAGACTGCTTCAGCTGTTGGTTCGGGAGTCGCAAGCATGCACTTGATCGGGCGAAAGATCGACAATTCCGCACGATTCAATTGCTTTAGGGAAGCGAGCGCTGCGGTTGCGCCGATATCGCCCAGCAGCATGTGCGCCTCCTTGACCTGATCCAGCGGCGCCTCGAAGGCGCGGGCGATTGCCTCTTCTAGAAGTCCCTCACGCAAACCGATGCGCAAGTCTCCTGTGAGAATTTTAACCACATACTGGCCCTCACGCGCGGAAAGTCTGGCCAGGCGTGATTGCAATAATTCGGTTTTCGCACTTGGTCCGCGCGCCCTATGTAAGATTTCGAAGAAATCGCGCGATTGCGCGAGGCTGAATGGTTCGGGCTTTGTCCGACCCTCAAACGCTTCAAATGCCGTTTTCCCGGCATCGCCGTGGCTGTGGGCAATGCGGCGAAATTCCGCGTCGCTCAATTTCGCCGCGCCCATCATTGCGCGATAAACGATCGATCCTCCTACTTGCAATATCCGGAGATCGCTCTGGGTAAAGGCTCTCCCAGTAAAATAAGTTGTCGCAATCGAAAGCTGATCCCGATTGAGCCTGCGTAAGTAATCCGCGAGAAACCGTATCTTTTCGAGCTTCGCCGGCGTACCGGCAATCGCCTCACCGATTTCAGCAAACTCACGAAATTCTGAATCGATGGGCGATCGTCGATCTTTTACAGAGTTGGCCGTGCCAGCCGCAACCATCGAAGATGCAGGCGACATGCCCGTCACTACAGTTTTTTTCGGCAACGCGAGCTCCATTTGATTTTCTTCGGTGAGCGCCCACGCCTCTATGCCGCGATCTCGCAGGTCGCGCGCGAATTCCGCCGCGAAACCGTGAAGAGTCAACACGCGTTTGGGCTGAACAAGATCGACATAGCGAACCAGGTCGTTGTAATCAGCGTGATCCGAAAGGGGAAACGCGGCATCAACCTGGTAGCGATAAATTGCATTTGGATCGACCGCCCAGCCACTGATCATCGCAATCCTTTTACGGGGAATTTTTTCCAGCATGTGCGATCGATTTGCACTCGGCGGACAGATAAGAACTTTTCCCGCGACATCATTCGCGTCGTAGCGAACATAATTGCAAAATGACTGGCCGAGTTGCTCGTAAATCCGAGTCATCTGGTAAACCGACCGGTGGAGCATCGGTGTCACTCCGGCTCCCTCGAGCGCGCAGAGAATTTCCTGGGCTTTGCCTAACGAATAGCCGAGCAATACCGGTACTTTGCCCTCGTCGATTGTTTCGCGGCAGAAAGTGACTACTTGATTAATGATCTGCTCAGTTGGTGGAAATCGGTAGCGCGGCAGGCCAAAAGTCGTCTCCATAATGAGCGTATCGGCTTGCCGCCATTGTGCCTGCTCGACGGATTTCCCTGGCCGCAGTTTGAAATCGCCGGTGTAAAGCAGCGTATCGTCCTCCGTGAAAAGGCAAAGTTGTGCCGAACCAAAGATGTGACCGGCGGGCAACAGCATAAGATCGAGATCATCCACCGTTCGCCTTTTACCAAATGGCAACACATGCTCAGTGCGAATGCCCGGCAATCGGGCGTGCATCAAACGTGCGGTGCGATCGGAAAGGATGATCTCATCATGGGGCGCAACATGGTCGCTGTGCGCGTGTGAAACGAAGGCGAAGCGCTTGGCATCCCACGGGTCGAGCCAGAGATCCTGCTGTGGCAAATAAACACCGCGCTCAAAACAGACGTCAATCACCATGAAATTTATGTGTGAAATCTTGGCGGACAAAACCGGTTTTGGAGGCAGCACAAATTATTTCCGGTCAGATCAGTTGGCCGGCATTGCCTCGGTGGCAGAATCGAATCCATAATGCAACGAATGATCGCTCACCAGACGACGCTTTTTGCCGTCAGTTTTCGTTTTCACGTGCCTTCTCCGGCTTCGGCGCATTGACATGGCGCGTAATAGCCGGTTTTATTCTGCCAATGAGGTTTAGCGCTGTACAATTTGCCTTCATCTCTTACGCCTTGGCTGTTTTCGCTGTGAACGGCGCCGAAGAACCCAAGATCCTCGAAGAAGTGAAACCACTCCCGGTCCTGTTGAGTAAAGACTTTGAATTTCGAAAAACGAAACTTTTTTCTCTAAGCGAGACGCCTCTACACCAACGAGAGCGCAATGCACCGAGTACCAAGTCAAAACCAGGAAAGCTCTCCAGTACGTCCCCTTCGTCAAAATCGTCTACGGTGCAGGACGCTTCAATCACATTTGAGCGGCAATACCGGCTTTTCGGCGCCGTGACGCTCCTTGATTCACGTCAACGTTTTGGCGATTATTTCGATTTCTTTTGGCGCGCCAAGCGGCCGGCCGATATCACGGTGCGTCTGGAGTATCGCCAGGAGAAATTGCACGAACACGTCCAGGCGCAGGAGATTTCATATAGCAACATACGCGGCACGCATAAGACGGAATTCAAGGTCATCGGCGACGATTACCTTGACGACGGGCGAGTGATTAGCTGGCGCTGCTTGTTGATAGAAAACGGGCGAATTGTGGCCGAAAACCGCTCCTATATGTGGGAGTAACGGGGACGGCTGTTTCTGGAACATAGCTTTCCCGATTTCCAATCAATTCTTCGGCAGGTCCACAGTCTTGCCGGGTTTGACAGCGTGCCTCTCGGTCTTGTATCTTTTACCGAGTAAAACGTGGAGTCATCGATTCAAGTAGGGGTAAATGGTCCAGCCGTGTGGGTGAAAGTGGAGGGAAAGGGCAGTTTCCTGAACAGCGGGAACCTGAAAGAGTTCGCTCGCGAGATGTTGAACCGCGGTTATCGCGAATTTGTGATTGATTTGGCGCATTGCGCGATGATGGATTCCACATTTATGGGCACAATGGCCAGCGTGGCGTTGCGCTTGAGGGAACTTGGCCACGGCCATCTCCACGTTATTCATTGCGGGAACCGGAGCCAAGAACTCCTCTCCGGGCTTGGCCTCGATCAGATATTCGACATTCACGCCAATGGTTCGACCGCGCCTGAATGTGAGGCACTCGAACGTGATTCCAAGGATCGGCGGCAAGAGACAAAAAAGCAGGAGCAAACGGAAACAATGTTGGAGGCGCACGAAGCTCTTTGTGAGGCGGCGCCGGAAAATCTCTTTCGTTTTAAGGACGTTCTCGATTATTTAAAACAAGACCTTCATCACGAGACGCCTTCGAAGTAAGCTGGCCCTTCATGACGTGGCCGATTCTTCTCTTCGGACTGTTTCTCGCATCCGTGGCCGGGTGGATTTTTACCACCTACACGCAGACCCGGCGGATTCGAGCGTTGGAGCGCTCGCACGAGGAAATTCAGGTCGAAGAAACTCTGGTTTTCGATTTCCTCCACGGGCTTGGAGAAGCTTTCAGCGACACCATTCGACCTAATGAATTGCACCGGCTCATCGTCGAAGGGGCAACCCGTATTCTCGATGCACACGGCGGCGCACTTTATGTGACCGATCGCACAGGCGGAAAGCTCACTCCAGCCTTTATCTCGAATGGTTGCCCACCGCTGGTAGACGTTCCCCCGGACATTTTACAGCAAGCGGCAGCCACTCCGATCGCACTCGAGAGCTACCTGCGGCTGCGCTCGATTGCTCCCGGTGAGGGGCTTATAGGACGTGTCTGGCAAACAGGACAGTCTGTATGCTTCAGCGAACTCTCACAGGCGCCAGAGCTCGCGAAATTACGTGACAGTGCTTTCGGGACTGCCTCCGTGATGGCGGCATCCCTTTCCTACGGAAAACAAGACCTCGGTGTCCTCGCTGTCGCCAATGGCCCAAAGAGCGCGCCGTTTTCGCAAGGCGATTTCATTGTCTTTAAATCGATTGCCGAACAGTCTGCCTTTGCCCTTTATAACGCCATCATTTACTCGATGGCGAATGAAAAGAAGCGACTCGATCATGACCTCGAGATTGCACGGGATATTCAGCGGATTTTGCTCCCGGCGGAAGCGCCGGCCATCAACGGTTTTCAAATCAGCGGCATTAACGTGCCCGCCCGCCAAGTGAGCGGCGATTATTTTGATTATATTCATGTCGATGACGAACGGCTTGGTGTTGCAATCGCCGACGTTTCCGGCAAAGGGGTTCCGGCATCGCTGATCATGGCGATTTGTCGCAGCGTTTTGCGTGCTGAAGCGGCGCGGAATCCTTCCCCGGCCGATGTTTTGCGAAAAGTAAATCGGCAACTTTATCCCGACATCAAGGAAGACATGTTTATCAGTATGGCGTATCTCATCCTTGACCACGAGCGCAATGGCATCACCCTCGCACGCGGTGGACACGACGCGCCATTGCTTTACAAGCAACAGTCGCAAAGCGTTACGCCAATAAAATCCCCTGGGATGGTCCTTGGAATTGACAGCGGAAACGTGTTCGATAGGATTACGAACGACTTCGCTGTCCCCCTCGAGCGCGACGATTGCCTCATTCTTTACACCGACGGGGTGACGGAAGCGCTAAATACGGAAGGAGACGAATTCGGTCTTGAGCGCACGACCGAGTCGGTCCGGGCCAGCGCGAGTGATGGCGCCCAAGCAATTGTAAGGCGAGTTATCGATGACGTCCGTAATTTTACCGGTTCGCAGCCCCAAAGTGACGACATCACTCTGATCGCCATCCGCAAAACATGAAAAAGATTCCTATGACCGAACAACGCCGGGAGCCTGACAGGTCGATACCGACAAATCCGACGAAGGTCCCGAGTCAGGCATCGACATCGTCCCCTTCATCAAGCGCCCCCGAGGCGGAACGAAGCGAAACAGAGGATCCGATGGCCGGTTTGCAGGCTGATCTCGACCGTTTTCGCGATCTTGCACTGCGCAGCCAGGCCGACTTTGAAAATTATAAAAAGCGCTGTGCCCGCGAAAAGGAAGACGCGATTAAATACGCGAACGCTTCCTTGCTGGAGCGGCTGGTGGCGATTGTCGACAATTTCAAGCTTGGTCTGGAAGCCGCGCGAGAGGAAAGCGAACAGTCTCCGATTTATTCCGGGATGACTCTCGTACTGAAACAACTCAACGATTTCCTCGCCGACAATGGATTGCAGACAATTGAAGCTGAGGAAAAAAAATTCGATCCAAATTTGCACGAAGC
>Ga0137378_10005002_pt1 | contig 11460 bp, 11 predicted proteins | sample SagtaG_21_FD_104813 | JGI IMG/M metagenome (GOLD analysis project Ga0137378, IMG submission 104813) | Vadose zone soil microbial communities from Sagehorn Ranch, Mendocino, California, USA - Sage2_L_60_16 metaG | ecosystem: Environmental > Terrestrial > Soil > Vadose zone | place: USA... | reverse complement strand
CTTCGACCCATACCAATTTGCGGGACGAACTTTCTTGGCCCTTATGAAGCATACAGCCCTCACAAGCGGATACTGGAATAGTACGCCAAAGACGCGGCTGCCACCTCTATTTTCGTGGATTAGAACACTACCCTAACAGTTCTCCTGTTGCTGGTTTCCGCCGTGGAATTCGGAAAATGGGTAGGGCGGACTTTTGGCCACTAGTACCTTTCCCCCGTGCAAGCTTCGCGATCTGCATCCGCTCAAGAGAGCGCTCGATTGCTATCAGCTCTTCGCGCATGTAGGAGACTCTATCGAGAAGCTTCTCGATGGTGTCTTCATGAAAAACACTGCATCGTCGCTTGCTCATGGCTGGTGACTGTAGCATACGTCCGCTGATTTGTCGGCCCGCTGGAGCAAAAGAACCACAATGGGTGCGCTACCGTACATACCTTAATTTTCTGCGCGTACATTTTGGGCACCCTTCAGTTCCCAACGCGTTAATCAGATCAAACAGAGAAAGGGGTCCCATCGTGCCCCAAGATGCAGAATGGCGGATTCTCGCGGAAGAAGCCGCGCAAGAAAACGATCCCAAAAACTTCATAGAGATCATTGAGGCACTGACTCGTGCACTCGACCAGCAGCAGCACAAGAAAAAAGCGGTCAGCGCATCTCCCAGAGCGCAGCCTAAAGGGGGAGTATCATTCAGCTTCGAGGGGATGGAGCCGTTTCTCTGCATCCCGCCCATTGCGGCCCGTGACTGTTGGCATGGCAAAGAAGCGTACCAAAAGCGATAAAGCACAGCGGCAGGCTGATGATCTGGAAAGGAAGCTAAATCGCCGCCCAGCGCAAATTCCGAAAAAGAAAACGACCCGCGAGGTATCCGTAGCACCAAAGACATAAGTGAGAGCAGTCCAATGGCACTGACGAGCGAAGAAAAAGAACAAGAGAACAAAAGAACAGACGACCAACAAACTTCTACATCTCTTGACCTCGCACCCCGAAGGGCAGACCACTCGGCAATTACAGGAGCAAGTAGGCGACCTGAACAAAGAGCAGACGGTCGATTTGCTAAAGCTCACGCCATGTATCCGTGCCTAGAGCTGCGAAGGAAGGCCGTAGTTGTAAGCATCGCGCCGAACCTCTGGAAGCTGACAAAATATATCCCAGGTAGTGAGGGGGACGGAGACCTGAGACGCAGAATCGCAGCCGGGCTAATCGTGTCGCAAGGCCTCGATCGGATCTAGGCGGGATGCGCGGAAGGCCGGGACCATGCCGCTGATCAGTCCTACCGCGCCGAGAATCATCGTGGACGCGATCAGCGTACCCGGAGCGATGATCAGGCGGATGTCGCCGGCTTCTCCGTTCTTGGCAAAGGCGCTGTACAAGGTAAGCCTTCCCACGGAAAGCGCGACCGCGTAAGCCAGTATCACTCCCAGCACGCCACCGATGAAGGTAATGGTGAGAGCTTCGGCGAGGAACTGTAGCAGGATGTAGCGCCGCCTCGCCCCCAGCGCCTTCTGTACGCCAATTTCACGCGTGCGCTGCGTGACGGAAACAAGCATGATGTTCATCAGGCCGACGCCGCCTATGCCCAGGGTAAGAGTGCCAATGAAGCCCATCAGGATCTTCAATCCGAGAGTAATGATCTCGAACTGATGGACCTGAGTCATGAGGTTAAACACTTCCACAGCCTGGCGGTCCGTCTGGTTGAACTTGTGCTGCATCCCCACGATGGCGCGGACCGATTGTTCCAGGCGCTCGTACTCAGGAGTCTGGTAGGTGAACCAGATGGAATCCAGGTAATGTGTGTTCTTCACCTCGCTCATGGTGCTGAAGGGGACGTATACCACGCGGTTTATGTCGTCATTTCCCTCTTGCATTTTGGCGCTCAGGACACCGATGACTTCGAAGCTCAGGCCGTCAACCCGGATGTGTTCACCCACAGCGTTGCGGCCAGAAAACAGTTTTTCCTTCGCTTCTGAACCAATCACCGCTAGGCGGGCGCGCTGGATCTCGTCTTCTGCGTTGTAGAAGCGGCCCTGCTTGAGTTTGAGGGCGCGGACATCAATCACGTTGGGATAATTGCCGGTGACCGCCCAGGTGAAAACTCGGGTGTCGTACTGGATGCTTGCCTGCTTGCTGACTTCGGGTGTGATATGGGTGATTTGGGGAAGGTTGGTGGTAAGAGTCTCTACATCATCCTGAGTAAAGCGGACGAGCACTCCCGCCTTCTGACCACCGGCCTGCATGGAAGTACGCCCCGGCACCACGATGACGAGCTTGGTGCCGAAATTGGCAAAGATGTTGGCGCAGGCGCGGCCGAAACCATCGCCATAAGCGAGGAGCATGACCACCGTGGCGATGCCCCAGGCCATGCCCAGCATGGTGAGCGCGGCGCGGCGGCGATTATGCCGCATGGCGCCATAGGCTTCCTGGAGCAGATCACGGAACATCGCATCACTCCTGCCGGAGGGCTTCCACCGGCTGCAGCATGGCCGCTTTGCGCGCGGGATAAAGACCCGCGACTACTCCGGCCAACGTCAGGCTACCAATCGCCAGCATGGCCGACATCGGCACCAATTTGGGCGGATCAAATCCCCCCGGCCCTCGCACCGTTCCCAGCATTGCCATCAAGGCCGTCGCCAGACCCATGCCGATCAACCCGCTACTCACGGTGAGAAGCAATCCTTCCAGAAAAAAATGAAATAGAATGCTGCGATTGGTGGCACCCAAGGCCTTCCGCAATCCGATCTCATGGGTGCGTTCGCTGACTGCGACCAGCATAATATTAATGACGCCGATGGCCCCCAGAGCGAGCGTGACCATTCCCACCGCCCCCAGGAACATATTCATGACGTCGAAAATGGTTCCTACCATTTTTGATTCCTGGATCGAATCCCAGCCGTCAAAAGCGTTTTCATCGCTGGCATCCAATACGTGATTGCGTGCAATGATCTTGTGCACATCGTCCTGGGCTAGCTGGTGCTCAGCGGTCATGCGCGGCTGATATTCAACAAAGGAAATGGAGTTCTGGTGATTTTCTCCCTTGAGCGGGAAGTACGTTGCCATCACGGGGAAAGGAATGTAGCCACGCATATTCAGCCAAGTGTTGTCGCCACGGCCGAGGTGCGGCATGCTGCCAATGACTTCGAACCTGAGGCCGTTCAGCAGGACGAATGCGCCCACCGCCGGGCGACCGGGGAACAGGGTTTTCAGCAGTTCGTTACCGAGGACGATCACATTGCGTCCCTGCTCTTCGTCCATTTCATTGAGCCAGCGTCCCTCCTTGAGGGGGAGATAACTTATCTCATTCAGCTGAGGCTCCACGCCCAGGATTTCGACCCCTGCGCTGGCGAATTCGCTCACCTCATGCAGGTCGGTGCGAGAAAGCACGGGGCAGGCATTGCCGACGTGGGGGGCTTGCTTACGGATATCCACGTAATCCTGGTAGGTGAGCAAATAGGGGTGGGCGGAGTTCATGCTGCCCTTTACCGCTGGCGCGCGCCCCGGAAAGATAAACATGATATTCCTGCCGAACTCGGCCAACTCGCGCTTGTTGCCCGAGCGGAAGCCTTCGCCCACGCCCACCAGAAGCAGTAAAGACCCCACGCCCCAGGCAATACCGAACATGGTGAGGAACGAGCGCAGCTTGTGCGCCCACAGATTGCGGAAGATTTGCGCGAAGATGTCAACCACTGTCCCCATAATCGAGAGGTTTAGCGCAGCGCGGACCCGTATGCAGGCCTGGTCCTCATGTCCTCCAGTGTAGTACGGTATCGCATCGGCGCGAGTTCCGTCATTCGCGAGCCTGTCGGTGGCCACCAACTTATGACCATGCCTGGCGCTGGATGCGCTGGGTTTGCTCCGACCTGCGGCCCTCTCGGAAAGGAGCGACACTTGAATGTTTAGCGCCTGTAGCGTCTTTCGACATGGCTATGCGCCTGGCTTGAAAAAACGGATGGCCAAGAATGTACCTGCACCGACCAATCCAGATGCAGGTATGGTGAGGATCCACGCCACGACGATGCGACGTGCGATTCCCCAGCGGACCGCCGACAATCGGGTGGTGGCGCCTACACCGACAATTGCTCCAGTTATGGTGTGAGTCGTGCTTACCGGAATACCCGCCAGCGAAGCGGAAAACAGAGTGATTGCCCCGGCAGTCTCTGCGCAAAATCCCCCGACGGGCCTAAGTTTCGTGATTCGGGAGCCCATTGTATGAACAATTCTCCAGCCGCCGAAATAGGTCCCCAAAGCTATTGCTGCGTGCGCGGCGAGAATGATCGGCCAATGAAAGCGCCCCCAACTACCAGCAAGCTCGGATCTTGTCAGGTATCCAGATCCGAAAAGCGCAGTAGCAATAATCCCCATAGTCTTTTGCGCGTCGTTGCCGCCGTGCCCGATGCTGTACGCCGCGGTAGAGAGTAGCTGAAGTCTCCGGAACCATGCGTCCACCCGTTGAGGTGCCTTGTTCCGCAGCAGCCAAAAAATGGCGACCATGAAGGAAAAGCCGAGTACCAGACCCATCAGCGGGGCAACAAAAATAAAAAGCAGAGTTTTGGACCAGCCGGCAGGGATGATCACTCCGAACCCTGAGCGCATGATGGCCGCACCCGCGTAACCACCGATCAATGCATGCGAGGAAGAAGTGGGCAGTGCCCACCACCAGGTCAGAAGGTCCCACACGATTGCTCCCACCAACCCAGCGATCACCACAAATTGCGTGACTTCGGAAACCCGGATCATTCCTTGTCCGATGGTTTTGGCGACGGCTGTTCCCAAGAAGAAGGCAGCCACAAAATTGAAGAATGCCGCCCAAAGCACCGCGAGCTTGGGGGACAGTACGGGCTACCGTCATCAAGACTCGTTTCTACCAACCCATTCGATCTCTGGGTGGACGTCTGGCGCAAGAAATGGGCGCAGGGCGAAGTAGTGGTCGTCCGCTACGCGGACGACATTATTTTAGGATTCCAGCACCAAGCCGAAGCCGATCGTTTTCTGGAGAACTTTCGGGAACGACTGGGAAAGTTTGGACTGGAATTACACCCAGATAAGACGCGCCGGATTGAGTTCGGGCGGTTTGCCGAACAAAACCGGAAACGAAGAGGGGAAGGCAAGCCCGAGACGTTCGACTTCCTAGGATTCACGCACATCAGCGGGAAGAACAGGTTAGGGCGATTTACGGTGAGGCGCAAGACGATTCGCAAACGCATGCGGGTGAAGCTGCGGGAGATTAAGCAGCAGCTCCGTGAGCGTATGCACGATCCCGTGCGCCAAACCGGCCAATGGCTCAAGTCGATTGTGCAGGGCCACTTCAACTACTACGCGGTACCGGGGAACCACGACAGTCTTGGCGTATTCCGGGATCGGTTAATTGGGCATTGGTGGCATACACTTCGCCGCCGAAACCAGAAACGCCCGATCTCCTGGGAGCGTACCCTCGCTCTGGCTGCTCGATGGCTCCCCAAACCGCGTGTCCTCCATCCCTACCCCGCCGTTCGCTTTGCCGCCAGTCATCCGCGATAAGAACCGGATGCGCTAAGGAGCGCCCGTCCGGGTCCGCGCGGGAGGTACCACGTGGGTGGTATCCCTAGCGCGATCGTTTTGACCGCCCGTTCATTGAGTGTAACCGGGATATTTCGTCAACTGAAATGCGGCGGCTTCAGTTCCAGGGCTGGGCGGCTGCGATTGCGGAATGCGCGGGGAAATACCGACGTCACAGCAGAACTCAAACGTGGGCTCTCGACTTCGTGCCCAGCGGCGAGAGCCGCTGACGGGGCCGTATATGGCTTTGCCGGAGTACGGGCCAACATCTTTCATTTGATCTGAATCGAAAGCCCTGGAGGCGGACCGCCATTGTCTTTAGATCGTCAAGAATTCTTGGTTGCGCACTGCTGTTGTGCTTTTACTTTGGATGCGTGCGTCGCCAGCAACCAGAGCATGTTGACGCTGCTGCACTGACCGAAGCCGCGAGCGCTCTCGATCTTATTTCCAGCAATTCGCAGAACGCCGTACCAGATTCGGTTTTGAACGCGGCGAAGTGCATTATCACGGTACCTTCCTTGCCGCAAGCAGCGGGCCAAATCAACGCTCGCGGAGTGGCGAGTTGTCGCGAGGGCGCCGACTGGGAGGCTCCAATCACACTTATATTCTCGGGTCAATTAGACAGACAAACGCCAGCCGTTCTCCTGGTGATGGTAATGACAGACAAAGGGATTTCTGCGCTCAGGTCGGGCGAGATCACTGTTCACAAGTCCCATCGGAAGGCGCCGCTCGTGAGCACCACGCCGCTCGTAACACAGTTCGAGCTCACATCTGACTACCTGATGTATCAAGCAGCGAATACAGGATTACTGGCTCCAGGCGAGGCAATCGGCAGCTTTCGTGTGGACCAAAGTTCCTGGGGCTCGGCCCAGGCAAGTAAAGTAAGGGTTTCCGGAGCGAAACATGCAAGCGGTCCGTCAGTGAAATACGAAAGGTCGCTTCAGTCTTTTGTAAATACGATAATCCCGACCGGAATAGTTATCCACCACACGGCATTGATTACATCAGAGAAGCTGCCCAGCGGGGAAAAGGAGGTTGACGAGTATCACCAGCGACGGGGCTTCGAAATCTACTGCTTTGGCCAGGTATATCATGTGGCCTATCACTACCTCGTTTTGCCTGATGGCAGCGTACAACATGGCAGGCCGGAGCGTTGCGAAGGCGCGCACGCGCGTGGGTACAACTCGTATATCGGGATATCGGTGATCGGAGATTTTAGCAGCCGCGATAATCCAAAAGGCACGAAAGGTCCTGAGAAACCCACGCCAAAGCAACTGGAAACGATAGTGGAACTCTGCCGCACCTTGCGGCAGAAATACAGAATTCCTTTGCAGCACGTCGTGCGGCACAGCGACATCGCCAGCACTGATTGCCCCGGAGACCGGTTTCCTTTCAATCGGCTGTTGAGCCGACTTGAAGCTGAGGCAAAGGTCACCAAGGTATCTGTGAAATGAGATTGAAGCTCGCGACTGTAGGCGCGCTGATGTTTGCAATGTCGGCATTACAGCATGCTCAGAGCACATCTGCAAGAACTGAACCGTCGTATAGTTTCGCGCTGCTTGACAAGAAGCTGACATTACTAAGTCAGGAGCAGTTAGCCCTCACGAACGGAGAAGCGAGGTCTCGCCGGCTCCCTGCGCGCTCAATGGAACGGACCGTCGCTTCGATTGTGCAAACCGCAGCTCGACTGCAATTCTTGTACGCACGTCGACGTCAGCCGTTCGGAGCTCGAATGTTCCGGCTTCTGCGAAGTCGCGCTGAAGCGGTTCATAAAGCGGTGAACTCTTTGGCGGTTGCTGACAACAGCCGCGCCCGGCAAACTGAATTGAGAGCTGTAAATTCGCGAATACTCGCACTGGTGATACAGTTCCAAGCGGTCTCGGGCGGCTATAGCGCTTTACGCTGTGCACCAAGGGAATGGACTTGCTGTTCGCCAAAGCGCCGACAGGATTTGCGGCCGGGAGAATCGATGGCATGCCGCTGGATGTGCGTATCAAAGGCACGCTCATGCACCGGCTTTCGGGGACCGCGCTTGACGATAAAGTAGTGCCTCCACACACAACCAAGCAGCGACAACTTAGAGCCAATATAGGCCAGAGCTAAGTAGCTGATCAGAGTAGAAGGAAGGAGTAAGGAAGGAGTAGAAGGAAAAACCACGTATATTGCGACGATAATAGTTCTTATGCACTAGAATAATGACAGCAGTATGCGCCTCAGTTCTAAAGTTCAGGAATTGGGAGCCAGTTCGAATCACGACCGCGCGCGCGGAAATGTGGCTGAGAACGCAGCTCCTGAGCATCCTTCACCGCCGCAGAAACCAAAGAAGACATCAGAAGCACACGAGGATTACGACTCCCGACTTAGTGAAATTCTGGGCACGCCAAGAATAACCGGCGCTGCGATTGCGCTTGTCTGCGACGACTACTTGGAGTGCATACGATCTCATGGCGACAGCGCCCCGCCAACCGGATCCCGCTGGCACCCCGGAGTTGGCTTAACGCGTGCTTCTCTCGCTACAGGCAAGGTTCAACTCTGCAGCGACACTGAGAACGATTCCCGGGCAGACCCGCAAGCATGTGCGCATCTGGGAGTCAGGTCTGTACTGGTCGTGCCGATCAAGCGTGATTCAGCGGTTGTGGGTGTGCTTGAAGTCCTATCTTCGGAGCCGGACGCGTTTGAGTGGCGTTCAATTAGGCACATAAGACGCATTGCGAAGGAGTTGAGCGAAGGCGTACCGAAATCATCCGGCAACTCACAACAAGAGCCAGCAGATCGTTCCCTGCTCTGGGTACCAGGCGATTTCGATCTTCACAAAGTCCTGCATGCCGCCTGGCTGATCCAGCGGAACGGCGGATTGGCTCTGCGAGAGCATGACGCAGTTCTGAAGGCAGATTCGGACCACGCGCAGGACAAGGCGTCCAAATCGGCGCAAGTTCCTGCTGGAAACGTAGTGGAAGGTGCGCCACAGGTCGATACACCAATTGATGTACCCAGTTTTGGAACGTTAGACGCGGAGGTTGCAAAGGAAGATTGGCGGCCCAGAGTGGTAGCCGCGGCCATCGCCTTGGCTATTCCGTTAGCTTGCTTCTTGCTCTTTCGAGCGCAGCCAAGGGCCCTGAATAAGTTTTTCGGCTCTCCTCCACATGCGAGCCGCCTATCCTCTCCAGTATCGGTTCAGCCCCCGCAAAGCGGCGAAAACGACAAGGCGCAACCAGAGTCTCACAATCGCTTCCTTGTGCAGCGATCAGCTCCGACACAAAGAACTACTCATCAGCTCGCGCCCCAAACCTATGCAGATGCGATGGCGCAGTTTGAACAGGCGGCAAGAAACGGTGATCCAGACGCGAGCTGGAATCTCGGGGTCGGTTATCTCAAGGGTATCGGCGTCCCAAAGGATGAAGCAAGAGCGGCGGAGTGGTTCAAGAGGGCTGCCAACTTGGGCGACACGAGAGCGCAGAGCACGCTTACCGACTTGTATTTCCGAGGCATCGGAGTCCAACGAGACTATGTGAGAGCGTACACGTGGGCAAGCATCGCCGCGCGTCAGCAAGGGAGTGGAGAGGACCGGTTGGAAACATTGCGCCAACGGATGACCAGAGCTGAAATCGATGACGCTAATCGGCGCGTAACAACTTGGTTCGCTCAGAGGACGCCTAAACGCTAAAGAAGCCGGTTTGTACGCGCCGCCGGAAAACAGTACTCTGATCGCCTCGGCTTAAACTTCACTACAATTTACGCGTTGATGCGCCGGCGTATGTATGCCAAAACCCTGGCGAAACGCCTTAATAGACGTGGCGTGGTGTAACCAAAGAGCAGGATGAGCGTTGTCATCAGAATACCGCCTCCGTACAGTTTGGCAATCTCGATCCGATTTGAATTCGCCTTCATACGAGTATTGGTCACGGTATAGCGACAGAAGCTTGCGCTGGTATTCCCAATTGCTTCGCGCCTTAGCACTTAGATTCGAAAAATTTCAACAGTTGTATATGGTGTCCGCCAGAAATCGAACGCTCCTGGTAATTGGACCCAGGACAATCCAGGGACAAACCAGGAACAATCCAGGAACAATCCAGGTGTAGTCAGGCTAGGAAGAAGTGCCCAGAACGCCCCCCCCACGCGACCCGATACTTATGCTAGTTATTTATGGGACATCACACTAGCAGCCCGTGCCTAAAGGTGGCAACTCTCAATCCATTTAGTCACGGAGCCGGATCGGAACGGGTCCAGGTTCGACGGCGAAGTTGCCAGCCCAAAGATGACTGCAGCGCGCATGCGTTCAGTGTCTGACGATATTTCAATTGCGGTCGCCGAGGCCATGCTTCTGCCCACAGACCTTGCACAGCGTCGGTGGCTCGGTGTTGTCCACCAAGTGGTGGACGGGCTTGCGTGTGCGTAGATAGGCGAAGACAGCCCTCAGGTCGTCATCGGTCATGTTCTTGTAAACCGGCCAGGGCATGGGCAGCTTGATCGGGCGAGCCTTCGCGAATCCCGTCCGCATGACTTCAATAAAGAGCGCCTCATCGTAATACGAAATGCCCGATGGATCCGGCGTGATGTTCGCGCTCGCAACCTCGCCGAAAACCGTACCACCCCCGAACTCAAGACCTGGCACCGGGTGGGGTGGCATTCCTTTTTCGGGCGTGTGACAGTCCCCGCAACCGGCAATTTTGACGAGGTACTCTCCTCGCTTGACGGGATCCGCCACGTCCGGCTCGGGCACCGGCGCAGTGATCGGCTGAGGCTCGCCGAGCACGACCCGCTTCAGAAAAAAGGGGAGCACGCTTTTCGGCAAAGAGTTGTGAACAGGTTCCAAAGAACGCAGATAGACCACGACCGAAGCCAGATCCTCATCGGAAAGATTCCCGAAATGCGGATAGCCCATGATCGGGAACAGAGCGCTGCCGTCAAAGGCAATGCCCTCGCGGATCGCGCGTGACAACGCATCGTCGCTCCAGTTTCCGACCCCGCTAGTGGGATCCGGTGTGATATTCGGGGCGACCAGGCGGTATTTCCCTTTCTGCAAGAACACCGCTCCGATGCCCTTCTTGGACGTGATGGCCGGAGGATTGGATTTCTCGTCAAACTCCGAATGGCATGCAAAGCAGGCAAGAACCCCGTCAGCGAGATACTGGCCGCGTGCCAATCGCTCGCGCGTGGGCTCGAACTTCCGTGAGGTGAGCGGGCGGGACTTTGGCCCGATGATCGGCCGCCAGCCGATCGTAAACGTGATTCCGACAGCTAGAAGTACCAGCAGACCCAGAAAAACATAACCTAGGATTCTTCTCAGCCGTTTTATCCAGGGTTTGGCCATTGCGCTATCTCCGAAGTGAGGGTCCCAAACGGAACGAACCGAAATAAACCATCCGGTGCGGGCAAAGCAGGCTTTCTTGTTCGGGATTCTCTTCTCGCCCCAAAGCGCGTGCGAGTGTATACCGAGGCAGGTGCGTCACGCAAACGCTAGCAGCAGTGGTCAGAATCGTATGCCTGCGCTACTTCCGAAGGAGGCAAGGTGCCCCTCGGAATAGCCTGCCAACGTCGACCGGTGATAACAGGTCTGGTTACATTCTATAAAAAGAATGTCAAGGAAAATATCTCTCCGACGACCGGATATCGTTGCCCCTACCGCGATCTCAGTGACCGAGTCGTGACCGAAATCGCTCTGTTAGCGTCAACAATCCAAGAAAAGAGACGCCATGCTTCTCGAAGCCGTACTACCCTCTGGATTGCGACAGCCCCATGCGAGACTGGCCGACCAGACAGGGCTGAGATATCCGCCAAGACAGCAGAAGGGGCTGATCAAAATGGACTTCCTCGGATATCGCCACGTTCCCACAATTTTGCTGCTTGCCGCGCTCGTGGGCTGCACACAACAACAAAACTCGCAGGACCTGAAGGCACGGCCAAGGAATGACGTCTTCAGCGGAAGTCGGTTAG
>Ga0137378_10005001_pt1 | contig 11460 bp, 12 predicted proteins | sample SagtaG_21_FD_104813 | JGI IMG/M metagenome (GOLD analysis project Ga0137378, IMG submission 104813) | Vadose zone soil microbial communities from Sagehorn Ranch, Mendocino, California, USA - Sage2_L_60_16 metaG | ecosystem: Environmental > Terrestrial > Soil > Vadose zone | place: USA... | reverse complement strand
CGCCGGCGAGCGGAATTTGCTGTCCGACATACAGGTTCCGCCCAAACAGCCCTTGATGGCACTCGTGGCCATGCATCGCGCAGTTCGTCTGCTTCATGGCTTGCTTCAGCTTGGCTTGCAGTCTTTGGTGCGCTTCCAGATTGTTCGGTGTGTAAGTTAGAACGATCTTCCCGTCAGGGCCAATTGTGACCCGGTTGTTCGGATCAGGCAGGTCTTCTGAAGTAAGCCAGAAATCAAGCGAGTGTTTCGCCATCAACTCCAGCGTGAAATTCGGCGCAATTGCCGGAGCTCCGGCGCGCAGTGTGATGGCATCCAATTTGCCTACGAACGAAATATGCCCCATCGGATACTTCCAATCATCCGATCCAAAGTAGAAGTCATTCACGCCCAGAGTCTTTTGAAACACCGTTGGATTGGGGCACTTGGAAATCGCCATAAGTACTGAGTTCGTATGTCCCATGTAATGGCGACCCACCACGTCGGAACTATTGGCAAGCCCCCGCGGGTGCTTATCGTTGCCGGAGCGCAATAGTAGCGCGGCGGAATTGATGGCGCCACACGACACTACAACGACGTCCGCGGAGTAAGTCTCGAGGCTGCCGTTGCGCTCCACAAGCACACTCTTCACTTCGCGTCCGAATGTATCGGTTTCCAGCCGCTTTACTAGCGAATTCGTCAGCAACGTAACATTCGGGTACTTGATTGCTTCATCGATGCAAATAACCTGCGCATCTGACTTAGCTCCAACCAGGCAGGAAAAGCCGTCGCAGGTGCCACAACGGATGCAGCGGCTCTTGTGCGGATTCTTCTCGTCGAGCATGACTCCGACTGGAACATGGAAAGGCTTCAGCCCCGACCGCGCAAAGTCATCAGACAGCTGTTGAACGCGCGGTTCATGGCTCACTGCCGGCCAGGGGTATGGAGATTGTGCCGGCGGCTCCGTTGGGTCTTCCCCGCGATTACCGTGCACCTGGTAAAGATTTTCGGCCTGCGTGTAATAGGGCTCAAGGTCGTCATAGCTGACCGGCCATGCGGGCGAGATGCCACCGTGATGGCGCAGTTCTCCGAAGTCTTCTTTGCGCAACCGAAACAGCGCCGCGCCATAAAATTTGGTATTGCCACCAACGTAGTAGTTCGTGTGCGGGTGAAGGTCCTTGCCGTCTTTATCGAGCCAGGATTCTTTTGTGTTGTAGTGGCCGTCCACGTTGACGACCTTGGGGTCCCAGTTCGCTTTCTCGCGCGGAACATAGTCACCGCGCTCAAGAATGAGAATCCGCTTTCCGGACGGTGCGAGATGATAGGCTAGTGTTCCGCCGCCGGCGCCGGTCCCGATAATGATCACGTCGTAGCGATTGTCGCTCATGATGCGAATCCTCCATTAGCTCCGCAGAAGATGCAGCGCTTGTCATTGTTGTGGTGCAGCTTGCAGCACTTCACAGCCAGGCGTCCCTTGCGCCACAGATAGAATTCCGCAGCAGCAAGCATTCCGAGGGGCGGAGCGGTGAGATATATCCATAGGCCGCTCCACACTTCTGCAGAAAAACCGGAGCCGAAAGTCCTCGCCGGATTCATACTCATCCCCGAAAATGGCGCCTCCAGGGTGATGTATGTGGCGACCAGGAGGCCGCCAAACAATCCCGTGTGGCGGTCGAGCCGGTGATGATTGGAAAAATAGAGAATGGCGGACATCAGTCCGAAAGCAATAGCGAATTCAGCGAGCAGCGCAACCCATGGTCCCTGCGGCCCGGGCACTGTGACCACATACCGGACCGCGGGATCTGCGAGTTGTCTCCCCAGGAAAACAGCGACCAGCACTACCCCCAGCGCCGCGCCGATGAATTGCGCCCCTATATAAAAGAGAGCGTCCCAAGACTTGATTTTCCCAAGACGGAAGAACGTGAAAGTGACCGAGGGGTTGATGTGCGCGCCCGACTGCATTCCCCAGGGTGAATAGATGATCGCAATGGCGGTCAGCCCCATGAACGTCCCCATCAGCATTCTTCGCAACAATTGCGACGTGATTGCCCGCCGCACGGGTGAGTGCGGGAATTCGTACAGGGCGCCAAACACGCAAGCCGATACCATGAATGCACCGAGCAGGCCGGCTTCCATCAGATATTCAGGCCAGTGAGTACGCAGTGATCCGAAAGCACCCAGTTTGGGCGCTTCGGAGATTGCGACAGCGCTCGGGCGGAGTTCTTTCGCCAGGTTCGGCGAATCCGCCACAACGTTTTGCTCGGTGAGGTTCATGGAATCTGGCCATGTGATTCCGGTCTTTGGCTAAGGTAACAGGGAAAGATTTCTACCTCCTGCGAGAGCTAGTCGGGGCTGGACTGGGCACCACAACAGGGTGAGGCGCTGGTCCAAACCAAGGGGTGTACCAGCGGGCGTATGTTCCCAATCCCAATAGAAGGGCAAGCCACCAAAGCACTAGGACACTGCGCATCCATAGTTTGTAGTCGGTCAAGCGGAAGCGCTCCGGCAATAGCTTCGTGCCCGCAGCGAACAGGATGTACAGTCCGCCGATTTCTGCAATGCTTCCGAGTGCCGCATGCGTTGTTGCCAGTGAGTAGAATGTTTTGCCGAGTTTCTCCGGTATTTTCGGACTAACCCGAACGCGAAAGGAGGGAGTCATCACCAGGACGATGACGGCAAAGTTCAGCAGAACGATCGCGGATTGGCACCAGGCATGCCATCGATACATCTTCATTCGCGCAAGCAACGCACCGATGAGCAACGCCACTCCCATCGCGATCTCGAGCAGCAACACCAGATCGGCGTAGAGCGGGGCCGCTGTTTTCAGAAATCCCGGCTTCATCAAGGTTGCCCCCCGCGGAACATTGTTCGCCTGTCGCACTTCCTCTAACTGAGAGTCGTGGTTGGTCGGCGAGCACTCGGCTAGCCGAATGCCCCACCGCGAAAAACGGCCAAGGGGGCCGATTTATTCCACTCGGGCGTCATTCATGTGTGGGGAGATAGTGCGACTGGGCGGTGGTACACGAAAGATGTTCCGCAACGGAGTCCAGCACTGGCGGTCAGCAGGCCCCCTTCCGGTACCCCAAGGTACGGAGGGGTGAGACATCACTACGCGCTAGTCACTAGGCGCTGATACAGCCGTTGGCTGAATCCCTGAGGGAGTTCAAGCATCTTCCTGTCGCCAACCAGGCGAACGACATTTTGTGTTCCTTCATAGATCGCAGTGCAGTGTTTGCAGCCTTGCAGATGCCGGTCGAGTCGGGCCCGCATTTCGGGCATCAGGTCACCTTCCATGTAGTTGACGAGTTCTTTCCAAACCTCTCGGCAATCGATCTCTACGTGTTGAGTTGTCGGTAGCACAACGTTTCCAGTCATGGGATGCCGCATAGAAATGAAAGTGACAACTTGAGATTTCGCTAATGATGCAAATACTGACTCGTGCCCCTCTCGCTTTTGGGCGCTGACCATGCTTCGCTGATTCGAATTCTACACAATGCAAGTGGCGCTCGGAGCAGATCGACGGACGTAAGAAACTTACCTCAGGATGCCCTCGACGAGAACAGCAAGTCACATATCCAGGATTCACCCGCCCTCAAACAATACTGCTAGAACTCGGGGCCAATCGCTGGGAGCTCACATCTCGGTTGAAACCTTCGCGCCACTTCTGAATCCCACTGCCACGTGAGCACCTGAGCAAGGCACTGGACCCAAACTTACCTGGGGCCGCGAATCGTAAACGATTCATCGCTGTCGCAGGGCTCACGTCAAACTTCACTGCATGAGGAAGGAACAAAAATGAATAAGTTGAAACTTGCAGCTTTCGGACTGGCAACAGCGATGCTGTTCGCCCTCTCCGCTGCCGCGCAAGACGCGCACACTTCGAGCCAGTTTCAGGGCCCGAAGGCGAACAAAGGACATGTAACCCACAGCACGCGTGACGGCAAGAGCGTGCTCACATTGTCGGACGACTTTGTCGTCCCAGACACCCCGGATCCGCACTGGCAAGTTGTGGACTCCGACGGACAAATCTATTTACTCGACAAGCTGAAGAAGAAAGCCTTTCTCGGCGACAAGTACCAGAAGGAAATTGTGCTGCCCAGCAACGTGAAGAATGTTTCCAAGGTGATCATCTGGTGCGCCTGGGCAGAGGCAAACCTCGGCGAGGCCAGCTTCTCCAGCCCCGTTCAATAAAACACAAACCATGTGGGGGCAGCCGCCCTCGGCTGTCCCGTCGAGCGAAGCTTTATTTAACGACCCAGGGCCGGAAGGGAGCTCAGCTCCTCGCTGAGCCGAACAGCCGAGGGCGGCTGTCCCCACACTTAAACAGAAGTGGAGCTAAAAAATGAAAAACAAAGTCATTGGAATGTTTCTGTGGTTGTTCGCAATTGCTGCGACAGCAGCCAACATCGCCTCAGCACAAACAGTCGATAAGAAAACCCTCACCTTGCAAGGTGCGGAGCGCGTCATTGCCGCAGCAAAAGCTGAAGCCCAAAGCCTGCAAGCGCCGGGTGGCGTCATCGCTGTGGTCGACGATGGCGGGAATCTGATGGCCCTCGAACGTCTCGACGGAACGTTCGCGGCAGGCGCCAATATTTCTATTGGCAAGGCGCGCACGTCGGTGCTTTTCAAAAAGCCGACGCGCTTTTTTGAGCAACTGGTCAATTCCAACGGTAAGGGTCGCACCGTTATGACCGCGCTAAATGACTTTACGCCGCTGATCGGGGGCATTCCCATCAGCGTTGACGGTCAAATTGTGGGCGGAGTCGGCGTGAGCGGCGCGGCCAGCGCCGATCAGGATGAAAAGCTGGCGATTGCCGGAGCAAATACATTTACGTCTGGAAAGGCCACAAACCCAGACCCGGCTGCGCCAATTTCTTATTTTGAAAGAAGCAAGGTGGATGAGGGCTTCGCAAAAGGCGCGGTGCTGCTCGACGGCAGTGACGGCCGGAACTACATGGTCCACACGAGCCGCCGCGAAAAACCAGGGCAAGCAGAGATTCACACCAAAGATGTTGACGTCATCTATGTGGTTGACGGGTCGGCAACCTTTATAACCGGCGGTGAGGCCGTCGATGCCAAGGAAACAGCGCCGAACGAACTTCGCGGATCGAGCATCCGCAACGGGCAGACACGGCAAATTGCCAAGGGCGATGTGATCGTTGTGCCCACCGGTGTGCCGCACCAATTCCTGGAAGTTACCAATCCGTTCCTCTATTACGTGGTCAAGGTCCGCTAGCGAGAGGGTTGTATCCGAAGGAAGCAATCAGCAAGGAAGCAATCAGCAAGCCGCAAACGCGGCGAAAGAATGCAGCCCACGGCGTACGCCGTGGGTGAAACCGAAGATGACAGAGCCCCAAAGGGGCGGAAGAAATCACACAAAATGGAAAAGCGCACCCAAATAGCGAACGCATCGATCCTGCTGGGCTTGCTGCTGTTGGTTCTCCCGGTCGCGGCGCAAGTCATCCAGGATCCTCCCTTCGGCCGCCCGGACGCGGTCATTGATCTCGCCTCACGAGAGGGGGCGCAGTTGGTTAAGGGCCAATGACGTTATCGCGATGTGAGAATCGTCGACGCCGACTCCCGCGCGGTTGGCCCCGACCTAAAGCCAAGCGGCGGGCCGATCAAAACCTACGACTACATCCCGCACGCGGGCGCCGCGGACTTCGATGATTCGAGTTGGGAAGCCATCGACGCCGCCACTCTTGACCAACGCCGCTCGACGGCCAAGGTCTGCTTCAATTGGTATCGCATCAAAGTGACGATCCCGGAGAAGGTTGCAAACTTTGACACCGCCGGCTCAACCGTTGCGTTTGAGATCGTGATTGATGACTATGCAGAAGTCTGGGTGGACGGGAAGATGCCGCGCATTCTTGGCCAGCCTGGCGGGCCGGTGATCAAGGGCTTCAATGCGCCCAACCGGGTAATCATCACGAGAAACGCGCAGCCTGGACAGCAGATTCAACTCGCGGTCTTCGGCATCAACGGTCCGATCTCCTATAGTCCACAGAATTTCATCTGGATCAAGTCGGCGACGCTGGATTTCTACAAGTCGCCAAAGGTTGCAATCAGCCAAACATCGGCACGGATTATTCGCAAAGATCCGGCTCTTGACGAAATTATTCCCGCTGATCCAAAGATCGAGAACCTGGCTGGAGGATTTCTCTTTACCGAAGGCCCGATCTGGATTCCGAAGAACGAAGAAACAGACGGCTATCTCCTGTTCAGCGATCCCAACAACAATCTGATTTAGCGCTGGACTCAGGACGGTCAGCTATCAATCTTCATGACCAAGAGCGGTTACCGCGGAGTGGACATCGCCGAATATGGCCAGCCCGGCTCAAACGGACTCACGCTCGATAAGCAGGGGCGGCTCACCATAAACCAGCATGGCAATCGCCGCGTTGTGCGTATGGAGAAAAACGGGTAGTTCACCGTCCTCGCCGACCGCTACGATGGAAAGAGGCTCAACAGTCCCAACGACCTCGTGTACAAGTCCGACGGTGCGCTGTATTTCACCGACCCTCCATTCGGTTTGCCGAAGTTCTTTGATGACCCGCGAAAAGAGTTGCCCTACAGCGGCGTTTTCCGTGTCTCGCCCGACGGCAAGCAGGTGCAGCTACTGACCACAGATTTGAAAGGTCCAAACGGTCTCGCTTTCTCTCCGGACGAAAGATATTTCTACGTGGACGACTGGGACACAGAGAAGAAAATTATCATGCGTTACGAAGTAAACACCGATGGCACCTTATCCAACGGAAAAGTATTTTTCGATATGACATCAGCCGGAGGAGAGGATGCGCTGGATGGCTTGAAAGTGGATCAGAGGGGTAATCTGTACGTCTCAGGGCCGGGCGGATTGTGGATTATTTCTGCGGAAGGCAAGCATCTGGGAACGATCGTTGGCCCTGAACATCCGCACAATTTCGCCTGGGGCGACGATGACGGGAAGACTCTCTACTTATGCGCGAAGACCGGCTTGTATCGTATTCGGTTGAATATCCCCGCAATCCGCCCGTGACGTTTTCCTCTGTGATGCTCTTCCTCGGTGAAAACTCTGTGTCCTCCGTGGTTCATGCTTTTGAATTAACCACCGAGGACACTGAGTTTCACACAGAGGTACACAAAGGAAAATCAGGCCGAGGACGGTACGATCCGCGCGGTGCCTTCTCCTAGGCCTAAGGCCTGCTCGATCTTTGCATTGCGAAAGTCCGGCACAGTACCCAAGCCAAACGCAACCACATTGGCGAATTTGGCGAATCCGACAATCACAACCGCTTCCAGAATTTGCTGTTCGCTAAAGCCATAGGTGCGAAGAGCTTCGATGTCGCTGGCCCCGATCTTCGTCGATTGATTGTTCAGCTTGGTGCAGAAGTTCAGCAGGGCCTTATCGGCGATCGGAATCTTGGCGTGGACGTAGTCAATGGCGATCTGTTCCGGGTCCGGGCCATCGAGTTTAAGCATGCGAACAATTTCGCAATGCGCCGTCACACAATAGGTGCTCAGGTTCGCCGCCGAGCAGACCAGAAAGATGTACTCCTTCTGGCGGCGGACAAGAGCCCCGTCTTTGAGCAGAATCGAGGCCATCAGATTGATTTCGTTTTCAATGAAATCCGGGCGCAGGGTTTGCGCCGGAAAGAAGCTTGGCAGAAACCCAAACTGCTCCCGGATGGCGGCAAAGGCCGGAAAGTCCTTTTCATCAAACGGCTGGTTCTTGAGATAACTCACACCCCAACTCCTTGCAGCAACGCGATACTTGATACCTATTGACCGGGATTATAGAACACCATTGCAAGCGGATGTGTCACGCGCACAGGCCGTAAAACTGGGGAAGCTTGGTGTCGCCGCGATATACTGGCAGCCACCACGCATGGGTCACTCGGCGGCAAAGAAGAACGCAGCATCTGGGCCATACTCAGGACTCGCCGCCGCTTACGGTTTTATTCCTAACCTGTTCCAAGCTCAGGACAAACTGCCACACGTGGTCGATGCGGAGGAGCGGCTGATTCAGGCGGTTCTCGTCTCTGAAGATAGCCTGAGCCGTAGCCAAAAAGAATCGGTTCTGCAATGCGTGGCACGCGCCCGTGAAAACGCTTATTGCATGGCCCTCTATGGACAAACGGGTCCGATTATTGCGAGAGAAGCAGACTCGACGCTCATTAATTTCACGGTCAAGCTGGCAAAGTACGGTCCCTGGATTTCTGCGAGCGATCTCGCCGGCCTTCGTAGTGCGGGTTTCGACCAGCTAGCGATTCTCGAAGCGGTGGCCACTGCGGCCTTGGGGCAAATGCTTTGCACTTTGGCGAACGGGCTTCGTCCCCCTCTGGATTCGGAGGGAGGATCGCCGGAATCGACCGTGCTTCCAGAAGTCCCACTGCCACTCGACTGGACTGAGCCTCATGCGCCGTATTTGGCAGCGCAGCCGCCGCTTGCAGGCGACCTCCCGGCCTATGCTCTTCTTCGCGAACAACTCGGCTTTGTTCCCAACCTGTTCAAGTTACAGTGCCTGAGCTCGAGCTTGCTGGAAGCTGAAGTTGGGTTACTTGAATCCATTCTGTTTCCCGAAGACCACCTAACCCGCGTTCAGAAGGAGAATATTCTGCTGCTGCTGTCGGCGGCCAACCTGAACACGTACTTCGTGGCCGTTCACAGCCAAGTCCTGGATGCCCTGGGAATTCCGATTGAGCAATCCGATCGAGTCGCCGAAGACTACCACCAGGCCAGGCTTTCCACTGAGGAAGTCAACTTGCTCGACGAGCTCCAAAAATTCGCGCTACCCCTTCTTCCCTCCGAGTCTGGAACACGCGGACAAACTCCAGGTAATGCCCCCAAGAAGCCGTTTAACGCCGAGCGACTCCGGCAAATTGGCTTTACCGACACCCAGGTCGTGGAGGCCGTGGCCATGGCCGCCCTGGCCAATTTCCTCAACACACTCCAATTCGGGCTAGGCGCCGTACCCGACTTTCCGCCACGCCGCGTTTTTTCTCCAAAAGATTTGTATCGTTTTCCTGGCAAAGCCCGTCCTACCTGTGATGCCGTTTTGTCTGCCGATCCCGACGCGGACCTAGTCGCGAGGGTGCAGAATGGCGAAAGCGACGCGTTCGAGGAGTTGGTCCGGAGGCATACGCGTCGACTAGTTGGAACACTAGGGGGGATTTTAGGGGACATGGACGAGGCGCGGGATGCGACACAGGAAGTGTTCTTGAAAGCCTTCGAACACATGGGCCGGTTCCAGGGGCGCTCCAAGTTTTCCACCTGGCTTACCAGTATTGCCATCAATACCGGCACTGAGATTCTGCGGAAGAGGCGGCCTTCGGAGTCTCTGGAGGAAGAAGACGACACGGGCTTTCGTCCACTGCAGATCCAGAGCTGGGCGAAAAACCCAGAGCAGATGTTCGCGGCCTCGCAAATGGATGCACTCGTCAGACAGGCAGTCCTGGGTCTTCCGCAGAAGTATCGCGTGGCAGTGCTCTTGCGTGACATAAACCAGTTTTCAACCGAAGATGCGGCGGCGGCCCTTAATTTGAGCGTTCCTGCTCTAAAGGCACGGGTACTACGTGGAAGGTTAATGTTACGCGAGAGTCTCGCGCCCCATTTCATTCGCTCCGAGAAAGCCGATGCTTAGCTGCGCGGAGTTTCTGGCGGAATTCGGGGACTACCTGGACAATGTGGCCGAGCCGGCGCTTCGGGCACACCTCGAAGGGCATCTGCACGAGTGTAAGACCTGCCAGGTAATCGTCGACAGTACCCGCAAGACCATACAAATCGTGACCGAGAGCGATTCTTTCAGCTTTCCGGTTGCAAACGTGGAATCCATGGTCCAACAAGTAATGGCGCGGGTTCGCCAAGGGACCTAGAGATTTCCTGCATCTCTCCCGCCCGGATTCCGTCTTATCTTCGACTGAGAGAAGGGGTCGCTCGGGGTGACTACCTCCCACCAAGATCAGGATCAGCTGCAGGCGCTTGAAATAGAGCTGCGCGATACTAGGACCGAACTGGCCCGTGTCGCCCGCGAAAGCGTCTTCGCCGCCGAGTCCCTGCGCACCAGCGAAGAATTCAAGTCCCGCCTCCTTGCCTCCAGCCGCGATTGCATTAAGGTCCTGGATCTCGATGGCCGTTTGTTGTTCATGAACGAAGGCGGCATGAAGGTCCTCGAGATCTGCGATCTTGGGCCATTCGTCAGCAGCTCGTGGGTTGATTTCTGGGAAGGCGCTGACCGCGAATCAGCTCGCGCGGCATTGCAAGAGGCAAGAGAGGGAGGCATAGGCCGCTTTGTCGGATACTTCGAGACTCGCATTTCCCGGCAACCCCGATGGTGGGACGTTGTAGTCAGTCCCATCCACGACGCGAACGGCACGCCTGAGCGCTTGTTGGCTCTTTCGCGCGATATCACCCAACACAAGATGAACGAAGTTGCCCTGCGTGAAGCCCTACAAGTCAATCGTGAAATCATTGAAGGCGCGGCCGAGGGCATCATTGTTTATGACTCCGAGCTGCGCTATCGGCTTTTTAATCCGTTCATGGAGCGGCTGACTGGGAAGCGGGCGGAAGAAGTTCTCGGCAAGGTGGCAACTGAAGTTTTCCCTCGTCTGATTCCCAGTGGCATAGAAGCAGCTCTCAAACGCGCATTACGAGGAGAAGCAGTACAAGTCGCGGACGCTTTGGTTCCGAAGCATTCCGCTGACGGCCACGACGTTTGGGAGTCTTGCACATTTGCCCCTCATTGCGATGCCCAGGGCAACATTGTCGGCGTTATAGGACTAGTTCGCGGTGTCACGGAGCGGCACCTTGCGGAAGAAACATTCCGCTCGATCGTTGTGGGGACTGCGTCAGCGACCGGAAGCGATTTCTTTCCCTCGCTGGTGCGTCACATGGCAAGCGCGCTTCGAGTCCGTTATGCGTTTATCACAGACTGCGATGATCAGAACCGCGCGAAAGCGCTTGCGTTCTGGAACGGAGACCGGTTCGGAGAGAATTTCGAATTCGCTATCGCCGACACGCCGTGCATGAAAGTCCTGAACGGCGAAGTGTGCCACTACAAGCAAGATTTGCAGGACCTTTTTCCTCTAGACAAGGGCTTGGCCGACTGGGGAGCAGAAAGCTATCTCGGAGTGCCCATGCTGGACCGCGCTGGCCGCGTGATTGGCCATATCGCAATTCTCGACGACAAGCCGATGGATCGCGATCCCCGTGCCATCGACCTGGTCAAAATCTTCGCCGCCAGGGCGTCGGCGGAACTGAAACGACAACGCGCCGAAGCCGAATTGCAAACCGCGCTTGAACAAGTTCAGATACTGCAAAAGAAACTCGAGGCCGAGAACCTTTATCTGCAGGAAGAAATCAGCAAGGAACACAACTTCGAAGAGATTGTAGGCAACAACAGAGCTCTGGTCGAAGTATTACGCCGGGTAGAGACGGTAGCCACAACGGATTCCACAGTTCTGATCATGGGTGAAACCGGTTGTGGCAAAGAGCTGATTGCCCGGG
>Ga0137378_10005000_pt1 | contig 11462 bp, 10 predicted proteins | sample SagtaG_21_FD_104813 | JGI IMG/M metagenome (GOLD analysis project Ga0137378, IMG submission 104813) | Vadose zone soil microbial communities from Sagehorn Ranch, Mendocino, California, USA - Sage2_L_60_16 metaG | ecosystem: Environmental > Terrestrial > Soil > Vadose zone | place: USA... | reverse complement strand
CCACATAGGCGTGGGATTGCGCCTGATCCTACCCGAAAAGCGGATCAATTGCTCCTGCCCCGGCCGGGCGGCGAACCCGCCAGCCGCGTTGCAAAGAACGTATTCACCGCCTGGGTAATCGCCGCCGTCGCCTTGCCGCGCCAGACCTCGGAGGTCATCAGCTTGAGGTCGTCCTTGTTCGACATATAGCCAAGCTCGATCAGCACCGAGGGCACGTCCGGCGCTTTGAGAACCTTGAAACCCGCGGATTTGAGCGGATGCTTGTGCAGCTTGGCGGAACTTTTCAGCTCGCCGACCACGGTGCGGGCGAAATGATGGGAAAAGTTCTTGGTTTCGCGCTGCGTGAGGTCGATCAGGATGTCGGCGACCTCCTCCGGCTCGGACGACAGATCGACGCCCGCGATCGCGTCGGCCTTGTTCTCCGCCTCCGCCAGCCGCGCGGCTTCGACGTCGGAGGCGGTGTCCGACACTGTATATACGGTGGCGCCGCGCACGTCGTTCTCGCTGCGCGCGGCAAGCGTGTCGGCATGGATCGAGACGAACAGCGCGGCCCCCTGCCCGCGCGCGACGCGCACACGCTCGCCGAGCGCGATGAAGCGGTCGTCGGTGCGGGTCATGGCGACGCGGTATTTGCCGCTCTTCTCAAGCTTGTCGGAGAGCGCCTGGGCAAATTCCAGCACAATGTCCTTTTCCATCTCGCCGTTTTCCGCAATGGCGCCGTTGTCCGGCCCGCCATGGCCGGGATCGAGCACGATCAGCGGGCGGCTGTCATTGCTGGCCTTGGGCTGGTCGGGCTTGGGCTGCTCCGGCTTGCGCGCCTCGGGCGCGCGGCGCGCGCTGGCTTCGAGCGCGAGGTGGCGCATGAAACTCGCGCGGTCGATGGACACCAGATCGACCACCAGCCGCGCCGGCTGGCCGTCGGTTGCCGGCAGCACGAACGCCTTGTCGACCCGCACCGGCCCGGCGGCATCGATCACGATGCGCGAGCCGCCCTGCATCACCAGGCCGAAACGGAACGCCTTGATCAGCCCGCGCCCGCTCTCGCCGGTGCGGGCACTGAGCGAGAAGGTAACCTGCGGCAGGTCGACGATGACGCGGTAGGGGTCGGCGAGCGTAAACGCCGTGACGTCGATCGGCCGGCTGAGATCGACAACCAGGCGGGTGCGGGTGGCGTCGCCGGCAAGCCTCGCATCGGTCGCGACCGGAAACTGGTCGGCGGCAGCCAGCGCAACTGGACGCACGAAATCTGCGCGCTCAGCCGCACCGGCCGCAAGGCCGGTGAACAGCACGCCCAAAATCGCGCAAATCGCCCTGAACGCTCGCGGGAACACAGAACCTCGCACAATTGCCCGCGTACACACTGACGCAAGTATGGTTAAGCGCCGTTTAAGCCGATTTGGTGGTGCGGAACAGCCGTTTTGAGGACACCGGGCCGGCACGTACGCGCAAATCGGCTTCGGGTCGTGCGCTATTCGCCGGCGTGCCCAATCTCAATCACCAGAACCCTGGTCCGAAAGGTGAATTTGGGTTTGCGTGATGATCGACACGAGGCGCCCATCGCCATCCACGATCCGCGTCATCCAGACCGAAGTCCGCTGTCCGACGTGAACGGGGCGGCAAAGGCCCAACAGCACCGACCCGCGGGCGGCGGAAACGAAATTGGCTTTCGACTCCAGCGTGGCGGTTCGCTGATCCGGACCAAGGTGCTGCACCGCGCCCATCGCGCCGAGACTATCTGCAAGCGACAGAAGCACGCCGCCATGGACGGCGCCGACCGAATTGCAATGCTCGGGGCGGATTTCTATCTCGGCATCGATAGCGTCCGGCGCGACGTTGCGTAATGCAAGGCCGAGCAGTCGTTGGAATCCATGCCGCGGCATCATTCGAATTTCATCGATCGTCCAGGCGCCCGGACTTGTGCGAATGGGAGTGGTCATGATCCTGCGGCAAACGCTTCGAAGTCGTGACCATGATCCTCCAGGCAAGACGCAAGGACGCTCGCGAAGACCTCACAGTCCGACTCGGAAGTCTCGAGCGACAGGTTGATCGTCCCGCGCCGCGCCGCATAAATCCCACGCAGCAGCAACTCCAAATGTACGAGCTTGCGCCAGAGCGGCGGCGTTGCGAGCTGTTCGGGGTTGCCGGGCTCACTGCTCTGAAATTGCAGCGCGATGATCGAGCCATATCCGCCGGTCAGCAACGGAACGCCAGTCGAGCGCGCAACCGAATCGAGGCGCCGCCGGAGCCGGTCCGATCGATCATTGAGTGCCTGCAGCGCATCACGCGTCGCGACCTTTGTCAGCACGGTATATCCCGCGACCATGGTCAAGATGTTATTGTTGAAGGTTCCCCCATGCCCGAGGCGATCGGGCCGGGACGGATCAAAGCGATCCATCAGGTCGGACCGGCCGCCGACCGCTCCGAACGCCAATCCTCCGCCAACGAACTTGCCGAGCGTGGTCAAATCCGCGTCGATCCCGAACACCTCCTGCAGCCCGCCATAGGCCAGCCGCGCGGTTTGAACCTCGTCGAAGATCAAGACAGCCCCGAGCTCCCGCGTCAGCGCGCGCAATGCGGCCAGGAACTGTTCGTCGGCGAGAATCGTTCCCCCGCTTCCCAGCATGGGCTCGACGATAACCGCCGCGAGATCTTTCCCGGCCGCCCGCGCCACCTGTTCAAACGACGCGACATCGTTGAAACGCGCCAGCACGATGTCGCTGCTCGCGACATTCAACGCAGTCAGACCAGGCACGAAGCTGATCAGGCTGCCATGATACCCGCTCGAGAAGCCGAGGACCTTGGAACGGCCCGTGGTCACGCGCGCAAGCTGGACCGCGAGCAAGTTCGCTTCAGTTCCCGAGTTGCAGAAGCGCACCTTCTCGATCGAGTGAAAGCGCTCGCAGATGGCGGCGGCCAGTCGATCTTCATACAGGTTCGGCGCGCCGAAGCTGATGCCTTGATCGAGCGCTCCCTTCAGCGCCCCGATGATCGCGGGATGCGAGTGACCGTAGAGACCCGCGGTGAGGTCGTTCATGAAATCGCGATAAGCGTGGCCATCGTGATCATAGAGCCAGCCACCTTGTGCCCGCTCGATCGCGATCGGGAACGGGTCGTAGTGGAGTGCGATGCGCGTGTTCCCGCCGGGAAGACTTCGCCCGGCTTGCTTGAACTGCGCAAGGCTTTTTGGATTCGCGGCGACAAACCTCGCCTCAATATCCCGCACGATTTCCGCGGCGTGAGGCCGACGAACCGGTTTCAGCATGAGATTAATTCTCCACCCGGCACGACTCTCTCAACCCAAGCATCTGGCGTGCGTCATCGGGCGTCGCCACCGCGAGTGACAAGAGCTCGAGAATCTGGCGCATCCGCGTCACCTGATCGGCGTTGCTGCGCGCCAACTGGCCTTTGCCGAGGTAGAGATTATCCTCAAGGCCGACGCGGACATTTGCCCCAAAGACAGCACCCATCGTGCAAAGCTGAAACTGGTGGCGACCCGGCGCCAGGATCGACCAATGATAGTCGCGGCCAAACAGCCGATCGGCCACCTGGCGAACGTAGGCGACATTCCCCGGATCAACGCCAATGCCCCCGCTGAAGCCGAATACGGTTTGAATGATCAGCGGCGGCGGCAGCAGTCCTCGCTCGGCAAAATAGGCGACATTGTAAAGATGGCCGACGTCGTAACATTCGCATTCAAAGCGCGTTCCGTTGCCGCCGACCTCCTCAATGATGCGCTCGATCACCTCTTCGGTATTGACGTAAACGCGGCTCTTGGCGCCGTTGAAGAGCTCGACCTCCCAATCGTGCTTCCAATTTCCATATCGATCGATGACCTGCTCGCGCCCATAGGGGGAAATGGATCCCATATTGAGCGAGGCCAGCTCGGGCTTGAAGCGCACAGCCGCGGCTATGCGTTGATCAACCGTCGACCCGGCGCTGCCACCCGTGGTGATGTTGATGACGGCATCGGTCGCGCGCCTGATCTTGCCGATGAATTGGCCATAAACCTCCGCGTCAAGGGTGGGCCGGCCCGTCTCCGGGTCGCGCGCATGCAAGTGGAGAATCGCCGCGCCGGCTTGCGCAGCGGCAATGGCCTGATCGGCAATTTCGTCCGGGGTGATCGGCAGATAGGGCGACATGGTCGGGGTATGCACGCCCCCTGTGACGGCACACGTCAGAATGACCTTCTGGTTCTTTGCCATCCACAACTCCGCGGCCGAACGGCGAGCGTCAGCTAGGCTGAATTGCTAGCGGTCGCGCGGGGTGACCGCTATTGATCAGTGTTATTACCAGCGCGTCTATCGTTATGGGGATGGCCGCGCCGCGGCCTCAGGCGGCCGACGGCCGCTCCTCGCAGCGGGCCTCGCGGCGAACCTGGAGCGGCGTTGTTCCGAAACGGCGACGGAACGCGAGGCAGAAGTTCGAGGTATGATTATAGCCCAGTTCATAGGCTATCATTTTCAGCGGCATGGCCGTGGATGCCAGCAGGATCCTCGCCTTCTGCATACGCTCCTGGGCGACATATTCGGAAATCGTCTGATCATAGGCTTGCTGGAATTCCCTTTTCAGGACAGCGGGAGACAGACCGATGGCGTGCGCGAGTTCGGATTTTGACGGGATGTTGCGCAGGCTCTGCTCGATCAGCTGCTTGACCATACGGAGCTTGGTGGTGATGGCCGCCTCCTGGGACTTCGGCCATCGCGACGCGCCAAGAACGGTGGCATAGCCGAGGCACAAGAGCTCATTGGCCTTGGTCGCCAGAAATTCCGGTAAAATCGCCTCATGGACTCCCGGTGTTAAAATGAGGCGCGCGGCTCGCTCCATCTCAAGGGTGAGAGGCCATTGCAGCCAAGCAGAGAAGCGGCCTTCAACGCCGAAGTCGCTGCGCCAATCTGACGAATGGGAAAACAGGCGCCGCAGAACAGCCGGCGGATTCTCCGGCCAAAATCCCACCAGCACTGAGCTTTCCTGGCTTCCCGCGGGCCAGAAGCTTCGCTTTGAAACTCCCGCAGCCTGATAATAGACGGCAAAGCTCGGAGCATCGAGCGTGCGGCGGCCGGTTCCGCAGAGGTCGACGATACGCTCGCCCTGGAGATGAAACACAAAGACAAGCCGCCCAAGACCAGGCTCTTGATCGGTGAAGGCGTGGCGCGCCTTGATTTGCTTTGCGGTGATCAGAAACTCGGGCGATGAAAGATAGGCGTCTTCATACCCACCGCCATATTCGAGGGGCGGGCTGATCCGGATCGCCTGCAGAAGCCCACTGGGATGTCTCGCGGCTCGGACAAACGAGCGGCCGTCTCCAAGTCGGTCGATGATGTCCGACATCTCGCCCTCCGCCGTAACGTTACGGAATGATGACAAGACCGTCAACGAGCAAACTTCATGCCGCGGCGACCAGAGTAGTATTTGGCGCGCTCCAGTGCCCCGCTTCCGAAGTTCGTGTCCGCTCATCCCCGCGAAAGCGGGGATCCAGGGTCGCGAACTCCGGCGCTTGTTGCCCTGGATTCCCGCTTGCGCGGGAATGAGCGGAACATGCTCTTGTGCGGTGAAACGCCGAAGCTTTCTCGACGCGTCTCACGGCGGGTTGCCCGAAGCCTAGCTCCTAAGAGACCTAGCTCATAAGAGACCTAGCTCATAAGAGAATAGAACTCTCTCATAATCATTCAGGGCCGCGCCACGCTTGTTCCCAAGCGGTGGCCGGTTGATACAAACTGGACAGCCGGGACAGCTGACCTTTGGTTATTCTCTTGGCGATCGGCGGAACCGGGGAAGGTCGTTGCGGCAGGGGAGCCAGCGAAGCGGGAGCAATGGGAGCAATGAATGAAGAGCGCGTGTGTCGCCGTGCGGGATTTGTCCAAGAGCTACGGGCCGGCGACTGCGGTGAGCGGTGTCTCGATCAACGTGCGGGCTGGTGAATTCCTGTCGCTGCTTGGCCCCTCGGGCTCGGGCAAGACCACGCTTTTGATGATGATCGCCGGATTTGAGGCTCCGACCGCCGGGGCAATCCATATCGACGATCGCGACATTACCGAGCTCGCGCCCAACAAGCGCAATATCGGCATGGTATTCCAGCGCTACGCTCTCTTTCCGCACATGTCGGTTGCCGACAACATCGCCTTTCCGCTCCGTATGCGCAGGACGCCGAAGGCCGAGATAAGGCGCCGCGTGGAGGCGGCACTGGCGCTGGTCCAGCTCGAGGAATACGGCGGCCGGCTGCCGAGCCAACTCTCCGGCGGACAACAGCAACGAATCGCCGTCGCGCGTGCGCTCGTTTTCGAGCCCCCGGTGCTGTTGATGGACGAACCGCTCGGCGCCCTCGACAAGACTCTGCGCGGGCACATCCAGAGCGAGATCAAGCGGATTCAGCAGCGCGTCGGTGACACGGTGATCTACGTGACGCATGATCAGGAAGAAGCGCTGACCATGTCCGACCGCGTCGCGGTCTTGAGCGAGGGGCGCCTCGCCCAAGTGGGTACGCCGATCGAGCTCTATGAGCGGCCGCAGACGCCGTTCGTCGCGAGCTTCATCGGCAAGATGAACTTCATCGCGGGTGAGATTCGCGGATACGACGGCGACATGGTGGTGGTCGAGCTCCCGGGGAACGCCAAACTGACGGTGCCCAACGGCGGGCGGACCTGCGGGCTGGACGGCAAGCGGGCTGTCCGCGTCGCCCTGAGGCCGGAACGGCTGCGGCTGCAGCCGCGCGGCCAAGGCGGCCCGAACGCAATTCCCGGCACGATCGAGACGGCAATCTTCGTCGGGTCGTTCCACCTCCTCCTCGTGCGCGCATGCGCAAGCGCGACGGAACTGCTTCAGGTCCAGCTTCCCGCCGGTGAGGGCGCCTTGCGTTTCGAAAGAGGCGACGAGGTCGATGTCCTCGCCGAGGCTGCGGCCATTCGTCTGTTTGCGACCGCATCGGCCTGAGCCATGACCGAAATCACCGCACTCTCGCTCGATCGCCCGCTGGCCAAGGCCCGCGCCGCATCGTCCACGGGCAGCGCGGGGCACCGGTACTCCATGTCCCTTTCCCTGCTGCTGGTATCCCCTCTTCTCATTCTCCTCGGCTTTGCTTTCGTCTATCCGATCGGCCGGCTGATTTCTCAAAGCTTCTTCATTCCCGGTTTTTCGCTGACGCATTATGCGCGGCTTATCAGCGAACCGATCTATTTGCGGATATTGCTGCACACGATCGAGATTGCCTCGATCGTCACATTTGCGGCCCTTCTTCTGGGTTATCCGGTCGCCTTTGCCATGGCGCGTCTAGAAGGGGGATGGCGCACCTGTATCGCAGTATGTGTCCTGATCCCGTTATGGACGTCGGTTCTCGTGCGCTCCTATGCGTGGATCGTCCTGCTCCAACGCAACGGCATCATCAACAATGCCCTTGTCTCCACCGGCATCGTCGCGCAACCGCTGCGTCTCATTTACACCGAGGGGGCGGTGATCCTGGCGATGACCCACGTGCTGCTGCCTTTCATGATCCTTCCGATCTATGCTGCACTGCGCACGATCCCTGACGAGCTGACGCGAGCAGCGCGCAATCTTGGTGCCGGGGCCTGGACCGCCTTCGCCAAGGTGACGCTGCCATTGAGCTTGCCCGGCGCGTTCGCCGGCGTGCTGATGACGTTCATTCTTGCCCTCGGGTTTTATGTCACGCCGGCACTCGTCGGTGGGCCGCGGACAATGATGATGGCGACCCTCATTGGCCAACAAGCAACCGAAATTCTCGATTGGCCGTTCGCCGGCGCGCTCTCGACCGTGCTGCTGGCCGCGACTCTCATCCTCGTCGCGGGTTTTCGGAGAGTACTCTCGCTGAGCGGAGGGTTCGACAATGAGTAGCAAGATTGTGCGCACGTTCCGCGCGATCCTTGAAATCGACCGTTTCTGGGGCCTGCTGCTCGCAATATTCGTCGGCCTTACCTTATTCTTTCTCATACTTCCCACGATTCTCATCATTCTGATGTCGTTCGGCACCTCGCCTTTCATAGAGTTTCCGCCGCGCGGGCTGACACTGCAGTGGTATGCCAAATACCTGGGCGACGCGGATTGGATAGGGGCGACGCTCTTCAGCCTGCGCACGGCCCTTGCCACAACAGTTCTCGCCACCACCATCGGCACCTTGGCGGCCATCGCGCTGGTGCGCGGCAACCTCCCCGGCAAAAGCATCATCCAGGCGCTGACGCTCAGCCCGCTGGTCGTGCCTCACGTCGTCATCGCCATCTCGATCTATCTGGTTTTCGCGCCTCTTGGCCTGACGGGAAACTTTTTTGGTTTTGTCATTGCCCACACCATGCTGGCGGTGCCCTACGTTGTCATCACGGTATCGGCTGCGTTGCAGCGTTTTGACATCAGCCTCGAACTGGCCGCGCTCAACTGCGGCGCGAGTCGCGCCCGGGCCTTTTTCAGCATTGTCCTCCCGAACATCCTGCCGGGCGTCACCGCCGGCGGCGTCTTCGCCTTTCTGGCCTCGTTCGATGAAGCGACGATCGCCTTCTTTATCTCGGGCATAGAAGGCAAACCCCTCACCCGAAAGCTGTTCGAGGACATCGATTTCAATCTCACCCCGGTCATCGCCGCCGTCTCGACCATACTGGCCGCTTCATCGATTCTGCTCATGGGCGCGATCCATTTCAGCAGCCGGGAGCGCAAGCAAAGCAACGCATTGATTTCTTTGCCCTCGACGTCACACACAAAAGGGAGGATGAAATGATCAAGCTTGGCGAACTGGTGAAACGTCGTGATCTCCTCCGGTTGTCCGCCGGCAGCTTCGCCTTGGCGGCGACCGGCAGCGTCTTTTCGCGCCCGGCCGCGGCGGACACTCTGAACGCCCTGATCCAACAGGCACGCAATTCCGGACAGGACCGCGTCGTCATGGCCGGCGGCACCGGCGCCTATGTCGATCTCGTCAAGAAGTATTTCTACGAGCCGTTCACCACGATGACCGGCATCAAGGTGGACGTGGTCGGCGGCTCCTATGGCGAGCGGATCGCCAAGCTCAAGGCGATGGCGGCCGCCGGAACCATGGAGTGGGACGCGATTGCCATGTCGATCGATTCCCTGACCCCGCAGGCCGAGCCGCTGCTGATGGATCTGGGTTCGTGCGCGACGCTCGACGACGTTGTTGCCAAGGGCGTGTCGGGCGCCTGCGTCAAGCACGGTGTGTTGTTCGATATTGGCGGCGGCATCCTCACCTACGACACACGAGCCTTTCCGGGCGGAAAACCCCAACCGCAGGGCTGGACAGATTTCTGGAACGTGAAGGCATTCCCCGGGCCCCGCGCCCTTCCCAATATGGGATCGCCTTGGTGGGTCCTGATCGCCGCGTTGATCGCGGATGGCGTAGCGGCAGACAAGCTCTTTCCATTGGACGTCGATCGCGCGCTGAAGAAGATGGACGAGATCAAAGACAACATCGCCGTGTGGTGGCGCAGCGGCGATCAAAGCCAGCAGATCTTTCGCAATCGCGAAGTCGTGATGGCGATGATGTTCTCGGGCCGCGCGAGCAGACTGCAGGCCGAAGGCCTGCCCGTGAACGTCGATTGGAACGGCGCGATTGTTGATGCCTCGGTGTGGGCGGTCACAAAGAATGCGCCACGGCCGCACGCCGCGCTCGCGCTTCTGGATTTCATCTACACACGGCCCGATGCGCACGCCACCTTCATCGGTGAATCATTCAACGCCACCGCGCAGCGGGAAGCAATCGACCTGCTTCCGCAAGACAAACGCGCTTCCGTCGTCACCGCGCAGGCCAACTGGTCGAAGGTCGTGCACATCGATCGGGGATGGCTGGCCCAAAATCAGGACGCCGTACTCAAGCGCTGGACCGCATGGCTCGCGGGTTAGCGCATGAGCATCGTTGCGGACAATGAGAAGCCATAATGACACGGTATGCTCGGTCTAAAAGGTGACGCATGGATCCGCAAACAAATCCGCAAGCAAAAGAGTCATGCGATCTTATCGTCCATAACGGCATCGTGGTTGCCGTCGATGCGGCGGATCGCATCTTCTCACCCGGCGCCATCGCGATCCGCGATGGCAGAATTATCGCTGTCGGCCGCGACGCCGAGGTAGCGCAGCGTTTTCACGCCGCGGAGCGGCTTGATGCGTCGGGCGGCGTCATTCACCCCGGATTTATCGACGCACATATCCACGTGTCGCAGTATACCGCTCGCAGCGTCATCACGCTGATGGAAGGCACGACCGTTACGCAAGGACATTGGAAAGGCGAGCTTCGGCCAAATGACGAGCATGCGAGCGCAAAGCTTGCAGCAGTCGACTATCTAAAGTGCGGCTATACCGGGTTTGTCGACCCGGGAACGATCTTCGAGCCGGATGCGGTCGCGGCCGTCGCCGATGAGATCGGCATCCGCATTTGGCTGACGGATCCTTACGTGGCGGACCGTGGCGATATTTTACGGGCGGAACTGGGCTATCTCGTCAGCGACAGCTTTCTCGCGCGCTGGCCGCGGAATCTCGATGAGGCGACCAAGCGTCTCGGCGGTCAGCTGTTCAGGAACGCGCGCGCGAACGGATTGGTCCGCGCCTTCATCGGCATTTTTGGCGAGGATACGGACTCGCCGGAACTGAACCGCGCAGCCTTCGAAATGGCGCGCCAGACCGGCGTTCGATTTCAGAAGCATCTCGGCTACGTGCCCGCGACGCATCTCGCTCACGAGCAAAAGCTTGGAGACTCGATCATCAGGCACCTGGACAAAGAGGGATTGCTCGCATCCCACGTCACGTTCATTCACATGAATCTCGTGCGCCCGGATGAAGTCGACACCCTGGCGCGAAATCAAGTCGGCATTGTCTGGTGTCCCTATAGTCAAATGCAGATGCTCGGGCGTGGGGGCGCTGAGCCGCGCATGGCGGCACTGCATCGCGCCGGGACGCCGGTGGGCATCGCAAGCGATATTCCGCGAACGCACAACTTCGATGCCCTGGGAACCCTTGCCATGGCGGCATCCTCGGCGGCCGGAGATCCATTGACGTTCAAGGAGATATTGCGCGCCCTTACGATCGGAGCTGCGGCGACGGTCGGAGCCGAGGGGGAGGTCGGCAGCCTCGAGCCGGGGAAACTGGCTGATTTTGTCGTTCGCGCGGCGACGTCCTCTCAGGGCTTCGGTTTCGATCCTCCGCTTGAGAACGCCGTTATCGGCAATTCGCAATCGGTGCGACATGTCTTTGTCAATGGCGTTGCAAGAGTGAGGGATGGAGATGTCGTCCAGTGCGATGAAGGCGCGGTCGTTGCGGCGGCGCACGCCTCCGCCCGCGCGCTGGCTGCACGAATCGGCCTGACGGCTTGAGATTTGACAGATGGATTCACCCTTCGGTCCGGACGCCGCGGTGCGAACGCCGCATCCCTAGCGAGAGCATGTTCCGGCGAGATTGAATCGCTCCTCATCTCCGCTCGTCCCCGCGAAAGCGGGGACCCAGGGGCCGCGAACTCCGGCGCTTGT
>Ga0137378_10004999_pt1 | contig 11462 bp, 9 predicted proteins | sample SagtaG_21_FD_104813 | JGI IMG/M metagenome (GOLD analysis project Ga0137378, IMG submission 104813) | Vadose zone soil microbial communities from Sagehorn Ranch, Mendocino, California, USA - Sage2_L_60_16 metaG | ecosystem: Environmental > Terrestrial > Soil > Vadose zone | place: USA... | reverse complement strand
GGCAAGCGCTGCCTGATGATCGTCGGCGACCGCGCGCAACGCCCGACCGATCCGCGTCCGGCTGAAGAAAAGCGCCAGCGAGGTGACCAGCACCGCGGCGATGCCGGCGACCGACACGTCGAACTTGGAAATGTTCATGCCGGTCGCATTCGCGATCAATTCCCATGGCTCATCCTGGATCCCGATGTCGAGGCCGTGCGGCTGCGCGCCCCACAGCAGCTGCGCCAGGCCTTCGATGAAGAACGTGAGGCCGATGGTCGCCATGAACAGCGTGATCGGCGGCTGATTGACCAGCGGACGCAGCACGATGCGTTCCGTCAACAGGCCCAGCACCACCATCGCGGCAAGCGTGATCGGGAGAGCCAGCCAGAAGTGCAGGCCGTGCTCCACAAGGCTCACGCAGGTCAGCGCCGCGAAGAACACCATCGCTCCCTGCGCGAAGTTGAACACCCCCGAAGCCTTGTAGATCAGAACAAATCCGATCGCCACCAGCGAATACATGATTCCGGAGAGCAAACCGCCGATCAGGACTTCGAAAAAGAACTGCATGGACGATCGATCCTTTTGCCTTCAGCCCGCGCCCAGGTACGCGCGGATGACGACGGGGTCCGCACGAACGTCGTCGGGTGTCCCCTCGGCGATCTTCTCGCCATGGTCGAGCACGACGACATGGTTGGAGATGTCCATCACGACGCCCATGTCGTGCTCGATCAGCAGGATCGTCGTGCCGAACTCCTCGTTCACGTCCAGAATGAAGCGCGACATGTCCTGCTTTTCTTCCACATTCATACCCGCCATCGGCTCGTCGAGCAGCAGCAGGATGGGTTCGGCGGCGAGCGCCCGTCCGAGCTCGACGCGTTTCTGCAGGCCGTAAGGAAGGCGTCCGACGGGCACCTTGCGGATATGCTGGATCTCGAGGAAGTCGATGATCGCCTCGACCTTGCGACGATTTTCCAGCTCCTCGCGTCGCGCCGGTCCCCAGAACACGGCCTGCAGCACGAAGTTGGCATTCATCTTGAGGTTGCGGCCGGTCATGATGTTGTCGAGCACCGTCATGCCCTTGAACAGCGCGATGTTCTGGAAGGTGCGCGCAATGCCTTGCTCGGCGGCTTCGCGCGGGCGCATGTGATGGTGCGTCCTGCCGAGAAAAGTCACCGTTCCGGTCTGCGGGCGATACACGCCGTTGATGATATTGAGCATCGAGCTTTTTCCGGCGCCGTTCGGGCCGATGATGGACGATATTTCGCCGCGGTCGACGTGGAAGCTCACCCCGGTGATCGCCTTGACGCCGCCAAAGCGCAGATGAATGTTCTCGGCGCGCAGGAACGCTCCGGCCACTGACTCGCCGGTGTCCGCCCGGCGCTTGCGCATCTCGCCCAGCGCCTGCATCGCCTGATCGCGCGTGGCGAAAATGTTCGCGCGAAACATCTCGCGGCCGGCTTGCTTGCGAATGGCCCGCAGCGTGTCCTCGGTCGGCCCTACGCGCACGGTGCCGAGGCTGTGAGCGACATTGGTCTTCTTGCCGCGAAGCGCGAAGCGCTCCCAGGCCTCGGGCGCGATCACGCAACCCGCGTAGACGACCAGGAAGTACCAGCGCCGCCCGGTCGCCGCCAGCAGCCGGTCCGCCTCGTCGTAGAACGCGTCGACGTCTTCCGCGCTCGTGAAGGTCATGTCGCGAAAATCGACTTCCATCGTGTCGATGGCGTCGTGGAAGATGATCCGCTCCTGGAGCGTCAGGTCGGCCACGAGTCAGCTGCGAGGTCGAGTCGATAGGAGCTCATGTTCGAACCGTCGGCTTCACGCGGCCTTCGCGAGTGGGGCGTGGTACGCGACGTCGACAATCCTCAAGTCTGCCTTCACCACCCCGGTTCGGCCGTCCTCGAATTTCACCTGTGTCTCGATGTATTGCGAGGGTTTGCTCGAGTACAGCGCGTCGATCAGCACGGCGTATTTCTCCGCGATGAAATTGCGGCGTACCTTGCGCGTACGCGTCAATTCGTCGTCGTCGGGATCGAGCTCCTTGTGCAGGATCAGGAAGCGCCGCACTTGCGAATCCGCAAGCGAGCCTTCCTGCGCGAGCTCGGCGTTGACCTTTTCGACACATTCCTTGATCAGCTGATAGACATCCGGCTTCGCGGCGAGATCGGTGTAGCCCGAATAGGGAATCCCGCGGCGCTCGGCCCAGTTGCCGACCGAGCCCATGTCGATGTTGATAAAGGCGCAAACCTTGTCGCGGCCGTTGCCGAAAGCGACCGCTTCCCTGATGTGCGGAAAGAACTTGAGCTTGTTTTCGATATAATTCGGCGCGTACATCGCGCCGGTCGTGAGCTTGCCCACATCCTTGGCGCGGTCGATGATCTTGAGCTGGCCGCTTTCCTCGAAGAAACCGGCGTCGCCGGTGTGAAAATAGCCCTCGGCGTCGATCGATTCCGCGGTCGCGTCGGGACGCTTGTAATACTCCTTGAGCAGCATCGGTCCGCGAACCAGCACCTCGCCGCTATCGGCGATCTTGATCTCGACTCCCGGCGCCGCCTCTCCGACGGTATCGAACTTCACGCCGCCGTCCGGCTGCAGGCATACATACGCGCAGGTCTCGGTCGAGCCGTAGAGCTGCTTCAGGTTGACGCCGATCGAACGGTAGAATCGGAACAGATCCGGCCCGATCGCCGCGCCTGCCGTGTACGCGACTCGGATGCGGCTCATGCCGAGCACGTTGCGCAGCGGCCCGTACACCAGAACATTGCCGATGGCGTAGCGCAGACGATCGGCGAGCGGTACCGGCCGGCCATCGAGGATCTCGGCGCCGCAGCGCCGCGCGACGGCCGTGAAATACCCGAACAGCCAGCGCTTCACCGCGCTCGCATCCTCCATACGGATCATCACCTGGGTGAGCAGGTTCTCGAAGACGCGCGGCGGTGCGAAGTAGTACGTCGGTCCGATCTCGCGCAAATCGGTCATCACCGTATCGCCGGATTCGGGGCAGTTGATGGTGAAGCCCGCGACCAGCCACTGCGCGTACGAGAACAGATGATCGCCGACCCACGCCATCGGCAGATACGACAGGATGCTGTCGTTCGGCCCGAGCTTATCGAATTCGCAACCGCCTTGCGCGGAAACGATGAACGCCGCGTGCGTCTGGCACACGCCCTTGGGCTTTCCCGTCGTGCCGGATGTATAGAGCATGATCGAGATGTCGTCCGGCCGCCCCATCGCGACCTCGGCGTCGAAAAATTCCGGATGCGCGCGGTCGAACTCGCGGCCGATTTCCAGCAGGCGATCGAAGCTCGTCACGCCCTCGTAGTTGCGCAGGCCGCGCGGATCATCGTAATAGATGTGCTTGAGGCTCAGCACCTGAGGCTTCGCCTCGAGCATCTTGTCGACCTGTTCCTGGTCTTCGACCATCGCGTAGATGATCTCGGCGTCGTTGAGCACGTAGACGAACTCCGCCGTAGGCGCGTCCTGGTACATCGGCACCGGCACGCCGCCCAGCGCCTGCGCCGCAGTCATCGACCAGTAGAGCCGCGGCCGGTTGTCGCCGATGATCGCGAGATGCATGCCGCGCTTGAATCCTTGAGCGGCAAGCCCGCATGCGAGCGCACGAACTTCGGAAGCGACCTGGCCCCATGTCCAGGTCTGCCAGATGCCGAGATCTTTTTCGCGGGTCGCCGGGCGATCTCCCCGCTCTGCGGCATGCGCGAGCAGTAACCGTGGGAATGTCCTGTCCTGACCTTGGTCCGCGCTTCGCATGACGTTCAGCCCCTCCTTCTCCTGGCACCGCTTCGGCGCCGCCCGGCATTCGATGCGGACTGCAATGATACCCGGCATCGGCTCACAGCAACGAACGCCCCGAACCCGCTACACATTCCCGCCGGGAGTGTAGGCGCACCGCCGCTATATAGTTGTCATTTGGCGGACAAGTCCCGTTTCTTCGGCACCCGATGCAAAGCCTCAGCGACCTGCTGCGCGCCTCGCAGAAATTGGAGTTATTGCGCCTTGATCCCCGCTGCCTTGATCACCTTCGCCGACTCGTCGATCTCCGCGTGCACGAATGCCTTGAATTCCGCCGGGGTCATGGGCATCGCCTCGGCGCCGAGATTGGCGAGCCGCTCCTTGATGTCGGGCGCCTGCAGCGCGCGTGCAACATCCTTGTTGATCTTGTCCACCAGCTCCGCCGCCGTGCCGGCGGGCGCGAACAGTCCGACCCACAGGTTGTAGTCGAATCCCGGCAGGCCGGATTCCGCGACGGTCGGAACGTTCGGAAGCGCACTGGATCTCTTCGCCGTGCTTACGCCGAGCGCCACGAGCTTGCCTTCTCGGACATTTGGCAATGCGGCGGAGATCGGCGAGAAGAAATAAGTGACGCGCCCCGCCAGCGTATCGTTCAGCGCCTCCGGCGTTCCTTTGTAGGGGATGTGCACGACGTCGATCCCCGCCGCGAGCCGGAATTTTTCCGCGTTGATATGGGTTCCGCTGCCGGTGCCCGCAGAACCGAAGTTGAGCTGCCCTGGCTTCTGCTTGGCGAGCGCGATCAATTCCGCGACCGACTTCACTCCCAACGATGGGGCGACGATCAGCACGTTCGGCTGCCCGGCCAGCGGCACAATCTCGACAAAATCTTTCACCGTGTCGTAGGAAAGATTCGGGTAGATCGATGGGTTGTAGGCGTGCGCCGCGGAGTGGACGAGCAGCGTATAGCCGTCGGCCGGTGATTTCGCGACCACGGCTGCGCCGATCGTGCCCCCAGCGCCGGGCCGATTGTCGACGACGACCGGCTGCCCCCACATTTCCGAGAGCTTCTGGCCGAAGCTTCGCGCGAGGATGTCGGTGGCGCTGCCCGCGGTGAATGGGACGACGATGTGCACGGGCTTGTTTGGATATGGCTGGCCGCACGCGATCGATGCCCAGGTCCACAACACATAGATGATGGCAATACGCACGAATCTCATTCCTGTCTCCTCGAAATTCATTCAACATCGCACCCGGTGTAGGTGGGAATTCATTCGCACGGGCTACGTGTTTTCGGCACCGCGTCCGTATGAATCCGGACCTACAAGCCGTCGCTCACGGGAACGTTTTCCGGTGCCAGCTCGAGCCCTGATGCCTCCGCTTGCAGCACAAGCAGCTTTGCGAAATCCTCTTCGGTCATTCCGCGCCCGATCAGGGTCTGCACCAGGTCGCGCGTGATCGATGCCAGCGGCATCGGAACGCCGTTTCGCCTCCCTGCGTCCAGGCCGAGGTCGAGGTCCTTGCGCAACAGATAAGGCGTGAACGTGACATGGAAGTCGAGGTTGACGAACGCCGGTGTCTTGTAGCGCGAGAACACCGAGCCCATCACGCTTTGATTCATGAAATCGAGAAAGGCGTGGCGCGGCACGCCGGCTTTTTGCGCGAGCACGGTAACTTCGGCCAGGGATTGTGTGACGACGCCCAGAAACACGTTGTGACAGATCTTGACGATGCGCGCGAGCTCACCCTCGCCGACGTAGCTCGCGGCCGGCGCGATCATCCGCAGATAGGGGAGCGCCACGTCGAACGCCGACCTGTTGCCTTAGCAGACGAAGGACAATCGTCCGGCCTTGATGACCTTGGCGTTGCCGGAAACCGGCGCGGCGAGAAGCTCGACGCCACGCGCGGCGAGCAGCGCGCGCAGCTCGGCCGAGCCTTCGAGCGAGATCGACGAGCACTCGATCACCATGCGCGGTGCCTTTCCGGCAACCGACAGCAGTCCCGATGGCCCGGCGACGACCTGCCTCACGTCGTCCCACGTCGACACCATGCAGAACACGATGTCGCACGCGGCCAGCTCCTGGAGCTTGCTCGCGATCTTCGCGCCGTATGCTGCGAGGGGCTCGGCCTTGGCGCGAGTGCGGTTCCATACGGTGACGTCGGCTCCGCCTCGGGCGAGCCGTGCGGCCATCTCGAATCCCATGCGGCCGGTGCCGATCCAGCCGATGCGTGCCGGTTTGCCGCCTGCGCTCATCCCGTCGCCTCGGTGTCCCAGGGATTGTCGATCACGACCTTAAAGCGAACATCGCCCGCGCTGAGCAATTGCACGAACAACGGATCCACGTCCTCGGGTTGGCGTGCAGGCATGCGCTCTCGACTCAGTACGCGTTTGCGATCGGCAGCTCTTCCGCCGGATACAGCGAAATGATCTTCGGGCCGCCCGGCGTGAGAATGACCTCCTCTTCAATGCGCGCCGCGGAAATTCCATCGCTTGCCGGACAATAGGTCTCGACGGCGAACACCATGCCGGCCTTGAGCTCGATGGGGTCCTTGAGCGAATTGAGGCGCGAGATCAGCGGCCGCTCATGCAGCCCCAATCCCAGACCGTGGCAGAAATTGAGGCCGAAGGCATCCATCTCGCTGGCGAACCCGATGTCCTTCGCCTTAGGCAGCGAGCGCGCGATCTTGTCCGTGGACACGCCGGGCTTGAGAAGATCGATGGTGCGATCCATCCACTCTCGCGCCTTGCGATAGGCGGTGCGCTGCGAAGGCGTCGCGCGGCCGACGTTGAACGTGCGGTAATAGCACGTGCGATAACCCATGAACGACTGAATGATGTCGAAGAAGGCCTGGTCTCCGGGGCGGATCAGCCGGTCGGTGAAGTTGTGCGGATGCGGGCTGCAGCGCTCGCCCGAGATCGCGTTGATCGACTCGACGCAATCCGAGCCCATGCCATACAAGCGCGACGTCGCGAGCGCAACGATCTCGCTCTCCTTGACACCTGGCTTGAGCGCCTCGGCGATGTCCTGGTAGACGCCGTCGACCATCGCCGACGCCATGTTGAGCAGCGTCAGCTCGTCGATGCTCTTGACTTCGCGCGCCTGCAACAGCGTCTGCTGGCCGTCACGCACACTTATCCCGAGCTTCTGCAATTCGAAGAGCATCGGCGGCTCGACGACGTCGAGCCCTAGCGGCATCTTGCCCACGCCTTCTTCATCGAGGATCGCCTTGATCTCGCGCGCCGCGTCGCGGAACAGCGTGATATCGCCACCGACCGCGCCACGCAAACCGAGCAGTCCCGCGCGACAGTGATCGTGCGCGAGCCAGGGCGCGTGCAGGCGATGGTGCCTGGCCGCGGAACCGAAATCCCAGATGTACGGGTCGCCGTTGCCGGTGAGCAGCGAGTAACGGGTGAGCTTGTCGCGCGCCCATTCGCCGATCACCGTGCTGGTGGTGTAGCGGATATTGTGCTGATCGAAGCACAGCAGCGCGCCCAGGCCGGATGTGCTAAGCGCCGCGCGCGTGCGTGCCAGGCGATAGTCGTGCATGCGGCGGAAATCGATGCGCTCCTCGAAATCGACTTGCGTGTGACCGGGCGACTGCAAGGGCCGATCCCACTTGTAATGCGGATCGATGTCTTCGGGACGGACGACTGTCGGGACTTGGCGTTTTTTTGCCATGCTAGTGTGGCGTTCCGCAAGTAATTTGCTAAAGCCCGTTCGGCCTGAGCTCGTCGAAGCCTGCCCCGAGCAGCGTCGAAGGGGCCGGTCTGCAGAGCCGTTCATGGTTCGACAAGCCTGTCCTGAGCCATGTCGAAGGGCTCACCACGAACGGCTGAAAGTAATATGAATTATTAACGAAACACCACACTATCGCTTGCCGAACGCCTTGTCGTAATAGCTGAGATCGACGTATTTCATCGGATCGTTTAGCGCCTTTTGCGGGCTCCCGAACTTGCTGCGGAGCTGCAGCACCGTCCGGATTCCATCCATGTCCAGCGCAGCGTCTCGCGCCAATCCACCCTTGTCGGCAAGCAACAAGTCGTACGACTGCTTCGCAAGCTCCGGAGTCATGTCGCGGATGTTGGCGACGAGTATCGCTTCGGCGACGTTGCGGTTCGCGCGGTCGTAGACCCAGTCGACGCCGGCGCGATAGCCTCGCATGAAACCGATGAGCGCCGCTTCGTGGCTGCGCGCCCATGAGCGCCGCGCCGCGCCAACGGTGCCTTCGTACGCGCCAAGCGACTCCGCGGTGGCGAGCTGGTTGAATCCTCGATTCTTCGCAAGCAGCTCGAACGGCGTGCGCAGTAACGTCGCATCATGCTTGCCGGCGATAAGGTCGCGATAACGATTGGGCGTGCCGCCCGCGCGCGCGAACTTGACGTCCGATTCGCCGATACCGTTGCGCTCGAGCAGCTCGCGCAACACGAAAGCGAGGCCGTTAGTCATCGCATCGACTGACAACGTCCTTCCCTTGAGATCGGCAAAGGACCTGACGCCAGGTGATGCAACGATCGACAGGAAGCCGCCGTCGCCACCGATGAACGAGAACAGATCGGGGTCGCCAGGCAGCTTGGCTTCGCCCTGGCCTTCCTGGTAGGCGATGAAGTTGTCGATGGTCGCGAGCGCAATATCGAATCGCCCGTCGAACAACCCGGTGACAAGCACCTCGGACGACGGCGTATAACTCAACTGCACGGCGACGCCGTTGGTCTCGAAGAAGCCCTGGCGCTGCGCCGCCCAGATCGGAAGATCCCACCCGCCGTTGAATGTCACAACCCGAAGCGGCGAAGGGAGTTGCTGCACATCCGCACCAGCCGCAAACATGGCGTTGAAAAGGAGAGCAAGCGCTGCGAGAAATTTCATGACATGAGCAGTTGATGCGGCAGCGAGGGAACTTGCGCGGCAGTCCGGAAACGAACGATAGCCGATGTCGCCAGCGCTGTAAAAGAAGCCGAACCGGCACTGTCCAGCCCATCTAAAAGCTGAGGATGGCGCATGGCGGAGTGTTCCACTCCCGGTTGGTCCTTCCCTGGCATGCAGCGCGGCAAATCTTACCCGGCGCAGAAATTCTTGCAGAAAGGCCCCGCGCGGGCCGAAAGTTTGGTCTTCATTAACAATCACTTGTCATTGGGCATTCTACTTGCTTCGTCGCCAGAAGAACGAACCTACGGGCCGCAGCGATGGATTTCGCTCGCGGTCGATCCCGGCAACGCGTCGTCAATTGTACGCAGGCAGGCATGGAGCACGCGACGGCTTCCCGAACCCGCGCACGCCGCATCGATAAGCGCGCCGACCTGCTCGTGCCCGGACGCAATTGCTGGCGCATCCAGCGCGCGCGGCAGGTGAGCTGGCTCGTCGACGGCGCCGACTATTTCAGCGCGGTACGCTCCGCGCTCGCGCAGGCGCAAGACACGATTTTCATCATCGGCTGGGACATCGACAGCCGCATGTGCCTCGTCCCGGCCGGCGCGAACGACGGTTTCCCGGAACCGCTCGGCGATTTTCTCGCTGCGGTTCTCGCCTCGCGTCCGCAGCTCAACGCATACATCCTGAGCTGGGATTTCGCGTTCCTGTTCGCCCTCGAGCGCGAATGGCTGACCGAACTCAGGCTTGCCTCACGCACCCAGCGACGCTTGAACTTCCAGCTCGACGACCGGCATCCGGCCGGTGCATCGCATCACCAGAAGTTCATCGTCGTCGACGACGCGGTTGCGTTCGTGAGCGGCTTCGATCTCACCCGGAACCGCTGGGACACTCCCGAGCACATGCTCAACGATTCCCGGCGCCGCAATTCGGACGGCAGCATGTATCCTCCGTTCCACGACATCGGCATGGTGGTCGACGGCGACGTCGCGCGTTCGCTCGGCGAGCTCGCGCGCGAGCGATGGTATGGCGCGACGGGACGGCACGCGCGGCGGCTCGGGACCGGCGCGCATGAGGCGCGCTGGCCGGATCGTATCGATGCCGATATCGTCGATGTCGACGTCGCTATCGCGCGTACCGAGCCGCGCTTCGAAGGCCGGACCGGCGTTTTCGAGGTCCGCGATCTTCATCTGGATGCGATTGCGGCGGCGAAGTTTTCGCTTTTCGCCGAGAACCAGTACTTCACGTCGCGAACGATTGCCTCGGCGCTCGAAGCGCGTCTGCGAGAGACCGACGCACCCGACATCGTGATCGTCTCTCCGTCGACGCAAAGCGGCTGGCTGGAGACGTCGACCATGGGCGTGCTGCGCTCGCGCATTCATCAGGATCTGGTGCGCGCCGACACTCATGGGCGATATCGCGTGTACTGCCCATGGCTCGACGCCGGCCGCGCGAGGCGGACGTGCCTCAACGTTCACAGCAAGATCCTTATCGCCGACGACGAGCTCCTGACCGTCGGCTCGGCCAACTTGAGCGGCCGCTCAATGGGGCTCGATACCGAATGCAATCTCGCCATCGAGGCCAGGAGCGACGAGCGGATCAGCGGGGCGATCGCCTCGTTGCGCACCCGCCTGCTGGCAGAGCACCTCGCGCGCGACGAATCCGCTGTCGATAAAGCCGTGCGCACGCACGGCGGACTCATCGCGGGAATCGAGGCGCTGCGCGGTGCGGGACGATCGATGACGCCGCTCGTCGCCGCCGAAACCGACGAGTGGAGCTCGCTCGTCCCCGATCATTCGGTGCTCGATCCCGAGGAGTCCATCGATGCCGAGCAACTGATGGAACAAGTGGTATCGCGGGGCGAAAAGCGTCCGCTCGCGCGGCGCAGTCTCGCCATCGTGTTCGTGATAGTGGCATTGACCGCACTCGCGCTCGCGTGGCGTTACACGCCTTTGCGCGATTATGTCAGCGCAGACGCGCTTGCCGATTACGCTGCGCTGCTTGCGGACAGCCCGTTCGCGCCGCTGGCGGTAATCGCCGCCTATTTCTTCGGCGGTCTGATCATGATCCCGGTGACGGTCATGATCGCCGCGACCGGCATCGTGTTCGGCCCCCTGCTCGGCTTCTTCTACGCGCTCCTGGGCGAGACGCTGGCTGCAGCAGGCGTTTATTTTCTCGGGGCCAAGCTCGGCCGCGCGACCGTGCGACGAGTGGCGGGCAAGCGCATCAACGAGCTGAGCCGGCGGATCGCGAAGCGCGGCATCATCGCGGTAATCGTCGTTCGCGTCCTTCCCGTCGCTCCGTTCACGATCATCAACCTGATCGCGGGCGCATCGCATATACGTTTCCGCGATTTCCTGGTCGGCACGATCATCGGCATGGCCCCGGGAACATTGGCGCTGGTCGTGTTCGTCGACCGCATCGTCGCCGCGATCCACCATCCCGGGCCATTGACCTTCGCGCTCCTCGCGCTCGTCGCCGGCATCGCGGTCGGCGGCGCGCTCGTTTTTCGCGCACGGCTCGATCCCCCGTCATCGCGGCCAGGCAAGAGTGGGGCGGCGGCAGTCAAGGCGGATTAATGCCTGCCCTCAGGATTGCGACCTACAACATCCATGACGCGGTAGGCGCAGACCGCGGCTTTGCGCCTGACCGCATCGCCGCGGTGCTCGCGGAATTGCACGCCGATATCGTCGCGCTGCAGGAGGTCGGCTTTCACCCGACCGGCGTCGACGTGCTGGCATTTCTGCGCGACGCGACGGGATATGCGTCGGTGCTGGGTCCTACCCGGCTGCGCCATGCAGGCGACTACGGGAACGCTCTGCTCACACGATACGCGGTCAAGGATACGACGCGCATCGATCTGACGTTCAG
>Ga0137378_10004994_pt1 | contig 11467 bp, 11 predicted proteins | sample SagtaG_21_FD_104813 | JGI IMG/M metagenome (GOLD analysis project Ga0137378, IMG submission 104813) | Vadose zone soil microbial communities from Sagehorn Ranch, Mendocino, California, USA - Sage2_L_60_16 metaG | ecosystem: Environmental > Terrestrial > Soil > Vadose zone | place: USA... | reverse complement strand
CGCCTCTTCTCTCACGCCGGGACGCGCTCTCGCAGAGGGAAAGAGCGGGCCACTCCTCGTCGCCCGCTGCCCGCCCTTTCCCGCTCACAGCGACGCTCCCCCTACTTGCTCGCCAGCCTGCTCGCGATCACGATTGGACGAGAAAAACCGGGTGGGTCAGCACTTCGCGCTCACATTCCTCAAGCGAAGCGTTCTCGGTGACGCCCAGGTAAGGGAGGACAAAGAGAGCGCGGTACACGCGAAAGATCACGGCAGGAGCGCCTGGGGGACCGGAGCGCAATGTTTCCCGAAAGACGAGGGCTGCGGCTGCTGGCTCCAATTCGATGGCACGAATCTTTTCGCTGTGCTGTCTCCAGGTAAGTGTTGCCTCTCCTCCCGCCGCTCGGAGGTTGCGCACCCAATTCACGATCCCATACGCGGCGATCAGGTAGCGTTTCTGATCCTGGACGAAAATGACAAGTGGGGTCACGATGGGCTTGCCACTTTTGCGTCCGCGAACCGTGAGCAGGGAGAACCCTCCGACCTTGATACCCAGGCGCACCAGGGATGAGATCGTGGCGTTGTTGATGCGCACGAAGGCATTGACTCGATACTGCTTTGTCATACGATTCTTGCTCCTTTTTGCCCGGCCCGCCCTCCGTCGGTGCAATGCGCGCAGGAGGAAGAGAACCCTCATGCTCTCGCCACCCCGCGGCTGCCGCTCAGGCAATCAACTCCCTCTCCACTCAGAGAGATAGACGACCTCGTACAGATGGGGGTCAACGCGCTCGGCGAGCGGGCGACGGGCCTCCATTTGCTCGCGATATTTCTGCACAAAGTTCTCAATGTCCTCTTCCGATCTCCACTGTGCATAGTTCACGACGCGGGTACCGTCTGTGCTTCTGTGCAGCGCCGCCCCGATCATGCCGGGCTCATCCGTGACCGCCTCGACAAAGCGAATCCACTGATCGATGACTTCCTGCTGCTGCTCAGGCTTCGTCTCAAAGACATTGATCACTGTCACCAGATCGCCCTCGCGGGAAACATGCATCTCTTTTCTCCTCTCGCGCGAGTTCTTCTCGTACTTTGATTCCGATAGATGATGGACAAGCAGAGCACCATACTGGACTTGTGAAAAGAACCGCTTTTTCTTGGAATGTCTCTCCCATTCAGAAAACTGAAACTTCCTAGTGCAGCGCCTGAGATCCAGGAGTAGACTTCGTTTCGCTGCGCTGAAGCTGCATAGAGCGTGCGGCGAGAATACCCGTCAGCACGAGAGCGCCGATGCCGTCCAGCATATGCAGCGTCTGGATCAGCCAGTACAGATGACCGACGAGCAGCTTGGATTGCAACACGCCAAAGATCGGCACGATGATGGCGTAGACGATGCCGACTATGCCCCAGATGCGCAGTCCCCTGGTAGTGAGGGCGATGATGCTCATCACCAATAGCCCTACGGTGACAAGCAGGCCGAAGAGCATATGGATATCGGTGAGGTCACTGTTTGCGATCCAGATGAACAGGCCAAGCACCAGGGCACACAGCCCGGCAATCCCAACGACGATCTGTAGAAGACGTGCAGTCATGATGACAAAAAACCTCCTTCCTACTGCTCGACGGCGAGCGTCGTCAGCAGGCTGATGGTGATGAGAGCTGAGACACAATGCATCACGATCATCGTCCAGAAGATGGGCAGGTTCATGCCCGTTGCAGGAAGCCAGTGACCAGCCAGCTGCAGGAGAGGATTCAGAAACGAGACCACCAGGGCAATACCTCCTACAATCCGAAAGTTCCGAACAGGATGGCTGCTCACACGACCGACCAGCACAAAGACGAGGAGGGCCAGCACCAGGAAGACAACGGTCGTGATCATGATCACAGGTGCCTGCACGTACGGAAAGCTCGAAGACACGCCGAAGAAGCTGACTGCGAATGAACGCACGACAAGATTTACCAATACGGCAAGAACGATGGTCAGCGGTCCAACCCACACGAGTTTGCGGATCGCCACCCTTTCTTGGGATGTTGAACGAGTGGAAGTGGATACCATGTTCTTTTTCCTTCCTTTCAATGTCTTCATACCAACTAACATATTGTTTGCGGTCTAGGAACACGGTCGGGCTCTTTGGGTGTCCTATTTGGCTCTCAAAACCCCAGCACCAAAAACTTGAAGCTCCGCAATCCGACTACCGACTGCTCCGCTCAGGTTTTGTTTTGGTGCGGGGCAGGCGCCGAGACGAGGGCCGCAAGGCCCAGGAGGCGACGACGAGGCAGGTGAAGATGATCGGAGCCACCAGCGTCTCCACCCCGTCCCCGACCGCGATGAGCGAAGCGACAGCTCCGGTCATGATGAAAAACATGCCCGCGTAGGCCCACTCCTTGAGCAAGGGAAAGCGCGGGGCGAGCACTGCCGCCGCGCCGAGGATCTTCCAGACGCCCATGATGGTGGAGAAGTAGTCTGGGTAGCCGAGTTCCTGCCCGCCGAAGATCGGCACTCGCAGCAGGTCTATCACTCCGCCGCTCGCAAACTCGGCCGCGATGAGCACGGTGGTGACCCAGTAGGCGATGCTGCGGGTGCGCGTGGACGTTGTCCAATCTTTTTGCTCGTTCATACGTTTTTCTCGATGACCCTGACGTAGCAGTATGTTTGATGAATTCATAACTTTTTCCTGAGGCGTTCCTCTTGAACCAGGCCCCCTCGACACGGGGCTGGTGCAAGGTGTAAACAGCCACAAAGGAGAGTCAAAGCGCTTTGTCTCCGTTCTCTCTGGAAAGCATACCATCCTTATGGCCTTGTGCAAAGAGCCACTTTTTGCTAGAATATCTATGCCATTTAGCAGCATGGTCACCGCGGTGACCCATTGAGGGGATCAGCAACAGGAGAGGCAGTCATGCCTAGGCGTGCCAGATTCATCAAGCGTCCGGAGATCATCCTGGATGCCACATTGCCCAAGCCGCTCTACAAGCAGCTCTATGAGCGCTTACGCGGAGCCATCCTGACAGGGCAAATCGAGCGCGGGGCGCGTCTGCCCTCCACGCGCACGTTAGCCAGTGAACTGGGCGTGGCGCGCATGACAACGGCGCTGGCCTATGAACAGATGGTGTTGGAGGGATACCTGGAGAGCCGGGTGGGACAGGGAACGGTGGTCGCGCGCTCTTTGCCTGCAATGCTCTTCAACGCTCAGACAGGAAAAATGCCCTCTTCGCCAGCAAACGCCCCTAAGACGTCACCCATCCCCCTGGCTTCACGTGTTCAGCCGCTCAAGGAAGTGGCCTATCCTTTTCGCAGAGCGGGGCGAAGCGGCGGGATCTTTTCCAGCGGGGAGCCAGCACTGGATCTGTTTCCTTACGAGATCTGGGCACGATTGATCGCTCGCCGCGCCCGGCAGTCGCTGCGTGAGTTCGCTCACTACCAGCCACCTGCTGGGTATGAGCCGCTACGCGAGGCCATCGCTGCGCACATCGGCATCACTCGCGGAGTGCGTTGTACACCCGAGCAGATTATCATGACCGCTGGCTCCCAGGGAGCGTTTGACCTGGCAGCGCGCACGCTGCTCAATTCAGGTGACGCAGTCTGGCTGGAGAATCCCGGCTACTTTGGCGCACGGGGCGCCCTGCTTGCCGCAGGGGCACGTCTGGTGCCTGTCCCGGTTGATGAGCAAGGACTCGTGGTAGAGATCGGGCGAAAGCGGTGTCAAGAGGCGCGCCTGGTCTCCACTACTCCTTCGCATCAGGCGCCTACCGGAGTAACCATGAGCCTGCCTCGCCGCCTGGCGCTCTTGGACTGGGCTGGTGAAGCCGGAGCATGGATTCTAGAAGATGACTACGATAGCGAATATCACTTTAGTGGACGCCCGTTGGAGGCGCTGCAAGGACTGGATCAGACCGGGCGGGTGCTCTATATCGGCACCTTCTCGAAGGTGCTCTTTCCAGCACTGCGCCTGGGCTACCTAGTTGTGCCCACCGAACTGATCGAGCCTCTGCTGACCATGCGGCGCTTTCTCGATATGCACCTTCCCATGCTGGAGCAGATGGCGCTCTGCGACTTTCTGAACGAGGGGCATTACGCCCGGCATCTGCGCCGTATGCTCCAGCATTACAGGAAGCTTCGCGAATTGCTCCAGCGCGAACTGCACCTCCACCTGGGCAGCCTGCTGGAGGTTCGCGCCCCTGAGGCTGGGATGCAGCTTGTCGGCTGGCTGCCGCCCGGCAAGGATGATCAGCGGGCGGCCGACCTGGCCGCCCAGGTCGGCATCCAGGTCCTGCCCATCTCCAGATTCAGCCTGGAGCCGCTGTCTCGCGGGGGACTGGTCTTTGGCTATGCGGGAACCGACGAAGAGGCTATTCCCAGAGGGGTGAAGCAACTGGCAGCGGTGCTTGAACACCTCTGACCATTCTGCGTGCTTTTCACGGTCGGTCTCGCTGCCGACGTTCAAGCCGTGGTGAAGTGCCGAGCGCAGTGAAAGGAGCGCGAGATCGGCAGGGCGGCGTGGAAGCAGCTTCCAAGGGCATTTGGCAGTCCAATTGAGGTGTTGCAGAATCGGTCGAAGCTTGTTGAAAAACAGGTTCGGTGATGGTATGAAAACGAGGGAGACCACCATTCTTTATACGACAGATTGCGAATTGGTATGAGAACGAGAGAGGAATATTCATCTGAGACAGTATGTCTCAATCTGGCCATATTGTCAACAGAGAGCTGAGCCGTTCTCGCACAAGAGGCACCGCCAGCAAGCGGGTCTCCGTCTGCGGATTCAATCACGACAAGACAGAGGGTCCTTGCGCAGGCCAGGAGGATGAACACGGTCTTGTCAACACACATGCAGACAGGAAGAGCGGTTTTCGCTGAAAGGAGCGCGAAGTATGCATTCGTTCGCACGTCACGGCACAGCGGGCAAAACGTCGGCCAAAGAGACGAAAGGGCTGATCGGGAGTGGGGGCTGGCGCTACGATCTGATGGAATCGTTTCTCGATACCTGGTTGTTCCGCGGCCAGGTGCGCCAGCTCAGGCAGAGGACAGCCGCCCTGGCACGCATACAACCCGGGGATGCGGTGCTGGACGTCGGCTGTGGCACGGGAACGCTGGCGCTGGAAGCAGCGCGTCACGTGGGCCGAGCGGGCCGCGTGGCAGGCGTAGATCCGGGAGCGGAGCAGATCGCGCGGGCACGCGCGAAAGCGGCCCGGCGCCACGTCTCCATCGAGTTCCAGACCGGAGTGATCGAGCAGCTCCCCTTCCCTGATCAGACCTTCGACGTGGTGCTCTCGACCCTGATGATGCATCATCTCCCTGCAAGCCTCAAGCGTCAGGGGCTCGCTGAAATCGCTCGGGTGCTCAAACCAGGGGGGCGCCTGGTCATCGCCGATTTCACGCGCAAGCAGGAGCGAGCGGGCCGGGCAGCGCGCTTTCACGCCGGGGGGAGCAGCATGCACGATCTGGCGGCCCTGGTCGCGGATGCCGGTTTCGCAGATCTGGAAACGGAGGAGATGCAGCCCACGCGTTTCTCTGCTTTCCCAGGAGCAGGCTTTGTCTGGGCGCGCAAAAGCTAAGTAGCTCAACCGCCAAATGAAGAGCCGGACCTGCAAACAGCCAACGGGAGGGCACGATCACTTGGACCTGGCGCGTGCGTTCACTTACTCCATGGCGATGCGAGTCGGCCACTCCCGTTTGAGGATCGCTGACCTGGACCTGATCAGCCGGGGACATCTACCTCGATGATCCCCAGCCTTGGCCAGCTGAGCGAGCTACTCAACGCTCGCCGACCCTGCGTTGCCTGTTGAAAAGCCTGATCGACGTAACGCCGAACCATGTCGGCGAACGTCATCTATTTGCTTCCCACACCAAGCAACAATTCTGCCGGAGCCACCAGGCCATGAGATCCCTCAAACTGGCTCAATGCCTGTCTCACCTCCCCCAACAGTTGCTGCTGCTCTTGTGGGCTGAGCTGCCCTATCACACCAGCGGTCAACCTGCTGGCTGTCGATTGCAGGAAAGCATCGAGCGAAGCGTAATGGGATTGAAATGGAAGAGCACGGGTTCTGACCTCGTTAAAGCCAGCTTCCGTGAGTTCCCGCTCAAAGACTCTCGGATCTGAGAGAGCCAAAGGATGAGGTCGATGAGAGGACGCTCCTCTGACATATGTTGACACAATGGCAAGCGGCAAAGCAAAGAGCGGATTGTTTTCCGGTGCTGACCAAACCAGCGCCGCAAGCTTCCCGCCCGGTTTCAGGACTCTTCGTATCTCTCTGAGCGCTGGCTGCAGGTTCGGGATGAGCATCAGAGCAAGACGGCAGATGACCGCATCGAAGGCATTATCTTGCAGATCAAGCTGTTCGGCATCCATGACGCGCGTGGTGATAGTGGTCAGCCCCTCCTGCTGGACCACTCGCGCGGCTATGTCCAGCATTTCCGCAGAACTATCGGTTGCCAGAATAGAGCCGCTCGGTCCCACTCGTCGTGCCGCGAGTAGACTCTGATCCCCGGTGCCCGCCGCAATGTCAAGGACATGATCTCCCGGACCCAAATCCGCAGCTTCGAGCATGCGCTGCGTCGCTTCTGCGAAATCTTGCCGCCGTCGTTCGACATCCTGCTGCCAGTGTTCGGCCATCTCAGAGGAACTCCATACGCTACTCTGCGGCATGTGTCCTTTCTCCTCGTTTGACATAGTTTTTCCCTTCACATCATGTCAGTTCTCTGCCATTGGTTTCCGTGGAGTGAAATGCCCTTTTCCGGTCAAGAGCGAAGAGGGCAAGCATACCAGTTTTTCCTTCCTGCGAAGCGTTGCGCATCCCATTGGACTTCCCTCAGGTTGAAGGTGTGCCGAGCATGGTGTGGAAACGCCTCACACAGTGATCACAAATGAAGGGGCCGGACTCGGATGCGCTGCTTGAAGCGGTGCCGACCTCTGTCGGGAAGAGGCGGGAGACCTGGGAGCCGAAACGCCCGCAAGGGACCGATGCCGAGCGAGCGCAACAAGCCTGCGCCAATTCCCTCGCCTTCATTCATCAAGCCAAGCAGCAGATGCGTCGGGCGTATGCTTTGTTCTCCCTGGCTCTTCATCTCTTCTGCTGCCAGGAAGATCACCTGTTTGGCGCGGGGTGTGAGCAGCTTGAGCGCATCGGATGAGACGTCCGCGAGTGGGGGCGAGCTCTGGACCGATTGGCCTTGGTGCGTCTGGCGGTCGAAGATAAACACAATGCCAGCGTGAATACGCTCAGGTGTAATTCCCAGCGGAGTGAGAAACGACGTGAGACTCTCCTCGCTGGCCAACCCCCACAGCACGTGTTCCGTGCCGATCCACCAGTGTTTCAGAGAGAGCATCTCCTCGCGGGCCAGATCGAGCACCCGGCGACTCTCTGGTGCCATGAGTTTGGCGAAGGAGTCGAATGGCGATTCCTGTTCTTGCATACGGTACCTGTTCCTTTCCATGATCTCCACTTGTGCCGCTCGCCTCAGAGCGCGCAATTGCAGCACCCGAATATGACCTGCGCTTGTTCCCAAGGCCCTGGCAATCTCGGCAGCACTATACCCCTGGAGGTAGCGCAGGGTCAAAATGCTGCGATCTCGTTCTGGCAAGAGGCTGAGCAGGTGGTGCACGCGCATCTCGACCTGCTGGTTCGCAAATGCAGTTTCACCGCTGGGGAGCAACTGCTCCTCCAGGCCGCTCAGCGAATGCATCTCTGACTTCCTCTGTTCCTGCCAGTAATCGACGATAGTGGTACGAGCCGTCGCGTAGAGCCAGCCACGTGCGCTTTCGGAGTCCTCCCTGAGCCAGCGCAGCGCCTTGAGAAAGACCGTGCTGGTCAGGTCCTCGGCCACAGTGGGATCGCCGACCTTGTTGGAGATAAAGCGTTGGAGATCTGCGGCATATGCGCGGTACATCTCCGCCAGCCAGTGTAAGCGATCCTGTCGGCGCGAGTGGTTAGAGAACGGCATAGCGAATGCTCTGGTTCCTTTCTGAGACTCTCAGGTTTTTCACTGTAGTATACAGGAAGGCGTTACAACCAGAAATGAGGCGGTTGCTTTTTTCGATGTGTGGCAAGCGCGCTCGAAGTCCCCCGGTAAATCCCCACCAGCGCTGCGCCCTCCTTGTCGGTCAGTGCCTTGAAACGACGGCCCAGCCTGGCAGCTTCCCAGCCATCATTCAACCAGCCTGATCTTCTCCAAGAAGCGACTGTCCCCCGACTTCCATGCCAGATACTGTTGGTGGTGAAGGGAAACCTCGTCACGACCCTGGTAACAACTACGTGCGATACTGCTTGCAAAAAATCTTGCCCCATCGAGCAAAAACGCATAAGATAGAGCCATGAGGAGGTCTGATATGAGCATCCAAGCATTTAGGATTCACCTGGCTCAAAGCGTTCTGGATGAGTTGCGGGACCGCTTAGGACGCACTCGCTGGCCCGATGAGGTGGATGGAGCAGGGTGGGACTATGGCACGAACTTAGGGTACCTCAAGGAACTGGTGGACTACTGGCAGCACACCTTTGACTGGCGAGCACAGGAGGCCAGGCTCAACCACTTTGCGCAGTTTCGGACAAGACTCGATGGCGTCCACATCCACTTCGTGCATGAGCGGGCGCGACAGGAGAGCGGGATTCCCCTGATCTTGACCCATGGCTGGCCCAGTTCCTTCATCGAGCTGCTGCCACTTGTCCCGTTGCTCACTGATCCCGCTGCCCATGGTATTGAGGGCCCAGCTTTTGACGTCGTCATTCCATCGCTGCCTGGGTACGGCTGGTCTTCGCGACCTCCCCGTCAGGGCGTGACCACTCACGACACCGCAGGTCTATGGCATCACCTCATGCACTGCCTCGGCTACGAGCGCTATGGAGCGCAAGGCGGCGACTTTGGAGCAGCAGTTACCACCTTCATGGCCCTCTCTGACCCCAAGCCACTGCTGGGCATCCACCTGAGTAACCTGGAACTCGCGCCCTATACCGGTCCTGGATCACGACCGCTTTCAGAAGCGGAGCGTGTGTACCTGGCGCAGTATCAACACTGGGTTGAGGTGGATGGCGGCTACAAGGCGATACAATCCACCAAGCCTCAGACCCTCGCCTATGGGTTGAACGACTCGCCGGTTGGGTTGGCCGCCTGGATCGTGGAGAAGTTCCGCGCGTGGAGTGACTGCGATGGTGACGTGGAACGTCGGTTCAGCAAGGATGATCTGCTGACCACCATCATGATGTACTGGGTAACACAGACCATGCCGACCTCGATGCGAGACTATTTTGATAACAGGTGGTATGGCATCACGCCTGGCCCGCAGGATTTCGTGACCGTGCCAACCGCGGTCGCCGTCTTCGCTCATCAATTCGTCTCCGATGGCACCCCTCCTCGTGAGTGGGCAGAGCGGCTCTATAACATCTCTCAGTGGACACCGATGCCCAGGGGAGCGCACTTCGCTGCTATGGAAGAGCCCGCACTTCTGGCAGGCGATATCGTGACGTTCTTTGCGACACGGCACGAGTAGGGGGCCCGAGTATTTGTCGGGTCCGCATGCAGAACTGGAGTGGCAAGTCCTCCGTTAATTTGGCTTCTCTGACCACCTCATTTGAGAGGGATAGCTTCTCCCGGCAAGATTTTTTGCAACCGATCCCGCATGTAGTTGTTACCAGGGTCGTGGCGCGGTTTCGTGAAGGTGCAGGGAGGGAGATCTTTGCATCACACCGTTTTGGGCCATAGAGCTTTCAAGAGCCTATCCCCTGCAATTGACAATACTGGTATCTTGTGCTACTGTAGCAATCGGCCAATCGCTTGTCGCTACAATATAAGCTTCATCACCGGCATTGCCCATGCCCTGGCAGAGCAAGACGCCGCATGCACCAACGTCCTGTCCGCGTTACGCAGGAACAAACATGCAGCGGCACCTCTCCCCTTCACACGCATGAGCCAGCGACGTTCAGAACGCGACTCCCATGCTCTTTGCGTGTTGTGCGCTCTGCATTGAAGGGTCGTGAGATGAATGCTCATCGCCCTCTCATCTTCATCCTTCTGTCGCTCCTGGAGGGCGGCCTTTCGCTGTTAACACCTGCTCGCCCATGATCACTTTCGCCTGGAGCTTGAGGGAAGGTTGAAAGCAATTGACCGCCAGGCGCAGCGCCCGGTAGACCTCGCCGAGTTGATAATATGCCTGCACTCCCACCAGGCGAGCACAGCCCACCGCCTCGCGTACCACGGCTCCATTCTTCTGCTCAACATGGCACTGGTCGTTTTAGACCCCTGGGCGACCACGCGTAAAGGTCAACTGTTCCTGCTCACAATACGCGATCAGCTCTGCATTGAGGAACTCAGAGCCGCTATCGGTGTCAATACCCGAGCCTCGGAAACGGGAAAAGCGTGCGGGCCTGTTCAAGGGCGGCCCGTACAGCGACGGCACTCTTCTCCAGCAGGGGCATGCATTCGGTCCAACTGGTGGCAAGATCGGTCAACGTCAGGGTGTAGAGAAACCTCCCATCGAGATGCTCCCCACAATGAGCCACCAAATCGATTTCCACAAAGCCAGGACGATCCTCCTCCCACTGGGAGAACACGCGCACCGGGATCTGGGCCTTGTACCACGGACCAGGAGTGGTCGTGGAGAGGCCAGGTAAACGGGGTTTGCGTTGGGTACGCAAGAAGCACTCCGCCGTGGAAAGACTCATGGCGAGCAACTGGCGGCGCTCTTCTTCCGTGAGCTGCAGGTGCCCATGCTGTTCCAGTAACGCCACCAGACTGGGCAATGACGGCAGGAGGCGTTTGGCACATACGTAGTGGGTCGCCTTCCAGGCCAGAAAGAGGGCTTGCTGCACCGCTGGACCGTACTGGGGCAATCGATGGCGCTGGATGGTTTGCTGATCATGCTCCCCGTGGTTGAGCAGCGCGATGGCATATTTGCGCGTGTAGCCTGTCCATTCCACAAACGAGTCCAGCAGAAGCGTTTTCTGGGCCGGGGATGCCTGCTGGTAGCGCGGAGCCAGATACCTGAGTAGCGCTCGCCGGGCCTGAAAGTTAGGTGATCCTCGGTGAGGCATAACCGTGTGTCCTCCCTCCACACAACCAGATTTCCATCGACGAAGGGTGGCAAAGAGACTCGTCAGCGTGCCAATGCGCCACAGTGTGTACACCCGCTTCGTGCTCCTATTACCCAGATACTCCCCAGCAGATCAGACGCGCTGGTGGTCCTTCCAGTCACGCAAGCAGACCACCAGCCCCAAAAAAAGGCCGACTTCACCAGAAATCGTACCCGTCCAACGACGAAGAGCCATCCTTTCCCGTTGCCAAAAAAGCATACAAAAGCAATGGGCAACGATGGTTGGGACTTCCGATGCGCGGAGAAAAAATGGGGAAAATCCGACCCGCGGGTACGATTTCTCGTGAAGTAATGCGCTACCTCTCTTTGCGATTTCCCGTCTCACTCCACATAACCAGAAACAAGTCTCTCGGCGCTGGAATGCATTCACCATGGCATGTGTTTCCTCCCATAGCACCATTGAGAGAGGCTGTTTTTCG
>Ga0137378_10004991_pt1 | contig 11468 bp, 10 predicted proteins | sample SagtaG_21_FD_104813 | JGI IMG/M metagenome (GOLD analysis project Ga0137378, IMG submission 104813) | Vadose zone soil microbial communities from Sagehorn Ranch, Mendocino, California, USA - Sage2_L_60_16 metaG | ecosystem: Environmental > Terrestrial > Soil > Vadose zone | place: USA... | reverse complement strand
TTATCGGTAGTTTGTTGATTCGGGGTGGATGTGCGGGTAGCCTGCTCTCACGTCACCGGCGGGAGCAGCGCGTGTGTGCAGGCTACCGACGGTGGTGGCGCGCGCCTGGCCGAAACCCAACAAACTACCGTTAATAACCTGACCGGCGCTTTAGGCGGCCGCCAGGAACACCGACGCTGGTCGGTGCCGAACAGCGCGACCAGGTCGCGCGCCACCTCGACCGGGCCGCTGGCCCGCGCCGCCGGCGCCAGGTGGTGGCGCAGGGCGAGCCGAGCCCGCCGCTGCTGGACCGTGATGCGCGGGCCTCCGGCCGGGTGCACGTGGAGGAGGGCGTCGACGACGATCCGGCGGCGACGCGCACGATCACGGTCACCACAGGCGGAGGGATCCACCGCTCCGGCGCCCCGTAGCTCGGCTGGACCCGAGCGATCCCGATTGACCCAGCTCTACCGGTTGTGTCCAACGTGCGTTCAGTGGGTAAGCCTGAGTTGTTGGTAGGCCTGAGGAACGGAGAAAGGACACGAAGATGAAGTTTCGCGCTGCGCTCGCATTTATCGCGGTAGGCGCGATCCTCAGGTTCGCCGTCATCGCCGAAACCAGCTGGATCAGGATCCAGACCATCGGATTGGTCCTGATGTTCGTTGGTATCTTCGGTCTGCTGTTCAGGCTGAACCGTTCGGGGGTCGCCTACAGCCGCCGGCGCCGGGAGCGGCTCGCGGCGGCCTTGGCCGACATCAGCGACGAGCCGGAACCGTACAAGCCGGAACAGCCTGACCCGACCCTGCTCACCGAGCTCGAGACCGCCCACCACCTCGCCCAGGAGGCGCTTCCGTTCCTGGAGGCCGAGGGTTTCACCGAGGGGCGCGTCCACGAGCTGGCGCTGGCGTTCGCCGCCAAGGACGTCGGCTTGACCACCGAGGAGTTCATCGACTGGGCGCTGGCACAGGGCCGCCTAGGCCACGATCCCCGCAATCCCAGCGTGGAGGCCTGATCATTGCCTGCGGCGCCGTTGGAGCGCCGGGCAAGTACCCGCAGTGCGCGCCGTTCCAGCTCCTCGTCGCGCAGGCGCATGGGCGCAGCACCGATACTTGACCGGCGCTCCAACGGCCTCAGGGCGACAAGCGGCCAGCAACGGCGAACGAGACGGCAAGCCGCTGTTCGATCGTGGCGACTGCGCGGGCTTGCATCTCCGGGGTTGTCCAGCAGTAGCGGGTGCCAATCGAGCTGCCCTCGTGCGTAGGCGCCGCCCCACCACGGGGGCCTCCAGCGTGGCCCATCAGTTCATCAATCACCCGGGCCGGGATGCCGGCGTCCTCCAGCCAGGTGGCGAAGGTGTGCCGCAGGTCGTGCGGCCCCCGCAGCCGCAACTGTCCGAGCACGTCATCGCGGCGCGGGGGGTCGCAGACGCGCCAGCAACCCGGCTGGTCCTCGGCGGCCAGGCTCTGCGGCTTGGAGCGTGCAGAGGGCAACCTGGACAGTTGCCAGCCGCGGCGTGCGGCCACGAAGCCGCGCCCGGCACTGCTCAGAGGTCTGCGGGCCGCCGTCGCGCAGCGCCGTCAAAACCCGGCGCGGCGTGTACGGCAGGGTTGCGACCGGATCGGCGACTCGGTGCAGGGCGTGGTGGTAGACGCGCAACAGGTTGTGCCGGGACATGGCGCTGCGACCGCCGCGCGGCATGCCGTTGCTGCCGCCGGGTCCGGTGAACACCAGGCCACTGGGATCGCCATCCGGAGGGAGCCGGCGGGCGACGGTGGCAGCGACCGGCTCGGCGAGCGGGACCACGCGGATGCCGGCGGGGCTCTTGGGCCGGTCCTTGTAGCCGGAGCCGAACCGGCCGGCGTCGTAGCGCACCTCCAGCACCTCAAGCTGCCGGCGGTCGAGGTCCACGCGGAAGGCGCGCAGGCCCAGCAGCTCGCCCGCCCGGAGGCCGGTGCCAACGAGGGTGACGAGATGATCGCGGTAGAACGGCGGCGTTCCGGCCAGCAGGTGGCCGAACTCCTCAGGCGTGTAGGCCCGGCGCTTGGCGCGACCGAGGCGCGCCTCGGCGTCTACTGGCCGCTTCGGAGCGGGAACCTTGCGGACGGGGTTCGCTTCGATGCGCCGGTCGTCGTCGGCGGCCTGGAGGATGCGGTACAGCAGCGACCGGCAAGCTATTACGGTGTCGTAGCCGACGCTGGCGCGCAGCTCGTTCTGCCACTTGCGCACGGTCCCCACGTTGATGGCTCGAAGCTGTTGCTTCCCGAAGAACGGCACCAGGTGCAGCCGGAGGCGGGCCTCGGCGGCTTGCAGCGTTCGCGGGCTGAGGTCAGGGTCGACAGACCAGGCGTCCCGTACAGTCCCAGCCGCCGAAGCAGCGCTACATACTCCGACTCCGCATGCAGATAGGATTCGACCCCGTCCACGTGCTCTTGAGCGAAGTTCGCCGCTACCCACCGATCGAACGCCATGACCCCGTCGGTGTAGGTCCTCACCGCAGTCTCCAGGTCGACCGACTCCCCACTAGCCTCGATGTACTGCCGGGCCAGAGGGCTCCAGCCCTCCCAGCGAAAGAGATCGGCAGAGTCGAGTAGCGTCCGGCAGGTCAAGGGGCCATCACGCACCCACGACAGTGACCCGGTCGAAACCGGCAAGCGCACATGGAGCACGTAGTTCCGCAAATCGGTGACGAATTTGTGTAGCTGTGACGCGGCGAACTCCTTGTCGACCCGCTGCTGATATTCCTCCCGGAAGGGTGACCCCTTGGGCCATTCTGCGCGTACGAACCGCCGGAAGTATTCGACGCGGCTATGTGCGGCGGCGACGTAGTTGTGCAGGTGGCGTTCTGTCTCGTTGAGGAACTCCTCGAACGCCTGCTGGTCGCTCCAGATGGGCAGCTGCTGCGCTGGGTCATGCATGCGGCTCAGGTGTTCGAGCAGCGCCTTGGCGTTGCCTACAAGGATCTTCTCGGTGCGAGCCAAACGGGCGAGCTTGGCAAAGGCCACCGGCCCGGTAGTCCCAGGAGTCGCTTCCGCTCAGCGACCAGCGGCGGCTCCGCGCCGAGCCGCTGCGCACTGTTGCTTGAGGTCATGTCGCCGCTATCCATCGTTCAGCCATTGCCGCTCCAGGCGACTGGCCAGTAATGCGCATAGGATAACGGGCATTATCCTGTAGCGCTCAGGAGGCTCGGAAGGGCTCCGGCGCCGGCCAGGGGAGCGGGGGCGCCGCCCCGTTATGTCGATCTGAGAGCCAGCACCCTCGGTGCAGTGCTGTCCTCGGAAGATTTCGGGCTGAGGGTAGAGCCAGCGGCGACGGTTCATCCGTTATGGCAATAGCAGTCCAGGTGGGTGCAAGAGGTGCTGGACGGCGTGAAGAGCGCAGAGAGCGAGCTGTGTTGGATGGAGGGACCTGGCTCGGTGGCAGGGCGGCAGGAATGCAGCTTGGAAGGCGGCGATCTGGGAGTTCTCTCCGGAGGTGGCGCGCTCCTCGCTGGTGCGCCCTTGTAGGGTCGCTAGGTCACCATCACACCGCCTACGCGTGGTCCAGCAGACGGTCAACCAGCCCCTCCACAGCCAAGCGACATTCGCCAAAGGAGGACCTCGTGCCCAGGCAGGTCAGCGACAAGCGGGCGCAGCGGCTACGCCGCTACTGGGACAAGACCGCCCGCAACTACGACAAGCAGATCGCCTTCTGGGAGCGGCGGCTGTTCGGCGACGGCCGCCAGTGGGTCTGCGCCCAGGCCACCGGCGAGGTCCTAGAGGTCGCCATCGGCACCGGCCGCAACCTCCCCTACTACCCCGAGGGCATCCGCCTGACCGGCATCGAGTTCAGCCCCGCCATGCTGGACCTGGCCCGCCGGCGCGCTGACGAACTCGGCCTGCAGGTCGACCTGTGCGTGGGCGACGCCCAAGCTCTGGACCTGCCGGACGCCAGCTTCGACACGGTGGTCTGCACCCTGTCGCTGTGCGCCATCCCCGACGACCGGCGGGCGGTCGCGGAGATGTGGCGGGTGCTGCGCCCAGGCGGCCGGCTGCTGCTGCTGGACCACGTCGCCGGCGCGCCCCGGTGGGTGCGGGCGGTGCAGTGGCTAATGGAGCTGGTCACGAGGCCGCTGCAGGAAGAGCACATGCTGCGCCGCCCCCTGCTGCAGGTCCAAGCCCAAGGATTTCAGGTCGAGCGGCGCGAGCGCTCCAAGCTCGGCGTCGTCGAGCGGCTTGCCGCCCGCAAGCCAACCAAGCCAACGGCCTCCCCGCATCGGCCCTAGCAGGCTGGTGATCGGGGTTTCGGTGGCTGCGCAACGCTGCAGCCAGCAGAATGGCCACAGTCCAAGACGATCTTGCGCCGACCCGATAGGGTGCCAATCGTGGGAGCAGACGGAGCGGACAGACCGATGGCCAGGCCGGTGGTGATGGCCGTCGATGACGACCCGGTGGCGCTCGGAGTCCTTCGGCAGGAGCTCGACAAGCGCTACGGGGCCGATTATCGATTGCTCTGCGACGGCGACACGGAGGCTGGGCTGCGAGCGCTCGAGCGGCTCCAGGCGGATGGCGGGCAGGTGGCGCTGGTGCTGGCCGACCAGTGGATGCCCACCATGACCGGGGTGCAGTTCCTGACCCACGCCCACCGCCTGCACCCCACCGCCAAACGGGGGCTGCTGATCGACTGGGGCGACAGCACCACCGCCGAGCCGATCCTGCAGGCCGCCACCTTCGACCAGGTCGACTACTGGATCAACAAGCCCACCCAACCCGGCGACGAACTGTTCCATCAGGCGGTCAGCGGCTTCCTCTACGAGTGGGCACGGCTGCACCGTCCGCAGTTCCAGGCCGTCCGGGTGGTCGGCGACCAGTGGTCGGCCCGCTCCCACGAGCTGCGGGACCTGCTGAGCCGCAACGGCATCCCGTTCGGCTTCTACCCCGTCGACGGGGAGGAGGGCCGGCGACTGCTCGCCTCGGTCGGCGCGACCGGCGAGCGGCTGCCGGTGGTGGTGCTGTTCGACGGCCGCGTCATGGCCGACCCGTCCAACGCCGAGCTCGCCGAGGCCCTGGCGGTCAGGACCCACCCCGAGCCGGTCACCTACGACCTCGCCGTGGTCGGGGCGGGCCCGGCCGGCCTGGCCGCGGCGGTGTCCGGGGCCTCCGAGGGGCTGCGGACCACCGTCCTGGAGCCCGAGGCCATCGGCGGCCAGGCGGGTAGCAGCTCCATGATCCGCAACTACCTCGGCTTCCCTAGGGGGGTCAGCGGCGCCGAGCTGGCGCAACGGGCCTACGAGCAGGCATGGATCTTCCGGGCTGACTTCGTCTACGGCCAGCGCGCGGTCGGCCTGCGCGCGGCCGGGCCGGAGCGGGTCGTCGGCCTCAGCGACGGCGACCAGGTCGCCAGCCGCGCGGTGGTCCTGGCCACCGGCGTCAGCTACCGGCGCCTGGAGGTTCCCAGCCTGGAGGCCCTGACCGGCGCGGGCGTGTTCTACGGCGCCGCCGCCTCCGAGGCCCCGGCCATGCGCGGCCAGCAGGTGTACGTGGTCGGCGGGGCCAACTCCGCCGGCCAGGCCGCCGTGCACCTGGCCAGGTACGCCGAGCGGGTCACCATGCTGGTCCGCGGGTCCTCGCTGGCCGCCACCATGTCCGACTACCTGGTCCAGGAGATCCACGCGGCCCTCAACATCACCGTCCGCTTGGGCGTGGAGGTCGTCGACGGGCACGGCGACGGGCGGCTAGCCAGCCTGACCCTAAGGGACCGACAGTCCGGCGCGACCGAGACGGTCCCGGCGGCGGCCCTGTTTGTGCTGATCGGCGCGGAGCCGCACACCGGCTGGCTGCCGCAGGCCATCCGGCGTGACCGGTGGGGGTTCGTCGTCACCGGCGCCGACCTGCTCCAGGACGGCACGCCGCCGCCCGGGTGGCCCCTGGACCGCCCGCCGATGCCGTTCGAGTCCAGCATGCCCGGGGTGTTCGCGGTCGGCGACGTCCGCCACGGGTCGGTCAAGCGGGTGGCCTCCGCGGTCGGCGAGGGCTCGGTCGCCATCCAGCTCGTCCACCAGTACCTCAACAGCGGATAGGCCTGCAGGACTCACGGGAAGGATCAACACGCGCGGCGACGGGACCTTGATCCCTCCTCTCATCAATGGACTGCTCCGCAGGATTGCCGTCCCGGGCCCGACCGACCATCGGGCGCTGTCTGGCCACGCCGAACAGATCTGGGCGCAGCTGACCGGTCTCACCCTCGGCTACGGCTACCAGCCCTGGCAGGCGCCGGTGGCCCGGCAACTCCAGGAGCGCCCCGCCTCCGTGCGTGCCGACCTTGAAGCGCTCGCCGCGCAGGTGACGCGTCCACCGCGTATCTCGCTGCTGGTCGCCGTGGAAGTCAGGCGTCGTAGGATGGCTGCTGGGGGTGACGGTAGAGCCTCGACCTACTCGGGCAAGAGAACCCTTAACTTCGCCGTCGACGGTTCGCGGTGACCTGGGGAAACGGCGTTCCGCACAGCGCTTCCCCGCCGTTTGCTGACACGGAAGAGGTCCAGGCTCTAATAGCCCTGCCTCATCTACGCCTTGTCAGGGTCAGAGCATTCCTTCATGGCCTGGGAGTCGATGACATCTGGCTATCGCGGTCTTGGCCTCGCCTGGTCGGCCTGCTGGGTGAACTCGACGGTGACTTGGTGGGCTTTGGCGCGTGGGCCGAGGTCGGGTGGGACCTCGACGGCGGGCAGTTGCCTGGCGACCATCTCGGCCAGCGCGACGAAGTCGCGGTAGTAGTCGGGCACCGGCGGCTCCGGCCTTGGTGGGGCTGCCTCCGCGGCCAGCATCGCCGCCCTGGTGGCCGGGACCGGGGGCAGGTGGCTGGAGAGGTCGGGCAGGTCGCTGCCGCGGCGTGGCTGCTCGAGCTGGAGCAGGGTGTGGAACGGGACCGCCTGCTCGTCCCGCTTGGTCAGTGGCCCTGCCTGGGGGGCGAACAGCGCCCGCAGGGTGGCTGGGATGCTGGCGTGGTTGCGCGGCTGGGCGGAGACGGTGCCGGCCGGGATATACGGCGAGACGACCACGGCGGGAACTCGGGGACCGAGCATGGTGAAGTCGAACGCCGCAGCCTTCCTGCGCAGCAGCAACGCCAGCAGCGACCCCAGCCATCCCCGGGTGACCGGGTCACCGGGGCTGGGCACGTCCATTGGGGGCGGCACGTGGTCGTAGCAGCCGCCGTGCTCGTCGTAGGTGACCAGCAACAGCGTCCGCTCGAACACCGTCGGGTTGGACCGCAGCGCCTCGTAGACGCCGGCGATGAGCTGCTCGCCACGCTGGAAGTCGCCGCCGTCGCCCGTATAGCTGTCGTAGTCGGCGTTGGAGACCAGGTTGTTGCCAGGGTGCTGGTTGTTGCTGTGCTCTGGCCCGCTGCCGGGCGTCGCAGGGAGGTGCACGGGTGGCCGATGGTTCGGTTCGATGAAGCTGTAGCTTGGCAGCTGGTCCTGTTGAACGTGGCGGGCGAAGTCGGGGAACGGGAACCAGTTGGGCAGCCGGTCCGGCTCCCACAAGTGCTGGAACGCCCACACCTGGGGTGTGTCGTCGTAGTAGATCCGCCATGACCTGCCGTGGTCCTCCAGCAGCTGGAAGATCGTCGGGTCGGTGTAGAAGCGGACCTCGTTGTCGACGGTCCCATCCGAGGTGGCCGCGTGCATGAAGTTCCGGTTGGGCCAGGTCTCCCCCGGCACCGAGGCAAACCACCTGGAGCACACGCCGAAGCCCAGCGCCAGCGCCGCCAGCACAGGAACCTGGCTGGGGGGTTGGCAGCGCATGATTAGCCCACCTCGGTCGGTGATCGGGTTGGCGGCCGCCTGCCGCCGGTACCACCAGTTGGCCAGCGGCGCCAGGAGCCCCTCGAAGGTGGGCGGGGCCAGCCCGCGGCCCTTCTCCTCGTAGCTGGCCACAAAGCCCTGGTTGGTCGCTCGTCGGTTGCTGCCTAGCCCCTGGATCTGCAGCTGCTGCATCACCGCGTCATGGGAGTGGTTGGGGTCGACGGGCAGCACAGACTTGGCACTTGCCGTCGCCGGTATCGGTGGCCCGCCGCCGCGCCAGGGTGGGTTGGTGTAGGGCCCGCCGCTCAGTAGGCCATCGAAGGCCGGGTCGGAGTGCGGCACGAATCCCAGCATGTGGTCAAACGACCGGTTCTCAAGCGCGAGCACGACCACATGGTCCACAGCTGGTGACATCGGGCACACCTCCACAAGCCAGGCGAACGGCCGGATCTTATCTTCCGGGCAGCGGGACCAGTACGCCAGGCGATGACAGTCAGGAGAACGCCTTACTTCACCCCTGACGGTTCCCGGCGACCTGCGCGAACGCGGCTCCGCACAGCGGTGAGCCAACGCCGATCCTCCACCCGCCTTCACACCTTGAATTACATGAGTGTAATTCCCGTGCAGATCTCGCACGGAGGAAGTCAGGGGTTCAAATCCCCTCACCTCCACCCCTAAAACTGCAGGTCAGAGCGTCGTCAGCGTCAAGGTGGCGACGCTCTCTGCATGTCTGGACCGCGCTGGGGCCGCACACCCGAAGCGCAGTCGGCCAGAAGGGGCCTCTCGGGCCGGATGACTCTAACCCTGGGCCTCACGATGACCACGGAGCGTAGTCGGCCTCCGATCCAAGCCGAGCGTTGGGTGTGACGCCATCCAGTCCCAACCAAGATCTCCGCGACCGCCTCCGCGTTGCCGCCGGTCAGCTCGAAGCCCGGGGCCACGGCGCGCGCCCGCTGCACGAACAGGCCCACCGAGGCGTACGCCTGCAGCTCTTCTGGGTCCGGGCTCGACATGGCGGGCGGCACCGGCAGCGGGGGCACCGCGAACTCGTGCTCGCCGCTGAGCCGCAGCACCACCCGGCTGGTCACCAGCACCACCACGCCGGGAGCGGCTCCCAGCAGCTCAGCCAGCAGCGGAGCGGCACCCACCACCTGCTCGAAGTTGTCCAGCACCAGCAGCAGCCGCGGGGCCCGCAGGTAGGACCGCAGGTCGGTGATGAGCTTGTCACCCGTGGTGGTCAGCCCCAGTCCCGTGGCGACCGCGGCCGCGACCAGGTCCCCCGATGAGACCGAGGCCAAATCGACAAACCGCACACCGTCCGCGAAACGCGGGGCGAGCCGCCGCGCCGCCTCCACCGCGAGCCGGCTCTTCCCGACCCCGCCGGGGCCGGTCAGGGTCACCAGCCGTGCCCCCTCCCTGGCCACCAGGTCTTCCGCCGCCGCGGCTTGCTGCTCGCGGCCTACCAGCGGCGCGCCGCCCGCGGCGCCGTCATGGGCCCGGGACATCTCGAACCGCTCGCTCAGCAGCACCGCCAGGTCGTTCCCGGCCAGCTGCTGCAGCTCGGCGGGAGCAGCGAAGTACTGATACGAGACGCCACCCTCGTCCCGAATCCGGGCCAGCATCTCCGTCAGCCGCGGCTCACGGTCTGGCGCCGGCGACTTGACGTAGATGAGCCGGGGCAGCCCGGTCGACAGCCGGTACTCATCCTCCAGCCCGGACACCTGCTCGCCGGGCGCGACCGAGCCGTAGCTCTGCCAGTAGATGCCCACGAACACCTGGCTCTGCGCGATGTAAGCCCGGTACACCGGCCGCGGCGGGTACGGCTGGGCGCCCATGCCGAACATCACCGGCACCAGCCGCAAACTGGTCACCGCGTCCCGCACCGCCTCACGCTCCGCGGCCAGCTCCTGTAGCGTGGAACTCACAAACACCCGCACCCGCTGATCGGGCGTGCGGATCACATCCGTCTCGGCCATCACCGCACAGGCTAATCCGCAGCGGGTTGTGCCGGGCCTTCCAGGGCGAGCAGCACGGTGCGGAGGTCATCGTTGAGCCGGCGCTGGTCGGCGGGGGACAGCGCTGACAGGAGCGCGTGCCAGGTGTCGGTCTTGGCGCTGAACACCTCCAGCGCGCGCTTCTTGCCCGCGGGGGTGAGGGTGACGAGCACCGAGCGGCGGTCGTCGGGGTCGAGATCGCGGGTTACCCAGCCGTTGAGCTCCAGGCGGCGGACCCGGTTGGTGATCGCGCCTGAGGTGAGCTGCAGCTGCGTCAGGAGCGTTCCGGCGCTGAGCCGGTGATCCGGCTCGGCGCGGAGCAGGCACGCCAGCAGTTCCAGCTCCCACAGTTCGATGCCGTACGGCGCGAGTTCGCGCTTGAGGTCGGTCTCTAGCCGGTGGGCCAGCCGGCGCACCCGGTAGGCGAGCGCCTTGGATTCCGCTATCTCCGGATCCTGCCAGCTGCCGTGCCAGCGGCCGATGACCTCGATCATGATGTCGACGAAGTCCTGCTGCCCCGCGCCTGTCTTCATAGCCTCATCCTATCGTGAACGCTGAGAATCTTGACGTTCACAGGCTTGTCATATTCCTTAACGTTGATTATCTTAACGTTCATGGAACATGCGGAGAGGACGGACGAGGCGATGGACGTCATCGTGGCTGGCGGCGGCCCGGCCGGGCTGCTGACCGCCGCGCTGCTGGACGTGGCCGGGGCCCGGGCCGAGGTCTGCGAGCGGGGCAGTGAGCCCACCCGGCAGTCCCGGGGCACGGCTATGCACCCGCGCACCCTCGAGGTGCTCACCATGCTCGGCGCCGGCGACGGCCGCCGGATCAGCGGCGTGCTGCTGGCGCAGGGGCGGCGGGTCCTGGACATGCACTACGCCGGGCTGCCGGACCTGCTCGACCGTCGCGGCCTGGACACGCCGTTCCCGTTCACGCTGACGCGCCCGCAGTGGGGCACCGAGCACGCGTTCGCCGTGTACCTGGACGCACGCGGGGGCGGGTGGGCTATGGAGCCGAGGTGACCGCGGCCGGGCAGTCCGCCGATGAGGCACGCGTCCAGATGAGCGGGGCCTGGCACATCGCGCGGTACCTGGTCGGCACGGACGGCGCGCACAGCATGGTGCGCAAGGCCGCCGGCATCGGCTTCCACGGCGGCGTGCCCGACCAGGTCGGCTGGGTCGGCGACGTGCAGCTGGCCGGCCCGGTCGAGCATGCCCGGCATCACGGGCATCAGGAGCTCGGCCACGCCAACGTGGTGCCGCCGGGCGGCTCCGCCGCCCGTGTCTATGGCACCCATGCTGCCGGTACCCAGCTGGCCGCCGGGCAGGCGCGCCGGCAGGCAGAACCATTCACCCTGCCGGGACTGAGCGCGACGCTGACCGGCATCAGCGGCCGGCTTCGGCGCGCGCAGCCCGTCCTGGCTAGCCCGGACGTGCAACACCGGGCGGCGGGACGCCGCCAGCCTGGCCTGGAACCGGCTGCCACGGGCATCGGCCGCCCGGACTCACATGCAACGCACAGCGTCACGGTCATCCCGGCCGTGAATTGAGGTATCACCGACCAGGAGAGGGGTCATCATGTCCGCCACGACTGACACCAGCCGGACCGCGCACCTGCTCGCGCTGATGAAGAAGGGCGACGACGCGTTCAACGCCCGCGACTTCGCCGCGGTGGATGAGGTCCACCACCCCGACATGATCGCGTACATCCCCGGG
>Ga0137378_10004989_pt1 | contig 11468 bp, 10 predicted proteins | sample SagtaG_21_FD_104813 | JGI IMG/M metagenome (GOLD analysis project Ga0137378, IMG submission 104813) | Vadose zone soil microbial communities from Sagehorn Ranch, Mendocino, California, USA - Sage2_L_60_16 metaG | ecosystem: Environmental > Terrestrial > Soil > Vadose zone | place: USA... | reverse complement strand
TGTGGTTTTGATCATGGCTCTTGCCGCGCGTCGATTCTCCATCGGGACGGTTCGTCTTTTCGGGCCAATATTGCAGCGGCTCTTCAAAGTGATGCTCGAAGGTGCCGTCACTGCCAAGAATGCGGTCGCCCAGCTCGTAGTGCTTGTTGCTGAAGGTGGACTGCCAGGTCACCACAATGTCTTTGGGGAAATCGAGCGTCACCGCGATCGTGTCAGGCACCTCGCGGCCATCTTTCTCGGAAAACACTCCGCCGGACATGTACGCCGCCGATGGCAGTGGCAAATCGAGCGCGCCCATGATCCAGGCAATCTGGTGGACCATGTTTTCGGCGCAGTTGCCTCCGGCAAACTCCCAGAACAGCCGCCAGTTGATGAGCTTGAAAGGATCGAAGGGGCGCTCCGGCCGGCCATTGAGAAACGCGCTCCAGTTGACGTTCTGCGCGGTGCAGTCCGACGGAACCGGGCGCACCCACTGGCCTTTGCCATGGGGAGTGTTGCGGCTCATCCAGGACTCGACCTGGGTGACCTTGCCGACCCATCCGTCTTTGATCCATTGCTTCGCGTCAATCAAAGCACCGGAACTCTGGTGCTGCAATCCGATCTGTATGACGCGGTTGGAATCCTTCGCCGCAGCTAGGCATTTGTCGGCCTCGGGAATCGACCACGTCATGGTCTTCTCTGCATACAGGTCTTTGTCGGCGGCCAGAGTGTCGAGAAAATGTCGCATGTGGATGTGCAGCGGACTGGCCACAATGACAGCGTCGAGGTCCTTCATATCGAGCAGGCGGCGATGATCGTCAAAGGTCTGAATGCCCGGCACTCTGCTTTTCGTCTGATCGCGGCGACGGCTATAGACGTCCGCCATCGCCACGAGTTCGACACCGTGGATCGGGAGCACTTGCCCCAGCAAATCATTCCCGCGGTCGCCGACGCCAATCATCCCGACACGGATTCGCTCGTTCGCGCCCAGCACGCTGGAAGTCGGATACGCCAGCACCGCCGCCGTTCCCAGCGCGGCCTGCTTCATGAAAGTACGCCTGGTTTGCGCGAAATTCGTTTGATCAGTCATCTTTTGATCGGTCATCGGATCGTCTCCCTGATGTGATAACTATGCTCTTTACAACGCGTCCGCCTCTCGCAGAAGTTTCTTCATCCCGGCCCAACTCTTGCGCGAACATTCCTCAGGCGAACCGCCGCCACTCCAGTGCGTTTCAAGGCTCACAGCAAAATGATAGCCGTCGCGCTTGAGCGCCTTAAACTGTCCTGCCCAGTCGATGAAGCCTCCGCCCATCGGCGCCCAGTCGTAACCCTTGCCCTTCTTGACGGCATCCTTGCAATGGCAGTGACCAATGCGGTCTTTAGGTAGGAGATTGTACCCATCCGGGTACGGAATTTCGCCGCTGGCAGCGGCGTTGCCGGGGTCCCAGTTCAGCATGAATGCCGGAGACTGCACTGCGCCCAAAACTTTGGCGGCCTCGACCCCAGTCGCCGTATTGCAGGCCGATTCATTTTCGAGCACAAGAATGATACCCTTCTTCGCAGCCTTGCCGGCGGCGTCCCGCAGTTTGTCATTGATAGCAGAACGGTAAGGAGCCTGATCTTCCAGTCGCCAGAAGTCGAAACAGCGCACGCGATCGGTCTGAAAGGCTTTTGCCAGGTCCATGGCGCGCTCCAGAACTTCGTCCTGCTGGTCCATGGTGAAGTCAGCGCCGAAGCTCTTGGCCTCGCTGAACTTTGATTTCGGCGCGCCCGGCCAGTCGACCTTAAATAGCGGGCTGGCGATGTCGGTCACCTTCAGCCGATACTTTTCGACAATGCGGCGCGCTTCGGCCACTTCCTTCTCGTCGAGGCTCACGATGTTCTTCTTCCACATGCTGCGCAGTTCGATCCAGCCCATGCCGAATTCGTGCGATGCCACCTCGCAGGCGTGTCCAAAATCCTGAGAAATTTCATCGTTGATGACGGAAACGCGAAACTGCGAAGCCGGAGAACTGGCGTCGGCTGAGTTGAAGCGTGAAGCCGGGGCAAATCGGGACGCGGCTTTCGCGGCCGTCATGGCCACCATTCCTGCGAGAATTTCGCGGCGGGCAAACTGGACGGGCATGGCTGCTCCTCGCACGGCATCGGTGACGGCACAGGAACGAAGTACGCGCCAATAAATCTACCACCATCGAAACCGCAGAGGATAGCTCCGGACCGGGGAGGAATCACGAACGAGGCAGGACTTCGAGAGTAGCGGCGGGCGAAGCGAGGGAATGAAGAACCAGTTTTCAGTGCAAAACAAAACGCCCCAGACTCGATTGAGTCTTGGGACGTCTGTTGATCAGCCCTCCCCCAAGTGCTGCTCAAGTACAATCTAACTCTGCCCCCAGTCCCGGTAAATGGCTCACCAGTGCCATATATGGCACGAAAGTGGTAGGTCCTAGGCTAGGTATTCCAAGTGCTTGAAAATTTGCGCTTTGGACTGGCTCCGGACCCTTCTGGATGCCCAAACCGAACCCTGAATCGCGGGTTTATGTTGGATCATCGAAAAAGGAAGTATGGAGCTTTGACTCATGCAACATAGCGTGAAAAAGCTGGAAGACGAAGTTTCGGCGTGGCCGCACGTGTCCGTTCATGCTCATCGTTTCGGGGGACGTGAATTCCGCTTCGACAAGGCGGAAGTTGGACACGTGCACGTTGGCGGGATCGTCGACATACCGTTCCCGCGCTCGGTTCGTGATGTGCTCCTGGCAGAAGGTCTCGCAGAGGAACATCACTGGGTTCCGAACTCCGGATGGATCACCTTTAAGATGCACAGAGAAAGAGAAGAGGACCTCAGACATGCCCTCTGGCTCATGCGGCTGTCCTATCTCCGCTACGCGCTGAAAACCGCGAGCGATCCTTGCAGAACACTTGAGCAGGAAAGCGAAAGGCTGCGCTTGACTCCCAAGTTCAAATCGTTGCTCGAACAATTTGTGCGGGTAACGGCACGGCAGGCCTTAGCAGAGCCGCTTACCTAGACCGCTTACCTGGAAACCGATGCGCCAGATCGCCGAATTCGTTGCAGTGCTGTCATGCAGCCTGTTCGCGGGAGCCTCCATCTACATCAATCTCGTCGAACATCCAGCCAGAATGGAATGCGGAGTGGAAACGGCCGCTACCGAATTTGGCCCCAGCTATCGTCGTGCGACCATCATGCAGGCGAGCTTGGCAGCTTTGGGGCTGCTTTCCTCCATCGCGGCGTGGCTTGCTGGCGCGACATTCTGGTGGCTGGTTGCTGGAGCTCTGTTGGGCAGCGTCATGCCGTTCACCCTCATCGTGATCCTGCCCACCAATAAGCTGCTGCTTAGCCCGGCACTGGATAAGCGGTCAATCGAAGCAGAGCGTCTGCTCGCGCTCTGGGGCAGGTTGCATGCGGTGCGAAGTGTGCTCAGTGCTCTCGCACTGTTGCTATTCCTCTATCTTGCATTCTTCATGAAATCCGTGTGACGGCGAGGGGGGCAATTGCGAGCCGGGGGCAGTGCAGGGGGATTTGTACTGCAAATTTGCCCACCCAAAAAGACAAAAGATGAAAACTGCCCGTTTTGCCGCCCATCCAACGCGACAGCCTTAGTCGACCGTCTGGCATCTACTATACGTGCGCTAAGGAGGTACTCTATGGCAGACGCTCCGCGAATCACAGTCGAAGAACTGAAGCTACGAATGGACGCTGGAGAAGATTTCACGGTGATTGACGTGCGCAATCCCAACGCATGGGCGGAGACTGACACAGTGATACCAGAGGCGATCCGAATGCCGCTGGACAAACTCGAAGAGAACCTTCCCAGAATCCCCAAGATCAGACCGGTAGTGGCGTACTGCACATGACCCAACGAGGGATCCAGCGCCAGTTTGGCGCAGAAACTTCAGGAACACGGTTACAAAAATGTGTGGGCGCTTCAAGGCGGATTCCGGGCATGGCAGAGTGCTGGATATCCAGTGGAGTCAAAACGGCAGGCAGCTTAACAGTTCGCACCTTAGCGTGCTGCAGGTCTCGGCGAATTGATTTTGAAGCTCTTGAAAGAATGGAGCCGACGAGCGGACTTGAACCGCTGACCTGCCGATTACGAAATGACCCAACCTTGCGTATGTTGTTGTGAGTTATAAGCGATTCAGAGTGGTTTTAGTGCGTTTCAGGGCATTCTGGGAAGCGATTGTGCAGCAGTTCGTGCAGCAGTTTTTGGAGGCTGAGAAGCCGTTTTCTAGGCTCCAGATCGGCTGCTCAGAGTGCGCTGCACAATCATGTGCAGCAGCGCATCAGGTGACGATCTTCCGAGTTCCAGCGCCGTGCCCAGCCCCCCCGACACTCAGTTCCCCGTCGCCACGCCGCAACACCGCTTGTGCTTCTTGCCGGAGCCACACGGGCAGGATCGTTGCGCCCGGAGTCACCGCGTCTCCCGATCCAGCCATTTCTCAATGTGCGTCGGACGCCACTCCTCCAGTGCTTGCAGTAAGTCGGCGGTCCCGCGCCAACACCACCAACCCGATTCTCGTTCACATTGCAGAAAAGGGTACCGCAGGGTCATGCGACAGACGGAACGAGCCAGTCTGCCCTTCCAAAATCGTGTTTCGTGGCTTCCGGAGCTAGGTCGTGATCGTCCATTACCCCTCGTTCCTCAGACTCGCGAGCAGCCCCGAATACCGCCGCTGCGGTCGGTCATTATGCACAGCGATACCCAGCGCCTTCTTCTGCCCGATTAGGACGACCAGTTTCTTGCCCCGTGTGATCCCCGTGTAGATCAAGTTCCTTTGCAGCAGCATGTAGTGTTGCGTGGCCAGCGGGATCACCACCGCTGGAAACTCCGATCCCTGCGACTTGTGGATGGTCACTGCGTAAGCCGGGGCAACTTCGTCCAATTCCCCGAAATCGTATTTCACTATCCGGTCATCGAAGCGAACTGCGACTTGATGTTCCACTACATCTATCCGTTCAACCGTTCCAATGTCCCCGTTGAACACTTCTTTGTCGTAGTCATTCTCGGTCTGGATGAGCTTGTCGCCCATCTGGAACCGCCATCCAAATCTCTCAACGGTCGGTTGACCGGACTGATATGGGTTCAACGCCCGCTGAAGCGAAGTGTTCAGTTCCCGCACCCCGAGCGATCCCCGGTTCATTGGGCAAAGAACCTGAACATCACGGATCGGGTCCAAATGAAATCGCTCCGGAATCCTCTCCTGCACCAGCTTGACCAGCGTTGCCACGATCTTCTCTGGATCATCCCGCTCGACGAAATGGAAGTCCGAACTTGGGTCTGTTTCCTTCATATCCGGCATCTGCCCTCGGCGGATGCGATGCGCCGTCGTGATGATCCTGCTGTCCGCCGCTTGCCTGAACACTTCAGTGAGGCGGACGACAGGCACCACACCGCTTTCGATCAAGTCATGGAGCACCGTGCCCGGTCCAACGGATGGAAGCTGGTCTACGTCGCCGACCAGAATCAACCCGGCGTGGTTGCTAAGAGCCCGCACCAGCGAGTGCATCAGCAGCACATCCACCATGGACGTTTCATCCACGACCAATAGGTCACATGCCAGCGGGCTAGATTCGTCCTTGGTGAAGCGCCCGGTTGCGGGATTGATTTCTAGCAGGCGGTGAATCGTCTTGGCTTCCATGCCCGTAGTTTCGGTCAGCCGCTTCGCCGCCCTTCCAGTGGGAGCGCACAACAAACATTTCACGCCCTTGGCACGCAAGATCAGCAGGATCGAATTCACCAGCGTGGTTTTGCCCACGCCCGGTCCTCCTGTGATGACGATCACTCGGTTCCCTAGCACCGTTTTCAGCGCCTCCCGCTGGCTCGGGGCGAGCGTCTTCCCCGTTCGCCTCTCGCACCATGCGACCGCTTTGTCGAAATCGATGTCTGGGTAGGCTGTCGTCCCTCCTGCCAGCCGCTTGATCCTCAGGGCGATGCCTTCTTCGGCTCTCCGGAGATGCGGCAGGAAGATCAGGGGTTCGCCATCGATTTCCTCCAATAATAAGGAGCCGCTGGTGAGCATCTGCGACAAAGCTTGTTCGACTGGAGCTTCGCCCACTTCCAGCAGCTTTATCGCCAAGAGCTTGAGTTTTTCCAGTGGCAAGGCAGAATGTCCGTCCGAAGTCGCCTCCAGTAAAACGTGATCGATGCCCGCCTTTGCCCGATTGGACGGGTCCCGTGGAATCCCGACCTTCTGGGCGATCTGGTCAGCGGTCGCGAAGCCGATGCCGTAGATGTCCTTTGCCAGCATGTAGGGATTGCCGCGCACCTGCTCGATTGCCTGCTCCCCGTAGGTCTTAAAGATTCGCACCGCCCGGCTGGTACTAACGCCGTGGCTATGCAGGAACAGCATGATCTCCCGGACTTGCTTTGCCTCCTGCCACGCATGGGCGATTCGCTTCCGGCGTTTGGGGCCGATGCCATCGACGGTTTGCAATTCAGCGGCGCGGTTCTCGATCACCGCCAGAACCTCGGCTCCGAATCGCCCAACCAGCTTCTTCGCGAGAATCGGCCCGATGCCCTTCACCAAGCCGCTCCCAAGGTACCGCTCGACGCCCTCGGCGGTGGTGGGCGGCACCGTCTTCATCATCGTCGCCTTGAATTGCAACCCGTGTTCCCGGTCCCTGATCCAACATCCATCCGCGATCAGCCACTCCCCGGCGCTCACGGAAGGCAGCGATCCCACGACCGTCGTCTCCTCTCGATGTCCTTTTGTCTTGACGCGAAGCACGCAGAAGCCGCTGTCGTCGTTGTGGAATGTGACGCGCTCTATGACGCCGGAGATTTCCTCGGTCGCGGCTCGGCGCTCTGGCATGGCGGCGTTCATGAGTTGGGACTTATTTTCCCATGGAGGGCTTCGGCTTGTGCAATTCATTCAAGCCAGATTTCCTGCGTTCAGTCCCGATGGGTAGAATCGTGGAGCGTATGGCCAAACGTAAGCCGAAATCACAGCCCACGTGGACAGATGTCAAAGCAAAGCTCGCAGAGTTTGACCGGGCAGCACTGCTGGGATTGATTCAAAGCCTCTACGCAGCGCACAAGGACAATCAGATGTTTCTCCATTCCCGTTTTGGCTTGGGAGAGGACGTGCTGGAGCCCTACAAGAAAACCATTGATCGATGGCTTTGGCCTGACGTGATGCGGAATCAAGACACCTCTGTCTCCCAAGCCAAGCGTGCCATCTCTGATTACAAAAAGGCGGTTGGTGATCCGGAGGGCTTGGCAGAGTTGATGGTTTTCTACTGCGAGCAGGCGGCTGGATTTTGCAGCGACATTGCCAGTGACGATGAAGTGTACTTCAATGCGCTGGTCCGCATGTTCGAGCAGGCGCTCAAAATCGTAACCGCACTATCGGTTGAGCGCCGCGACGAACTCTTAGCCCGGTTGGATAGCGTGCGAGTGATCAGCCGTAACATTGGCTATGGAGTCGAAGACGACATGGATTCCCTCATGTCGAAGTTCACGCCGAAGCGCAGGTAGGCCAATTCTGCGGCGATCTGGCTGCCGGGAGGGTTCAGGTCGGCTCGGGCGGTTCAGGCGGCACGGAAGTCACGAAAAGGCCTTTTGGGCCACCTTGGGGCGGCATCGCAGGCGCGAGACCGCGCCGACATTGGCAAAGAACACCTCTGTTGCAATGCAACAGAGGCCGGGCACCGAACGCGCTCGCCACCTGTCTTCTGCTCATCGCGGCGTCGATTTTGGCAGCGCGAAAGCTCGCCTGTACGACGGCGGAAAGCGGGTTCCTGCGACCTTCAGCGCCATCGCCGATGCGGTCGGCTTGGCAGAGCAGATCATGGAGGAGATTGATCGGCGACACCTATGAAACCTACGCAGCAGGAGCGGCGCGTCACCTGAAGACGGCTGATGTCAGTTGGACGTGTTCCGAATGTTCCAATCCCCTGACGCAGTAAGAGGGTTGGCGAACGTGCCGACTGCGTTGCCCAGATTCCTCCGGCGCAGGTATTCCCGCAACTGGACTATTCCGGCAGAAGCCTTACACATCTGATCCCAAGCGTCTTCGAGGCGAGAACAGGTTGCCATAAAGTCTGCTTTCAGTTGGTCTGATGCGACGACGAAGTCCGACCTTTTGAGGTGGTACATGACACTCGTCCAGTTGCGGTACTGATTGATCTTTTCGAATTTCGGAATCAGCCTTCGTTCCTGTTCATCCTTCGGCGTTGAGAGCATCTCGTCATGCAGCAGATTGCGGTATTCATCCAGCCGTTTTTCGATAAATTGCTCCAGCATTGCAACCGAGGCACCAGAACGCCGTTCAGTTAGCGACTCGTAAAGATCGTCAAACCTCTGGATCAGCTTTTTTCCCAACTCACAAGACCGCTGCAAAGCCGTATAGTGTTCCTCGACGAACTTGTAGTTTTCATGGTTGACAAAGATTTTCTGCCGCGCTCTGGTGAGAGAGACAAACGTGGAGTAGTTCGCGATAGCAACAGCTTCGAACTGGGGGTCAAGCCCATCTCTCAGCCATATCTGATTCGGCACACGCAAGGGGAAAACGTGGTAGCGCCAAAATAACTCGTAATGCGGTATCAATTTTGACAGGTGTCCCCAGCACCCGCGCTCAGTATCGTCTCCTTGTCGTGCCAGCAATGGCTCGGCTTGTGTGCTTGTATCAGTTTTGTTCATGGCGATTCTCCGGCGCTGGGTCATGATCAGAATGGCATGTCAGAGATTCGAGCCAACTGTGCATGTTTGGCAAATCCCGCCTACTTCTTCCCGCCTTCACCCGCGCCCACCGCGCCCGCTGTGCCGCCGCGATCTTCCTGCGGGCTGACGCCGACATGGTGCGCCTTGCAGGAGCGGAGCCCGTCACTGCCTTCGTTGGCTCTGATTCCTTCCCGGCCCTTGCCCATCGCGCTCGCTGTGCCAGCGCCATTTTCCGGCGCGAAGCTGCCGATACGATTCGGGTCGGTTGGTTTGCTTTCCGGGATGCCCCCGAACCGTTCAGCGACTCGATCACGGAAATCGCTTGGTCTAACTTCTCCACCTCTGTTTGCGCCCGGCTGCGCTCCTTGCGAAGTTCCTGAAGCGCGTTGGTCAGACTTGCCATTGTTACCCCCCTCGGTATTTAACAGCGGCACCATTGTACGGGACTCGCCTGATCTGTCGTTCAGCCCGAGCGGTGAACCGCATTTTAACAATTGACCATTCGCAGCATAGAATTCGGCTGTCACACTGACGGTGTTGCAGGAGAGCACGTGCGCTTCTTCGTCGGAATCACGGATCGTGACTGGTTCGACTTCTTGTCACGCCTAAAGGGACTCGACGAGGTCAACTTCTGGTAGCCCAGCGGGCAGCAGCAGTTTCGGGTTCGGGCTCTCCAGATCGGCGAGCCTTTCCTCTTCAAACTTCACAGCCCTGACGATTACATCGTCGGTGGCGGGTTCTTCAGCCACTTCACAATCTTGCCCGCGAGCATTGTCTGGGGGGCATTCGGGGAGAAGAACGGAGCGCCGACTGAGGAAGTGATGCGGTCGAGAATCGCCCGGTACCGACGAGCCCCAAATCCGAGCGCGGCGGACGACTACCAACTCGGCTGCATCCTTTTGGAATCTCCCTTCTTTCTTGCTCGCGGAGACTGGATTCCGCTGCCGGGCTGGAAAAGAGAGATTGTTCGGGGACGGGGATTTGATTCCGAGGGTGACGGTCGGGAGATTTGGCAACGGCTCGAACCGTTGATCAGGGTTCCCGCACAGGAAGCGCAGCCAATTGAAGGGTCTCAACCCCGCTACGGTGATCCCGTGACAGTTTTCCCGCGTCTGGGGCAAGGATCGTTTCGGCTCATTGTGACGGATTCCTACAATAGGAGGTGTGCGTTCACGAACTCGCCTGTGCTCCATGTTCTCGAAGCAGCCCACATCAGGCCGTACTCATCTGGTGGAACACATTCGCCCTCGAACGGCATCTTGCTGCGCCAAGACCTGCACACTCTCGTCGACCGAGGCTACATGACGGTGACGCCGAGCCATCAGATCGAGGTCAGTTCACGGATCGACGAAGAGTTCCACAACGGAAAAGAGTATTACAGGCTGCACGGCGAGACGATGCGCCTGCCCCAGTATGGTGATCGACGGCCATCTTCCGAGTTCCTGAGGTGGCACAACGAGAACGTTTATCGCGGTTAGAAAATGACCTACGAAGAATTAGTTGATTTTCTCGAACACAAGATGAGCATGAGCCATGTCTACCAACCACTCTTGGTCAGGGCTCTGGTCGATGCTGGAGGGGTAGCAACTGTTCGTCAACTTGCACAAGTTTTCCTAGTGCAGGATGAGAGCCAACTCCTGTATTACGAGAAGCGGATCAAGGAAATGCCGCTCAAGGTCCTCAAACGTCACGAGGTCATCGCTTCGGACGGGCAACTGGTATCTCTCAACACGAAGAACCTGACGCTGGTGCAAAAAGCTCACATTCGCATGCTTTGCGAGCAGAAGCTCCAGTCCTTCGTACAGAAGCGCGGGATTGGAATTTGGGACTATCGACTGCTCGATGATGACCCGATTCCCGACAGCCTGCGCTTTTTGGTACTGAAAGCGGCTGGCGGACGGTGCCAGTTGTGCGGCATCTTAGCCAAGGAGCGACCTCTGGATGTTGACCACATTATTCCCCGCTCTCGCGGCGGGAAGACGGAGTTGGCAAACCTGCAAGCCCTGTGCAGCAAGTGCAACCGCTCAAAGCGGAATCAGGACGATACCGATTTCAGGTCATGGCCGCTTCCGTCCGCCGATCCGACCTGCGTGTTTTGCCAGCCGGAGGCGATCTCGAGGGCTGTCGAGAAGAACGGCTCCGTCTTTGCTATTCAAGATAGGTATCCGGTCACTTCCGGCCATCTGCTGGTCATCCCAATTCGCCATACGCCCGATTGGTTTTCAATGACGCAGGGGGAAAGGCTCGACGCTGATCAGTTGATGTGCGTGCTACAAGCGAGAATCAGGGCTGAGGACACGAAGGTGGCGGGCTTCAACGTTGGCTCCAACTGCGGCGATGTTGCTGGGCAAACGGTGGCACATGCCCACATTCATCTCGTCCCTCGTCGAAGTGGGGATGTCGCTGACCCAAGGGGAGGAGTTCGAGGAGTGATTCCGGAGAAGCGGATATATTGAGTAGCTAACTTGTCTGGTGGACTCCAACCCGGCGATGTTATCTCCTACATGGAGATGTGTTCGGCAACCACTGGCGCGTCGTTCGGAGCATCCAGACTCCGTCCTTCTTCCCCCATCTGCATTCCCGATCTACCTGCCGAAGCTGGGATTCGTCGCGAGCGATGACCACAGCCACGGGGATCGAGCGTTCCTTCGAATCGCGCTCTAGTACTTCGACCACATAGATAGTAATACATGTAGATACTTGTTATAAATCATGTCCGAGCTTATAGCTGGGACATGAAGGAGCGATCTGGGGTTCGGTTGTCCCAGCGGGAACAGCAGGAGTTGCGGCGCTTGTTGCAGAGTGGTTTAC
>Ga0137378_10004985_pt1 | contig 11471 bp, 18 predicted proteins | sample SagtaG_21_FD_104813 | JGI IMG/M metagenome (GOLD analysis project Ga0137378, IMG submission 104813) | Vadose zone soil microbial communities from Sagehorn Ranch, Mendocino, California, USA - Sage2_L_60_16 metaG | ecosystem: Environmental > Terrestrial > Soil > Vadose zone | place: USA... | reverse complement strand
ATTCCCACTGCGCGGGCCAGAGGCCGTGGCAGCGCGCCAGTACACTTCAGGAAGATCCATGCCAGCGCGTATTCGATTCGGTAACGCAAGGCAATGGGTGACGGTACACTGGGGAAAATTCGCTGTCAATCACACGCAAAACAAAACCAGCCACGGATTTTCACGGAACTACACGGATAAAACAAATCTCGAGGACAAAGAACCTTCTCAACTACCTTGAATTGGATCTATCTCCGAGAATCCGTGTAAATCAGTGGCCGGCTTTTACTTGCTCGCCAGCTTTGCCCACTTCGAAAGACTCTGCAGGAACGGATACGAACCCTGCGGCGCGCTCACGGTCTCAAGGGTGGTCCGGAAGGGCTGCAGGTGTCCGTAAAATTCGCGGGTGCTCTCGCGGTCCACTTTAATGACCGAACCATTCAGCTCGAGGCCGGCAAAAATGCCCCGCGCACGGGAGTAGCTAAGGATCTGGGCGCGCATGGTCCAGTCGGTATCCGCCGCGGCGTGCCGGCCTACCGGTCCGGCGGCAACGCTGGCATCGGCCCCCAGCTTGAACTTGCTGTTGAGCAGCTTTTCCATGCCCTTCTCGTTCATGACTAGCATAACCAGATCCACCGCCTGACCGCCGATCTGCAAGCCCCAACTGCCACCCTCGATGGTGAAAAAGGCGGGGTCGCTCCACCCTTTGGGGGTGCGGCAACTGGCCACGCCACGTCCGTAACGCGCGCCAAAGACGAATCCGGCTTTCAGCATGGACGGAACCACGGCCACGCACTCAGCCGATCCCATGACTTCGTCAGGAATGCCAGTGTCGGGTGCGGTCTGAATCTCTTCCAAAATTGTTGAGGCCGATTTCACCCGGCCGGCGGCCTTGTTGTCGTCGGCATCAGCCGCAAAGGACGAGGCGCCCAAACCCAGCACTACCAACAGCAACACCAGCTTTTTCATAGGCTTTTCACGCTTTCGCGAACAAAGATTTCTAACCTGAACACCTGATTCTAGGAGATTACTCTGTGGACAGAATTTTTATTGCCAGGAAGCTGTTGACGATGCAGATACTTGTTCGAAGTTCCGGGGACAAAAAAATCGGGGTCGGCAATAGCGGACTAGCCGCCACTTCCAACCCCGTCTCCCAGGTTCTGTGGTAGGTGAAGCGAGTATGGACTCGTCCCGCAAGGCCGACAAGATTACCAAGGACAACGACCTTTAGTAACCTGTGGGTTGGGTTGAACGCGTTTTTGAATGTGAACATTAGTTCGGTGTCGGTCCTCGCCAGGTGTTGTGCATTCCTCCGGCCCATTTGGCCCACTGGCCCCAGAGACCTCCGTTCTGCTCGAGGTCGCGGAGGGCGTATAGTTTGCCGTCGGCGCTCAAGGCGTAGTTGCTTCCGTCAAGCCCGATTGTCGCTGACAAGACCTGACCTCCAGTCTTGAATTTCCATTTAAGTTTGCCATCAGGGCCAACTGCGTAGAGGTAACGGTCGCCGCTGCCGAAAAATATCGTGCCGTTCCTCGCGATTGCTGGGGTGGAGGTGACTTTGTCGTCGGTTCTGAACCTCCACTTCAACTCGCCATCAGGGCTTAAGGCGTACACATTGCCGTCGTCGCAGCCAAAATAGACGCTACCGTCCTCAGCGATCGAGGGCTGACTCGCTGCGTGTCCGCGAATGTCAAATGACCATTTCATGGTCCCTCCCGGGTATATGGCGCGCACCATTTCCGGGCATCCGACGTACGCGACCCCATCGTTTCCAACCGCCGGGGCGGAACACCGGCCCGCTAACGTTTGCGCCCACATCGGCTTCTCCGGGGACATGGACACCAGGAACTGTCCTACGGTCGAGTTGGATGGATCGTAATTTGCCAATACGTAGTAGCTGTTGTCGCGGGCGAAAGCGTAACCCCGGCCACGGAGACTCGGTCCTTGAACGGTTCCGTCCGGATACAGCTTCGTTAATTTGCCGTCTACCTTCAGCGCGTAGTCAGACGGGAGCACCCAAACTAGAATCTCCTTGACCAAAAACACGGAGCCGTCGAACGCCAAACCTATTTGTGTGACAGCGAAGCCGTCGGTGTCCCTGCGGTACGATCCTGCGATCACACCATCGCCTTCCCCTGTGAATCAAGCCGAGCGACGCCGCCTATGTTCTGTGTGGTTCTGTAGTCGAACCAAACGTTGCCATTGTCGTCGATCATCGTGTACAGAACAGGCCGATATCTGACCTGCAATGGGATTCCGTTCATACGCGGAAACTCGTAAGACCACTTCACACTGCCTTCAGGATTGAGCGCGTAGAGTCCGTTCTCTCCGCCTACATAGATCGTGCCAGATCGATCGCTGGGGAGTGTTCCGGAAGGAAATCCGGGAGCCTAGGGTCACATTTGTGCGTTGAAATTCTCGTAGTTGAGACTACCAGGCTTGGAGCAGTCCTGCGCAATCGACTTCATGGTAGTGAACTCCCACTTTTTGATCGGTGTGGGAGCTCCATCGACAGGCGTCGCGGGCAACACCCCGGCATTGCGGGCGCCGGTGCGTGCTGCGAGCACGGGAAACCGACTGGAATGTGACCGGCTCGCGATCACAATTGCAACTACGACTACTGCGACAGTAAAGATCGCGCACAGATTTTCATGGTAGTTTCTCCCCGAACGAGAAAGGCGCTCGCCGAAGCGAGCGCCTTGACTAAATCGGGGGCTGGTTGACCCCGGATTTACTTCGCCGTAACCAGCGAATGTGTAATGGCATGTACCGAAAGCGCAATCCGGTTCTGGACCCCGACTTTGCGCATCAGTTTGGCAACGTGAGCTTTCACGGTACGCTCTTCGATGCCCAGCGCTGAACCAATTTCTTTGTTGGAACGGCCGGCCACCAGCATCTCCAGGACTTCCTTTTCGCGGTCGGTAAAGGTCACGCGACCGTTGGGGAAGATGCGTCCGGGCGAGGAGCTGACTCGCTCAATGAACATGGACAGCACATGGCGCGGCGCCCAAACCGAGCCTTGACTGACAATCCGGATGGCCTGCACAAATTCGGCTGCCGAAGCCGCTTCATCCACGTATCCTTTGGCCCCAGAGGCGATCGCTTTCAAAATAGTTTCTTCATCCACGCCTGAACCGGTCACAATAATGCGCAGGTCAGGCCGGGAAGCTTTCAGGCTGGCCATCACATCAAACAGGTTCTGGCCGCTGCGGTTGCCCAGCAGAATGAGTTCGATGTCCTGCATGACCGAAATCTCCGGAAGACCCGCGGAGACCAGCTCGAAATCTGGCTCGGAGTCAAACAGTGCGCGGAAACCGACGAAGCGCAGTGGATCACTCTCGACCACCGCAATACGGATGGCTGGCTTCTTTGTGGGTGCAGCTTTCATCGCTGTTGCAGCTTTCATAGGTATGCCTGTTCCCCGGACTTAAGGATGTGTCTAGGATATCTGTATTGCGGTGCGATGCAAGGTTCCGTAATGCACATCGAATTACGGGAGTAACATAAGTCGCATCCAAGTTCAACGAGGACGAGACGCATGAACAGAGCAGTTTTGACCGTGGTTTCGGTAGTGCTGGTGGCGGCGCTGGCGACGGCACAGGCGGCGTATCAACCCAAGTTCAAGGGAGACCCGGCGCGCTCCGATTCTGAGGCTGCAGCCCTGGGATACATACGTACGTTCTTGCGCGCGCAGAAAATCTACAAGAAGAAGAATGGGCACTATGCGACCACTTTGCTTGATCTGGCCAAGACCGGCTCGTTCACCCGCCGGATGGCCGCGACCGATCGCGGCGACTACGCCGTGAAATTCCGCTCGCACAAAGATAAAGACACTTTTGAAATCACTATGGTGCCCAAGCAATTAGACGCAAACCACCGTTCATTCTTCTCGGATCAGGAGGGAAAGATTCGCGCCGACGAGCAGAAGGAAGCGGATGAAGGGTCGGCGGTTTTGAAAGCGGATTGAAACCGGGAGATGGCGGATTCTTGATTGCGGATTTCAGATTTGAAAACTGAACGTCTGAATTACCGAGCCAATCTGCAATCTAAAGCGTCATCCGTTTGGCAGGATACAGCCAAGCGAAGACAATAAAGGCGGTCAGGAAGACTACGAAGTTCACCATGCTACCCTCCGGGCCAATAGTTCCCCCGGTGAGCCAGCGCGCTCCGTGGAAACTGGAGTTGAGCAGGTGTCCGGTCGCCTTCATTCCGCTGTCCGGAACCGAATAAATGAAAGTCTCGGCATAATCTCCCGCCGCATGCAGTCCAATGGCAAACCACAAACTGCCGGTACGCCGCAGGGTAAAGCAGGCAAAGAGGCTGAAGACCAACACTGAAAGTGCCCCTATCCAACCTTCTCCCGGATTCCCCAGGTGAACGGCACCAAACAGCGCCGAGAGAAGAATCGCCGCTGGCCAAAAGCCGATTCCTCGCGCTAATGTGAATTGAGCGTAGCCCCGGAAAGAGAACTCCTCGAAAATCCCGACCAACACAAAGGCAAAGGCCCACAACAATGCATATTTCACCAGGGTGAAACCGGAAAGTGCGAGCGACCCAAATGAAAATCCGTGCAGAGCATAAATTGCGAACGTCTCTATACTTTCCATAGCCAGGCCCCAGATGACACCCTGCCAGAAAAGCTTGCCGAATGCGCCCGTGAGCGGGAGTCCATACGACCAAAACGAACGCTTTTCGATTTTCGCCATCACGAACGTCACCAGAAACAACGCCGCGATTACGGCGGGTTCAAAGACCAGCTCGAAGCTGGGAGTCATGGTTCCGCTCTGTGCCTGCTCCAGCAGCTGGCGAAGAGGCGATATCTGCCTAAAGCCCAGTCGAATCGCTGTCACACACCCGACAAATAGCACGACAAAGATCAGGAATCTCCATCCTGCGCGGAGGCCATCCTGCCCGAAGAAGACTCTTCGGATCGGAGAAGAGGGCGGCGTAACAGGAGTTATTTGTGGAGATGTGGGTAAAGAATCCGTGTCCATTGGCATTCATTCCTGTTCAACTTAAATCTTAAATCTATTGAGTGTTGAATAATATGTAGCTTAGAGGAGCACGACATGGCAATTCCGTATTACCACGTTGATGCATTCACGGGTGAGCTCTTTGCAGGTAACCCGGCGGGGGTCTGCATCCTTTCTGCTTTTCTCGCGGATAGCATCATGCAGAAGATTGCGGCTGAGAACAGGCACAGCGAGACCGCTTTTGTTGTTCCTCGCGCTGATGGTGATTTCGACTTGCGCTGGTTTACACCCGTAGTCGAGGACGACCTATGCGGGCACGCGACCTTGGCATCCGCCTATGTGCTCGCGCTGCGGAAGCATAACGTGTGGCCGGTTCGCTTCCACACCCGCAGCGGCATGTTGACCATCGCTCAAGACCAAGACAGCTTTGAAATGGACTTTCCCGCCAGGCCACCCCAACCATGTGAGACACCAGTCGACCTCTTACCAGCCCTAGCTAGGTTTGAAAGCGGCGCTAGTAATGAAATCGCGCGATTACCTCGTGGTGGTGGATCAGGCTGAGCAAGTGCGAGCGCTCTCGCCCGATATTGCCGCTCTTGCCAAACTGGACATCGTGAATGGCGGAACGATTGTTACCGCTCCCGGCGAGGGTGACGTGGATTACGTGTGCCGACTTTTTTCACCGTCGGAGGGCATCGATGAGGACCCCGCAACCGGCTCGATACACTGCACACTGGCTCCATATTGGGCGGGGCGGCTGGGTAAGGACACCTTGCGTGCGCAACAACTCAGTGTCCGCGGTGGACACATGCAGTGCACAATCGGTGGCGACCGCGTGAAGATCGCCGGCAGGGCACGCTTGTACCTTCACGGCACGCTCGAACTCTAAAGCATCTGCCTCCAGAGCGAGAACCTGACACGCACTCCTGTCAACGAATTCGTGGCAATTTGCCTTTAAAGAGGCGACGAGGTTTTGGCGACGGCCGGAAGATAGCACAGAAATCCAGCAGTGTCACTATATTATTCAATTCTCAATAGATCGCGTTAGCCCGCCCTTCCCGGACGAACTTCCACCGCTTTGCCTTCGTGGTAAGTGATGCTTAACGGTTTGCCGCCATTCGGGTAATGGAGCGTCCGGTTTACTGAGTCGCTGCCAGTTTCCAGGAGTCCAATCCCGACCGCAAAATCCACTTCCAGTTCGCTCGTTCCGGGCTTCACCTGGTGCTGATCAATCGCCTGCCACACGTCTGCGGGCCAATGCCTGTAGAGCTGGCGCGGATCTTCGATGAAAAGCATGTCATCGGAATAGAGCTTGTAGTCGCCATCTCTCTCGGTGCCAATGCGCGCCGCGTAATGCTTGCCTCCCTGCTCGAACACCGCCAACACCTGACGCTCTCCGGGATCCTTTGGCGAGACGGCAGTCACGACGTCTTTGATCTCGAGCTTCTGGATGGGCAACAGCTTGCCGGCTTCGTGAGAGAAGTCAGCGTGATGCGTTGCCGGATCGTAGAGGTAGTAGGAGTACGCATATCCGACTTTGACCCACACCGGCTGCTTCGTAAGTCGCTTCGCCGACTTCAGATCGTAGGGATGCAGCTTCCTGGGCGTGACGTAGTAGTCGGAATTCAGCGGCCGAGCTTCCGGTTTCCTGGCTTGCTCAATTGCTTCCTTGTGCCGGTCGTAGAGAATTATTCCCAGGCGGATGCCGGCGATGAGCATGCCAACAACTAACATGATTTGAATCTTCTGCTTCATTGCAGCGTAGGATAGCAGAGCGGTCCTGAGGCGTTGGGTTCTTAGAACGGGTACCAGCGCGTTCTCGGCAACCTTTCTTGCGCCCTTTCACGGATCGCTTAGTTTCCACTTCTACCAGGGCTTGCCCCCTGGGCTATATTCTTTCGCCGCTTGCGGCTGAAGCATCGGCTGTGCCGCCTTTCCATTCGCGTTGAGTTGTCAGACGTCGAAGGTTGATTCTGAATCCCAACCGGTGTCGCTAGAAGCTTGGTGCTAAAGACTGACCCCATCCCCGAAACTGCTGTAAACTTGAACCATGCCATCCACCACTCAGGAAGAAGTGCTGACCGCGCTCAAGGATTGTTACGATCCGGAGATTCCCGTCAACATTGTTGACTTGGGATTGATCTACGGCGTGAAGTTTGATCCAGCGGAAGACGAGAAGCAGGATGTCACCATTGATTTGACGCTGACTTCGCAGGGGTGCCCCGCGCACGTGAGCATTGGCGAGCAAATCAAGAGCCGCTTATTGCAGTTGCCGGGTGTCCGCAATGCGAATGTGAACGTGGTGTGGAGCCCGCCGTGGACGCCGGAGCGCATCAGCCCGGACGCGCGCAAGCAACTGGGAATCGAGTAGTGCAAACCAGTTACGCCGATTGAATCACCGACCGCGTCCCATATAACATGGGGCCAGATTGGTTTGGCCCCAGACGTTCGAGGAGGTGTCAAGTGACCGGGATACTCGTTCGCGTTCTCTCGTGTTAGCACTCCTGCAGGCTGCTCTTTTCATGCTGAGCTGCGGCGGCAGCTCCAGCCGAATGCTTGAGTCAATTTCCGTCAGCCCGCAGGCAGGAAATGGCCAGGTACGTGGCTACGGGCACCTTTAGCGCACCGCCGGTCAAGGTCACCCCCTTGCCGGTGAACTGGACGGTGGGTCCGCAACCGATGTCGCCACAAAATTGTAAGCCACCGGGCTGCACCTTCCCGGCGATCACAAGCCAGGGATTGGCAACCTGCGGAGCAGGACCGATTAAAGGAACTGTGGCTGCCGAGGCTCCGGCCGATCCGAAACTTCCGCTGAATTCTACCGGAGTGCCGGTGGTAAGCGGAACCGCCACACTCGGATGCCCGTAAAGTCCTGGAGTGCGGTGATCAGCTATTCTGTAGGACCTCGTACCAGGCAGATCTTTGCCCCTCCCCGACTTCCGCCAAGCGCTCGCCGATCCGGGAAGCGAGCGTCAGCAAAGTTGCTCCGCGCTCCAGGTATTGCGGCAGGTTGGCCCGCATCTCGGCGAACTCTTCGGGATATTCCGAGGCCAGTGCGGCTAGGGCAACGCCACCGAAGAGGTAGCCGCCGGTGCGGCGACGCCTCAAAAAGAACATCACACTCAAGCCGGTAGAGCCGGCAATGAGCACCCGCTTCCAGTTCTCCATTTCCTTCCGCTGCGTTCGTCTCATCGTGACCTCTCGACTATACTTCTGCTTTCCCTGGAGGGCTTGGATGCACAAGATTTGGCTCGCGGCTGTACTGTTCGGCTCCCTTGCGGCAATTGGCCAGGGCAAGCCCCGAGAGCTCGCGACCTGGGAGTTCCGTTTTGACGGCAATCCCCGACCGCGGAACGCGAGAGAAATATGACCGCTTGGCGAAATAGCGCCGCGGAAGTTTTGCCCCTAGGTATGGAGTACGAACGTAATTCACCGAGGTTGTTCACATTGCGCTAGACTGGCCCAACCCGGCGGTGTGCAAGAGATGGCCGAGGTAACAGCCACTGCTCCAGAGGAAGAAGTTTGAGCGTTCACCCCAAACCGGCTCCCGTGCTCACCGAGGCCGAGCATCGCCTGCGGACTGTTGTCACTAAGGCGCCGGTGGTTTTCTTCGCGCTGGACGGGGCAGGAATTTTCACCCTCTCCGAGGGCAGAGCGCTGGAGAAGCTTGGCCTGGAGCCCGGCCAGGTAGTTGGGCAATCGGTATTCCAGCTTTACCACCAGAATCCGAAAATTCTGGAGCACGTGCGCCGCGCCTTGTCCGGAGAAGAATTTTCCTGCACTGACGAACTTCCCGAACTCGACCTGGTTTTCGAAGTCCACTGGGCGCCCATCCGCAGCGCGGAGGGAAAACTGGCAGGGACGATCGGCATCGCGGTGGACATCAGCGACCACATGAGAAACGAACGCGGACGCGAGGAAGCTGAAACTTTATATCGCAGCCTGGTGGAGCAGTTGTCCGCGGTCACTTACATTGCCGAACTCGGATTGGAAGGTATCTGGCGGTTGTCAGCCCGCAAATCGAATCCCTGCTGGGCTACACGCCTCAGGAATGGCTCTCCGACTCGGCCAATTGGATCCGGCACGTGCATCCTGAGGACCGCCAGATTGTGAGCATCGCCGAGGACGCCGCGCTGGCAGGCAATTCTTTCCGCGCCGAATACCGGGTCCTCCGCCGCGACGGAAAAATGTTGTGGATCAACGATAGCGGTTCTCTGGTGCCCGGACCCGACGGACGCCGGTTGTTGCACGGTGTACTCCTCGACGTCACCGAGCAGAAACAGCTTCAGACCCGTTTGGCGCAAACCGAGCGCATGGAAGCCGTCGGGCAGCTGGCCTCCGGGGTCGCCCACGACTTCAACAACCTGCTGACCATCATCAAGGGATATAGCAGCATGCTGATGGAGCGCAACCCGGAGGGCCCGAATGCGCGTGCCGCGTTGGAAATTCAGCAGGCGGCTGACCGGGCGGCTTCTCTAACCCATCAACTTCTGGCTTTCGGCCGCAGGCAGACCCTCCAGCCTCGCGTACTCGACCTGAACCTCATTGTGCGCGGGCTGGAAAAAATGCTTCGCCGGGTGCTTTCCGAGAACGTTCATCTCACAATCCGCACTGCGCCCGACCTCGGATTCGTAAAGGCGGACCCGGTTCAGATGGAACAGGTGCTGCTGAATCTGGTGGTCAACGCCGGCGACGCCATGTCCAAAGGTGGGTGCCTGACGATTTCAACCGCCGCGCAGCGGATCGAATCCGACTCCGGCCAGGACGAAACATTTGTCCGTGCTGGCGACTAAGTTACCCTATTGGTTGCCGACACGGGCATTGGCATGAACGCCGCCAACTGTGAAAGCATTTTTGAACCCTTCTTCACCACCAAAGAAGTTGGCAAAGGAACCGGACTAGGCCTGGCCACGGTTTATGGCATCGTAAAGCAGAGCAATGGGCACATCGGCGTGGAGAGTGAGCCGGGACGTGGTACCACCTTCTGCATCTCGCTGCCCCGGGTGGAAAACGAAGATGTAACGGCGCGGAAACCAGTCATGGCCCAAACTCACAAACGCGGAACCGGAACCATTCTTCTGGCAGAGGACGAGCCGCTGCTCCGCGAGCTTGGGGAAACCATTCTCACTCAGGCGGGATACAAAGTGCTTACCGCCCCGAACTCTGACGCTCTTCAGTCAGTGCTCGCCGAGTATTCGGGCACGATAGACCTGCTCCTGACCGACGTGGTCATGCCCGGAATCAGCGGCCCCGAACTGGTGCGCCTGGTGCGCCAAAGCCGGCCGAATATTCGCGTGTTGTATATGTCCGGTTACGCCGACGACGAGATCGAAGACCTCGACCGGGATGCTGGATTCCTGCAGAAGCCTTTTACTCCGTCCGAGCTGACGGCGAAGGTGGCGGAAGTGCTGGGAGGCTAGGCGGCTCTGGGCTCTAGGGTCTTGGCCTTAGGCAGCTTTAGGAGCCTATCTCGCAGATCGACACCGTCCCGGTGAGGGGTGCGCTTGAGTCGGAAACTAGGCTCTTCAAGCACGAGCCTAAAGAAGCGCACGACGTCCAGCCGTGCCTTTACCGGGGAGCAAGTGGAGTGTAGGCTTTAGCCTGAAATCGCCTTCCTCTTGTGCTACAGTGCACTCCTGATGTCCACCGAATCTCCCCAAAACCCAGAACCGCTCTACTGCGCCAAGTGTGCCGCTGAAGTCTCTGACCCTTTAATTTGCGGAGATTGCGGCGCCGTAATCTGCCGGAAATGTGGCACCCCGCTGGAAGCTGCAGAAGACTTGGGCATGGGATAATTCTTCTCGCATTAACCACATCCTTGGGATCCCATAGTCAAAATGCTGCACACGATTTCGAAAGAGATCAGAAATGGGGCCAAAACGAAAATAAGCACCAACCCGGGTCCAGATATTTGCAAAGGAAAGTCGGTAGTGTCCTACTCTTAGGACACTACCAGGAAAGTCTTTCGTCTTGTGGACATGCTTCTTGTGGTCAACAATCGTTACAGGTATTTCTACGTCGATCTGTTGAACAGCTGACAGGCCCGCATCGTCGATGGTCTGATGAGTAAGCTTACCTGTGACGATCGCTGCCCAAGGTGCGCGTCCTTTGTGGCGGACACCTTTAACCGTGTGGAATACCGCGTTCCGAGGACAGGGATGGGCTGGGCAGCAAACTTGAATCTGCGTTTGTACGGCTTCGGATACTGAGGCTTGGCGAACGTCAGCCCGTCCGGAACTTCCAGTTCCACGTTGCCGGAGTAATTCCCTGGACCGTTGCTACCGGGGAGGTCAGGGCAGCGTCTCTCGGTAACATCAAGATCAGCTCAACGTATTCCGTCGTGCCGCGACGCAATTCAGAGTAGTACTGATAAACCTCGAAATCCTCGCGATGTAGGCTCACGCGCGCGCCGGTTTGCGACTCGGCCGACGTGCCTGGGACCTGCACCTGCAGAGTTACAGCAACCAGAACAATCGCACATGCTCGACGCCCCATATTCGCCTCCAAATAAGGAGGCCT
>Ga0137378_10004983_pt1 | contig 11472 bp, 9 predicted proteins | sample SagtaG_21_FD_104813 | JGI IMG/M metagenome (GOLD analysis project Ga0137378, IMG submission 104813) | Vadose zone soil microbial communities from Sagehorn Ranch, Mendocino, California, USA - Sage2_L_60_16 metaG | ecosystem: Environmental > Terrestrial > Soil > Vadose zone | place: USA... | reverse complement strand
TCGGGATAAAACGTTGAATAAGTCGAATCAAACATGCGACCCGAAGACTCTATTTGCAGGACTGCGTCGAAAACAGCTCGAGATAATGCAGGTGCAGAGGGAGATCGAGGCGCTCAACCTCGCGATTCCCTTGCTCGCTGATGATAAAAGGGAATGCGCCGAACCTTCTCTGCCGCTTCGTTCGGAATTGGATAGGAGACCATGGCCATCGCCAGGTCCTAAACCGGCCCAACAAAAACCTTTGAGCCTTTAAGAACCGACCCCCTGTCTAACCCCTTTTTCAGTCGTCGAAATCTGGTCTCTGTTAAACATCCGACTCGCCCTTGCCTGTCCTTGCCTACCGTCGAGAACGCCGAAAATGTAGCCCCGGAGATGCAGTCTCGGGCCGTCAAGCTGGCGTTAAGGGTGTCGTGACCTGCCGATCACTGAACCTCATGTCACGATCTCGCCTTGTGCTTTCAATACGTTGGACGAGCATATCCCATCGCATATCCCATGCCGTGTCATCCGCTCACGTCGGGGTCGAATCTTGAAGTACGAAACCATTCGCATGCGGCTTGAGGTGCTGGGGCGTCCAGTCCTGCAGGGAACTACCCACTCTGACCGAAATAAACGGCGACATGAGCGGATACCGCCGAACGCCGGTTCACGTTCGCCGAATTGCAAAGTGTCGAGGCAGCTTCTCTGCAGAGCTAATTTCGCGGGCAGATGCAGAAGCGTTTATCTGTTGCTACTCAGGTTCCTCACCAGTTTCGTCCACGGAATTCATACGCGCCAATGTCGGGAGCTTTGCCTGCGGGCACCGGATTGCCGTCGAAATCAGTGACAAAGTCTGTTCGCTCGCCCGAATCCACCGCCGGACTGCCGGATGTGAGATGGAAGTCGGACTTGGCAAAATCCACAAATTTCGGATCGGCAATCTTTTCCCCGCGTCCGAGCGCCACGCCGACGGGGTCCGATTGGCTTCCATCCACGCTGAGATAGATATTGGCGTAGTGTGTTTGTCCGGCCCAGTTTGCCATGCCGTATGCGCTTGTGCCGTTATCGGAAAAAACCTTTCTGCCTGAACTCACGACAAAAATATTGTTCCAGATCGCGTTGCCGTTTTCACGAAATGTAAAAACAACATCGGTCACAGAGTTCTTCGGCAGGACCCTCAGGACAGTATTGTTCTCTATGCTCCAGTCATGGCCTTGCCACAGTAGGATGAATTCCTGGTAATCATTGCTGACGTTGTAGGCAATCCAGACCCTGCCGGTTGGCTGACTGTCGGAGCGCGTGGATTCGAGAAATCCCTCGTTTCCGTATGAGTAATTGTGGTGGATCTTGACATCATGGATAGGATCACCATAGATACGGGGATCGAACTCCAACGCACCACCGTCAGCGCCATATTTTCCGCCGATACTCAGATAATTTGTAATTCGGTTGTAGGAGACTTCATTGTTTCCATTGGATAGAACAATCGCGATGGGCCCCCAGTTTGCACCGGCAAGGTAGCGATTGGTGTCGTGGAGGCGATTGCGGGTAATCAGATTGAACTGACCGCAGATGTGAAACCCCACCGGGGAATTCTTCACTTCTGAATTCTGAATGATGTTATGGTCTGCCCCTTTGGCGACGAAAATGTCAGCTACTCGTAGGACATCCTCGTTCTTAACAGTCGGACTTTGAGCACCATCGTGGAAATAAAGGCCGTCGACAATGACATAGCTCCCCTTGATCTGGATAACATTTCCATTCAAGACATTGAAATCTGAATTGGAGAAGCTCGGAGGCGGACCTTTGCCGTACGTAGTTAACATGATGGGTTTAGCAGCTGTGCCGGAGTCTTTGATCACGAATCCACCCTTGTAACTGGAGCTTCTGGCGAAGTGGACGGAATCCCCTGGCTTGAACGTGTGCGAGTTCACCGCAGCCAGCGACTTCCACGGGCGCTGCCTGGATCCCGGACCCGAATCGTCGGCGCGGGGGTCGGTGCTGTTCACATAATGATCTCGATCCGTGTCCTTCGCGACCCGACCAAGGGCATGAGGCGCAGCGAGAAGGAACAGGATGCAAGTCGCAAGGACTAGTTTGCTTGACATAGTGTTCACATCCATCCTTTACGGCGGCTCGTTGCTTCCGGTTGCGGTCAGTGAATCTTTCGAGCAGTGACTAGCGAGGTGCCAGCCGAAATTCCTAAACTTTAGGCGAAATGGACGCGAAGCAGCACGAGCTCGACGAACGGCGCAAAGACGCCAGTTCGGGAGGGCATCAGAACGTGCTCCGCGACTCAGGATCGCGTCACTGCCCGTTCTTTGATGAAGCGTTCCACCTCTTCGGCGCTGGGCATCGATGGCTGCGCTCCAGGGCGCGTCACGAAGATAGCCGCGACCGCCGACGCGAAGCGCGCACTCTCCTCGGAGTTCTTCCCGAGCATCAGACCAACCGCAAAAGCTCCGTTGAAAGCATCGCCCGCAGCGGTTGTGTCTACAGCTCTCACCGCATACGCCGGGATAAGGGCCCTGTTCCCAGTTGACTCGGCCAGAAATGCCCCGCGTTCCCCCATTTTGAGTAAAACATTGCGCGCCCGCGGTTGAGGAGCGCTTCGGCGGCGCGAGTTGCGGCATCCGCTCCCAGATCGCTCCCGTCCAAGTTGAGCCAGATCCCCGTTTCGGTCTCGTTCGGTGTGACCCAGTGCCCGCTGCGTAGCAAGCGGAGAGCGGTCGAGCAGGCGCGGGGTCGAGCATCAAGGGAACCTCATGGCTGGTAATTTGCGCCAGATGCTCAATCACAGGCATGGGGATTTCGAGTTGCGTGAGTACCATGCCAGCCTCTTCAATCAAGCCGAGGTTGCCATCGAGGTCTTCGGTCGCGATTTCGCCGTTGGCGCCGGGAATCGAAACGCGCTCAGCGACGCCGGAGTCGACGCCAGCGTGTCGAGGTCCAGGTGATGACCGGGTTCACAGTCGGCAGCAGAATCACGAACCGCGAGAATAAGTATTCGCATACTGTAGCCTTCTGAAGCCCATGCGAAGGTGCTAAAGAGCCACGACGCTTTCATTTGAAACGTTTCATAATAAAGACAGAAAAACTTACATAAACCTTGCGAACCGTGTCAAGCGAATATCGCTCCTCTCAATTAAAATTTGGTTGCGCTGTCGGCCGCTACAGCCCGCGCACCAAGCGGAGCCCGGCCATCCTCCACAGTCACAGGATATTTGATACGTACCTTAACGAGAACCCGGCGATTTTCTTGCGAGCTTCTCCACATGAACCGCCGACCAAGATGGAGCCGAGATCCGACGCGCCAGGCCAACTACCTAACTCCCATTCTTGTGGTCTATTTTTACGTAGAATGCTAGGCTTATAGGAAGATAGCACTTCTGTTTTCCGGCAGAGCCGATCCAGAGGAATAAATGGATGGAAACCACGTTTCTCTCGATATCCGCGGATGTAATCCAGCATCACAGTCCGATCCCCTACTACTTCCAGCTCACAACCTTCATTGAGGAGAAGATTCGCTCCAAGGCATGGGCTCCTGGCCAGTTGTTTCCCAGCGAAGAAGAATTCTGCCAGAGGCTGGGAGTGAGCCGTACCGTCGTTCGCCAAGCCATGGCCAATCTCGAACTGAAGGGCCTCATCATCAAACGTAACGGGAAGCGTACCAGCGTTGCATTTCCGACCTACGACGGGGGCCTGATGCAAAATCTGCGGGGCTTCTATGAGGACGCCATCAGAGCGGGACAAAAGCCGTTCACGAAGGTACTGGACTTTTCCCTTGTAACGGCCACCGCCGAGGTCGCCGACGCTCTGCAGCTCAAGACCGGAGAGAAGGTCCTTCAGTTGTACCGCCTCCGATTTCTAGATTCTGAGCCTGAAGTTCTGGTCAGGACCTACTTGCCGGCGTGGTTGGCTCCTTCTCTGATGCAGGAGGACCTTAGCAATCAGTCGCTTTATGCACTTCTCGCCCACAAATTCAAATTGCGGATCGCTCGCGGCCACCGCACCATCGAGGCAATCTCCGCCGACAAGTCTGACGCCAAACTGCTCGAACTTAGGTCCGGCAGCCCAATTCTGCTGCTCAAGAGCATCGGCTTGTTGGACACTGGCACACCCCTCGAATACTTTATAGCTAAGCATCGCGGTGATCGAAGCAGGTTCCACGTACAGCTAATTCGAGAAAACGACTAGATCTCATGTCTCGACGAAAACTCGGTTCCCGGCGCGGATTGACTCGAGACCTGCATCGAGAACCTGCATCTCCCTCACCCCATCCTCAAAGTTCGGCCGGATCTCCTTCGCTTCGGCCACTGCACACAGGAAATCGGCAACCGCATGTACAAAAGTGTGCTCGTACCCAATGATGTGCCCAGGTGGCCACCAGCGAGAGATGTAGGGATGCTCGGGTTCCGTGACCAGAATTGTCCGAAAGCCTTGGTTGCCGGACGCATCGTCGTTACAAAAGTATCTCAGCTCGTTCATGCGCTCCAGGTTGAATAATAGACTTCCTGAACTTCCGTAAATCTCAAACTGATTGTAGTTCTTTCTTCCTGCCGCAAAGCGCGTGGATTCAAAAGATCCAACGGCGCCATTTTCGAAAGTAGCAAGCATGAAGGCAGCATCCTCGACGGTCACCTCGCCTGACTCACGCAATTTGGAACTGGACTGGAATGCTCCCGCAGAAGCATCTGCAAGCGGCCGCTCCTTCACAAATGTTGCCGCCATTGCTGAGACGCTTGCGATTTCGCCTACGAGGTAGCGCGCCAAATCGATACTGTGGGAGTTTAAATCGGCGTGAGGACCGGAGCCTGCCGCTTCTTTGCGCAGCTGCCACACCAGCGGAAAGTGCGGATCCATAATCCATGACTGCAGGTATGCCCCTCGCCAATGAAATACGCGTCCGACTTTGCCTTCGTCGATCAGTTGCCGGGCCAGAGCCACGGCCGGGCAACGGCGGTAATTGTGGTTCAAATAATGTACGACGCCAGCTTGCTTTGCGGCGATATGCATCTCACGTGCTTGCTTGGCATCTAGCGCGAAGGGCTTTTCGCAAAAGATGTGTTTGCCAGCCGCTGCCGCTGCCAACGCAACCGGATGGTGGAGATATGTAGGCAATGCAATGTCGACAACATCAATATCATTTCGCTCGACTACTCTCTCCCAAATCGTCTCTGTTTCTTCCCAGCCCCAGCGAGCGGCAAACTCGTCGAGGGGAGCTTTTCGCTGTCCACAGACCACCTTGAGCACCGGGGTTAGTTCGGAGTCGAAGAACCGCTTGACATTGAGCCATGCGTGGCTGTGTGCTTTACCCATGAACTTCGACCCAAGCAGAGCGATATTGACGGTTTTCACCGCGGCGTCTCCTGAATCAGTCTGGTCAGCGGGCAGCTTTCGCGGGCATGCGGCAAGTGGCGGAGGCGGCCAATCGCTTCAGTTCTCTTACGCTTCGAGCAACGGCTAGATCTTCGTCGTTGTCGTAATCGGGGTGTAAGAAATCAATTTCTACGGCCAGCAGTCCTTTGTAATTCGCATCTGCAAGTTGCTGCACAAGCTTGCCGTTGTCTACGACACCTTCGCCGACAGGCGTGCACGACATGAAGAACCACTCATCGGCCGAGACGCGGGATTGGATCTTCAGATCTTTGATGTGTGTCGCATACACGTAGGGTGCCAGCTTGGCCATGCCCTTGATCGGGTCGTCCAGCAAGCGGAGGAAGTTGCCGGTATCGAAGTTAATTCCCAGAAATGGCGAACCAACCTCGTTGATGAGTTGCAGCATTTCGTCTGCCGTGAAATCGATGTGATTTTCGACGGCCATCCGGATGCCGTATTCTTCCGCGACTTTCACCGCCTCACGGAACATTTCCGTCAAGCGCTTGATCTGTGGTCCGTGGGAGTCGTGGCGGAACTTTAGACTGCTGCCAACGACGCGCATAACAGTGGCGCCGATGGCCTGAGCCGCCTCAAAACAGCTAACCATATCGCGAAACGCAGTGCGATTGGTACCACCTTCAAGTCCATCTGGATGTCCCCAGGCGAAGACCCGGTCGAGGCCATAGTCATCGAGCTGGCCCCGGACGCCTTTTAAGTAATCTGTCGCCAAGGAAGGAATGAAGCAGGATTCTAACGAAACGCCGTCGACATCGAGTTCTTTGGCACGACCCAAGAAATCTTCCAGGGTCATGCGCCTTTGCGGCGCAGTCTGTTGGTCATAAACTTCACCGAAAAATCTATGGTAGCAATAACTGTCGATGCCGATCTTCATCTCGCTCTCACTCCTTATGCTATCGTAATAGGACTATATCATTGAGTTGCATGTCAAAAAGACCCGCGGTGCCTTTGGTGCCGCTCTCTGGGGCGCCTCAAAGCTGAAGCCGTGGAAGCAAGACAGGGAATTTCTTTGCGATCTTAAGAATATTGAAGACAACGAAGACTTCTGCCTTTGGTGGCTCGGGCAGAGCGGCGTCCTGATTGTTTGGCGCGGTTCGCGACTATTAATCGATCCGTATCTTTCGGACTTCCTCACCCGCACATATGAGGGTACGGGAACGCCGCACGAGCGCCTGACCGAGCGCGTGATCGACCCTTCAAAACTGGTCGCATTGACCTGGTAGCAGTCAACTCACCATCACTCAGATCACGCGGATCCGGAGACACTTCGCACTCTTATGGCGGCCAACCCTAGGGTTACGGTGGCTGTACCACGCGCCCGCAGGGCGTCATTAGCGAGCGACTGGAGATCAGCCGGGACCGACTGACGCCGATTGATGATGGAGCAACACTTCGCGTTGGGCCATTCGCGATTAGCGGGTACCGGCAGCCCACGAGACGATCGAGTTCGATGAACATGACTCGTGCCGCTTTCTCGGATACTTGCTTCAGTTCGGCCCGTGGAGCGTCTACCACAGCGGCGACACCGTGATCTACAACGGTTTGGTCGAGAGCCTTACGCGACAGCCAATCACGCTCGCGCTCTTGCCGATCAATGGACGGGGGCGGGGCGTATCAGGCAATATGAGCGCCAGCGAAGCTGCGTGGGTTGGCAAGCAAAGCAAGGCTCGTTGCGTAATCCCGTGTCATTACGGAATGTTCGCCTTCAATACCGCCCGGCCTGAAGATTTCGCGGTGGCAGCGGAGAGTGTGGGCGCACCCTAGCAGATCCTGCGCAATGGCGAAAGGTGGACGAGCGCCTGCCTGCGGAGAATGGCGGAGTAAGTCGAAACCGGAATAGATTTCACAATTGGCGGCGTTAACCACCGGCGGTCACGACACCGAGTTACCTCCTCGCGCCTGCTGCTTCATTCAGATGCCTGCGATCCCGTGGCGACGACGCTAGGTCCCTCACCAGCCGCCTCCGCCCCGCCTGGCCAATATGATCTCCGCCCTTTGAGCTAAAAATCTCTTTGTTGGATCATTATTGCTTGTTCTTGTCAGAGTCAGGGGGCGTCCCCTTTTTGCGTTCCCCGGCTCCCTCTGAGGGATTGTCGTTGGAATCTTTCAGCGTGCGCAGGAAAGTAACGATGTCCCAGCGGACAGTTTCCGGCAGGGAGGAGAAAGAAGGCATGCCGGTGGCGGTATTGCCCCGCGTGATCTTCCAGAATAGGGCACCATCGCTCTGACTCTGCATCTTGGGGGAACGCAGGTTGGCGCCGCTGCGGTTCTGACCGCTGCCGTCCTCGGCGTGACAGCGAGTACAGGCTTGTCTGAAGAGTTTGCGGCCGGCGGCCGCGGCAGATGGGTTCCTGGCTTCCGGATTGGGCGTGGAAGAAGCGTCGGGCGGTGCTGGCCACTGATCGGTGGCAGGGTTCGCGGCCTTTGGCTCAGTCAGGGGCTGTTTCGGAGCAATCTCAATGGGGACCACAGCATTTCTTGTAGCCATAGACTTGAGGCCAAAGCAATAAATACGAGAATCATGGTCAACCGCATAAACTTGTCCATCGCTCACAGCCAGCCCGCTGAAGTGAACCCAAGTCTTCATGGCACTCCCGCTCTGATAGAGAAGCTTCCCGGTTTTCGCATCCAGAGCGTATAGCACGGCGGGGCGGGTCCCCATTCCTCTCTGTTCCGTGGTTAGGAGATTTTTTTTCCATTCTTCACGGCTCTTGTAATGAAGCAGCCCCTGTTCATGCTGCTGCTGAGGGTTTTCTCCGGTTGCGAGCGCAAACAGCACGCCATTGGCTACAACCGGGGGATCCGGCAGATTGAAATCAGGCGAAATCCAGGCCGGCCGCAGGGTCGGTTGCCGCGTCTTTTCGTCGTCAACTACATTGAACGCTATGACGCAGCCGTGAGGTACCTCCCCATTAGTTAGGGGAAATGGAGGAGCATCCTTCGACAGAGGACCCCATATGGTGACATACAGCCAGGTTTGGTTGTTCTTGCGGTCTGTCCAAACGGCCGGTGCACCCCACATGCCTTTTTGCTCCAATTCCTTGTTGTCATTGGCAAGGGCTGAGGTCACATGGAGAGCGGTCTGGTGATCCTTCCCGCCTAAGGAATCTCCACGCATCAAATAAACGACTGCTTCTTTGCCGCCTCCCGCGACCAAATCGTGATGCTTGTAGGAAAACGCGACAAGGCCCCCCGAGGGTAGGTCCAAGTCGCGCTTGTTGATGTCCTTCCAATTCAAGGGAGTGTAATAGTCGACAAGTCGCAAATCCCGCGGCGTAATAGATAAGAAGCTGCTTCCATAGTCACCGGCTGTCGGGTCGAAGTTTCCGTCGCCCGTGGAGGTGTATAAGCGATGGTTCGCGCCCACGACAACACCACCCCGCCCCCACATCCCTCCACCGTAACCTCTCTTAATCAAGAACTCGTGGCTGACCGTGTGCATCGCATCGGTCACGTCCATCGAGTAAATCCCTGAGCGATCACCACCGCAGCCCTGAGAGGTGCTGGTGTATAGCACCCCCTCGTAGAAATTCAGACTCCATGCCTTGGCAAAGGCGGGAACAAATTGGAAAGGCCCGAATTTCGTCGCTCCAGATCCCAAGTCAAGGCCATACAATTTGCCATCCCGCGCAATCGTGTACACGACGGCTCTATTTTGATCGATTGTCGGCGTCGCGTTAACGGCATTCGGACAAAGATAGAAGCCTTCGCTATCGGGCAGCACCGCCGCGTCAAACGTGCGGCTCCACAGTACCTTGCCGTCCTGGGCGTCGAGAGCAAAGAAAGTATCCGAAGAGCCAGCCACGTAAACCACCGTCTTGATTCCCTGAGAGGTAACCACTTTGCTGGCCACAAGCGGTGCTGTTAAGGAGTTTAATGCAAGCGGGACATTGTCCACTTGTGTCGTCCACTCCAGCTCTAGGCCTCCGACATTTTCGGGAGAGAGGATGCTTTCCTCAGTCCAACCCGAGCGTCGCGGTTCATGCCCGAACGTCGGCCAATCAGCCGCAGTGACACCTCTGCCCGAACTAAGCAGTAAAAGGAGTATTAATCCACACGACAGACAAGACTTAATGATTCTTCTGCCCACGGGGTACGGGTACCCTCCCCAGGTTGGCCAGCTGATCACGGCAAGCAGCTTCTTGGAGTGATTCATTTACCCTCCGACGTAATCCCACATCGACCGCCAAGGTTTTCATGGTAGCATTGGCTGGCATTGTAATCCTGTAATTATAGCTAGCAGCGATCTTCTCTTGGTCTCAAAATTGTCAAGTTGAAAAAATCGTGGGACCTTGACGGTTGCGATAAACACATGGCGGAGAGTGGTTTCAGTTCGATCGTATCATGATGGGGCGAGGAATTTCGCGCTGCTGCTGATCGAGCGCGTCTGGGGACAGTTCAGGTGAAGGCCGGTTCAGGCAACATACAGGGTTTCAGGCAACGTACAGGAAAGCGGATGTAGAATGCTCGACGTTTTCTAAGTCCAAAAGGAGCTCCCTGTGAAGATAGCCCTCGGTCGTGCCTTGGTTGTGCCCCTTGCGATGCTCACCGTGTTGGCAGGCGCTCAAAGCGAACGGAAGACCGTCCCTGGTAACGGTCCATTGGGGGTTCGACAGAGTACCTTTTTCGTTCATCGCCTCGGCACCGACTATGATGAGGCCATCACGACGCTGGACATGAGCGGCGATGGCCGGCCGGACTTGCTGAGCGGAGCCTATTGGTATGAAAACCCTGGACCCAGTGGGGGCATATGGAAACAGCATCAATACCGTACGGTCGAGCTCCACAACGAGTACGTGTCCGATTGTGGCGAGTGGACCTTCGACGTCAATCATGACGGCGCTCCCGATGTTGTCACTGCAGGTTGGATCGTCAACGGGCTGTCGTGGTATGAGAACCCCAAAAAGCCAGGCGTGGACTGGCAGAGGCATTTCATCACCGACAGTTACGATACCGAAGGTGGCGTCACCGGCGACATCAACGGGGACGGTAAGCCTGATCTCGCGCTGGCGCACTACAACCACTCCGGCATCATCTGGGTAGACTTCTCCGGACCAACGCCGAAAGTGCATCATGTCGGCGGCAAGGAGCAGGATGGCCATGGCATTGGAATCGCGGATGTCGATGGTGACGGCAAGGCTGACATACTCACTCCCTATGGATGGTTACAGAACATCGATGCGGACCATGACAAGTGGGAGTGGCACGGAGACTGGAATCTGGGCGATGCCGGATTTCCCATCATCGGCTATGACGTGAATGGAGACGGCAAGTTGGACATCATTTACGGCCGGGGCCACAGCTACGGCCTCTACTGGCTCGAGCAGCGAGGCTCGGGTGCCACACGGAATTGGGTCCGTCATGCCATTGATGAATCGTTTTCGCAGGTCCACGCGCTCCTTCTGGCTGACATCGATGGGGACGGTCAACCGGAGCTGATCGCCGGCAAGCGCTATCGCGCCCACTCTGAGGGCGATCCGGGCACCTACGATCCACTGGTGGTGTACTACTACAAGATCGATCGCAAGACAGGCACATTCACGCGTTATCCAATCTCGGTGAATGGTACTGCCGGAGTAGGGACACAGATCCTGGCCTTGGATTTGGATGGCGATGGGGACGTCGATCTAGCGACCGCCGGAAAGACTGGTGTGCATTTCTTCGAAAACCTGCAAGTGGATCGCGTTCCGAAGGCCACGCGTGAGCAGGAGATTTTGCTCGACAAGAATTGGCCTTTCCCCGGCGAAGGCGTCGAGGTCCAGCAAGAAGATGGGCCGCCACCCAAGTGATAACGATGAACGCGTTAGTTCGACTGTTCGGCTGGCCGATAAGCGTGAACTCCGCTTCACCCACATGACAGCATACGACGAGATGAGAGGACAATTACTTAAGCTGCAGCCTTGATTTCCTTGATTAGAGAGTGGTGTAGGCCTGAATTGACCGGCACTCCGGGTTTCCTTCTTCGTGCAAGAAGAGTTTTTTCCATTGCGAATTGGCTTGGTATGCGCGGAATACCTCTGAGATATGCCTCGGGATGCGGTTTCGGGCTACAATCGCGAGATATCCATTGAAGATCGCTATGGTTCGGTTGTCCAC
>Ga0137378_10004982_pt1 | contig 11473 bp, 10 predicted proteins | sample SagtaG_21_FD_104813 | JGI IMG/M metagenome (GOLD analysis project Ga0137378, IMG submission 104813) | Vadose zone soil microbial communities from Sagehorn Ranch, Mendocino, California, USA - Sage2_L_60_16 metaG | ecosystem: Environmental > Terrestrial > Soil > Vadose zone | place: USA... | reverse complement strand
TTCCTGTGATGACGTCTTGGAGAAAACCGACTGGGCAGATCCAGCCGCACATGAATCTCCCGAGGATGGCTCCGACCACGAACATGATCCCGATCGGCAACCATGGAAAGACTGCCTGAGACAGGAGGACTGTTGAGGCGTCGAGAGTCGAACCGATCGCGCCTTGTGCCTTGACACTGGCTACTACTGGTAGCACGATCCATGATCTGGCTCCGTTAAAGGAAGGGTTCAAGCGAGCAACAGCGATTCCGGCGAATAGTAAGAAGAACCCGAGCTGAACAAGAGTCCTAATCGGCCAATAGTAGACTCTTCCATGCCTGATGCGTTGCCCTATGCGCCTGGCAATGCTGACTTTCGGTTCGCTTGTAGCGACGGGCTGCATTGGAGGATCTAGCCTAACCGAAGAATGGAATATACTGACGTACGAGGAGCTGGATCGTGGTCCACTGTTCCGAGTAGACGCCCAGCATCATCGTCGCCAGCCCTATGAGCAACGTGAGGGTTGAGATGACTCGATTCAAATTGGTTCACCATTAACTAGGCGAATGAGTTCAGAATGCTCCGAGTCGGCGTAGTTATATTGTTTCCGAAGACCAATGGCCATTCTGTTATCCGCGTATGATCTAGACAAGTCTTTAATAGCGTGGAGACGGAGCGAGCGAAAATTATTCTTGTGTACTGGAGGATTTGTCCATGGACGAGAAGAAGCCTAGCACGTCCACGACCTCCACGCCTCCTGCACCAACTCAGCCGACGGTTTCCTCTCAGCCCACTGTTGCACCACCTGTCAAGAGCCCACTTATCTCAAGAAGGAGGTTTCTGCAGGGAGCGCTTGCCGCATCTGCAATTCTCGCTGCTGCCTCAGTTGGCGCATCGGGTCAGATTCTAGGACCACAAATCCCCACCCCTCTTCCCCCCCAAGTAATCGCCGATTGGAATGTTCTCGATCAAAAATATCAGAGTGTCAAGGGTGACCGGACAACTAAGGGGTTGTATAACGAGATGAATTATTCGCAATTCTTTTACTGGCAGTACGACTCCTCAGTCAGCCCATACTACAAGAACATAATAGCTAGGCTCCCCGATGCAGATGCACCCCTAGTCAACCCTCTCTATCCGACTGACCCCATATTGTCGCATGTAGTTGCTTTCAATACGACTTGCGTGCATTTGAGGTGCCTCGTCAACCCAGGGTACGCAGGCGACCCAGGTTCAGGAGAATTCAGACTACAATGCCCGTGCCATGGCAGCCAGTACCGGCTAGTGGACGCTGTACCTGTGGCGGGGCCTGCGTTCGACCTAGGCTTGAACCCCCTGCCGCAAGTCGAATTAACAGTTGACTCAGGTGGAAAGATTAGCGCAGTGGGAATGAAGGGAACCCCGGGAATTGGCCGCACCTAGCAGGAAGAAGAAAGGGGTCCTCGACCCCATAATCGACCTTCTGAAGTGGACTTGGGAGAGGCTTGAACGAACACTTCTCCTGGCGCTAAAGATCGTCTTCCCCTCCCGGTTTATCAGCCCTCTCGGCTTCCTTGGAGTGCTCACCCTAATCGTATTCATCATTCTGGGTGTGACAGGTGCGTTGTTGCTTTTCCACTTCACTCCGTTCTTCGGCAATTGCCCGCCCCCTGTCAACGGTACGACCTACGTGCCTGCTGCTACTTGCAACCAGGCGTACAATAGTGTACAATCGATAAACACCGATGTCAGCTGGGGACAGATCATCAGGAACATACACTACCATGCTTCCAACGCGATGGTTCTCCTCGCCGTAATGCACATGTTCTATCAGTATTTCGGAGGGAGGTACAAGCTACGGTACGAAATACTCTGGGTTACCGGAATAGTACTCGGCGTCGTAACCGTGATCGAGGCATACACCGGTTACGATCTCATATTCAACATTCGGGGCCAACTGGCGATCAATATTGGGCAGACCCTCACCTACTATAGCCCGGTGATCGGAGCAAACCTAGCCCAGATAATCTTCGGATTCAGCTTCAACGATCTAGCGATCAGATTCTACGCGTTTCACGTGTTCATAATACCCATAATCATGCTCGCCATAATGGCCGTTCACCTCCCACGCAACCTTGTCCTAGACATCCCCGTCGCCTCTGCGATAACCGGAGTCATCCTCATCATGGGAGGCCTCTTCCCGGTCGACGTTGGAGTGAAATACGACCCGAACCTGGCCACACAGATAACGTTTCCCGAGTGGTACTTTACAAGCCTCTACGCATTCATCAGGGTTCATGGCCTGAACCCGTTCATAGCGGGAGCCATAATTCCAGCAATCTTCGTCATCATATTTCTAGTCGCCCCATTCTTCGATAGAGGAAGAAAAATCGCGATGATCGATCGCCCCTTCTGGATAGCCCTCGGTGTCGCTTCACTCGGGCAGATCGCGATCGTAACCGTCTGGGGCTTTAGAGCAGCGAATCCTTTCGTCGCGCTCACGGGCGAGAGCCAGCTGGTTATCGACCCAACACTGTTCGCCGGGTCGCTGCTGATTGCCACTGCGTTGGCCTACGGTTCCGTCTATGCTTTTGTCCGTTGGAGGCGAGCGAAGATCGAACAGCTCAGAGCGGCAAGAAAGCCATTGCCATACCGAAAGCTCGCGCCCTATATCTTATCGAAGAGTGAAGTCTACTCTTTACTGGGAGGCCTGCTAGTATTGCAGGGCTTCCTTGATGTTGCTGTCTTCCGTGCGCTGTTGGACAACCTAAACAACTTCGCTCTTCTAGAGATCGGGATGGTTCTGGTCGCTTTCGCCGCGACGGTTCATATATACAGAGTGACAAGTCAATCGAAGTGAGCTGATAGCTACGCAGGTGCCGAAGAGACATTTACCCGTCGTCGGGCTTCTCGGACTCGTGATAATTGCCGCGGCCGGAGGGACCGTTTACTACTACCAGTTCGCGTCCCCTCACAACCACGCGATCCCGGCGTACAGGCTGGTTTTCATGACAGCTGTAATCCAAGAGGTGGGAGGATTTCACCTCAACAACACCGCGTTCCTGAACCAGACTACCCTGCCTGCCTTTGACACGTCAAAAGGGTACAACCTTACAGGAGTAAAGTTCCAAGATTATACTCCTACTTACTCAGACAATAAGACGATCAATGCCAATACCGGCGATACCATCACCTTCTACATTCATGGCATCGACGGTAGCGGGCACGGTATTCAACAATATGGGTCCGCCCACGGCTTCGAAATAGACGGACCGACCGTGTCGGTGGCGTCGGGGGGAGTGCTGCCTGGGACGATTCCCTTTGGCCAGTGGTACACGGTAACTGTTACCTTCAACACCGCGGGCTCCTACATCTACCGATGCAGCATATTTTGTAGCCCCAACCACATGTTCATGACAGGAAACATAGTGGTCTCATGAGGCGGGTGCACTGCTCGTCCAGAGTGAGATCCCAGCTTCGACGAAGAGCCGGATTCTGACCTACTACGAGTACACTAAGCCAAAGATCTGGTACCTCCTAGTTTTCACATCTCTCACCGCCACCTTTGTTGCCGGAAGTCTTCTCTCCAGCGGCATGTCCCCGCTCAGATGGATTACAGCGGCTGTTGCGATCACATCAGGATGCGCAGGTTGCAACGCGCTGACAAACTACGTCGACAGAGACATTGACGCGGTCATGAACCGGACAAGACACAGACCGCTTCCAAGCGGAAGAATCACCCCCGTATCTGGACTCCGATTCGGCCTCGCACTTGTTGCAATTTCCATCTTACTGTCATTCACACTGAACCTGCTCTCGGTTCTCTGGATGTCACTGGGAGTACTCGACAATGTCGGAGTCTACAGCCTACTGCTTAAGCGGCGCAGTGCTCTGAACATTCTCCTAGGAGGATTCAGTGGTGGACTGCCAGTCCTCTTCGGATGGTCAGCAGCCACACCCGGCCCCATCGGAACCATTTCCCTGCTTCCAACTCTCATGGCCGGGCTGGTATTCCTCTGGATTCCAATCCACATCTGGTTCCTCGCAGTCACCTATCGAGCGGACTATGCAAAAGTAGGAGTCCCAATGCTCCCGGTAGTGATCGGATCCGTTCCCGCAATCCGGCTGATAGTAATTTTCTCGATGATTCTATTCCCGTTTTCCATCGGCGTATACCTGCTAGGCCATTTCGGATTAGTGTACGGTCTCGTAGCCCTTCTCGGAGGTCTTGTGAATCTCGTCGGAAGCGTTTGGGTCCTCTACAAACCGACGGAATCGAATGCCTGGAAGATGTTCAAGATATCTAGCCCCTATCTCTTTCTGCTCTTTCTCGCAATGATAGTGGATGTTGCGCTCAGGGCTTAGGCTAGCAATCGCATGAATGTTCCCATGCCGCCGGGAATCTGACACATTATCACATCAGCGATCCTCTTCGTCCCCATCATACGCAGCATCAGATCAAACAGAAACCCGTGAGCCATGACTCTGTCCGAGGCCTGACGCATCAGCTTCGAGTTCTCCATCTCCAACCCTATCTGCTCCTTCCAAGAAGCCTCATAACTTGACAGAGGTGTCTGGTGCTCGAAATAGTTGACCGCGGCTTCGGCAGCCAAATCTCCCGTAATCAGAGCCGTTTGTATTCCGCCCCCGTTTGTCGGCATCACCATGCCAGCCGCATCACCAACAGCCATGACTCTATCAGAATAGGTCCGAGAAAGGGGCCCATCAACTGGTAAGCTGTCGCCGATCACCGAAACCCTCTTTCCGCCAACCAACCGTTTCGAGGCGACTGTGTTCTGCTCTATGAAACCGGTGAGGAGATCACGTATCTGCCAATTTCGCTGAACATATGGCTCTCTGATTCCGATTCCAACGTTTGCTCGCCCATGTCCCTTGGGAATTATCCACCCGTATCCCCCAGGCGAGTATCTCGGGTCCATGTACATCTCCGCAACATCCTGCTCGACATTGAGGTCGGTCATGAGATACTCTATGTTGGTCGCGACAGCATAAGGGCCCGCATAGGATCTTTCTGGAAGACCCGCTCTTTCCGCAGTCTCACTCGGATAACCATCTGCGGCAATGATGATGTCTCCGTGAACTGCTTTTTCTCGTGTGGGCCCGACCCAGCCTCCTTGTTCATCTGGGAAGTAGTGAGCTTGGACACCAATATCGATGTCCGCGCCATGGCTTCGGGCAACGTCACCGAGGTGACTTTCGAAGAGATGTCGGTCGAGAATGTGTGCTGCGAATGGAAACTCGAATTCATGTCCTTTCGGACTTATCAAACGGATGGAACGACATGTCGTGTCAACAGTTTCCGGAGGGGCGTCGATAACATCTAGATTCTTGACTCTTGGCATAAGCTTCTCCATCTCGGCTTTGACAGGGAAATACTCTCCGCACCGGACCGGGGTTCCGAGAATTTTCTTTTTCTCGAAAACTTTCACTTTCAAGCCTTTCTTAGACAGATGGACTGCCGCCGAAAGGCCACCAGGGCCACCGCCAACGATGACAACGTCATATTTGCTTCCGTTCAAATCGCGAGGTCATCTCCGGGTGTTTCCCACTCGAAATGTTCGCTAGAAGTGATTTATGCGTTTGGCCCAATTCGCAATCATTCCTTCGATCAGTGAATAGATTTATAATGCGGGCCAGGCGAGTTGACGGAAATTCCATAGTTCGAAAACAGCAGGAACCAAGACTTGGCGTTCGACCCTCTTCTACTAACTACTTCACTCGCGGTCATCGGGGTCATCGCCTCAATAATCCTAGTTCTATCGGTCAAAAAATATCCCACCGGGAACGAGAAAATGATCGCGATATGGCGGGCGATCATGGAAGGCTCCAACGCATATCTCAAGAGACAGTTCCGAACAATCGGCATAATCGCAGTAATCATCGCTATCGTCATGGTTGCCGCTTTCGGCGGAATCTTCAGCCTCGCCTATGGCGCAGAGATAGCCTTCAGCTTCCTGCTAGGAGTAACCTTCTCCCTAGTAGCGGCTTACATCGCTATGTATTCTGCTACAAACGCTAACGTTAGGTCCACCGCGGCGGCGGAAAAATCGACCTATCTGGCTTTGAGAGTGGCCACGCTTGGAGGTGGAGCGCTTGGATTGGCGGTGATCAGCATGAGCCTACTCGGTCTCTCTCTCCTCTACGCTGCCTTTGGCGACCCGGGAGTCCTTGCAGGGTTTGGATTCGGAGCGTCGTTGGCCGCCCTGTTCGCGCAACTGGGCGGAGGAATATTCACGAAATCAGCAGACGTTGGAGCCGACCTCGTTGGGAAGGTTGAGGAGAATTTCCCAGAGGATGACCCGAGAAACCCAGCGGCAATAGCAGACAACGTTGGCGATAACGTCGGAGACGAAGCAGGAAGAGGTGCCGACCTGTTTGAGTCTCTAACCGCGGAGAACCTTGGAGGCATGATCATCGGGCTGATCGTATCGATCATACTCTTCCAAGGCATAAGTGTCTATTACGTGACAATGCCGCTAATCGTCAGATCGCTTGGGATAATTGCCACATTTGTAGGCCTCGCCGTTGCAATCTTCGAGAAGAAATTCAAGAACCCGATAAAACCGACCAGGGACGGACTCCTAGTCGCTTCCGTCGTCGCAGCGATTCTCATGTTCATCGCGACGTGGTACGTCTTCGGTCCGTCTGGAGTGACTCCCAGTGGCAGTGCTCTCGCGGCGTACGCCCTTTACGGATGCATGGTATCGGGGCTGGCGGCAGGTCTGCTCATCGTACTCTATACCGAATATTACACCGGGTCTGAGGCGAAATCTGTCATTACGATCGCTGAGAGATCGAAATCCGGTCCCGCGCTCACCATCATGTCGGGCACCGCGGTAGGCATGATCTCAAGCGGACTGCCAGTCGTCACTGTAGCAATTACTCTTCTCATCTCATTTGCCCTGGGAGAACAATTCGCGGTTTTAGCCAAAATCAACGACACTTTCCTTGGAGGGGTCTACGGAACCACCATGGCTACGATGGGCATGCTCTCAACGGCCGGAATCGTTTTGACCATGGATGGTCTAGGCCCAATCGTCGACAACGCGGGAGGAATCGCCGAAATGTCTGGGGCTCCAGACAAAATCCGAGAGCGGATAGAGCCTCTTGACACACTTGGCAATACGACGAAGGCCCTCACTAAGGGCTATGCAATGGGCTCAGCTGCCCTAGCATCTCTACTGCTTTTCCAAGCCTTCGTGCTGGAAGTCGCTAGATACCAAGCCAAGATAACCGACCTAACGTCGATCACGAGTGCCCAAGCCACTCTTCTAGGTACGAAATTGTCCAGTCTAGGATCTGCTCTTGCTCTCAACCACCCTGATGTTGTCATAGGAGCCTTGATCGGGGCCATGCTCCCCTTCGTATTCTCAGGGACCGCAATCAACGCAGTAAGCGTTGGCGCATACCGCATGGTCGAAGAGGTCCGGAGACAGTTCAGGGAGATTCCTGGATTGAGAGAAGGGACCGCTAAACCGAACTATGCGGCTGCGGTGGACATCTCCACAAGAACAGCTTTGCGATTGATGGTTGTCCCAGGCGCAATCCCAGTGGTGGCTCCGATAGTTGTGGGGGTATTCCTGGGATGGGCCGCGGTTGGAGCATTGGTAGTTGGGGCCACATTATCTGCCATACCATTGGCCATTATGATGATGTGGGGAGGAGCCGCGATGGACAATGCGAAGAAGTACGTTGAAGCAGGACACTTTGGGGGGAAAAATACAGAAACGCACGCGGCAACGGTCGTCGGCGACACGGTTGGCGACCCCTGGAAGGACACCGCCGGTCCCAGCCTACACATTCTCATCAAACTCCTAAACACGATATCCTTGGTCTTTATTCCGCTTTTCTTGGCAGCACTCATACTGCTATGATCCGACGGGTCGGGGCGGCTAATGAGTTCACCCGCCAAAACCACTGTCCTGAGGGCCATTCTTCCCAACGACAATTCGGCGAAGGATGCATTGGTGCTCGGAACACCGGCCAAGACTGAATCGCAAAACGTCATACTGGCTTCTGGAAACATGACAACGGAAGCAATTGTGGGTCGCATCAAGGAGCTCTCGAAGCTACGAGATGAGATCCTCCAAGTCATGCGGCAGCTCAACCTCACAAGGGAAGGGAGCCCGAGTCCAGTCGAACATTTAGACTACGATAACGAACTGGAATCAGCGAGACGAGAGCTGGACGAGATGAGGAACCAGTACCAAGAAGCCCAAGGAAGGATCGAAGACGTTCGGAGACAGCTCGATGATTCCAAGAAGCGCGTCGCAGTCCTCACCGAGATATCTCAGACCGGTTTTGCGACCAACCAGTTGGAATCCGAGGCTGGAGATTTCCGGAGAATCTTGGGAAGATTGCCTGTCAAGAAGCTGGAGGCTGCGCAAAAAGCAATGGTGTCACAATTCAAGGACCAAGCAATCCTGGCTATCGGCAACAAGAAACAGGACACGTTCTACACCCTCATTGCAGCGCCGAAGGATAAGTCTTCCCAGGCGCTTCAAACGCTCCTCCTATACGATTTCGCCCCTATCGAGATTCCAGAATACAAATCACTGGATGCCAAATCAGAAATTCAAAGAGAAGAAGATAGAGCTAATGCACTCGCCAAGGAGCTCAGCGAGTTGGAACCACAGCTAGATGATTTGCGTAAGAAGGCTGGACAGACGCTGAACAGGAGGCTCGACGAAGTCGTTGATGCTCTGATGCTGCTACGCGGAATCCTCAAACTAGGCGAAGGAACTCAAGCCTCCCGTATCTACGCTAGACTGGAAAGAGTCCTTCCAGCGGAGACCATGACAAACCTGTCCAAGAGAGGCATCATCGAACTGGAGTCTTCCTCGTAGAAGCGCGAACTTTTGTGAGCAGTCCAGACCTCGAAGCACAAACAACACCACGAATCAAGGATGCGCTAAACGCCGCGATCCAGCGAACCGGAGAGGAAGAATTCGCTAGCCTATCTGGAATTGAGACTTCCGTTCTAGACAGAATCCTGCAAAACGAGGGAGAGTATGTCCCTGTAGCTATCGTAACGTTAGCGTGCCAGGTCAATAGAAGCCACAACGATCCGGAACCTGCACGTTCTAGCATCAGCGAGTGCCTGAAGGGGGCAATCTTGAGATTGCCCCAGCAGAGGAACTATGGAAAGACGACAGAACCAGACGAACCTTCGACCAGGAGACGCCAACGAGCTCGATCCTTCAAAGTTCAGAATCGTGCCGGACGAATTTACGACCCCGCCGCACTTAGAATAGTGGGATTCAGCGTCAACCTGTTCACCTTTCTCGTCGTTGGCTACTTCCTAGGCGGAATAGTCTTGGGACCATTATTCGGAGTTGGCTCATGCGTAGGGGTAGTGGCCGCACCGCCATGGATCACTCCATGTGCGGGGTCTGGGATAGGACTCGTGTTCGGATCAGTTATCGGACTTGCATACACGTACTACTATTTCGTCAAGAAACTCTAGTCAACAACCAAAATTGGAGAACCCAGGGAATCACTCTGGAATTGCGACCAACGATCTGATCTGGTCAGGTTTCATTCCGGCCCCCACTCCAGCTACGATCGCTGCAAGGTTTCTAGCCTCGTTCTCCTTCATCACCAAGAAAGCAAGAATAACTCCAAGTGTGTATGGGAATCCGAGAAATATCCTCTTGCTCATGTGAATAGAGTGTTTTCTTGACGCGACCTCTAGGAAGGAGAGTGACTTCGTCTCTTCATACTTCTGCCTCGCACCGGAGAGAATCCTATGGTAATATGGATGCGATGATGCTAGATCGAGCGCTTGAGTGACGTCCTGAGCGACTAAAAGCTGGTCTATCGTTCGATCGTGAAGTTTCCACGAGGAGGATATGAGATGCTCGCGGACGCTCGGGATTCCTATCAACTTACTTCTCAGAATGATAATCAGATTTGCCAAATCGACGGTTCCTCCTACTATCGGAAGACAGCTCCCTCGGTCGAACCCTCCAAGCTTGTCGTTCAAATAATTGTAGAATCGCTCCTCCCCCCAACCAGTAATGATGTCCCGAACTAGGGAGGCTTTTTCGCCCACTAGGTCCTCCATTGAGAAGCCTTTCACTCTGTTTACTAGGGCTCTGTCGCCCACAATTCCGACAATTGTGCGAAGATCATCCATCGAATATAGGCGGTGAAGCTCAGCCTCCTTGAGGAGGGCTAGAGGCTGACGTGTCGAGACGAATTCCTCCCAGGTTTTTCCCTGAGCCTTGAAGACCACAATTGCAGCTAGGTCATAGGCGTCGAAACGGCGGCTAAATTCGAGGAGAAAGTCTCGCGCCGGTCCTTGGGAAGAGGAGATGAGGGTTTTGACTCCTCGAGCGAAACCTAACCGGACAGCCCGCTCGGTCTCTATTGGGGAAGAACCCTCTTTCAGCTCCGAGAGTTCCTTGCCATATGACCCTTCTGCAAGGACACCCAAGATCTCGCTTTGAGTCCGGAACTCTGCCAGGGAATGAATCTGCTGCCGTTCCAGGAGCTTGCCTTTTTCTCCTCGAATCTTTGCTATGATGTAGTTGTCTCGGACAATATGCGATAGGGTTTCAGTTTCCACGACAGGTCTCGCTGTTAACTCGCTTGTAGAACGAGCAGTAGCGCTGTGACCAGGGCGTAGATCGCAAGAGCTTCCGCCAATATCAGCGTGATAACCGCCCTCGAGAATATTTCTGGCTTTTCGGCCGTGGCGGCGGCCAGTGCGCTTCCGGACGTCCCGATACCGAATCCGGCGCCCAGGGCGGCAGCTCCCATTGTTAATCCGCCGGCAAAAATTCTGACCGAGCCAGCGAGCGTGAGAGCATCGGTGATATGGAAGACCGAGAGGAGGCCCACCACGAGTCCATAGATAGCGAGAGCTTCGGCGAGGATCGTTGCGATGAAGGTCTTGAACATGACCTCAGGCCTTTCAACTCCCGCGCCGGCAATGGCCGGCCCGGAGATTCCGATGCCTATTCCTGCGCCAATTGCGGACAGGAGGACGCTGAGTCCGCCGCCGAGGCCAGCCCAAAACGTGGGGCATAGAGTAACAGACGTTAGGGTAGCGCAGTCAACCACTTAGTTACACAGTCCAATTTGTCGGTTCTCGGTAAGGCGCGAATGACGATCCTGATCCTTCATAAAACTTGCTAAACCATTCAACCCAGTGAAGCCTCAGGGTTTGCACGAAAACGATCAAACCTTCCAAGATCATTACGAGCAGGTTGCCAATTATGGCACCGACTAGCCCGCCAAAGCTAAAGAAAGCGAATTTTATTGCAAAGTCTGCAAGGTTGAGAGCCCATATTCGAAGATAGGATAACGTGTTGCTTCCCGCGCTGATGAATACCTCAAACAAGTGGAGTGGTCCCTCTTTCCATCCCATGATTCCCATCGGGATGAACAACAAGACGAGAAGTAGCGGATTCTGTAGAAGCACTCCGAACTTGTAGCCAGCGATTACGACTCGGGCTGCGAGATAGACGAAGATGATGTAGAACCACGC
>Ga0137378_10004976_pt1 | contig 11478 bp, 6 predicted proteins | sample SagtaG_21_FD_104813 | JGI IMG/M metagenome (GOLD analysis project Ga0137378, IMG submission 104813) | Vadose zone soil microbial communities from Sagehorn Ranch, Mendocino, California, USA - Sage2_L_60_16 metaG | ecosystem: Environmental > Terrestrial > Soil > Vadose zone | place: USA... | reverse complement strand
GACGCCAACTCCATTGGGAGATGTCGCGCCGAATATGTTCCCGATAAAGCAGCCATCGTCCACGTTGTCACCAGCGGTTCCAATACAGATAACATTGTTCGCAGAGCTGACATTGGAGCCCGCCAAATTGCCCAGCGCCGTGTTACCACTGCCGGTGGTATTGTGATAAAGCGCTCGCCAACCAACGGCTGTGTTTATGAAGCCGAAGGCGTTGTTAAAGAGCGCCTGAAAGCCGAGCGCAGTGTTGTAGCAGCCCATACCGTTAAAAGGATCCCAGGTGTTGTTATAGAGCGCTTGAACACCGATGGCTATATTTTCATCGCCGAATGTGTTGTTATAAAGCGCTTCAAATCCGGTGGCAGTGTTTGGAATTGCCGAGTACGTTCTTATATAGCGCCAGATTGCCGGTGGCTGTGTTACCCTCGCCATCCGTATTGTAATAGAGCGCTTGAAAACCCGAAGCCGTGTTCTGGTTGCCGGTCGTGTTGCTAAAGAGCGCTCGGAAGCCGTCGGCCGTGTTCTTGGAACCGATGTTGCTATAGAGCGCTCGATAACCGGTGGCAGCGTTGTAGTTGCCGCTTACGTTGACGTAGAGTGTTTGTTCGCCAGCAGCGGTGTTGTAGCTGCCCATTGTGTTGTTCCAAAGCGCAGCAAAACCCACGGCAGTGTTATCGATGCCGGTTGTGAGGTTGAAGAGAGCATTTTGGCCCTCGGCGGTGGTTCGGTTTGGATAGCCTCCGTCCGGTGGTGGATTCACGGCAACCACGCGCGGGGCTATCCAAAGCGTAATGCACGTGACGGTCAGAGTGAGTCGCAGTAAGTGGTGTCGATGGAACGAACGGTTCCCTGGTCTTCCGATGGATGGGTCTGTTGTTTTCATATTTTGAGTTTGGTTTTTTAGTGGATGTCTTAATAGCTGCTGAGTGTGATTTTGGGTGCTGCCTTGTTCACCTCGATTTGATCGTTGATCTTCTGAATCTTTAAATCCTGCTCTCTCAAGCGTGCAAGAACTGCCTCTATTCCTTGCTGCTGTTGTGCGATGATGGTTTCCTGTTTGGCAACTTTGGAGTTGCATCCTGCCCGAATTTCAGATTTGATTACCTTGGCGTTTTTATAAAAAGGCCGCTAGGTTGTCAAGCCAAACCACGTGAGTGATGGGTTAGCAGTAGTTGTTGGCGAATTGTCAGGCGTCAAATCCTAGCCACGGGTTACAGGCGGCACGCCTGCCACTACAGCTCCAGCGCGTAAGCTTCTGCCGACGCGATGCCGATTGTGCCGCCAGCACCGCGGACGATCGTCGTGTAGTATCCCGGCTGCAGATTCAAGAGGACAGCAGCGTCGCGATCGTCGCCCGGCGCAAGACCGGTTGCCTGGATTTGCGCTTGCTGATTGCTTTTCCAATTATCGTTGGAGGCGATTAGTGTCCCGTTGATGTCGTACACCTCCAGGGTTGGATTGCGCAGCGCAAAGGGGAGGCCCTGCGAAATAAGATCAGGACCGATGGCGCGGAAAAGGACGGTCTGAGATGCGCGACCGGCTACAGTAACCCCACCGAGCAACACGTTACCACCAGCGATAAGGCCTCGCGCGGACATGTTGGCCACTGTTGCCGTGGGCGGTTGGGAGAGATCGAACATCTCGAGCTGGCCGATGCCGGTCGCGCTGCCCGCCCCGCGAACGACCAACGTGTAAGAACCCGCTGGTAACGTCCGCGCCAGTGCCGACTCGCGTGGATCGGAAGGTGCCAGGCCATATGCCTGTAGTTGACCGGCGTTGACGTCAGTTGCCCAATCGTTGTTGTAGGTTATGAGGTTGCCGTTTTTGTCGCGCAATTCGAGCACGGTGTTCTGCAATTTGGCGTTGACCTGGAGCGATGGCCCCAACGCCCGAAACACTACGTTCTTCGGACCACTACCTTGAACGACGAATTTGCCAGTCACCGCATTGTCGCCGAGTCCGACGTATGCTTGCCAGATTGAGTTTGCCAGCCGTGGCGAATTATACAGGCCGAATGCACCTACGGTGCCACCCGTCGTGGCGACGTAGACTTTCCCGTTTGCAATCGTGGGCACGCCGAACTTGGTCTTTGAGCCAAAGTGGTCGCGCGAATTAGGCGCCTGGTTCGTGTTATAAAGCTCGAGCGATAGGTCCCTCGCGTCATAGGCATGCAAAACTGCAGGGTCCTCATTTTCCGCGGCCCACAGGATGCCATAGACTGTTCCGTTGGCCGAGATGCTCGGCGTAGCGCCCGGAAAACGGAATGTATTGGTGCTTCTGGAGACGGCGCTGCCATTCAGGCGCGCGTTTGTGAAACTGAACGCACGCAGGACGTCCCCTACTGCTCCGAAGTAAAGCGATCCATTGAAAAAAGCCGGCGTGGTGAAATTGAATCCCCCCAACGACCCGGGTAACTCTTGGTAGAGAGTAATGTTCGCGTTTGGGTTGTACTTCCCCATGTTATCGCGATCGGCAATGTAGATGTGTGCGTCTTTTCCGGCGCCGACCACAAGACGACGCCGGATCCCGTTGGCGTCAGTCATATCTGGGAGCACGAGCGGCCCGCCAGAACTAAGGTCGTAATCCAAGGTCGTTTCTTGGACCGTGTTGAACATCGTCCAATAGTCAGCCACGTGCAGCGAATTATTCGCCGCTGACAATTTCACGAAGCAATTTCCGAAATCGCCCTGATTCGGGAAGCCGTTTGCATCGAGCGTCGTCTCAAAGGTGCCGTTAGCTAGCATCGCATAGAGAAAACCATTTGAATCAACCGCCGGCGCCCCGCCAGACTGCCAGATAGCACCCTGCTGTCCGTTATGCGTCAGATTTAGCACGCGGACTTGGGCAAGAGTGTGCTCGTCGTATCCGATCACCCAACTCGTATAAGGACGGCAATCGCCATGCGACGTCCAAGTCGTGTAAACCACGCCGTTGCTCAGAACCAGGCCGGCCCGCTCAAAGTATTGCAAAGGGTCGAAAACGACGTTGCCATTCGTGCTGTTCTCACCTGTCCCTGGATATGTGGCGAGGATCTCTACGGGCCCGCCAAATGCCTCAGCGCCTGTGGTGAGATCCAGGGCGTGCAACCGCTGAAAATAATTTCCGGCGGCATCCTTGCTCATTGTCACAACGTAGATCGTCCCGTGGGGCCCGCTTCTGCGATCGATCACCGGCGTGGCGGTGATGCCCACTTCCGGAGTGATCGGATCGCACTCATCCGTATCAGCGGGTGTTTCGCCAGGCGGGAGCAGCGATACGCGCCAAAGCAAAAAGCCGGTATCAGCGTCAATTGCATAGACACTGTCATGTTCGGTAGCCACATATAAAACGTTGTACACGCCCCAGCCGCGAAACTCCAATCCAGCAACGATCAGCGGCTGGGCATAAATTTGGCCATCCACGTTGGCGACGAAGAGTTTTCCGAAATCGGAGGCGTTTACATTATCGGGTCTAAGAACGAATTCGTGCCGATTCAGGCCGGTTCGAGCCAGATCATTATGTGAAGTCAAAACGTCCACGGCAGCGAACGCCGAGCTGGGGGCGAGTAGCAGAGCGGTCGCAACAATTTTTACGGCGAAAACACGGTACGAACATCTAAAACGGTGAAACATGCCGCAGTGTTTCCCAAAATTGATACAATCTTGTCAATCACAAATGGATGATCCGCTGAGCCCGATGAGCGTGCCCCTCGAATTGCCGCAATTCCGGCGTTGGATCGGCCCGGTACGTTTACTGTGCCGGAGAAAGTCAGATTCGGGCCAATGGCGGAGCGAATTCTTCGTTTAGGGCGGAGGCTCTGTCTCGCGTACCGTCAGCTGGCCGATCAGTCTCCGCTTAGGCAGCATCGCATAAAGTCTGAACTCATAGGTGCTGCCACGAGCAATCCAAGGCACTTCTTGCGAACCGCTAGCGCCGCGAACGAAGAGCTGCTCAGGGCCGCCATCCTGAGAGACCCATACTTCGGTTTCACCATGCTGGGGCATATTCCAGCTAATCGTAGTTCGCCCCAGTGCTGAGGGCGATTGGAAGACGACCGGAGACGCACGCAGGGGTGGAATTGGTTCCGAGGTGACGATTGTAGTTCTCAAGGGTGGGCTGCTGGTGTCCCCGTACAGGCGGAACTCCCACCTTGCCCCTGTTTCGATGTCGAAAATCCGCATTCCAATAGGACCCTCCGCAAAACGCGTTTCGGGCTCACCGTTTACGGACACGCCCACATGTGAGCCAGCGCCGGAGTGACTGTCCCAGGAAATTGAAGCCCTGCTTTTTTTCGCGCCAGGGGGTCGGACCGCGGGGTTGGGGACTGCGATCAGATTCAGCTCACAATCCGAAGACAGCTCGCGAAGCGAATAATCATCGAGCCACGCAGCGCCAGTGTGCGTAACGGCGTAGATTATCGCGTAATGGCTTTCTGCCGGAGCAAGAAACTCGTCCCGCACGGACTGCCATTGGTCGTTTACTTCTACGACACGAATGCAAGCAGTGGAGGGGTCAAGAGGATGTTGCAATGCGTCCAGCCACGTAACCTGTAGGCGAACGCGGGCGGTTTGGCTTTTCGCACGCCGACTAAAGAGCTGAACTAGATAACACTGACTTGATTCGATGGGGATGGGATTTGAAACGAGATAATCAGAGGGTGTTACCAAGCAGCTATTGCTTCCACCGTGCGCCTCATTACCAGAGCGACCGATTATCGGATGGCCCACTCGGGTCCATCCCTGGATCTCGGTGGCGGTCCCAGATTCAAAGCCCGGACTAGGGATCAATTCCGGGCCCACGGGCTGAATCTCGCGCCTTTGCAACTTGTAAACATGGACGCCTCCTAGTGTTGTGACTTCCTGCAGGCGGCCGCTCTCCCGAATCGCTGGCTCCAACGACTGCCACGTTTGCCAAAGTCGCCAGAATGTACTGCCGCCTTGGTAAAGCGTTTCATCAACGAGCACGAACTTGGTCCCCCATTGTTGTAGAAGGTCGAGCGCTTGGGGCGAGGGAAACGTGCTGAGTGTCTCAAAATAAGGCGCAACGGGCGGGTTACTCGCGTAGCCCATGATAATTCGTTGACCGGTGAAGCGGGTAGAATACATCGCGGGGCCACTATAGGCATGCTCGGGGATAGGGTATTCCATGACCGCAAACTTTCCCGGCTGCGCAGCCAGCCAGCGATCGACCGGCCGCGGAGCTACCGGGGCCATTCCGAAAGGAACAGCCATACTGTCCAGTGCCGCCAGACTGACGACAGTAAGGGCCACAGCACGCCGGATGGCAGCGTGACGGCGAGGCATGAGATCGAGGAGATAAGTACAACCTTGCGCGGCCAATAAGCTGACAGCAAGTTGTAAGAAGAAGCCCATTCGAGCCCAACCCCGAAGGAAACTAAATGGTGGAATGTCTTTGAGCGCCAGCACCGGTAAGGGGATATGCGAAAGTGGCGCGAGGTTTGCAGCTCCCCGAAGCGAAGGCGGGTGGACGAAATACAGACTCGGGCCCAAGGCCAACACGAACGCCCCTGCACTCATTGCGATTAATGCCGCAGTAATGCGTCGATGTTTGGAACGCACGATGCCTAACACCGCAAGAGGAAGGATCAAGGTTCCCAAATAAAGCTCCCACTCTCCCCAGACGCCATTGGCGCCGGAACGCCAATGCTCAGTTACCCAGCGACCAAAAAGCGGATGGTGCATAGCCGGAATAAAAAAATCAGCCACACTTGCCGAGAATGCTTGTGATTCTTGAACAGAGCGCATCTCCATTGTTCCCTGCTTTAGAGCGAGCATGTAGGGCACAGCGAATGGCAACACCAGCACACAGGCGCAGGCCGTCGCCACTAACCCGGGTTTGATCAGCCGAACTAATCGCTTTGGTTGCTTGAAGTAATTGAAACGAAGACTGAGATAGAGCACAGCCGCGATGGGCAACAGCGAGGCATAGTACCAGCTTACCAAAGCGCTCAACGAGTAAAAGAGCCCTAAGAGGATCGCACTCCGGACCGTCGGTTTTCGCAGGGTTCGCTCAAGGTATAGGAAGAAAAAAGGTATCCATTGAGTCGAAGCGAGTGAAAGATGTCCAGTCGCGTGCGCGAAATGGTAGGCGCAAAAGCCCACACCAATTCCCGCGACCAATGCACCCGGGCAGCCAGCTCGCAACTCCCGCGCCAGCAGAAAGGTCCCGAAGCCCGTCAGGGCAAACGAGATTATGATCAGCAGGTTGTATGTGGCAACTTCCCCGACGCAGCGCGTGAGCGGGATGGATGCCAGGATAGTGGCCGGTGAAACTTCCCCTAAATTTCTGAACACGCTAAAGCCAAATGGAAAATAAATATCCGGATCGAAGAAAGGGGAGCTATGTAGATCGAAGATGGCATGCGCCGTATACCAGAGCGCCCAGAGAAACTGAAAATTGTCGCCCGGGTAAACGCCCAAGACTCGATCACCAAGGTGTACGAGAGCAGGCCAGGTTACGATGATTGCCAGAATAGTGTAGAAGCCCAAGGCTAACATGTTTTTCGAGAGCTTGGACTGGCTCTGAAAACGTCTTGGCGAGAGACTATAATTCTTCTCCGGCATATTCATTTTCTTTGAAAGTTCAGCTAGCTATCGCTTTGTATCTTCTAGTCGGCAGACATCAGCCAACCAAAGCTCCCAGAAGAAGCCAAAATTCTCTGCCGGCCATGCTATGACCTCTGTACTGAGAAAGAAAACAGGCGGATAAATCATTGCTATTTTCAGAAGGGCGTATAGCAGCGAATCAGTGGGTTTTCATGCCCTAGTTCGCTGATTCATCCACGTAGGGCTGTCGCTTCAGCGATATCCTGTGCCAGTCAAGCCATGATTTTACTGCCAGCGCAAAGGTGAGCAGCGTAAGTAGCGACATAGGCTGAAGAAATCTCGGCACCGGATAGAGCGACAGTAGGAATGTGCTGGATAGCAACACCGCCGTGTGCACAAACAGCAGCAAAGCATAGCTCTTGTTGTTCGCAAAGAGAAGGGCCAGCGAGAGAAGCGGTGAAGCAAGCACGAGATAGTTCCACGGTGACGCAGCGATGTAGTACCACGTCGTTAATGATAGCCGCTGAGAGCTAGGCGCCCAGTGAAATCGACTGGCCAATATTTTGAATACGGAATCTGGAGGGGATAATCCTATTTGCAGATCTGATCTAGCAATCTTCCGTACCGACCGGCCGCTCCAGTACGTGAGATAGGTTTTCGCGGCGAGGCTGATTACAGCCGCTGGGTCGCGCCAAAATGCATTAAGGGCAGTTTGGGCGGCTATTTTGCTCGACTTGCGCGGGTTTGTTTCAATGCCACACCAGCGCGCGACAAGCGCCTCTGGCGCAAACCGCTGCCAGTTATGTAGCGAAATGTCCCTCAATCCGAATTCGTCGCCGTGTCGGATGATCTCCTCCAGCCGGGGATCGGTTGCATCCTGCGGCTGGAGAACCAGCGCCCAGATTGCCAGGAGGAAGTATCCAGTCCCGTGTAAGTGAGCAGGTTCGCGATGCGAAAGGAGACCATAGGAGTATTGGTATGCTTGATCCAGCAGAAACATCGAAATCAGACTCGCAGCCAAATGCCGCCAGAAAACCGCCCGTCTCAGAAATTGAAATCGCCACGCCGCAGTTCTGGCTGGCCCGGTTTCCGCCAGGAACGCAATCAGTGGCAATGCCACCGCCATTACCTGAATTAGGATGAGGAAACTCATCCTGAATCCGATTGTGATTACCGAAAGAAGTTGAACGACTAGCAGGGTCGTTAGTCGTCGGTCTCGCAAATATATCAATGATTGTTGCAGGAGTAGAGCATAAAAGAAGAGGCTACAGGTCTCAGTCATCACGTAGCGCTCCCAAGTCAGCTGGAGCGGATCGATGGAACAAAGAAATCCGAACAGGTAAGAGAGCTTCTTAGGAAGATCAAAAAGTGCTCGGCAAATCCACGCCACGATTATCGCGATGAGAGCACCAAGAAATGTCTGAATAATTAGAAGGGAATTCAGGGTGCCGGTCCAGAGGGATGACCATCGGATGACAAAACCGTATAAGAAAGACCGGTCGTCTGGAATCCATCCTGAGAGTGCGGTCCGGATATAGCTGAACGAGTCGCCCAAATACAGCTTGGGGAGATGATCGAACGCCAACAGCAGGAATTTGAAAGCGACTATAGCGAGGCAGAAGAGCCACCAGCTGCTGCCGCGGACGGAAGGGATAGATTCCAAAGCGTTTTCCCTCTGCGGTGTTTCCATCGCATTAGCTCACAGACTGCAAGGCACTTCAGTGTTTAGCAGGTTTGTGCAAGATTCAGCAAGTTCACGGTGAAGTGTCTCGCGGAGCGAGTCTCAAATTTTTTCAGGACCGATCTGATAAAAAGGCGGCCGGGTTAACGAACATGAGGCGTCGGGAGACTTCTTGACGGATTTCAGGGTGGCTGCGCTAGAGTTTTTGAGAAAGACGCTGCCAGTTTCGCAAGACAACCGTTATACCTTATGTCTTTGCCGGAGTTCGTGATCGCTTACGGATTGACTGGATGTCTGAGAGATTTTCAACCTGCGCGTCCGAATGGTTTGAAGAGATCGACGATCCGGCCGCTTCAATGGAATCATCGACCTGTGTGATCTCCGGATGCAAAGCCCGCCACTGGGAATACGCTGCCACAATTCTGTCGAGATGACCGTAACCCGTGGACGCCTTACCGCGAGATAACTTTGCCTTGATCGCTGTGCCGGGATTTGCCAGTTTCCAGCGGCGCGAATTGCGCAACCGTTTGGCGGCATCTTGCACATTGTCAAGAAGCTGTGAGAGCTTTCTTGTATCCCGAAGCTGTTTGCGCAGCCAGCCTGTTAATTCAACAATGTACTTCTCACGTTCAGCGAGATTTGCGCTCTTGTCGTGGAGCTGACAGCTCATTTGCGATATCTGATCGTTGGCCTGCGCAACGCGACTGCACAGATCCTCACGCTGTCTTTGGAGTTCTGTAATCGCGGATTCCAGTCTTGAGTTCTCCACTTGATATGCGTTAATCGCGGATTCTAGTCTCGAGTTCTCCATTTGATATGCGCTAATCGCGGATTCCAGTCTCGATTTCTCCATTTGACGGGTGCTTTCGGAGGTCGCGATATATTTGGCGCGCTCGCCAAACGCAACCTCCATCTCCTTGGCCACTGCCGGCGAGCCCTCGCTCGGTTGTGCGGTTTTTTCGATCTCGGCGGAAAGGCGCTGCGCCTGTTCCACGATATCCGGATCGGTAGCAGGATCGTCGGATTTAAAATCAGCGGGTACATTGGAACTATTGATCCGCTGCGCCAGGGGCTCGAGGCATTTGGCAGAATACGACTCGCCAACAAAATCGAGTAAGGACCGGATGGCCGACGCTGGGCTGTCGATCAGGGCGGCATATGGCAAGCGATAAATCACCTGTGGACCGTAAGCCTGTTCAGCTTTCAGACAGGCGCTAACCATGCGAAGCCAATATTTATAGGCCTCTTCTTCGCTGGCCACCAAATGGATCCCTGCTATGCGATGGAAATTGAGCATCGATCGCACGACAGCGCCGACGTCCCGGACTAAATGGATGAACAGGGCCTCAGGGAATAATTTACGCAAGCCATAAATGTGCAGAGCATACTCTGGTGTTCCATCCACCCACCGAACCTTTCGTTCGGACTTTGAATATTTCGTTTTGCGTTTTGTTTCCAGAGCTCGTTTTCTTTCCAGAGCCTTCCGGTGGCTTAAGAGCAAATCATTGATGCTTTGGCCAAAATTTGCGAAGAATTCATCGCGTGAGACGTCCATTGCGCTTAAAACCGAGCGATTATCGCGCGCGATCCCAATCTGGTAACTTAACGCGATATTAACCGCGAACTCTCCCATCCAGTTGGACTCCGGAACTGGAAAGATGTTTGGATGCTGGCCTAAACACCAGGCGAGAATGCTCGTGCCCGAACGCGGCGATCCTACTATAAAAATAGGCTTGTTTGTCTTACGTTGCATAACCTCGCCTTTTCAGGTTTGTCCTCCTACTCTTGTTGCCGGAGCGAGTCAATTCACAGGTGGTTTTCGGCGCATCCAGAAGCTGCCTCCGCCCCAGGACGGCAAGCTGGGAAAAGCAGCTTTGAGATCCTCCTCATGGCAATGGCTGAGGTAGCTGTTGGCCATCAGGACCTCGAACTCAGAATTAAATACCAAAAACGCCTGCAGCAGGTACTGCTCTGTCCAAAACCGGAACTCCTCCATTACCCAATCACGCCGGTAATCAAAGGGCAGGAAGATGTCGTGGACGTGCACGATGACCCCTGGCTTGAGACGCGGCAGGACTTCCAGGAATAGATAATTGACGTCTCCACCAATTTTTACCGTGTGAGAACTGTCGATAAACAAGATGTCGCCAGGACCGAGTTGTGAAAGGAAGTCAAGCTCGACATCTTCTACTCTTTTCTCGATTAGAGAATGCAGCCCGGGAAAGCCCTGTTTTAGAAATTCTTGGGGATACGGCTCAACACAGATAAGGGCCGAGCCGTTGTTTTTTACTACGGCTTCGCCCAAGATCAGGGAAGAAAAGCCGCCGCCGATTTCGATGATCAACCGTGGCTGGAAGTGGCGGACCATGCAGTAAGCAATCAAGGCGTCCGTGCCGTCAAAGAAATGGTTATTGAGATGAAAACGTCCTGGATGCTCAGCGGGCTTGGTTGGAAACTTCTCGTATTCCTCCCGAAATTTTGGAAATTGATTCCGCAGCAACTCGAGCTGAACCTGTTCGTTCATATCGACGCCAACAAGTTCACTGGGCCGATTCCATAGGGTTTCCGACAAAGCTTGGGTATTGGGGATAGGTTGGTAGAAGTGTACCGGCGTCACGTGAAAGCCGTGCCGTTCCCAGACGGGAAAAATCTCGTGGAATTTTCCGCTGCGCAAACAATGAGGCATTACTGTCGCGATGAATTGCGAAAGTTCCGATAGAGCGATATTTCCGCGCATTGCTTCATCTGCGAGCTCGCGCAGGATCATTGGAGCGGAACCGAGGTCACGCCGAACCTGCACCGAATCAATGGGCGTATCCGGCCGGCTCACAGCGTATAGGCGAAAGTCATATATCATAGAGTCCACAATCCAGGGAATCTCCACCTGTCCGGACGGTCCCTGGCTGACCAGCTTCTCGTCGCCGGAAGAGGTCAAAACGCGAATTTCGCCTCCAGCGGGATCGTTGGTTTCCCATGAAATCACAACGCAGCCTTGCCCGAAAGAGACGGGATTCGGATTTGCGCTGATTTTGCCGGTGATCTCTCCGGTCCGCTGCGTGTTACTCACTGGTAAGAACCAAGATCAGCTTCTGGCTGCGATGGCAATGTCTGGCTGCTCAACCCCTGCTGATGGCGCCAAACTTCTGAGATGGTCGTCGCTAAATAGGAATTCTAGTTTTTTGCGAGCGGCATCCGTGGAGTAAAGAGCGCGTGTTTTCCTGATGCCGTTCTCGGAGAGCCGATTCCAAAGGTCTT
>Ga0137378_10004970_pt1 | contig 11483 bp, 8 predicted proteins | sample SagtaG_21_FD_104813 | JGI IMG/M metagenome (GOLD analysis project Ga0137378, IMG submission 104813) | Vadose zone soil microbial communities from Sagehorn Ranch, Mendocino, California, USA - Sage2_L_60_16 metaG | ecosystem: Environmental > Terrestrial > Soil > Vadose zone | place: USA... | reverse complement strand
TTTATCCGCAGGAAATAGGAACCTTCGTCCGAACCCACACGCTCCAGCAGCAGTTCCTCGATCCGCGCCTCGAACACGGCATCCATTGCGGCGGGCGCCGGTTCCGCTTTGCCCTTGAGGCCCATCGCAACCAGCCGCCCCGGGCACTTTTCTTCGGCGCTGGCCAGCAGGAAATGCTGGAACCGGTCCTGCGCAGCCATCGCTTTGAGACCCTTCCGCAAAACCGCTTCGCGCTCGGCCAGCTCCTGCGGGCTGACCCTTTTCCAGGAACGGATTAGCCCGTCGGCAGCTACCGCGTGCACGGCCACCGCTACCCCGGCCACCGCCACCGCTCCCGCCGCCCCGGCAACCGCCGTGCCAAACACCAGCGTGCATTCATCCGGCGCTGAGCGGATTACCTCGCCCAGGATTTCCCCTGGAACGATGACGCCCAGGGCCGGTCCGGTCACCGCGATTTCAGCCGCGTCCGAAAAGCCTTCCCTGGCTGAACCGAGTCTGCCCTTGGCTTGTTGGAAACTGTACGTGGCGGGTGTGGCGTCCCCGGCAAGAGCCGCAACGTGGAATTGGGTGGAAAGCCCCTTGATTCGTCCGAGCGCGCCCGGCCCTGAAGAGATCGCCGGTTGTTGTGTGGCGCAGCCGCTCAGAAGAACAAGCAGACCTGATACTTGCTGCGCGGTTAGCCTCATGACGTCGCTCGCCAGTTTGGGCGAGTCGCATTGTAATGCCTCACCACCATTTCCTCAATGTGTTTAAACACGACGCACCAAACCAGCATCACAAAGCCCAGCACCCAACCGCCCTGGTCTATTGCTCCCAATGCTTTCATCAACAAGTGCGCATGGCCTTCGCCGAACGACTAGGATGAGCCATGCCGAGGAGCGCGTCAACGCCGCCCGAATTTGGAATAAGCGTGACCGCGCTCGTCGTCATTGGCTCAATCCGCTTGTTGTTAGGTGTCGTCATTTCACCTCGATCTGTCCTGCCCATGAAACCCAAAAGTCCTCTTTTTCAGGGCCGCGCGTCAAACGACCGATGGCAAACATCACGTGGTCGCCCGAGCGGAAACCGCGAAACACTCCGCCTTTCACTGCCTCCAGCGTCGTGTGGTCTATCACGTAAATGTTCGTCTCTATCGGGCGAGAAAGCCTGTAAACTGACTTGTCTCCGACAAACTGAACCATGTTCGGCGTGACTGCGTTCGTGCCGTATGTGAAGCGAAACTGTGTGGCATTGAGCCGAATGCCAGCAGCAGCGGCAATCTGATAAGCTGGCGGTGTCCCCTTGCCTCGAATCTGGTGCTGCTCGCCGATGACCAATGTCGGATACTCGGCTGGTGGTATGCTGATCGTCATCTTCTCCGACGTGGATGAATCAGTCGGAGCAGTGGACTTCGAGCAACTAATGAAGAGCACTGTAATCAGAATAAAGGTAACTGGATGTTTCATGCGCGCGAAGACACCTAACGAAAAAGGTGAGCGATGCGGCGGCGAAAACCGAAAAACGTCGGCAGCAAAATCACCGGACGACAACCCACAACCGTTGGCCGAAGCCTGTCGCTCCGCCGCATTCGCTCGACCGACTGTTAGGCATCGCTATCATTTACAGTTTATGCTGCCACGGACTAAAACGTGGGATGAAGCGTCGGACGTGCCGGCAATACTCTCGATAGGAATCGCCAAACCTCTGCTCCAACTGCGGCTCCTCGACGAGTGGAATGTAGAAAAGGTTCAGAACTAGGAAACTAACTGCCCATATACCATGAGGCGGCGACAACAAAACCAGTGCCTCGCCGAACAGCAACATGATAACTCCAGAAATCATCGGATTACGGACAAACTGATACGGTCCGCGCACGACGAAGACGCTTGGAGGATCCCAGGGCGCAAGGGTGCCCTTCCCTTCGGCCGCAAAGCGCCGCAATGAAGCCACGAAAAGGACAAGTCCGAAGCTGAATAAAACAAGGCCGACAACCTGGAGCATGACGAGGCCTATCGAACGACCAAGGCTAAATGTCACGCCATACCGTTCGGCAATCCAAAACGGAACAAGAACCGCCACCATGAACGGAAGAATCGCTATCGCAAGCAAATGGCGAAGTAGCGTAATCATCGTGAATCATCGTGGACGATGTCTAACGCTCGCGCTGAGTGCTGCCGGACCAAGCGTGTCCAGACGCCAACAGAACTGCGCATCCGGCATCCACTCCAGCGCACTTGTTCGGCGGCATCACTGCTTGTCGATTAGCTTCTCAATTTCCGCGTCCAGATCGTGGGGCGAAACGTCGGCGCGTAAGATACCGTCCCGGCCAATCAACAGCAGCCGAGGAAGTGCGCCTGTCCCGCTGGCTATTAGCCAAAGCTCGCGCTGGTTCTTGTTCGTAGGCGCAAGGACATTGGGCCACGGAAGCTCCTGCTCAGCAATCGTGCGTTTGGCTTCCTCAAGCGTCCAGTCATGATTGAGGCCGACGACCTCGAAGCCACTGTTGTTCAGCTTCCGATAGGTCTCTTTAAGCTTGGGTATCTTCGCCATGCACGGCCCGCACCACCTGGCCCAGAAATCCAGCAGAACCACTTTGCCGTGAACGTCTCTCGAACCAATCTGCTTTCCGTCGATGGTGGTAAGCTCGAAGTCGTAGCGCTCCCCAATTCGAGGGAAGGGCAGCGCCTGAATCCCGCTATCCTTTAGCTTCTGGAATGCTGCAGGCGCGACCACGTCTCTGAGTTTGTCCTTGGTCAGTTTCTCGAGGCCGAGAGACTTGATCTGGTCCCTTGGAAGAATTTTTAGGTCCAGAAGGTATCCTTCAAGAGCGACGCCCTCCGTGGAGCCACCTGAATCGCGTGAAAACTCGAATCGCTGGCCTGAAGCATTGAAGGCCACGGGACGAAAGCGCACAATTTCGCGAGTCGCTTCCTCTGTGTGGGCTAACGTCAGAAGAAGCTTCCCGCTCTTAAGTTCATCCAGCCGCATCGCCAATCCCTCGATGTTTGCGGACGTCCAATCGGCGCCAGCACCGGAGGGCTTCAGGTGCCAAACCCAGCCACTCTCGTTGGTGAAAACCGGTTCCTTGCCATTTTCGCCACGAACGCCGAGTGCGCTGATTACGGTGGCAAGCACAAGACCTAGCGCGACCTTCTGGATATCACATCTTTCTCTCACCCCTCGCCTTTTGTCTGGTCGTCGCTCCTCTTCGTTGCGATTGTCTCTTGCCGCCCAACAAATAATCGGCGTCATATTGGACGCAATCAAACACGTCATGAGGAGACAATAAAGCTTGGCAAGTTGCTTGTCGATAAGATTTTATGGCGCTTGTGAGGACACATATTGATAGTGCAAAGGCGTCAACTCCCCGGGAAGGCTTCATTCCCAACCCCAAGCTCAAGCTTCTCGATCAAGTCAGTGAGGTGATGCGCTTCAAGCACTACTCGATTCGCACCGAGACCACTTATCGGGAATGCATCAAGCATTTTATTTTCTTTCACGGGAAACGGCATCCGCAAGAGATGGTGGGGCTCGTTCAACCCCTCATGGCATTGAGGCTCGCGCGCTCACCTGTACTTTCAATTCGGACACCCCTGGCGCGCTCGCTCAATGCTATTTTGGATCGTTTTAGGCAGCGGCTCCATGATCATGATTTTTCAGTTTCTTTGGGACAAATAGCACGACCAGCAGCCCAAGAAATGACAACAAGCAAATCGTTCCTACAACCACACTGTACTTGTTCTCTTTCGAGTAGTCATAACCCAATGAATGATCCGGCCCTCCGATCGAACATGTCGGCGGGTCTCCAACTCGACCAATCGTATAGGTGCCGCCTTTATGACACCGTAATCCGCTCAAATCCCCATGAAGGCCTCGCCCAGTGTAGGGACCAATATCATCCCGTGAGGGGACATCGTTTGTGGTCTTGCCGTTCTCAAGTGCCCACTGCTGTTTGGCTCCATCAATCTGCCGTAAATTGTTGACGCAGGCATTGGATGCTGTCGTATGGCGAGCTCGAACGAAGTTCGGCACTACCAAAGCACTAAAACTGAGAACAAAAGCGCCCGTGAGAAACAGAATCAATAATTTTCGCGACATATGCGAAGTCGCAACTGACTAACGATGCGGCTCACCTACCGCCGCCGGGGAAGTGGATGGAGCGCAGAAAGGGTAATCGAATCGAAACAAAGCCGCGAAAGGAAAGCGCGGGCGGCGGTTAGGTGCAGCCGCCTTCGGCATTTTGTTCATACGGAGAAACGAGCTACTCCTTCTTGCGTTTGTAGGTCACGAGATACAACTTCGTGCCCGCGATGCTCTTGAACTCTGTAGGGCGTTTCGCGCCGGAAAGGTCGTAGCAGATGCGGAGGGTGTCACCCTTAAGTTCGTAGATCGCGGGGAAAGTCTTGCCATGGTTCGGTCCTTCGGTGCCGGTAATGGTCATGCTCTTGGGCTTGCTGGTGGAATCGAGCGTGTAAGTGCCCTTGTCGGGGTTGCCTCCGACGGAGACTTCATACTCACCGTTGGCGAGCTTGAGGCTGATGCTCTTTAGGACGGCCTCGGTCATGGGCTGTCCCCCCAGCTCGGCCTTGGTGGGCGTCCAACTGCCTTGAACTGTTTTGGCGTCGTCCGGTGGGTCGGCAGCGAACGCGGTCAGAGATGCGGCAACAGTGAGCCCGATGTAGAGGATGTGTTTCATGATGTGTGGAGTTGTTAAAGGTTGTGAATTACGTGACACGCATACTCGCCTAACGAAACAGAAGCGTCACCCAGGCGTCGAGTGAAGCGATCTAGGCGGCGAAATCGTCATAAGTCACAAATCCTCTCTGCCAGGAAAAAACCGAGCTCGTCGTGATGACCCGCGATGCCGACTGCTTTCGGTACTGATAGGCTGCGAAAATGTCGGCCATGACGACCAAAAACCAGAACGCGACAAGCAGACAGCCGAAGCCAAACAGCGCTCGCTGCCAGTGGCGGAAAAGACTCAACAAGGACCAGATGAACAGCACGCATGATAGCAGCAATCCGGCAATGGCGCATGTGGCAGATAACGCCACGCTCAATGTAAACGCCGGATACGCCAAGGCCAAAGCACCTGGTGCAGCAACACAAAGGGCTATGAATATCTTGGTGCTTGTGGAAATCGGCTGACGAACTTCTGGGGTCTGCCATTCCGTTCCGCACCCTGCACACCGAGCCGCGCTGTCCTCCATTTCTCGTCCGCAGTAGGTGCAAGCCTTCATGTGCGCGAAATCGCCTAACGATCCACATCACTGGCGGCGGGCCAGCGACATTCGGTATGAAACCAGGGCGGAATCCAACTGCCTTGAACTGCTTCGGCGTCGTCGGGTGGGTCGGCAGCGAACGCGGTCAATGAAGCGGCAACAGTGAGGCCAATGTAGAGGAGGCGCTTCATGATGTGTGGAGTTGTTAAGAGTTGTCAATTATGAGACACGCTTAAACGCCTAACGTCGCTGCTCAGGCACGGTTCGCTGGCGTGATCATCGTTTCAAAGTACGACAGGCAATGTAGCTGACCATAATGAGCGTCCACATGACGGCCGCAGTTCCGACCCCAAGTTGGATTCCGTCGCAGAAAAGCCGAAGGTTAGGCCGAATGACCCCGGACCAAATTGCATACCAAGCCGCCCCATCGAAAGCGCGCTCAGGCGGAAGGTAGATGGTCATATGCCCAAGGAGCAGCCCAAGGGGAAGCGCGATGCAAACTGCGCGGATTTCGGCCCAGCCGAGACGGCGCGTAAGCCAGAGGGCGCCAGTACTGATGGTAAGGACGATCCCCAGAATCACCAACCGACTTAAACCAGTCGTACTCATTGCAACTCATCCGCATCCGAACCACTGATTGGAGTAAAAAGACGTGGCGCTATCGGATATTAGCCCAAAAAGCTGAAGTTGACTGGAGCGCTGTGGCAGCAAAAGCCTCATGCGTGAACCTTAAGCGTCCGGATGAGCCGAGTCAAGGCTTGCCGAGTAAAGGGAATTGTACCCTCGGTCCCACTTTCATGCGCTACTGCGTGATGGCGCGGAAGAACTTTGCGGGAAAGCCGGCAGCGCCGTTGTTCGTGTACCAGAACTGGCCGGCCACCAGCGAATTGGTCGCCAGCGGAGCCCAGAGCGAAAGATTGGTAGAGCCCTGGATGACAAAACCTTGCGGGGCGCTGCCGCTGACGCGAAAGGAGAATTGCCCGCCCGCTGCCCAAGCCGCAGAATCCAACCGCAACTGAGGCAGGTTTATGTCCAGGGTCCAACTGAGGGTTTGGCTCAGCAAGTTGGTCGGATCATTGCGTACCAGCAAGGTGTTGTCCTTGACGGTGACGCTGACCCGGTTGCTGCCGTTGCCTAGTGATTGTGGCAAGAGCGTGAAGGTCAGGTTGGTTTCGCCAGCCAGCGCGGTTCCGTTGGCGGACCATTGGATACTCAGCGTGTGTGTCGCGGGCTGAAGCACAGCGACGCTGAAGGCCATCGGCTGCGGCGACGAGACGGAGAGATTTGTGTTGGCGGGCGTGAAAGCGTCCGTCGGGCGAATTCTCTGATAGAACGCAAGCACGAGGGTTTCAGCGCAGACCTGGCAGAACGGCAGGCCAAAACTGCGCATGGCGCAATCCAGCTTGGGCCGATACCAATTGGTCGGGTGGTAATGCGCTCCCTCAAACAGGCCGATGACGCTGCTGTAGGGGTCGGTTTCCGGCGTGGGGATCGGCGTGTTGGTCGCAATCCAGGCCTTCCACTTGATAAAGTCGGGCCGGGTTTCGCGGGTGGTGTTGGGTTCTTCGGTATCGGGAAAACCGGGATAGGGAGTCGCGTATTCGTCGCCGAGATTAGCCAGCACGTGGCCGGTTTCGTGGGCCAGGATGTCAGATGACCCCGCGGCGACGGCGGCAATCGCTGTCTTGTAAAATCCATCGGAACCTCCATAGACAAGATCATTGACCAGCAACACGGGCAGGTGGCATTTGGGCATGAAGGTCTGCAATAGCGCATCCACTTTGCCCTGGCCGTGACTGTAATTGGTGTCCTGGCTATTCGGCGGGATGGTGATCAACAAGTCTGAGATGGGGTCATAGGAGCTATTGAAGTAAGTATCGCGATATTGCGGGTAACCTGGATGGTCGGAGCCGGACTGGTTGGAGGCCACCGAGATGGCAAAAGCGTTGAAATAGCTTCGGTACTCAAGAAAAGGGGGGTGGGACAAAAGGGCATTAAGGGCGTTGGTAGCGTCCACCAGAAACTGCGGAAGTTGGTTGGTGGTGTAGCCTTCCGAAAGGAAGACAATGTTGAGGCGGTTAAGAGTCGGGCCGTTGGTCAAGAGGGTTTGAAGCGCGGGTTGCGCGAGGGAGCGTGGCTGCCAACAGGTCACCGCGGCAAGCACCAGGAGCGCCACCACTGGACGAAGTGAAAACTGAAAACTCGAAGATGGATTAGGCGCGACAACCGCAAACCCAGCGTTGCAATCCCTCGCCCATCTGAGTACGCGTTTAGCGCGGAGCGCAGACATTCCTGTCCGCAGCAACGGTCTTTGCGGAAAGTGCACTACAAATCTCCCCGTGCTGGCGTTCGGAAGCTTCATTTAAAACGTTGAAAAGCTAAAAAGCTGAAACCCTTTCAACGTTCACATTTCAAACCTCCCATTTCAGCTTTTCAGCTTTTCAGCGCTTCAGCATTTCCGTTGCAGCCGGCTGGGCGGGTGTCTCGCACGGTATATTCAGCGCGTGCCCGGGGCTACTCAAGACTGAGGAGAAAGAACCTGTTACCATTCGTGATGGTAAGGGTGACTACATACTGGCCATTGGTCGGAATCGGGCTATTGGTCACTGTGATCCATTGGATCGGTGGCGAAAGGCTGTCGGTCTGCTTGAGCACAAAGCCGCCCGCCGAATTGGTCCAAGCCAGATTCACTTGATGGTTGGAGGAAGCCACGACCCCAAGGGAGGGAACGGGCGCCACCGGAACACAGGCGGAGAATTCGGAGGTGTTGTTGGCGGCGTCGGTCGCCGTAGCGGTGATAACGTTGCCAATCGGGACCGACCCTGCCAGCGTCGCCACAAAACTGGCGGTGCAATTGTTGCTGGTCACGACGGTCAGGTCACCCAGGTAGAGTTGGCCCTCGCCATAGCCGGAGGGATCGCAGGCAGAATTGGCGAAGAACTGGAGCACAAAGGCGCCGCTAGGCGCGCTGTTGAGCGTTCCCCGGATGACGGTGCGCGGGCCGCCGACGGCTTGGACGAGAACCGGAAAATTCTGCAGCATATTGGCCCCGGTATCCGCGTCGCACGGATCATTCGGCGTCACGCCGGCGGCACCCAGGTCAATGCCCAGAGCGCCGTTTGAAAAGATGGCATTGCTTAAGATGCCGTTATTAGTGCTGCCGTCGCGGACGCGCACGCCTGCGAAACCGGTCGGGCTAAAAGCGATGCGATTGCCGGCCCCGGCGGCGCCGCCAATGGTGTTGTGGCTTGCGCCGGCCTCCAGTTCGACAGCGTGAAACCCATTGCCCAGGGCGGTGAGGCCATCGTTCTTTGTTCCGATGAGGTTGCCCTGGACCACGTTCCAGGAGGCGTTGGTCAGGAAGATCCCGCGGGTATTGTTTGCCGAGATGAGGTTGCCGGCGCCCGAGAGGGTGCCACCGATGTTATTGGTCAGGGCGCGTTCGATGTAGATGCCCTCCAAGCCGTTGCCCAGCGGCGAGGAACCCGATGCATCGGCGCCGATGGTATTGCCTTGGATCTCATTGAGGGACGCGCCACTGCCAATGAGGTAAATGCCCGCAGCGGCATTGCCGGACAGCAGGTTGCCGGCGCCGGCGGTGGGGCCGCCGATGGTATTGGCGGGGGCGTCTGAGATGCCGACGCCAGCCCTAAAGTTACCCAAGGCATTGGTCCCGCGCGGGCCAGTGCCAATCGAATTGCCCTGTACGACGTTGCCCATGGCGGTTGGCCCGACCAAAAGGACCCCATCCAGACCGTTGCCGGAGATCAGGTTGCCGGCGCCGGCCAACGGGCCGCCAATGGTATTGGTGGGCGACTCAATGCGCAAACCGGAAAGGTGGTTGGACAAAGCGGCCCGCCCGTTCACGTCCGGGCCGATGAAATTGCCCTGGATGACGTTGGCGGTCGCTGCCGAGGAGATCTGGATGCCATAAAATAAGTTGGCTGAAATAACATTGCGCGCGCCGGCAGTGGCGCCGCCGACTGTATTTGAAGCGGTGGCGCTGATGGAAATTCCATTGAAAAAGTTTCCCAAGGCATTGGTGCCGGTCGCGTCGGTGCCGATAAAATTGCCCTCAACTAAATTAGCGGTGCCGTTGGTGGTAATGAAGACGCCGTCCTGTTTGTTGCCGGAGATGACGTTGCGGGCTGCGGCGGTGACGCCGCCGACAAGGTTGGAGCTCGCGTCGGAAATGGTGACGCCGGCCAAGGCGTTGCCGACCGCCAGCCTGCCGGAGGCATCTGTGCCGATGAAATTTCCCTGGAGCACATTGCCTGCCACGCCGACCCCATTGAGAAAGACACCGGCATGGCCATTGCCGGAAATAAGGTTCCCGGCCGCGCCGGTCGTTCCGGTTCCGCCAATGGTGTTGGTGCCTGCGCCGGCCAGTGTGATGCCATCGGCGGCGTTGCCCAGGGGCAGGCTACCGGTGGCATCGGTGCCGATGTAGTTTCCCTGGATGAGGTTGGCGGTGGCGCCCGAGCCGAAGAGGTAGATGCCGCTGGTGCCGTTGGCGGAGACGATGTTGCGCGCCGCGGCGGTGGCGCCGCCAATGAGGTTGCCGGTGGCATTGTAAAGGACAATGCCGTTGTTGAGGTTTGCCAGACCATTGGTGCCGGTGATGGTGGTGCCGATAAAATTTCCCTGCACGACGTTGTTGCTGCCGTTAAGCAGGTAAAGGCCGGTGTCAGTATTGGCGGCGATCAAGTTGCGATCGGCGGGGTTGGTGCCGCCGATGACATTGCCGGAAGAGCCGTTGACCAGCACGCCATTGGTGTTGCCTCGGCCAATCAGGCCCGTCGGATCGGTGCCGATGAAGTTGCCGACGATCAAGTTAGTGGCGGCGGAAGCTTCAATGCGAATGCCATCGGCTCCGAACCGATTGATGGCCAATCCTCGAATGGTGCAGTTTCCAGCCAGCACCCGGAGTCCAGCGTTATTGCCGGCACTGGCGCCGTTCAGCTCGATGACGGGTTTATTGGTGAAGCCGGCCTGCGTCGTTCCATCTATGACGACCGCATCGGTGATGGGGGGCAAGGTCGAAAGCAGGGCGATGGTGTGGACGCCGGAGCCGGGAATCTGAAAAACGATGGTATCGAGACCGCTGGCCGCGTTTGCGTCGAGAATGGCTTGGCGCAAAGAGCCAGCGCCACTGTCGCTTATATTGGTGACGGTAAAGGTCGTTGCGGCACTTTGAAGCGCGAACAGGCCCGAGAGGATTACCGGCGCAAGGTTCCAAAAGAGCGACCCACTTGCGCGTCGCGGTGGGAGCGAATGTTCTGCAAACATAGAGGGGAGATTAAATGTGGCGCAGTTACATGGTTACATGGTTACCTGAGCATCGCGCGCCGGCGCCTTTGTCATGATTGAGGGGTGAAGAATACCACAGGAGCAATCGTGGCGCAAGGCGGGGCAAGTGGACTAAGTGGACGACAGGACTACGGGACTACGGACTACCGGACTCCTGGAGCGCGGTGCGGGAAGCGAGAAGGGGAGGCGTAATACCCCGTTAATGGACACCGAGGCAGGGCATTATTGAGAAGTGGTCTGGAGGTGGGCGATGAGGGTGGGAAGAACGGTCTCCTTGGAGAAGTTGGAGCACACCGAGGCCGGCAGTTGCCGGTGGGTTGCGCTGGCCTGGCGGCGCACACGTTGGATCTGCTGCACCAAGCCTTCAACGTCGCCGTGGCCGACGGCAGCATAAATCAGGTTGTGGTTGGTGGCGTCGAGGATCTCGGTGACGTGACTGGGGCGCGGGCCGATATAGAGCACGGGGGCAGCGACGCTCAGGATGTTGTAGATTTTGCACGGATGCACCAGGCCCACGAAGGCATTGCCCATGACGACGACCTGAAGGTCGGCGGCAGACAGTGAGTCGGCCAGTCGATCCAGTGGCTGGTAGGGCAGACAGAGGAGGTTGGGGTGGAGAGCGGGTGGAGGGACCGCGGGACCAGGGGACTTAGGGCCTGTCCGAAAATCAGCAAGGGACGGCGAGTGTGTGTGAGAAAATGGCCTCCTCTCCCCTTCCCTCTCCTTCCCAGGAGCAGAGGGAGAGGATTTTTCAGACACGCTCTCGGGGACCCCGGGACTAGGGGACAACGGGACAATGCGACTACGGGACTGCGGGGCCACGGGACCCTCTGACTGACCAACGGTCATGTCCCGGATCTTCCGCCATTCGCTGCCGCCACCGATAAAGCAAAAAAGGATGCCTGGATCGCCGGCCAAACGACGGGCAGCCGCCAGCAGAGTGTCCAGCGGGTGACACGGGCTGTGATTGCC
>Ga0137378_10004968_pt1 | contig 11487 bp, 6 predicted proteins | sample SagtaG_21_FD_104813 | JGI IMG/M metagenome (GOLD analysis project Ga0137378, IMG submission 104813) | Vadose zone soil microbial communities from Sagehorn Ranch, Mendocino, California, USA - Sage2_L_60_16 metaG | ecosystem: Environmental > Terrestrial > Soil > Vadose zone | place: USA... | reverse complement strand
TGTAGCGAGTATGGAGTACGTGTCCACAACATGAGAGGTTACCAAAGGCATGGTTCATGGACTGGTGGCGGCGCGCGGGTCGAAGCCTTGCAGGTACCTTGCATGATTCAGCCCATTTTTCCGTTGCTGAGGTTAAAAGCTGAGGGACGGTTGAGACAGTTGAGACAGGGTTTCCAATAATAATACGATGTGTCATAGCACGGCTTTGTTACTGTTGGGACAATTGGGACAATTGGGACAGTTGGGACAGGGTTCCCAATTGTTAATGGGTTCCGCGACATGGACCCAGGTCATATGGCGGTGGGGGCACTATCGCCATTGGTGACTTATTATTAGTATAATAGAGTGGTGCAAATGTTGCGTCAGGAGCGGGATGGCAGGCATGGCAGAGAGGTGATATGGTATCTCTGGTCGAGCGTTTTGCTAGAGGAAAGCGAGTCAGAGAAGGTGAGAAGTAAACGAAAGAGGAATCGTGGGCTAAGCCGAGAGGCCAGAGGAGTCGACCAACCGTACGATGAGGAGACACCTTTCAATCCTCACCTGAAGGCGACGATCCTGGAGGTGGTCGAGAACCAGGTACGTGCCAGTGATCCTCCCGAGACGCGGCAGACGTTCGAGCGGCTCCTGGCGGCAGGATATTCGCGGAAGCAGGCTATGGAGATGATTGGCTCTGCGCTGGCGGAAGAAATCTGGGGCATGCTGCACGAGCGGAAGGTGTTTGACCGGGGACGTTTCGCGGGGTTGCTGGAGAAGTTGAGGTGAAGGGGGGTGAGGGGCAGGGGTAGCGCTCAATGAGGCATATCCACAATGGTTCTCGAAGCAGAAAAATTCTAACTTTGTATCATGCATTGAATACCTTCTCTCCACCTCTTCTCACAACAGTTAGCACGGATATATTTATTAGTTCACGCTAACTTCTCAACAACTGAGCCAATAAGGCCTCAAACTCTTTTGGGTTATCAATTGCATATCTGGCATAGCTACCATGTATGAGGAGGTGCTCAATGAAGCCCACATTATTTTCATAGTCGCCCAAGTACTCGTATAACTTCTGCCTAACGATCTTTTCACCGGATCCTTCACCTGTCAGCTTCTCATGCGCTCTTACTTCTGATAATTGATATTGCATGAGATCGAACATCCTTAGTAAACGTTTCTTCCAATATCTTCTCAGTTTAAAAACACGATTAAGGTTGTCCACGCGTCGGGAACCTGTCTGCTCCTTATCGCGAATATAGACCACAGGCTTTCCATTTCTTTTTCTTGATACACTTACTTCGATCAATGAAACAGCAGGTTTGACGAAAGGAAGGAAGGTACGGCTCAACTCATCTGGGCCATGTACATCCACCGGATCTTTCTGTCTTTTGACCTTCACGTTACAGTCGGTACAAAGCGGAACCAGATTGAACGGGTGTATCGAGAAAAATGGATATGCTTTCTTAGGAAAGAAATGGTCAATATCAGATAGGTCTTTCCCTTCATCGTCATCCTCCTCTTCCCTTTCATCGTCTTCATTCGCCTCGTCTTCTTCGTCTTCATCACCCTCATCGTCGTCTGAGCGAGTACGTGGCCCATCACAGCCTGGACAAACCTGAAGTCTGGGGTTTGCTCGCCGAAACTCCTGAAGAAGTATTGCGCGGTTAAGTAACCTGTCCTGACCCTGATGAATAAAGGGTGGAAAACCGACATACAGCAGCTTTTCATAAAAGGAGACCATCAGCGGTGCTAAGACTTTTCTGGCTTCGGCATCCAAGTTTCCATATTTGAATTCAAAGGCAGAATTATCAAGCTGGTGATAGTAGTCTCGGTCACCTTCAAACGCTTCAACGATCTTCTGACTTTCAAGCGGACATTGCTTAACGTATGCAATGACTGTCACTAATTGCTTGTAAAATTTCTGTTGCTTTTGCTGTGACCCCCACAACCGTTTGCACAACCAATCTCCGATATCCTTTCCGAACTCGGCAATGACCGCCTGCGGGTCTGGTGATACAGGAGTATTGGAATCACAGGCAAAGGCTAACAGATGCTGTTGAAAGTCAAGGACGCATTCTAGTTGATCTTTATACGCAGGCAGCTCAATCTTATGGAGCATTCGGACCTCTTCTTTCTTGAAGAGCATCTAAACGACGACGAAATTCAAATTGGTAGTAACCGGATCCCAGGCGATCTTGTAGCAGTTTCAGCACATCAACGATCTCGACATCTTTTTGCCCGAGATATTGCCTGGTATAGTCGCGAATAGCACGCAAGGTATGGAGTAAATGCTCGTTAAATCGACGCTGTTGCTCGCTATTTTCTGGAATATCTATATTTTCCTCTTCACTCATCTCTCTTATAGCTACTCGACTCAAGCGGCGAAACGCAGCGCTCCTGTAGATGTCGGTATCATTGCCGTTCATAGACCAGATCTGCTGTGTCTGAGCTGAATGCGCCGCACAAATGAGCATCAGATTGAGGAATTCTCCAGCACGCTGCCCTATCGTTTCTGGCGCATTGAAGATATCACGCAAAATCTCGGCCGGTGATGCGCCGAAGCTACGAATCTGCGGGGCACTTGCGGTAATCATACTTGTACGTAGGTTTTTATGCAGTACAGTAATTTCTGTATCAAATACGTCTGTCAGCACTATACTGGAATGGGTGGCAAGCAGCACTTCACTACTGCTGTCTTGCAGGCTTTGATCTATGATATCCGTGACCTCACGCTTCCATGCATCGTTGAAATGCGTCTCCGGCTCATCGAGAACAATCAAAGCATCATCGATACCTTGAAGCAGATGAAAAAGAGCCATGCGCCCTAACAGAACACGTTCGCCATCGCTGAGCCAATCGTATAAAAGCACTCCTTTTTTTAGATTACGCTTCTGAAGTGCTATAGTAACATCCTCAAGTACTCCCCGCTCTTGAAGTGTATGTAACTGCTGGAAAATGGCAAACGCCTGTGTTCCACCGTTGCCTAGAATGGCAGTGAGGGCTTCAAGGGTAGTTTTCTTATCATATTTCTCGTAATGAGGCAGATATAATATACTTTGTAAATCAAAGAAGAGCGTGCGGCTGTCACTGGAATATGCCTCACGGAAAACTTTGGTGGCGATGGTGTATAACCTGGTGAGCAGTCTCAGATGATCGTCACGGAAGCGATGGGGACGAAAGGTGATACGCAATCCTATGCTGACTGGCCAGAGCCAGTCCGCACGGTTGAGCAGATCGCGTAGACCTCCCATGCGCCGCTTTTCCTTCAACGCGCGGTTGATTTCTCGAATAAAACCTTCTCTCTCACTCTCGGTTGGAAATTGCTCGAACTCTTGCAGTGTTTGAGAGAGGGTGACAGCGCATACAACAAGCTTGAGCGTTGCAGGATGAACAAAGATACCAATACCAGGTACCGGAGGAGTTTCTTCCTTTACTTGCACAGCTTCATCTGATGGTTGAACAGGCTGGGCGACCTGCTCACCTTCTCGCAGGCGAAGCTCGGCCTCCTTACGACTATTCCAGTTGAAGGGTCGTTCATCTTCCCGTGAGATCCCGCTAAACCTCGCGCTGATCGTCTCTTCTAATTCACGTTCCGGCGGTGAGAAGGTCTGCTCCCAATCTTCAGCAGTACCGGAGGTATAGGCGAGAACGACCGTGGGAAGGTATGATTTGATGGCGGTATCGTCACCAGTAAAATACTGTCGAAAATACCGCTGTTTGAACGGGTGATCCCCTTGTTGCCAGTCAATCTCATGGAGGTGCGTCCAATCAACCTCGTGCGCCTGGAGCGGGACATGCTTCAATTCCACTAGGTACGCTCCGGTCTTACCGTTGCCAGCGTAGCGATAATAGATGGTGCGCTGCGTCTGACTGCTTTCTTGCTCTCCCGTACCATTTTTCCCCAGATCATAGGCAATGGTGACCGGGAACGGTGGCACATTGCCTTTCTCCAGATTGAGAAAGACTTCTGTAATGGCATGCAGCAAGCGGCTCTTGCCTGTTCCGTTGACACCCACAATGAAGTGGATGGTACACTCGCGTCCCAGGATCGGCTCATGTCCAAAGGTGATGGTGATGTTCCTGAGTGGAACTAGGTCGGGAATATGCAGGTAGCGCAACCTCATACCAGTACCTCATCTGGATACTCTGAGCCAAGCCTCGTTATTAACTGGTCAATATCCTGTTGCTGGCTATCATCATCAGGCAGCAAAGGGCGATAGACGGGAATGTAACGCACGCTGCCAGATTCGGCCTCGGCGAGCAAAGTCTGCTCTTTGATCCATCCAGCCGTCGCCAGGAAGTGTAGTTCACGTCGCACAATATCGAGCGAACACTCGATCGTTACCAGTTCTTCGTATGCACTGTTCGCGGTATAGTAGATAGCAATCTGCTCGTTAATCATGGCGAGTAGCGCTCTCTGTACATCATTGAGCAGCGCCAGTAGCTCTTGCCGTTCACTGATCTCGCTTCTGATGGGTTGGGCAGGCGTCACAAGCTCGGCGGGGGCAAGTCGCAGTTGCGTGAGGAGATGATCTCGCTCCCTGGCTGCATGCGAGAGTTCCTCGGCATGTTGTTCGCGCCAGGTGGCAGTCAGATCGCCTGTGAAGGCACGAGCAAGGAGGGATTGGTAGAGGGTGTCAAGCTTGCTACTAAAAATATCAAGTTCAGATCGTGTCAAAATAGCTTCTTCGGCTCTTCGCTCGAATTCCTTCTGTACGTCAGGATCGGGTAAGACAGTCTGATATTTAAGCAAGTCCTCCCGATTAATTTTGGGAATCTGAGCTCTCTCAGACACACCTATGGCATAATTTGTAAAATCATTGGAACGTAATAGCTGTGCTAAAAACAATTTGCTTACTTGTTTCCGATCATATTCAAGTGGGTAAATATCAGCGCTGCATAAGCCACTGAAATTAGGAGTAGCGACTTTCCTCAAAGCAGGCCGGATCTTAGAGTACAAAATATTCTGATCTGTAAATAGAAACTTGCCACTAATTGCACCTATATTGCGTACAGAATGTAGAAATAAAAATCTTCCTGTTGCACTATCGATATTATCACTCCCAACATGGAAAAGTTCTTGATACTCTTTTTTCCTTGGATCAACCAAACTTGATGTTACATCCACAAACTCGCCTAATGTTTTCTTATCCCATCCTGGGTGTTGCCTTACGGGATCACCAAACATCTCATAAAACAACGCCAGCACTATCTCCTGTGTCTTCTCATTCGCCCGCCGTCGCAGTTTGCGTATCTCGTCGGCTTCACGTAGGATGGTGACGATATGGCGTTGTTCGGGGAGAGGCGGGAGGGGAATTTCTACCTTAGATAAGCTAGATCTCGATATTTCTTTAAAAGTAGTTCCACCTGCTAACTGGATAAGCCTTTGCTTAATTGCTGGTAACCAATAAGCCAAATATTCATTAAAAAGCACTTGCTCGTTACAGATGAAATTAGCAAAGCCCTGATTAGTAGACATTGGCCGACGATTAATGGCTGTCACGCCGATAGTGGCTCTACTTGTCATCAAAACAGTACCAACTGGCAACAACACAGAAGAAGAATTATTTAGCCCATGAAGTGTAATTGACTCCGCAGTCTCGTCAACCCAAAGGTCATTTAGTCTTGTCACATCTGTAGGCGTTACCCAGGGTATATCTCCTGCAAAATACAAGGGATTATCACGGCTCGGCGTACCCCCTCCAACAATCTCTGTAATATCTCCCAGTTTCCCCAGAATCCAATTCTCCGGCAGTGTATCCTCACTCATCCTCTTCCCTCCACTATCTCCAACAGCTTATCGAGTCGGCTCAGAATTTCCTCTTCCATTCCTTGCAACTCGCGTATCAGTTTGTCCGGCGGCTCATATGTAAAGGCGATCGGCTTGAACAGCTTGTAACGGCCCGCCGAGAGATTGTAATCGTTGGCCTCGATACATTTAGGGTCGAGTAACTCTTCTTTGATAATGTTATCCTGCTCGTTCTCGTAAATGGCGGGAGCATCCAGGTATTCAGGACGCACGTCGCCATGTTCGTCGTGGCTCCCCTGGAGCATGCCATCGGGACTACGCCAGTCATCGTTGAGCAGCAGCACGCGCACCGGAGCTATCCAGCTTTTCGATTCGAGTAACGGCTCCTCTTGCTTGAAGACCTCCAGTGTGCGCAGCTTAATATCGTAGCCGTCCAGCTTAGCGAATTCGCGCACAATGGCCCGTGTCCCAGCTTCCCAATCGACGGTAGGAACGGATGGCACGCCCTGGGTGAAGAGCCCGATACGCTCGGCACGCTCTTGAAGAGCATCCCTGGCCCCCTTGCTTACTGCATTGAGAATGGGCTGGAGCGCATCACGTCCAAAAGTTGTATTTGCCTTCCACTCACGCTTATTTTCCAGTATGGCATCCATCGCCTTGCTGAAAAGCTGATTCAGAGACTGCAGATCTTGCTCAAAAGCTCCGCGCACATTCTTGCCATTGCCGCCCGCTGTAGCGAGCCGGGCCTCCGTAGCGTCCAGGCGCTGCCGATACAGAAGCTCGATCAGCGGGCGCTGCTGTTCGCTGATCTGCTGCTCAGCCAGCTTTGGATTGGGATCAGGAAAACGGAATAGTTCTTCGATACCGTACTCGCGCCCAGATGTGAAGCCATGACGCAGTTCTGGGAAGAGCTTCAGCACCGTGTCATCGAGCAGCCGCCAGCGGGCATCATAGAAATGTGGCTGGAAATAGTCGGTACTGTTCACAACTTTCTGAGGCCACTTGTAGAACGCATCCCACAAATCATTGCGACTGTAATCAGGATCTCGCTTGGCTCCTAGGTCATAGCCATCGCGGGTCACCTCATAGAACCAGACCTGCTGTGTGCGCGGCGGCTTCCCCTTCGCTGTCTTATCACCGCCTTTCTGAAAAACGAGGACGGAAGTTTTTACACCGGTATAAGGGTTGAAGACTCCGGCAGGCAGCGAAATCACGCCTTCGAGGTTATGCTCAAAGAGCAACTGGCGGCGCAGTTCTTTATGCGCATTGGAGGAACCAAAAAGTACTCCCTCTGGCACGATGACCGCTGCTTTGCCACCGCGTGCTAGAAGGTCGAGGATCAACCAGGTAAAGAGCAGCTCACTCTTGTTCGTAATTGGTTCATTACTTTTACGCGGATTGCCAGGAAAACGCGCTCTATTCAGATCCTTCTTATCTATCGTTCCCTTATAAGGCGGATTCGCCAGTACCCTGTCGTACTTGCCGCTCTCCTCAGCATGCAACGACCGGCCCAGGCTATCACGCAGCACAATATGAGGATTCTCAATGCCATGTAGGATCATGTTCATCCAACCGATACGCACCATCACCCGCTCGTTGTCGTAGCCAACAAAGTATTTGCCCTGAATGATATCCTCCCACGTGCAACCAAGTTCCAGGATGTTTTCGCCATAGGTACGATGCGGAGTACCATCCCACTCCAGCACCAGTGATTCCTCAGAGGTATACTGTTTTTTGAGATACTGAATCGTGTTGATTAAGAAACCGCAGGTGCCAGCGGTCGGATCGACCAGGAAATCGCCAGCACCCGGTTGAATCAGTTCGATCAGGAAGCGGATAATGTGGCGTGGTGTACGGAACTGTCCATTCTTGCCCGAGGTCTGAATTTCACTGAGCAGATACTCGAAAATGTCGCCCATGATATCATTCTCACCGGCATGACCCAGATCCTTAAAGAGGTTATCCACCATCTCAATAGCCGTCTGGAACAGGGCCGTTTTCTCTTTGGGGAACTGAAAAAACGCATCGTCCATCGGCGCATCCAGCATCTTCTCCCCGTTCGCAGTATGGTTGAATGCCGCCAGTGTCTTATGCAAAACGCGCAGCCAGGGAAAGACATAGCTATTCATGTGATCGTAGGGAGTTACTATTCGCTGCCCTTCGCTACCGCCGGAGGTTGAGAGATACCGGAGATACGACCAGCGGCAGGTGCTATGTCCCTTGCATTTTTCATACTGAGCAGGGTCGGCATTTGGGGGAAGCGTGTCAACTACAGGGTTGTCTAGATCGTGATGTTCCAGTTCACAGTCGGGACGACGGCCATAAATAGAAGGTTTGCCAGCGGCACGTCTTTCAGCATCTAATGTCTCCAGGCGCTTGAGAAAGATCAAATAGGTGATCTGCTCGATCGATGTCAGTGGATTGGTCATGCCGCCCGACCAGAACATATCCCAGAGGGCGGAGACCTGTTGTTTCAGCTTGGGCGAAAGCATTGCTCCCTCCTGTCACTTTCTAGTGTTTTCCCTTACCACCTTGTTAGTGAATCGTTACCCAACCTTTTCGGGAAAGAGGGAAAGAGGTTAGGCCACCTCGGTATTGGCAAAGTCCAAGAGTTCGGCAAGTTCGTGAGTGTCAAATAGCTCGTCAACCTTTCCTATACGATTAAACGGAGCTTGTGAGAGCTGTTCAATGGTTAGCGTTCCCCGTTTATCTGTTCGCTGAATGAGCAGAGCACGTACTCCATAGAGAAAGCTGCGCTGCACCACCGTAAGATTGGGGTGCTCTCTTATATAGCGCTGGAAAGCAACTCTGATACGTTCCTCCCTGCTGGGAAGACGCTGGACATCGAGAATATGCTGGATAAAATCGATCAGGCGCATCTCAGGATTTTCGTATACTTGTTGCAAGATCTCTTCTCGGATGAAGAGGTCGGGTTTATTCAACATCTCAGAAAGCGCCTGCATTTCTTCTTCACCGGGCATTTCTCTCCGCTTAACTCTCACCAGTGTTGGCACCTGATCAGCAAGCTCTTTGACATACGCCTCAACCTCTCCCCGATAATGATCGACAAAAGCACCCTCCCCGGCTGGACCATAGGTAATCCAGCGCCGCAGCTTCATCACATCTGGGAGATACAGCTTGATAATGGTGCGTTGCTCCGACTGTCGAAAGTGCATAATGGGCGCGAGTTCCTTTTGGAGATCTAGTATACGCGGCAAACTCAGGTGTGTCCAGAAATCGTTACTCTCTACCCAGGCCAGCATGTGTTCCTTAGCCCGTACCTCTGGCAAATCGCGGGCCAATTGCTGTAATTCATCCTTGATCTGCACTCTCAGCCGCTCAATTGTATCCTCCTGCCCTTGCAGCAAAGCAATAGCCAGATTCTCGGTATGCAGTTCAAAGAGCAGCATATACGGATCGGCATCGGACAGGAAACGCATCAGTGGAGCAACGACACGATAGAGTTGACCCTGTGCAGTAATATCCTGCTGGGTCCAGGTAGGATCGGTCTGCAATATATCCAGTCTCGTATTGTGTTCGCGCACACGAGCATTGTTCCGTGGAAGCTGTTCAAGCATAGCATGCAATTGACCGAGTGTAACCTCGATCATCTCTTGATCCTCACGTTCTCGTAGGAGGGCAAGCTTATGCAGGCTTGCGCGAAAAAGGCGCGCTGGCAGGGGTTCGCTAGGATTGCTTATCTCGCCTTCGGGATTCTTCTCAAAATACTTGAAATTTCCCCAGTGATCAATAATCAGGAAGTCAGCTTTGCGATCTCCTGTCATCGGATCTCGCCACAGCCGCGTACCGCGCCCGATCATCTGCCAGAATTTCACCTGACTAAAGATTGGTTTAGCAAAGACCAGCGTTTGAATCGCCGGTACATCAATGCCCGTATCCAGCATATCAACTGAGATTGCAACGCGCGGCATATCCCGGTCTTTGAAATCGGTAAGCACCTTCTCGGCGCGTTCCATGCGGCTATCTATCACCTGAGCCAGACCCCGCGCTTGCCAATCGGGATAGCGGCGATTAAAGCTTTCCAGGAGTTCGAGTGCATGGAGATGACTGATAGCAAAGAGGATACTCTTCGCTGGAACTCCATTCACATCCTTACGACAATTATCGATAAACTCATCAACAAGCTGGTCATTCGTACCGGTATTGGTCACCTTGCGCTCTAAATCGCTGCCTTCAAAGTCGATTTCGCTCAACTCAAGTCCCTGCTCTTCCACCTGCCGTTGCAAATCAGGAGGAAGCTGATCTCCTTTGATCCCTTCTATTTGAAAGCGTGTCTGAGCTTCCAACACTTTGAAGTTGACCAGGGAATCATTTTTTACAGCCATTTCAAAAGGGTATTCAAACGTTGGCATATTATCGGCGCAGCCAAATAGCTCGTATGTATTATGCTCGATATAGTCGGTAGGCGTCGCAGTGAGGCCAATTTGTGTGGCATCGAAATGGGTGAAAATATCCTTATATCGTTTGTAAATTGAGCGATGACTTTCGTCAGCAATGACCAGATCGTAGTAACCGACTGAGAGCTGGGGGAACACCCGCATCATGCTCGGATAGGTTGCGAAGTGAATACGCGCATCTGTCTTGATCGCGCCGCCCTCGATTCGCACACGCGATTCATCAGGAATGTGATCTTTGAAGGCATCCTCGGCCTGTTTCACCAGTTCACGTCGATCAGCAAGGAAGAGCACACGCCTGACCCAGCTTGCACGTATGAGCATCTGCACCAGTGCGATGATTGTGCGCGTCTTTCCTGTTCCTGTCGCCATCACCAGTAAGAATTTCCGTTTCTTCTGCTTCATGCCATCAGTGATCGTTTTAATGGCTTGAATCTGGTAATCGCGCTCAACAATCGAAGGATCTGGTTGGAACAGATGGAGCGGTTGAGAGTACTGGCGCAGCAAATCTAGCCTCTCCAGATCATCCTGCGTGAAAAAGCCATTGACTCTCCTGGCTGGATATCTGCCCTTATCTATGAAATACGTTTCGTCTCCATTGCTGAGGAAAATAAATGGGAGTTTGCCAGTCTGCTGGTAAATGCGCTCTGCATACTCGACAGCCTGGTGTTCCCCTTCCAACGGAGAACGAGAATCGCGTTTCGCCTCCAGCACTGCTAGCGGTTTACCATCCTTGCCCAACAACACATAATCAGCAAATGCCCTGCCGCCCTCAGTTCCTGTTGGAGGCAAGTAATCTTGGAAATGCTCCCTAATACGTTTACCCGTTCCAGAGAGAAACATCTCTGTCACTAGGTTGCCCTGTTCGCCGCTCCAGCCAGCTTCTGTAAGTTGCTTATCAATAAGATCTCGGCGTATTTCTGCTTCCCTAGACACTTTTGTACGCCCCTCTCTAATAGAGCTACCATGCCGCTTTTACTCACTTGAGCAGAAACGAAAACCTCACCACGAGCTTTCAAAAATGGGATGCAATGATTTCCAAACAGAACTTACGTCAAGCTAAAATCAAAGAGAATAGATAAATGACTTGATCACTTACCTATTCTCTACTGTTTGCACTATCTTACTTCCTTTACTCAGACAGTCATGTACCCAGCTAATCATTACTATTTGGCCTTGCCAAATATTTGTGACAATAAGCAAAAACCCTACAACAAATCACCCTATATATCCAGATTCGCATTCTTCGCGTGACTCTCGATGAATCTCCGCCTCGGCGCAACCTCGTCACCCATCAGCATGTTGAAGGTTTTATCGGCCTCCACGGCTTCCTCGATGTTCACC
>Ga0137378_10004966_pt1 | contig 11488 bp, 6 predicted proteins | sample SagtaG_21_FD_104813 | JGI IMG/M metagenome (GOLD analysis project Ga0137378, IMG submission 104813) | Vadose zone soil microbial communities from Sagehorn Ranch, Mendocino, California, USA - Sage2_L_60_16 metaG | ecosystem: Environmental > Terrestrial > Soil > Vadose zone | place: USA... | reverse complement strand
GTCCCGCTGCCAGAGCGTGTAGTCGGCGTACTGGACCGACAAGTCCGACCATTGTGGACATTCACCGGCGACGCGGGCCGAGTAGGCGAGGGCCAGGTCGGCCAGGAGCGGGTGAACCGACCAGCCGTCCGTCGCGATGTGGTGCAGGACCAGCAGGAGCACGTGTTCCTGTTGCCCGGTGCGGAACACCGTGGCTCGGATCGGCAGGTCGACGGCGAGGTCGAAGGTGGTGCGCGCGGCGAGGTCCAGATCGGCCACGGTGGCGTGGAGCGGGATGTCCAGGGCCACTTCGGCGGCCGGGATGATCCGTTGGCTGGGCACGCCGTCCACGACCGGGTACGTCGTGCGCAGCGTCTCGTGTCGTGACACCACGTCCACCAACGCGGCCCGTAGGGCCGGGACGTCCAGGTCACCGCGTAGCCGCAGCGCGAGCGGCACGTTGTAGGACGGGTTGGGGCCATCGAGCTGGTCGAGGAACCACAGTCGGTGCTGCGCCGCCGACAACGGCAGCCGGGCCGGACGCACGGCCCTGGCCAATGCCGGCCGCGCGGCGGCGGCGGTGTCCACGAGCCGCGCCAGTTCAGCCACCGTCGGCGACGCGAACACGTCCCGGATGCCCAACTCGACACCGAGCGCGGTCCTGATCCGGCTGGTCAGCCGGGCGGCCAACAGCGAATGGCCACCGAGATCAAAGAAATCGTCGGTCCGACGGACCTGAGGGATGTCGAGCATCTCCTGCCAAATCGCGGCGAGCCGCCGCTCTTGACCGGAGCGCGGAGGCTGGAGATAGGAGCGCGGTCCACCTCCATCGATGTCCGGCAGGCGATTGCGGTCCAATTTGCCGTTCGGCGTGGTAGGCAGGCTCGGCAGCGCCACGAAACGCGAGGGCACCATGTAGCTGGGCAGGAACCGCGAGAGGTGCCGCCGCAGATCCGCGGGCCGGGGTGGCCGAATGCCATGTGGCACGACATAGGCCACCAAAGTCTGTTCGCCGTCGCGATCGCGGCAAGACTTTGCCGCCGCGGCGGCAACGCGAGGATGGGTCGTCAACGCCGCTTCGACTTCCTCCGGCGCGATACGAAAGCCGCGAACTTTGATCTGTGCGTCTGTGCGGCCCAGAAACTCGAGCACTCCGTCACTGCGCCATCGTGCGAGGTCGCCGCTGCGATAAACCCGGTCGTCGGGTACGCCAGTTCTCGTGACGAAACGCTCGCGGGTCAGGGCGTGCTGGTTTCGGTAGCCGCGTGCCAGTCCGGAGCCGGCGATGTATAGTTCGCCCGCGACGCCGACCGGAACCGGAGAGCCCTCTCCATCAAGAACGTAGACCCGAGTGTTTGCGATCGGACGGCCGATCGGCACCGGCCGCGTTTGCGACCGGACTTGATGCAAAGTGGACCACACGGTCGTTTCCGTGGGCCCGTATAGGTTCCAAAGACTGGCGGAGCGATCGAGCAACGCGTCCGCCAAAGAGCGCGATAGCGCCTCGCCGCCGCACAGCATCTTGAGGTCGGGCTTGCCAGACCAGCCTGCCTCGATCAGGCTCCGCCACATCGTGGGCGTTGCCTGCATCATCGTGCAGCCGCATTCTCGGATCAGGGTGGAGAGCCCGGGGGTATCGGCGAGTGCCGCGCTGCTAGCCAGCACCACCGTGCCGCCGCTGACGAGTGGGAGGAAGATCTCGAGGGCCGCGATATCGAAAGAGAGTGCGGTTACCGCGAGAAGAGTGTCGCTGGACCGAAAGCCGGGTTCCCGCTGCATGGATGCAAGCAGATTGACGAGCGCCTCATGAGTGACCTCGACGCCCTTCGGTGTCCCCGTCGAGCCGGAGGTATAGAGCACGTAGGCGAGCGAGCCGCGCTCCGCGCTCCCCGGGTGATGCGGAGACGGCGAGGCAGCGTTGCCCTTCTCGTTCACGAGAAAAACGCGCGTATGCGTGTCGGGCAGCTTGCCGAGAAGATCCCGGCGGGTCAGTAGCGCGGAAGGGTTCGCGTCTCGAATGATCAGATCCAGCCTCGCCCGCGGCAGATCCGGGTCGAGTGGCAGATAGGCGGCACCCGCTTTCAGAATCGCCAGAAGACCGATCACCATCTCCGGCGAGCGCTCGAGGCAGATACCGACCAGCATCTCTCGTCCGATGGCCTTGGAGCGCAACCGTGAGGCAAGCGCCTCCGCCCGACGGTCGAGCTCCAGATAGCTCAGGCACGCGTCCTCGAATCGGATTGCGATCCGGTCCGGCGTCCGGTGGACCTGTTCCTCAAACCACTCCGGCAAGGTGACGGGCGGAACGTCCTGGGCCGTGTTGTTCCAGGTTCTCAGCAGCTGACGCACCTCATGGTCGGATAGCATGGGCAGAGACGCCAGACTGCAACCGGGCTCCGCGACGATCGAGCGGAGCAACTGCGTCCAGTGGTCGATCATTCGACGGATGGTGGCAGCCTCGAAGAGATCGGTGCTGTACACGATGCGCCCGATGATGCCGTCCGGTCGCTCGTCCAGCTCGACATAGAGATCGAACTTGGCGGTGCCGACAGTGACCTCGGTCTGGCTCAGGTCCCATTCATCGAAGACCGCGCCCGGGGGCTCCGTCAGGAACATGACGTCGAACAGAGGATGATGGCTTCCGTCGCGCTTGGGGTGCACCTCGCGAACCACTTGGTCGAAGGGGACGTCGCTCGCGGCTAATGCATCGAGCACCACCTGCTTCACGTGGGCGAGATAGTCGCGGAACGGCGTCCGTCCTGACGGGCGCGTCCGCAAGGCGATGCTGTTCAGGAAGTAACCCATCACGCCCTGAAGCTCCGGCCGCTTCCTCATGTCGACCACCCCGCCGACGATGAGGTCATCGAGTCCGCTGTAGCGATGCAGCAAGACCGTGAACGCGGCGACCAGCACCATGTAGAGGGTCGCCTCTTCAGCCCGACTCAGCCGATTCAGTGCCGTTGCCAGATCCATCGGGAGAATGAACGTTTCCATCGCGCCGCGATGGCTAAGCCGGGCCGGTCGCGCACGGTCGTAAGGCAATTGCAGCGCGGGCAGCTCGCCTGCGAGCTGTGTCCGCCAGTACCGTATCTGGCGCGAAATCTCCTGATCGGGGAGGCTGCGCTGTCGCCAAACCGCGTAATCCCCGTATTGCAGGTCGGAGCGGGAAACGGCAACGGCTCGGGCGCCCGAGAGCGCTTCGTAGGAAGCCACAAGCTCCGGCAAGAAGATGCGATAGATCGATACCCCGTCGAAGATTATGTGGTGTAGCGTGAGATGCAGACGGTAATAGTTCGGCGCAAGCTTGATGACGAGCGCGCGGAGGAGCGGAGCACGAGCCAAGTTGAACGGCTCGCGCGTGCTCCGGGTAGCGAGATCCACCGCCTTGGTCCCGCGCTGCGCTTCCGGTAATTGAGTCAAGTCGACCAGCGGCAGCGAAACCTGCAGCTCCGGCTCGACGATTTGCTGCACGGCCCCTTCCACGAGCCGAAACGACGTGCGCCAGATCTCGTGTCGATGCAAGACCGAGTTGAAGCTCTCCTCCAACCAGCCAAGCTCGAGCGAGCCGCGACGATGGATTGTGACCGGCTCGTTGTAGAGGGGCAGGTCCTCCGACATCGAGGAATGCAGCCACACCTGCACCTGCTCGGGCGAAATTGGAGGCGGTGGCGCGTTCGGGTCGCGCGGCCTCACTGTTGGCGCGGGGAAGCTCGGTGCTTCGGCTTCCCCGGCCAACATCTTGCTTAAGAGCCGGTACTTCGCCGGCGAGAATTCCACAGGCTGAGCGGTCACGAGCGGCGCTCGTTTGTAGGGCCGGAGCCCGAGGGCGCCGCACGAAAGCGGACCGGCAACGCCTTGAGCCCTCGCAGGCCGAGATTCTCGCGCCAGGCCAGCGATTGCGGCTGCAAGCTCAAATCTGTCAATCGTCGCAGTAGCGTCGAAAAAGCGATCTGAGCTTCCACTCGTGCGAGCGGCGCGCCAAAGCAGAAATGCGACGCCCAACCGAAAGCGAGGTGGCGGTTCTCTGACCTCGTCAAATCCAAACGGTCGGGGTCATGAAATTGCTCCGGGTCCCGGTTGGCGGCAGCCATCACCGCGAAGACCGTATCTCCCTTTCGCATCCGCTTGCCGCCAAGCACCACGTCCTCCCGCACGACGCGCGCGGTTCGCTGGCTTGGGGTCTCGTAACGCAGAAGCTCCTCGACTGCGGTGTGAACTATGCCGGGTTGATCGCGTAATTGCGCCAGCTTGTCTGGCTGCCGGATGAGCGTCAGCAGTCCGTTGCCGATGAGGTTCGTCGTCGTCTCCTGGCCGCCGACCATGGTGATGATGACGTTTGCGATCACTTCTTCTTGAGTGAGCCGCGCTCCATCGACTTCCGCATGTACCAGGGCATGAATGAGTCCGTCGCCAGGCCCGCGCTCCTGCTCGGATATCGCCGCGCGCAGGTACTCGGTCATTTCGCGCAGGCTCCGCAGTACGATGCCGGCGCGATCCGGATTCTGCTGAAAATTGCCCAGCACCTCCGCGAAATCGGCCGACCAGGCCTTCAGCTGTCCATGATCGCGCGTCGGCAGGCCGAGGAGCTCCGCCATGACGATTGCCGGCAACGGGCTGGCGAAGTCGCCGACTACATCCATGCTGCCTTGCGCCACCACCCTGTCGAGCAGGCGATCGGCAATGTCCTGAATGTGCGAGCGGAGCGCAGCTACCCGATTGGATGTGAATGCAGTCGAACAGAGCCGGCGCAACCGAACATGGGCTGCGCCGTCCATAAACAGCATCTGCTTGACCGTGACCCGCGCGATCGGCTCGAGCGACGAGAGCCCCATCCGTGCCAATTGCTCGGCGCTCGGCGCGCACTCGGCCGATAATCTAAGCAGGACGGAAACCACCTCGGCGTAGCCGGTGACGACCCAGGCGTGGAGATAGGGGTCCCAGTAGACGCGATCCCGCTCTCGCAGAGCGCGGTAAAGCGGGTAGGGATCGGCAAGTACCTGGGGATCAAGCAGCCGGCAGAGGCTCAACGGTATATCGGACGGCTCCGCTGTCGCTGCCGGGACCAATTCCGCAGCCATTTCTCCTGCCTCGATCCAGTTCAGACTGCCAGCTGACGCTCCGCCTCTTCTTCGCTCATCGCGGTCACCTTCTCGGTGATCAGCTGCTCTATCCTGGCGGCGAGCTTGGCCACCGTCTGAGCCTCGAACAGGTGCCGCAGCGTCACGTCGACGCCGAAGGCATCACGCGCCCTGAGCACGATCTGGGTGCCCAGCAGCGAGTGGCCTCCGCTCAGGAAAAAACTGTCGTGGATGCCGATCTGCTTCCCGCCCAGGACCTCAGCGAAAATGGCAGTCAGGATTTGCTCGGCTCGATTGCGGGCACCTTGATATCCTGCCGAGCGCAGCGAGTTGTGCGCGCTGGCTTGCGGCAGGAGTTGCTTGTCCAGCTTGCCATTGGCGGTCACAGGCAATGCATCGACACGCACGAACCGATTGGGGATCATGTAGTCGGGCAGCAAATTCGTGAGATGCAGGCGGAGTTCCTCGGCTGATGGCTCATCAGTGGCAACCGGCACGACATAAGCGATCAATTCCTCGGGCCCGCCATGCGGGGCTCGTGCCACAACAGCACTTGACCGGACCCGCGGGTGTCGATCAAGCGCGTGAGCGATCTCGTCTGGCTCGATCCTGTGACCGCGAATCTTCACCTGATCGTCGGCACGACCGCAAAAAAGGATCTGACCGTCGGGAGCACGCCGGCCCAGATCGCCGGTCCGATAGAGCCGGCCACCTTCGACCGGCGAGAGGTCATCGGGAAGAAATCGCTCTGCCGTGAGTTCCGGTCGGTTCCTGTAACCGCGCCCGACAGCCGTTCCGCCAATGTATATTTCGCCCGTCTCCTCCGCGGCAACAGGTCGGCCGTCGCCGCCGAGGATATGTACCCGCACGTTCGAGATTGGCCGACCGATCGGCGGAATGCCGGGAGTCTGCGGCGCTACTACGGACGATGTCGCGACCACCGTGCATTCCGTCGGCCCATAATTGTTGACCAGAGTGAAGCCCAGGCCGGGCACGGGAGCGCGGTGCAGCGTCTCCGCGCCGGTCAGGAGGTAGCGCAGCGCGGGTTTGACCGGCCAGGGCGCGACAATCATCGGCTCGGCCAGACTGCTCGGCACGAAAGCAATGGTGATCTTCTGTTCGACTAGCCACCGCTGCAGAAGGTCCGAGGAGCTTCGCACCGTTTCGGGCGGGATCACCACCGTCGCGCCTGCGCAGAGGTACGGCCAAACCTCCCATACCGCGGCATCGAACCCGAGACCAGAAAGGTAGCTCGCCCGGTCCGTTGAGCCGACATGGAACTCTCGCTGGTGCCACTCCACCAGATTCAGCAAATTTCCATCGGTGATCTCCACGCCTTTCGGCTCACCGGTGGACCCCGAGGTGTAGATGATGTAGGCGAGATCGCCCCGCTTGCGCGCGGCCGGGGCGATGAGCTCGCATCGCGCAATGGTCGCGGCATCGCGATCCAACCGGACCACGAAGCAGCGGTCCCCACGAATCTGCTCGGCGATATCCGGCTCTGCCACCAAGACCGGTGCCTTCGCATCGTCAAGAAGCTTCTGGATGCGCGCCAAGGGCCAGTTTGGATCGAGAGGCACGAAGGCGCCGCCCGCCCTCATTACGGCCAAGATCGCCGCTATCTGGTCGACAGACCGTCTGAGACAGATTGCGACCGGGACCTCGGCGCCGACTCCGGCCTGAGCCAGATAGCCTGCCAACTGGCCACTCCGCCGATCCAACTCGCGATAATTCATCGCCGTATTGCTGGCGCTGAGTGCGACTGCATCGGGATGAGCGGCGGCGATGCTCGATACTCGTTGAGAGACCGACGGCGCTCGATTTCGAGACGACAGACTATCAACCGAAATCATGTAGCTCGTTGCCCCAATGTTAGATCGGTCAATAAAATGCGCAGCAAATGCGCTGAAACTATGTCGGGCAAAAAAGACCACTGACAGAATCGGTGGCAATTCGCGGTCGTCTTGTGTGCAGTAAAAGTGGAAAACAGTCCTCCAATCCACCCGGTCGAGCCTTGTCGATTTCGGTGAAAGGTTCGTGGACATATGCGCCAGGACCTGTGGCTTTACAGGTACGGAAAAAGGACGGGTGCGGTGCCGCACACCAAAAAGCGAACAATGCTGCGGTGAGAGCGCCAGCTGCGTCGGCTTCGCCGACACCCGTGACCTGTCTGCGGGCGCATTTTGTCACGCCCGTACGGGTGAGAGGCGTGTACCTACATCGGGCATTCCAAGCTGGTGTAAAAGGCGGTGAGAGATGAGCGACACTCTTGCGTCGTCGGCACCTTCTGAGCCAATTGCCTTCGGCCGCCAAGCGATGCCCCTCACCGAGGCAAATGTCCTCTCCTTTCACGAGAATGGTTTTCTTTCGATCCCGGCCGTTACCACCGCTGAGGAGCTGGCGCGTATCATCCCGATCTACGACCGCTTGTTCGAGGAGCAGGCCGGATATGACGAGGGGAATTACTTCGATTTTGCCGGCGAGAGCGATAGTCGTCCCGCTCTCCCTCAGATCACGATGCCCTCGAGATATGAGCCGTCGCTTCGGGAGAGCAGCCTCTTTCGCAACTGCGCGGCCATTGCGGCTCAGCTGATGGGGCCACGGGCGGAGTTCGTATTTGATCACGCCATGGTAAAACCCGCCCAGGGCCTGCCGACGGCCTGGCATCAGGATCAGGCATTCTGGCGCGCCGGAATGCAATTCCGCGTTATCAGCTTTTGGATAGCTCTTCAGGAGGTGAACCGAGATAACGGCTGCCTCAAGTTCATTCCCAAGAGCAACCATGGCCCGCTTCACGAGCATCGCTCGCTTGGCGACGACCCCCGCAAGCATGGGCTCGAAGCCATCGGCGTTACCGAGGAGGCAGCAGTCTTTTGCCCTATCCCGGCCGGCGGCGCGACAATCCATCACTGGCTGACCTGCCACGGAGCCGATGCGAATAGGACCATGTCGCCGCGGCGGGCGTACGCGATTTGCTTCGGCGTCTTGGCCGATCATCCGGTGGTGACCCGAGAATACTCATGGAACCGCCGAAAGGTTACCGAGCGCGCCAAGCGCTATCGTGCCTCGCTCAAGCCCTGGCACCGGATGAAGGAGGAAGTCCGGTTTCGGTTGACGCGCATGGGCTTGCTCTGACCGTACACAGGACGGTCGTTTAGGCGTGTTGCTCTCATGCATTGTCCATGTGCAGAACATCGAGCCCGGTTGCTGCCGCAGGTTGCGCTCGATGGCGGCTATCCCAATCCCCTCGATCCGCCACCCGGGCTACCCCAACCGCTCGCGCCAGGGGCGGGCTGGGTCGAGTGTCGACTCTACGCGAGGTGATGCGCGTTCAAAAATCCGTGCAGCGGCCGTTGCGCTCCCAATCGCCATAGCGCGTGGGCTCGGGTCCGGCCGCACCGCCGATTTCCACGGGCTTTTGATCTGATTTATCAGCGAGCTTGCTCGGCCTCGGCGATACTGCGTTCAGCGGTTTTGTCGCGGGTTCTGTCGCGGGTTCGGGCGCGGATGGGATCTTCGACATGCCTCTATTGGACCAGTCCGGCGCCGCCCTGCCAAGACCCCTCCGGGCTAGAGGCTTGAAGCCGGCAGTATCGGGTGCCAGTTTCATCTTTCTGGGGACTGGAATTAGGCGGCCGTGCGGGTCGCGCGGCCGCAGGGAACATTGGATACGTTGCGGTGGTTGAACCAGCTCCGACAGTGATGGACCTGCCCTCCGCGCGCGCCGTCGCCGTGGACCTCATTGGCGCGGTGCTGCGCCGTAGGCGTCCCCTCGACGACGCCATCGACGACAGCCCCAACATGAGCACGCTGGCGCCGCGTGACCGCGCCTTCGCACGTCTCTTGGTGGCGACTGTGCTGCGCCGGCTCGGCCAGATCGACGCGCTGATCGCGCATTGCCTCAACTCGCCGTTGCCGCAGCGCGCCGCCGCCGTGCACGACATGCTGAGGCTCGGGATCGCGCAACTTCTGTTCCTCCGCACGCCGCCGCATGCAGCGGTCGCCACCACCGTCGATCTCGCGGGCGCGCGCGGTTTCCTCACGTACAAAGGGCTGGTCAATGCGGTGCTGCGCCGCCTCAGCCTGGAGGGGCCGGGCCTCGCGGCACAGCAGGATGCCGCGCGTCTCAATACGCCCGATTGGCTGTGGCAGGCCTGGAGCGACGCCTACGGCGAGACCGTCGCGCGCGACATCGCGACCGCGCATTTGAAGGAGGCGCCGCTCGACATCTCCGTGCGCGGCGATCGGCCGAGATGGGCGGCGGCGCTCGAGGCGACGACCCTGCCGACCGGCACGCTCCGGCGCGGCAGCGGCGGCGCCATCATGGCGTTGCCGGGCTACCAGGAAGGCGCTTGGTGGGTGCAGGACGCGGCTGCGGCCATTCCCGCGACACTCTTCGGTCCGATCGCGGGCAAGCGTGCCATCGACCTTTGCGCCGCACCCGGCGGCAAGACCGCGCAGCTCGCCGCCGCCGGCGCCAACGTCATCGCGATCGATCGCTCGCCGCGCCGGCTGCAGCGGCTCAAGAACAACCTGGTGCGGCTCCATCTCGAGGCCGAATGCGTGAGCGCCGATGCCGGTACGTGGCAACCGCCTGAGGCCGCGCAGTATGTGTTGCTGGATGCACCCTGCACCGCCACCGGCGCCATCCGCCGGCATCCCGACGTGCCCCACCTCAAGAGCATGGACGACGTGCACCGGCTCGCCGCCGTGCAGGAGCGTTTGCTCGACGCCGCCGTCGCCATGCTGGCGCCTAGCGGCACGCTCGTCTACTGCACCTGCTCCCTCGAGCCCGAGGAAGGCTCGCAGCAGGTCGAGCGGCTGCTTGCCCGCGGGGCACCGGTCCGCCGCCGTCCGATTGTGGCCGAGGAGATCGGCGGGCTCGGGGAATGCCTCACTCCCGAAGGCGACCTCCGCACCTTCCCTTGCCACTTGGCCGAGACCGAAGGTCTCGACGGGTTCTACGCCGCGAGGCTCGTGCGGGCCGAGTAGAGCGGCGCTGCCTTGCGGCGCCGCCGGAACCTTGTTACCTACACCCCATGCAGCAGCCGATTCGCATCGCGCCATCGATTCTGTCGGCGGATTTCGCGCAGCTGGGCGAGGAGGTGCGCGCGGTCACCGAGGCGGGCGCGGACTATATCCACGTCGACGTCATGGACGCGCATTTCGTGCCCAACCTCACCATCGGTCCGATGGTGGTGAAGGCGATCCGGCCCTATACGACGCGACCGCTCGACGTGCATCTGATGATCGCGCCGATCGATCCCTTCATCGAGGAGTTCGCCATGGCGGGCGCCGACATCATCACGGTGCATCCCGAGGCGGGACCGCATCTCCATCGTACGCTGCAGGCGATCAAGCACGCGGGAAAGCGGGCGGGCGTCGCCCTCAATCCCGCGACGCCGCCCGAGGTCGTCGACTTCGTGCTGGACCAGGTCGACCTGGTCCTGGTGATGACGGTCAACCCCGGTTTCGGCGGACAGAGTTTTCTCTCGAGCCAGCTCGACAAGATCCGCACCCTCAGGAAGCGCATCGACTACACCGGCCGCGCGATCGATCTCGAGGTCGATGGCGGCGTCAATCCCGAGACCGCGCGCGCCGCCGTCGCCGCCGGTGCCGACGTGCTGGTGGCGGGCACCTCCACCTTCGCCGGCGGCGCGCCCCGCTACGCCGAGAACATCCGCCGGCTCCGCGCCGGCAAATAGGAGTCTCGCGCACAACCATGGCCGTCGCCACGGGGGATCGCCGGCTGCGGTACCGGCTTTGGGCGGCTTATTGCCGGACACCCGTGCACCAAGCGCGGCTCTGGGGGCGCTCGCCCAAGACGCTCGCGCTCTCGCTCGACGAGCGCTGGCCCGGCGACCCCCGACGCGGCGTGGCGATCATCGAGGGCAGGTATCGTTTCTCGGGCGAGACCGTTGCCAGCGCCGAGCCGCCCTGGAGCACGGATCTAGCCAATCCCGATTGGCAGGCGGAGCTGCACGGTTTCGCCTGGCTCGCCGATGTCGCCGCGGTCGCGAGCGAGGCCGCGACCGAGAAGGCGCGCGGGCTGCTCCGGAGCTGGCTCGAACGGCACGAGCGCTGGCATCCCCTGGTCTGGCGCGCCGACGTCATGGGCGAGCGGCTCTATGCCTGGATCGCTCACGCGGAGTTCCTGGCGCCGGAGTCCGGAGACGTGGTTCTCCGCCGCGCGTTCCTCAAGAGCCTCGGCCGTCAGACGCGTCATCTCCGCCAGAGCGCCGGCTGGGAGGCGATCGGACTAGGCCGGCTCGCCGCGCTCAAGGGGCTGCTCGCCGCCCAGATCGCGCTCGCCTCGAAAGACCGTGGGCTCGACGCGGTGCTCGAGCTCGTGGAGAGCGCGGCGAAGGAGCAGATCCTGCCCGACGGCGGCCATCGCGCGCGGAGCCCCGCGGCGCAGCTCGCGGCGCTTC
>Ga0137378_10004964_pt1 | contig 11490 bp, 14 predicted proteins | sample SagtaG_21_FD_104813 | JGI IMG/M metagenome (GOLD analysis project Ga0137378, IMG submission 104813) | Vadose zone soil microbial communities from Sagehorn Ranch, Mendocino, California, USA - Sage2_L_60_16 metaG | ecosystem: Environmental > Terrestrial > Soil > Vadose zone | place: USA... | reverse complement strand
CTTGGAATGACGGAGTTTCATGGAACAACTGGTCATTGGTTGATGGACGCAGTTTAATCTCTGACAGTACCGAGGGTCACTGTCACTAGAGACATTTTCGTTTTGGGTCGCGGTTCTCCCCTCACGTCGAGAGACGGTAGAGAGGATTCTCTGACAACTATTGCTGGATGATTAATGGTGGATTGCGGTGGGAGGAAAACAACCCCAGGCGTCCGTCCTAGCTAAGCCACATCACGGTCTTCCAGCCCCGACAGGCTTCTTCGCGCCATCACTCGTCACAGTCCTCTCACTTCCCCTCGGCTTCGCATTCGCGCTCGGGTTTCAGGGGGATGCTCTGACCTATGCGATCACTGTTGTTAGCTTCGGACTGCTGACGGCTCTCGACCTCAAGACTGGATTCTTGCGATCCGTTCTAGGTTTCGCAGCTACACTGCTGACGCTGTCCTACATTCTCCAGAACTCAGCCTTCTCATCCCAGATCTCGTCATCGGGAGAATTCACTTTCCTCTTCGTTGCCCTGCCGCCTGCAGCGGGGGTTTTCCTGTCGACGATTCTCTTCTCGAGGAAGGAGCGTTATCGGGTCCCGAAGCAGATGGTTCTTGCGACCCTTGCAATAGGTATCGGGCTTGTAGTTGGAGCTTCGAAAAGCACGGGCTCGAACCTGATCGGATCCTCGCTATTCTCCACTTCGTTCTTCATCGGGCTAGGCCTTGCCGCGAACTCTCTCCAGATGGGTCTTCTGTTCTTCTTAGACAAGTTCTGGCAGACCAAGAGATTCTCAATGGCGGTAATGCCTCCAGCGTTCTTCTCCTACAACGCTGTTATCGGCTATCTCTACATCACATCTCCGAGTCCAGAGCTCGCGTACATCTTCTTCTCCTCCCTGGGATTCCTGCCAATTCTGGCAGTAGCCGGGATAGTCGCGTCTGGGTTGGCCGTCAGAATGCTCGGTGCTCCCGCGCCCGCGAAGATTTCCCCTGGACCCGCGAAGACCTCTATTCCATCTGTCGTGCCGCCAAAGATCCGGGTGTCTGGAGATCACTCTATCCGGCTAGGTCATGTTGAGACGATCAAGATAGCGACGGAGTCTGAGGGCAAGCCGCGAGACATGGCTACTATCGACGCGTCAATACAGACTCCTGCTGGTAAGCGTGATCAGTTGAGACTGTCGCATGTTTCGGTTGGAAGATACAATGCGGCCTACGCTCCCGGAAGGCCTGGTAACTACAATGCCCACATTGTTGCTACGAGTAAGACGCATCAGACTTCCAAAGAGTCCTTCTCGTTCAGCGTGCAGCCCCAGCCAGTCACACATCCGCCTCCCCCGCCAGCTGCGCGTCCCGCTCCTCAAGTGTCGCATCCTCCTCCAGTCTCCCGTCCAGCTCCTCCACCACCGCCCGTTCAACGTCCTAGTCCCCCGCCAATAGTCTCGCTTCCGCCTCCACCTTCGGCTCCATTGCCGAAGACTGGCCTGCCGAGTCTCGACAAGTGGGATCCGAGAGTCTGGGTGAACCAGGAGATCCATGGCTACAAAGTTGTAGAACACGTTGCTACGGGCGCGACTGGCTATGTTCTCCGTGCAACTTTTGGTCAGGGGGCGACTGAGATGGCATTGAAGATTCCGATCCTGAAGACGACCAGTAGGGTGAGAGGCGTGAATGAGCCGACTACCGGGGTGACGACGTTGAACGAGACGATGTCTGAGGCGACTCGATTGTTGGAGCTGTCGGGTCAATCCAAGTACGTGGTCCAGATACGAGGGGTCTTGGTAGACAGGTTGAATGTTCAAGAGATTGTGAAGGGGAATATCGCGCTGTACTATCGGAGTCCGCCGGCGATTGTGATGGATTTCATGAAGGGCGGGACGGCGAAGAAATTGATCGAAGATCCGGCGTATGAGCCGTTGTACTATTCGGAGAAATGGGGCGGGATTGTTGTGATGCTGGGCCAGATGATGGCACAGGCCCTCGACATGATTCACAAAGCAGGATTCGTCCATCTCGATGTAAAGCCGCAGAATGTTCTGTTCACCTCGAAGCCGCCGCTGACAGGGCAGGATATGCTCGACCAGATGGTAGCTGGATCACTGGTGCCTAAACTGGCTGACCTAGGCTCTGCGGTGAAGAGTGGTGGAAAGGTGGTTCAGTTCACGTCGGAGTATGCCCCGGGTGAGCAAGTTCTCGGCGACGAGGCGGATCCGAGCATGGATGTCTACGCGTTAGGAGCTGCATTGTACACAATGTTGACGCGGACCCCGGTCCACTCCAACCCGTTGATCGAGGCGATGAATAAGCTGTCAAACAATCCTTCCTCGAACAAGGCGGCGAATGATCTCGAGTCCGCGTGGGATTCCTTCAGTCCAGACGTGTCGAAGATTGATCCGAAATTCTCAGCGATAATTCCCGTCTTGAAGGACATGCTGGCGAAAGATCCGGAACGCAGACCGGACGCGGAAAAGGTCTCGAACTCTCTACAGAAACTTGTAGACAAACATGGCAGAATAGGATAGAGTTCTAAGAAAAAGAATGTGACTCCCGGCCGTGTCGAGCGATGAATCCGAGAGTCATTTTTGCATTTTGACCATAGACGAAATGATTCGTCTATTCTACAGGGTTGAGGGTTCCGGTTTTTACGCAGCTATTTTGGCTGTTCACCTCTCCGCTACTATCCCTCATGGGACAAATAGCATGGGGGACAGCTGACTAGTAGTACGCTGGGGGTTGAATATGAGAATCACGTATACAACTGAACATAGACAGAATGAGTAAACACATGTGAGGTTATCGCAGGACCGTTAGGGCTTGAGAGACTGCCCACAGCTGTGGCAGTAGTTCTTCCCAAGCGTCGCCGTTCCGCAAGAAGGGCAGCGTAGTCGAATACCGCAATGGCTGCAGTACTTCCCACCTGCTGGCTGGCGGTTCCCGCAGACAGGACACGCTTCATAGTATCCTTGTTGCGGCGGGCTGAGGAGGAGCCCGAATGTCGTGGCAAAGCCAACCGCCTGGCCTAGAGGGTTCTGCGAGTTTTGATTATTAGGAACGGTATGGCCGTGCATTCTATCTATAGAGAATAGGGGGCTGACGGCTCAAATAGGTTCTTGTTCTCTAGACCTCTGCTCTGCGCATTCTTCTTTGTTGATTCGAAGTTCCCGGATTGGTCAAGCGTGACCTAGGACTGCGTGGCCGTGTTCTCGCGAGAACTGCCTAACCGCTAGGAAGCCGATGATTCCTCCAATGACTATGAGGAGTGGTCCAGGGATCAACGATAGCGTAGCATTCAACAGCGGACTCGGGGTCGCAAATGGCAAATTGTTCGGGATGTAGTATGCCATGATGATACTGGACAGGTTTGCGATGCCTAGTGCGAAGATTAGGAAGGGCCAGGTTATTCGGCCTTTCCAGTCTTCCAGAAGATGGCTGGCGCCCCAGAACACGAGGAAACTCGTGAGTATCAGGGTTTCGAAGCTGTAGACATAGTAGTACGGAGAGCTGTTCCGATCTACTATCGCGGCTACGTAGGGAGATATTATCTGATATGCTCCTCCAGTCACGGAGAAGAGGAAGGCTGCGGTCGCTCTATTCGCCATACTGGCTGATTAAACTTGAAGACTAGTTAACGCTTAGACGGCTCGAGGTCTTTCGGACTGGCACAACGCTACTGTTTCTTGTATCGTTCCTTCTTCGGTGGGGGCGGCTGTCCTTCCCATTCGATCATGTCTGACGGTTTGCCCCAACGTGGAATGCCTCCTAAACCTATGGACTCCGGGAGCATCGTTGGGCTCAGGGTCTCGGGCTGTTCCTTCCGCTTCTCCTCAGGTTTGAGGCGTACTATCTCGAAGTTTCCTGCTGTATCAAGGACCCCGTAACCGGGCAGGTGTCGGGTGTAGAGGAACTTGTGGAGTAGGAACTTGATCTTCTTGTTGGTGAGACCGGTGACCTCAAGGATCTTCTTTTGTTGAGATATTTGGCCGCCGGACATGGCTGTCATGTACTCCAGTAAGGAGGAGACTTCTTCATCTTGGAGGTCATCAGCCACGATTCTTGTCAAGTTTGTTCACGCCATCGCGTGGCTGAGGTCCGCTGCACGTTCATTTTAGGATTGTAGACTTTCCATAATAGATTCCGCCCACCAATTGGATATTCCGAGGCGTTGAGAATGTGCAAAAACATTCGTCCTCTGTTCAACTTCGATCCGCCAGCCACCGATGAAGAGATTCGGGCTGCCTCGCTACAGTTCGTCCGAAAAATTAGCGGTTTCCATCAACCGTCCAAGACTAACGAGCGTTCGTTCACGGCCGCCGTTGATGAAATAGCCCACGCTTCTGGACGTTTTCTTCACTCATTGGCAACGAATGCGAAGCCGAAGAATCGGGAACGGGAGGCTGCGCTGCGGAAGGCTCGGTCCGCCGCGAGGTTTCCTTCATCCGCTGGCTCCTGAGCGGAGAATCTTCTCCATTGTTATCCATCCCACTTGTCGTTTGAACCCGAGCTTCGTGTTCACAGCTAGCATCGGCCAGTTGTCGGAATCGTTCCAAGTCTTGATCATACGATAACCGTTCTTCTTGGTGTACTCTATGACTTTGAGCTTCAGCGCAGTCGCTATTCCTCGGCCTCGGTACTCGCGGGTGACTCCTGTATCGTCTTGATGCAGAACACCAGGTTCCGTGTCGATTCGATGGACATTGCTCATTCCAACATATTTTGGTCCGTCGCGGGCTATGATGTAGCCTTCAGGGACCACCTGGGGATTCTTGAGAGAGAAAGTTTCCCATTGCTCGTATGTTAGCGGTGTGAAAGCGGCTTCGCGAGGCATGTCAGCAGTTATCAACTGAACGAGTTCGTGGACCTTTCTAAGCGAGCCTTCACCGTGAGGTTGTTCCTCAGCCAGTGTCGTGAATGTGATTCCTTCCTTCAACGCCTTGTCGATGTATCCAGCGAATTTTCCCGGGAGGACGGTTGTCAGGTCCAGGCGGGATTCCCAGATACGTGTCTTCTCCGAGAACCCTCGTCTCCGGAAGAATTCTAATCGTTGCGTAAGATCCTCTTTGATCATCGACCAGGCAAGGATCGCGTTCAGGTTGGCGAGCTCTTCGTCTAGTCTGTTGTATATCGCTCGCCCTGCACCTCGACCCTGTTGCTCAGGGTCTACGAGAATGTTGACCATGAACTTTCTCGGGTGATACATGTCCGGCAGATTCATCAGTTCGCCGAAGCCGACAATCCGATCTAATTCTCGGTCGAGGCACTCGAATCTTCTCAGGAGATACTTGGTCCGGTCCAGGCTCTCGTCTCTGCTGCGCCGTTCAGCAACGCTGATAGGATAATCAGGATAATTCGCATTATAGATCTCAACCAGCCTTTCGTAGCTGCTGGAACGAAACTCTCTGAATCCGAGGGAGAGAGTCCTCTGCTCACTCATATCGCAGCTTAGCTCGTGGGAAGTATGTCAAGCTTCGCGGTTTCTCCTCACAAGCGATCAGTTTGGGCCGCGAGCGAAACCTCGTTAAGGTCCACTTAGGCAAGCGGAGGGCATGTCTAATCCTCTACGGGGGTCGGGTAGTGAGGCGAGCCTGAGACGTCTCGTCAGAAATCGGACTTTGACAGGGGCGCTGGTCGTCTTGGCGGTCATAGTCGCCGGGGTTGCAGGTTATAGTCTGGGCCACACTGGCGGATATGCTTCAGGCTACTCCACTGGGTACTCTGATGGGAACTCTGACTACAGCAAGATTCAGGAGAGCATCAAGAGCACCAAGCTCAACTACTATGGCTATCTCCAACTGGTGCTCAGCAAACTGGCTGTTGATTCGCAGAACAAGTCTGTAAAATCGCCTAATGCAGGCTTCGAGTCTCTCTACTCAGTGTTCAAGGCAGCGAACGCTTCCTCGACTGTCTTCGGCCAGAATCTGACCCTCTGCGCACCTACTGCTAGATCGTACTTCCAGGCGACAGCGACGAATACTACCAACCCGAGTTTCACAAGTCTCTACCAGACGATCTGCCTGTACTATCTGAAGCTGGCAAACGACTACACAGGTCCACTGACCTCTTTCACTCTACAGAATCTAAGCAACGACTTCACACTCCTGTCTATCAATCTGCTAAACCTTGACGACGTCATTCAGAGATATCCCTAAGAGCCGGATGCTGTGGCTTATGCTCCATGGATGATGGTGAGTTTCTGCGCTTCTTTCACGATGGCAATCTTCCAAGCGAGGAGTTTCGTCACTATGGTCATCTTCGTCTCGCCTTGCTTGTCCTTTCCCGTCATGGAAAGGATGATGCTGAGCAGATAGTTGCTCGTGAAATCCAGAAGTTTGCGGTTACGAACGGTGCTCCGAACAGGTACCATGATACTCTGACGCGCTTCTGGGTTCGGCTTGTCGGTCACGTGATGGAGAAAGAGACTGAAGTGGGAAGTATTGATGTTCGCTTGGCCAGATTTCCGTTCTTACTAGAAAAGAGTCTCCCCTATCGTCATTGGCGTGGAGAGATTTTCAACTCGGATCGAGCCCGTGCAGGCTGGGTTGAGCCGGACCTAGTTCCACTCCCCTGAACCTTAACCGAGAGTAAGATGCCCGGACTAGTTGTTCAGGTTCTAAGCGGGCGTTTCTAGGAGGAGTTTCTTCTCTTCACGCAGGAACGACACGAGTGCGCTGTTGACTTCGTCGGCGTGGGTCCAGGTGATGCAATGCGGCCCATTCTTGACTGTGACCAGGCGGGCGCGTTGTACGAGTTTGGCCGTGCGCTGGCCGGAGCTGGCGTACGGTACGATCCGATCTGCATCACCATGAATAACGAGAGTAGGTGACGTGATGCGGGCTAGGTCTTTGCGGAAGTCCTCATACCAGGTTCGGACGCAGGCGACGCTGGCGACAGACCCGGACAGGGCGGCGATATTCCAGCTGTTCCGGACCACTTCTTCGCTGACCCTTGTTCCCAGGTTCTGGTCCATGTTGTAGAAGTTCTTGTAAAAGTCCGTGAAGAACGCATAGCGATCCGCTGCGACTGCATTCTCTATCCCATCGAAGACCGGCTTGTCGACACCCTCTGGATTGTCAGACGTTTTGAGTAAGTATGGTGGGACGCTACTGATGAAGACCGACTTTGAAACGTTCTTCGAACCATACCGTCCTTGATAGCGTGCGACTTCGCCACCTCCCATGCTGAATCCGACAAGGGCGACGTTCTTGAGGTCGAGCTTGTTGAGGAGCTGGTGAAGGTCCTCGCTGAACGTGTCGTAGTTGTAGCCGGTCGTGGGTTTGCTGGACTGGCCGAAGCCCCGACGCGAGTAGGTGATTACTCGGTAGCCGGCGTCTAGGAGGGGCGGGAGCTGTCGCTCCCAGCTGGCCCCGCTCAACGGGTATCCGTGGATCAGGACAACTGGTTTACCTGAACCATGATCTTCGTAGTGGAGATCAACATTCCCAGAGTTCTCTTTTCCAACGGTAACAAATGGCAAAATGAGTCGCCATCCGGTTGGCTCGTTCTCAGTACTTATGATTATTGCTAGTTTGGGTTTGAAACGTTTGAAAAACGAAGGAGTCAGTCATAACTACGGAGCATAGTGCGATAGGGAGGCTGAACCATGGAAGACGTGAGAATAATTCTCTCAGCATCATGGATCGCTGTAATGCTGACCTATCTTCTGGGCGATATTTTGCGAATTTACGCAGGCGACTTCAAACAAGGCGAAATAGCAGGCAGACCCATAACCCAGAAACTTCTGCTGGGAATTTCGATACTGATGGCGGTTCCGATCATAATGGTCTTCCTCTCCCTGACACTTAGCTATCCGTTGAATTGCTGGGCAAACATCATCGCAGCCATAGTCTTCTTTGGTTTCAATCTCCTCGGCCTGCCAACTTACCGTTCCGCCTATGACAGATTCCTCACAATTGTAGGACTCGCGTTTAACGTACTGACAATTTGGTTTGCGTGGCAGTGGCAAGGCTAACGCGTGATTGAAGACGGGGAGGTAAGATCCGTAATCGACAGACGCTATCCGCTAGAAGAAACCGTGGAGGCTCACAGGTATGTTGATACGGGACAAAAAACAGGAAATGTAGTCATCGCCATGGGAACGTAATACCAACAATTTGTAGCTAAGGACCCAGCCCAAGCGATTCCAGGTAAATGACCGGTGACTGTTTTCTTAAGTATCTGCCAGGGATTGGTGGATGTCTCATGGTCGGCTGGGGTTTTGCGTTCGGCAGAGGATTCGTCGTCCTCTTCTGGAGCATCGTGTGGGCGATCGTCGCCGGAATGATCGGCGTACTAGTTATTGGCGGGTCTCTTTCTAGCCTGGTCTCTAACCCGACTGCTGTGGCTTCGAACCCTACCGGAGTCGTCACGGGATTTCTCGCGGCATCGTTTCTAGGAATCTTCCTCATCATCTTCATCTCAGTCATCGGACTCTACGCGACCATTGTCAAAGTGGCCGTGGATGGGGCGCTCTCGCAGCTGGAAAAATCAGGACAGTACAGTAGAGGATCCTATTCGACGGGATCCCAGTCAATGGGTTCACAGCCTACACTAGTAGCTCCGGCAATGAGAAAGTTCTGCGCGAACTGTGGCAACGCACTCCCTGGCGGGATGGCGAAGTGTTCCAACTGCGGCGCGACTCTCTGATATGGAAGAGAACTAATTCCTTTCTTTCTCTTGTCTGGGATGTGTACCCCTACCCCTCTCGTGAAGGGATTTCACGAAGGAAGTTTCTCTTTCCTAGGGGAAACTGATCGTTTTGTGCATGTTTGAGCCGGGTTTTTGACCGGATCGGGTCTTAGGAGGATAGGGTCTCGTCGTCGATCGTCGTCTAGTTTTGTCACAAACACCCAAGGCTGAGCGCGAGACGAGAACGGTAACAGCAGGTTGAAGCATCAAAAGATGGAAAAATCTGGACTGGCAAGGATTGAGCGAGATAGTCCGAGACCTCGTGCGCCAGATGCTCAGACTCCGCTTCGACGACGCCACCATAGTCTTCCACCTCAAATCGGCCAAAATTCGCAACGCTCAGAAGATCCTTGACAGCGTCCTAGCAGAGGCCAAACAAGAAGCGATAGCCCGACTAAGCTGCAGAAACCCCTAGCTTCATCAAGCTCTAGTGAATGCGAGTGATGCGATTTGCAGAAAAAAAGGAGGGGGGCTAGGGAAGTGGTATCCGGGTCATTGTTCCGACATCTGCTCGGGCAATCGCAGCGGGAGTTGGCGGGAGTGGAATCGTCGGGCCTCCCATCACTGTCATCATGCCAGAGGCGGTGGCGAGCCTCATCTGGCTGGATATGTGTATGAGGAATGAGAAGCCGTCGAACTGGACGCGGTTCTCCATGGTCGTCCGGGTTATCGGGCTAAGCGTGCCGGTGAGCGGGTCTGTCGCGGTCCAAGAGACGCTGATAGTGATTGTCTTCGGGCTGAACGAGACGAGGTCTATTCCTTGCACAGTTGCGTCCAGAGATACTGTCGTTAGTCTCGAGTCGACTTGGAAGTCTGCCATTGTAGAGTTGCCTATGAAGCTCAGAGTGGGCATCTGGGTCTCGGGGTCCGTCATGAGAACCACCAATGTGACTAGGATTCCGTGATTGACTGAGCCTTGGCCAGTCATTACGGTGCCGTCCATTGGAATCAGGAGCACGAGGAGAGGTGGTGGCGGGAACTGTCCTGGTCCAGGAGGAGGCGTGGGCCCAGGCAGCTGGAAGGGTGCACCCCATGCGGCGGGGGCGATGAGACCGCTGAAATGAGTCACATTCGTAGAGGAGATTGCACTCGTCGGAGACGTCAGGATCATCATTCCAATCAGCAGAGTAGCCAGCAAATCCTAATTTTCCCCACGCCGCAGACGCGTCTAGAGAGTAAAAGAGTTGCTAGTCACTTGACATAAATCTCTATCCTGAGCTATATAGCGCAAGCAAAATAGATCAACAACTTGCCAAGAAACGCATACTCCCGAGGTTTCCCGCAGAAGATCCTGGGACAGCGTCCTTGAAAAGGCGAAACGAGAAGCAACAGCCCCATTATCCTCCAGAACCGATACGGCGGCTAGTCTAATCCCCATTGTTTACTACGAGTCTCCGCTGATGGATAGACTTGAATGCTGGATTGGACCACCATTACTTGAATCGTGAATGTTCCTCATAAGTCGCTGGTCAAGACTTGGCCTTGGGGGAATCGGAGCGTGCGTTCTGGGCTTAGTAATGTCTTTCGGGGCCCTCTTTGGATTCTATCCTCATCAGACGGGATCAAACTTCCCCAACGGTGGAGCTATCATTCTTTTTCTGGCTCTGTTCTTTACGGGAGAACTCATCGGCCTCTTCGGACTCGGGATTCTCATCTACCTAGGGGTCTACCGGCGGCAGCGCCGAAGAAGCTCTGAAGACTAGTCAGGGACACACGAATCAGGTCTTGCACAAGACCGTTGTTCAGTCAGGAAGCCTCCATGGCTCCGTAAATAGTCGCGACTTAGAGTCGGGAGAGCACTCGGAAGCCTATCGCTTCAAAGTCGCCATCATAGCTGTAGACGTCTGTTATTCCATTTTTTCTCGCGAGTATAGCACAAGTGCAGTCGGTAAGACTGAGCGGTATCTCTCTTCTCGACTTGAAGAGTTCCCATGCTTCCAATAGAGTATCCTCGTCAACCCTGAGCCGGAGCATTGATTCGGAAGAGAGAATTAGCGTCCCGAGTTCGACCGAGAGGCCGTGGTTGCGTGTTCTCCGGCGGCATCCCGTCACAGCCTCGTCTAGGACATAGTCGGAAGTGTATAGCTTCCTGTATGCTGTTTCTCCATCTCTAATCTTATCGAATGATTCAACAGCAGATGAATGTTGCTTGTCCCTCTTGTTATGTCGGGCCATGAAGGGGCCGGTGTCTATGAAGAGGCGCAAAAGAGGAGTGTCCCTATCCGTACACTGTCTCGTCGACTTCTTTAGACGCGTTCTCTGTACCTTTGCCCCAATCTCGAGCCTTCACGTGGAAGATTGGATCATCAGGGTTTATCCCTGATTTCTCCTGGACCCACTGGAGGGCTGCCTGCCGGAGAGCCTCTTTGATAGAGAGCTTGTTCTTCTTGGCCGTCGCGGCTAGGGCTGAATACTCTGCAGAGTCCAGCTCTGTCTGAGCCACCCTGTGTTCCATGTCTTGTCACATGTAATATCCCATCAGGGATACATGTAACCTTTCCCGTCCTTCGACGCCCAGGCGGTAGGCCTGACCCAGGCATCTTACCGACAGCCGAGCAGTCTTCTCAGGCTGGCGGTGGTGTAGTTGGAGGATTGGCGGGAGGAGTAGTTGTTGCTGGAGGGATAGGTCTTCGTCTCGTCAGGTGGATAACTTGGAGGGCTACGGCTGTGGCCGCGACTAGGCCGACGATTATTGTGTATGTCTGTTCTGAGCTGGCTAGATTCGCGATGTTCCGGAGTTGACTGTTTACTGTTACAGTGGCTGTTCCTGTTCCGCTGCTTCTGACTAGTGCCCCGGTTTGTGAAGCGTTTACGAGGAGGG
>Ga0137378_10004963_pt1 | contig 11490 bp, 13 predicted proteins | sample SagtaG_21_FD_104813 | JGI IMG/M metagenome (GOLD analysis project Ga0137378, IMG submission 104813) | Vadose zone soil microbial communities from Sagehorn Ranch, Mendocino, California, USA - Sage2_L_60_16 metaG | ecosystem: Environmental > Terrestrial > Soil > Vadose zone | place: USA... | reverse complement strand
TTTTCTTTCCTTTTCAACTTAATATTTCTCACAGAATCTTATTAGTTCTTGTAAACAATCTGCGTGTCCATGTGAAGTTGATGTATCAATTTTATTCCATCCTCAAGGACCGTGATGAGCCCACAACACCCAAGGAAATCAATATCGCCTCTGCAAAGTGACCACTGGATGATGAATACCTGCAGAAGCTTGAAAAATTGTCTGAGAATATCAAGAAAGCATTCCAAAGTCAGCAAGCTCACGCAATTGTAAGTGAAATGTCTTTTGGCTTTCTGTCGTTTTTGACTTATTATTTATTATAGGGGCCATGGAACCAGAAGAGGTTCAAGCAACTTGTCATAGAATGGGTCATCGCATGTGACCAGCCATTCGAAGAAGTGCAGAGGCCTGAATTTGTCACGATGATGAATTATACACATCACTTCAGCACTTCAATAAAGATTCCGAAATGCGATGGCATTAAGCAGTGTCTGATGAAGATGGGCGATGATACTATTGACAGTGTCCGCAAGATGTTCTCGGTACAAACTTATATTTCCTTATTACATAGTGTGCTAACTACGGAGTAGACTCTAAAGGGAAAGGTTAGTCTATCGCTCAATGCATGGACATTAAGCAACCAGTATGCCTTTTTGGCCATTGTCGCACACTATGTGTCCAATGATGGGCAACTTGGTGCATATATCCTTTAATCCACCAACAAGATATTATTTATTCCTTGCAGAGAAACTCCTTATTGATTTTTATGAACTCATTGGGGAGCATTCGGGTGATAATATGGCAGAGGCCATTTGGCAAACACTGAAACTATATGGCCTCATTGGGAGGGCACGTTTCTCATATTTTATCTATGTATTCTGCTAACGTTTTCACAGATCATCGCTATTGTAATGGACAATGCCAGCAACAACAACACGATGATGACATTACTTGAGTCACAATGCCAGCAGCGAGGCATATCATTTTTAGCACAAGATGCTCACATGTGATGCATGCCTCATACAATCCATTTAGCAGTAATCAAGGTATCATAATTACATTTCTTTCACGGCTGGTATCTAACTGCCTATTTAGCTCCTGAAAGGGATTGGAGTGATATCAAGGTCTGAGGGCAAGAAGGCTACTGCATAAAGTGCCAACTATCAAGACAACATTACCCAGCCTCTCTCACAGGATCATGACGACAATGCAACAGCTGACATTGATCCTGACATGGTTGACATGAATCTGGACCCAGACCTTAATACTGACCCAGCTATGCACATGCTCCCTGCGGTCGAGAGGGTAAGTATTGCTATGTTGTACATCCATTCACAAGTCAAACTAATGATATATTAGCTTTTGAAAGATTGTTAGGGCTGTCTGTTCAAGTCCACAACGTTGTCAATCCTGGGTGCATGAAATTCAATTCATGCACCTTGATGGAAGCGATCCAAGCAAGGGTACCAATGATTGTAATGCCTCACATATGCTGATTCTAGATGTGAGAACATGATGGGCCTCAACCCATCAAATGCTTTATACATTATCATTTTGGCTACTAACTGTATATGGGTTTCTAACTTATGGAATGTAGGACGCGCCCTTAACTATCGCAACACAATCGACTTGTTTGTTTCAAGAAATAAGGACCTTCATGCCCTGGAACTCAGTAACACCAACTGGGAGTCCATCAAGCTGGTGGTGTCTTGGCTAAAATCATTTCGGTTAGCAACTACGGAGATGTCAACTACAAAATCACCCATGTTATCAACGACTCATGCCATCTTCCAAGGCTTACAAGACGACATCAAAGGCATCCTTCACAGCCTTCCCAACTCAGTATCACCCAGAATCAAACTTGGACTCACTGATGTGCACCGCAAGTTAAGCAACTATTATTATCAGTACAATGCATCACCCTTCTATACTTGGGCAGCATGTATGTGAGATTTCATTGTAACCTTTAACTCCTGACTAACAACCACTAGTGCTTGATCCACGCATTTCTTATGAAGGCTTGAAGATTGAGTACGGCGATGATCTGATACTTTCCAATCATCTCGAGGATTCAAAGACAAGTTTATTCGAATACTTTAATGACAACTATGCCACCATTGCCACACATAGCCCAATGCTGTCGACACTACCTTCCACACCTGTTCAGGCATTGCCTGCAGATGGCTCACCTTAGAAATCATTCACAGCTCGGTATCACTGAAAAGAGAAGTACTCTACCAACAAACTGAAAGAGTACTTTAAACTCCCTGCAGAGGACTTTGAGACTTGCAACCCAATTCAGTGGTGGGTGGGCCAACGAGGTCAATTTCCATGTCTCTTTCAGCTGGTGCGCAACATTCTTTCTATTCCTGGTGAGTATTTTGGGAATTTTAATCCATGTGAGTGATGCAACTCAAATCTGATTCATCTCTCACAGGTTCTGCTGTTGCTGTTGAAAGGATCTTCTCTGGTGGGCGGGACACCATTTCTCTCCAACATGCTAGTCTTCAAGCTGACACAATTCACATACTTATGCTTGTTAAGAAGCGCTTGCATTATACCAGATGACATTAGGACTGTATTCGTGATGTTTGTAGTAGTACAATAAAAAAATTTTGGCCTTGAAGTTGTGATTGACCATACACCGCCATACACCATACTACAGCTGTCTTTAGACCTGTCCCATCTCTGTTAAGGGTCCTGCTACCCAGGATGGACAGACGGTGGACAGGTGGCCATACCCATCTAGTACCCATTCAAATGTACAGACATACCCATAGTACAGTATGGTGCACACCCCTATCGACACTTGACACTCGACACTCGATGCTCAAAACTCAACACTTGACACTCAATGCTCACCTGATGGCAGCCTTTGATCTGGCAAGCAAACTCGAATGCTAACTCTCAACGCTCAATGCTCAACACTCGACAGTCAGCAGTTGAATGCTAGCTTGATGCTGACACTTGACCCAAACCCCCCATGCTTGTCCAGAGTTCAAGAGAGAGCTTATTGATGCAATGACGGAAGAAGATCCAGCAAAGCACCTGACAATTGAGGAGGTTACAGTCCTCAAGAAAATGTCCTCCTCCCTGTTGAAGTCAACAATGAATATGCAATCACTGACTTGGCAAGTCTGATGGTAAGAAACTCAGTTGATGAAGAAGTGCCAGCACATGTCGTTGACACCATACCTCTAAGGATGAACCTCAGCAATGGGAGAGATGAGTGTACTGAGGAAGCTGTGCAGTGTGAAGAAGGTGGGCTTTAGTGCATTGTGAGTATTATGTCTTGTGTTTTGTTTCCCCCATGTGGTTCCTGCTGTAGGATATCCTGGGTCAATGGGTGAAGATGCAACAACTGTTCCTCAAATTAGCTTGACCAAACAAAGATGACGTAAACTATTCACCTAGCCCAGTGTCTTCATATCTCCCCACATTGGATTTGCAACATCAAGCCATCAAGCCTGTTGCGGCTTTCCAGCGACCAGATCTTTCCGAAATGTCGACACAGTTTGCAGTGGGTCTGGTGGCAGCATGGTAGAAGGTATCTTATCTTTCCCCTTCTCCACTATAAGCGATGGGCCACAAAGCGCCTCAGCATGAGATGTGTCACTGGATTAATCCTCCGCTCGGCGGGAATCAAGGTGGCACGATGGTGGTGGTGGTGGTGGTGGCGATCGAGCTCGGTTCTAGGAACGCGTGAGCGGTGCCGTGGACGACGGTGTTTACCCGAGTTTCGCAACAGTGGGTTCAAATGTGGGAGCATCATATTCAGTGAGAACGTGCGCACGACCCGTTGCTCCTCCTCGCTCGGCCGCACGGACTGTCGACACTCGGACAGTCGACGACGGACACTCAGAGTCTCGGACCGTCAACACTCGGACACTCGGACAGTCCACGTCCAAGACTTGGAATGTCGGGCAAAGGCAGCAAGGTGGAGGCATTTATGAGTGAATTTATGAGCTTTCCGCGTCGACGTCTCACGGGCGGCAGGTGTGGGTCTACAGCCGATCATGATGATAAAGATGACAAATACTTGCATAGCACACTTTGTAATCGTAGATATTATAGATCATTATAGCATAGTGGAGGCATTTGAGTACATTTATGAGCTTTCTGCGGAATCCGCTGGCAAAGGCGGCTCGCGCGACTGGGATGCTCGGTCGGCCCACACTCGGTCGGTGCACGCTGGGTCAGTCAACACTCGGTCGGTCAACACTCGGTCGGTCAATGTGTCAACACTCGGTCGGTCAACACTCAAGCTTGGTTGGTTCACATTCGGTCAGTCCACACTTGGTCGGTTCACATTCGGTCGGTCCACATTCGGTCGGTCCACATTCGGTCGGTCCACACTCAATCGGTTCACACGCGGTCGGTCGGCACTCGGTCGGTCCACACGCGGTCGGCAACACCGTCATACCCAGGGTTTTCCCGTTTTGGACTGATTGACCGATTGCGACCGATTGACCGATTTTGCTGGGCACGTGATACCGATTTGAAAGGAAACGGTTTCCCACAAGTTCGAACACTGGAGTACTGGACACCGGCACCACAAGACTCTGTCGACTCAGAAACCGTGTACATACCACACAATCGGGCACAAGCACAATTGCGCAGAACTCGCATGGGAGAAAACAATTTGAAAGTAAACAGATTCTCACAAGGTCGGGCACCAGCACACAAGTAGTGTATGGCACGGGTAACCCACGGGTTTTTTGTATTTTGGGTGTAGCCCTTTACTGTGCGATTAAAACAAGCCCTTAAGCATGTAAAATGATTAAGAATTGACTGAGTTATATCTCCATCAATTTTTAACAGATTTGGACGATTAGAGGCTCGTTTGGAAGCTAATCTTCACCTGTACACCCATGGGTGTACGGACATATATTAGCTTTCAAATGAGCCTCTAATTGTCCAAATCTGTTAAAAATTAATGGAGATATAACTCACTCAATTCTTAACCATTTGACATGCTTAAGGGCTCGTTTTGATCGCACAGTAAAGGGCTACACCCAAAATACAAAAAACCTGTGGGTTACCCGTGCCATACACTACATACAAGCAGTGGCACAAGACTCAGGTCAACTCAGAAACCATGTACTGTACATACCACACGGCGATCAGGCACAAGCATAAAACTTGCATTGAAGGAGAAACCCTATACTGTATATACATGAACTATACATGTTACAGAGATGAAAGCATTGGACACAAGAAAGATATGAGTTCGAGTGGGATTAAATTCAACTATCCCAAATGCATCAATGCAAGACTGTCATCCTGAAAGGCAATCAAGACACAGGTGTTTGCAGCTGTCACGAAGTACAATGAGTTGATTGGGTGTGGAGGGTGGGATGGTGAAGTCGAAAAGCTGGAACAGAATGGTACCATCTTGATCAATGGTTGTCTGCTTGCCTAGCATCTTTGTAAACACTTCATACTCAATAGGGATGTCAACTCCACTTGTGCAATCCACCACACCTTGGCATAATGCAATCTTTGTCTCAATCGCCCCTAGGTGCTCTATTAATGCACATGGGTGTTTTGGAATTGTTGCGATGTTCTTTGCCAAATTAAGGGCCTCGAGCCTTGAGTTATAGTTAACTGTGGCGAGAACCCATCTATGAGAAGTCATGTTATATGACACCCAGCCCAGCTCCACTCTCATGTCCATGAAGAGGAAAAACTCATTGCTGGTCTCAATTGACAGCGCATGCACATTGATGCTGGTCAGGATGGAGAAGAGTGATTGGGAGCACGTGAGTCCAGTCATAGTCAAAACAGATAGAGGGTGTGTGAGTGATGAGATGTTCAAGGAGGTAGAAGTCATGGTCGAATGCTGAAATGATGTACTGCTGACTTGGATTGACAAAGCTACCTGCGATGCGGCCAATGCTTCCTTCGATTTGGTGAAGAACAAGCACAGGTCACTAGCAGGAAAAAGTGTGGGTCGAGATGTGGTGACCACAACACTTGGAGCAGAAGCTGTTACAGTCTGTCAAGTAACAATCAACAAATAAAATAAGCTGAACATGAAACTTCACACCTTCATTTCTTGAATATTAGCAGCCATAGTACATGTCAGGACCTGATCTGCATCCTCCCGTTATGGACATCAAGTTCCCTTTTACAATACACTCCTCATACTTCTCCTCTCCACACATATGTCATACGTGCATATACACAGTCAAGTAGACAGTATATAGAGACCCCCTGGCATGAAGGAGCTCCCCCATTGCTCCTCTTATCACGCCAGGTATGTACTATCGTATTCACATGCCCAACTCACTTAATGATTATCGCTCCTCTTATCACGCCAGATCATCCACACTGACAGGTTATGGGCCCTGCCTAACCAGCAGGTAACTACAAAGATCACACCTACAAAAGATGGCCAACAACAGAAATGTACACCATACGGAACTTCCAAAACTCACTAACAGCAGCACCAATAATAACTATGGAGAATGGAAAACAAAATCATACCACAAACTCTGCAAATGGGATCTCCTCAAATATGTGGAAGGACCCGATTCAGACCCCCCTAACATCCCTCCTCTCCACCCACTTCGAACATATCATGGTGTCAATGACGAAGGTCACCTGTCCACCACCCACATTCTTGGCAATGCTGTCAAGCACGAACAGGCACTCATGGCAGCCAAGCCTTGGATAACAGGCGACCATAGCACACTCTCACACATTATCGTGGCACTCCCTGCAAATCAATTACACCTCATGCAGCATGTGCAACACGCAAAGCAGGCACGGGACAACCTACATTCCCACTACCAACCACGAAACTTGCTCTGCACTGCCACAATAAAAAGCCAACTGATAACATATTGCTGCACACCTAACATGAACCTCACCACATGGCTGACCGACTTGCAAAAGTTGTACAACTCACTCTGCAACCTTGGACATGAGCACATGTCAGACCACAAGTTCGCCCTCACAATCTTAGATCTCATGCTACAAGATGACGGATGGACAAACTTTGTCTCTGGTCTCCAATCCAAAGTCCACAACAGCAATGACCGAGGTCTCCCCATTAGCTTTGCAACTTTCATCACTGCAATCAACAACGAATACTGGTATCAACACAAGGACAATCACCAAACCAGTTCCCTTATATTCTCAGCACGCTTCAAGGCACAGAAATGTTCCAACCCAAAAAGGCCTTGCACTACAGATGTCGTAGCCTCCTCCACAGCCTCACCCACCCCCACAAAGTGTGTCCGCACTGTTAACCCAAGCAAGGCACACCTCCGATGCACCAACCAACATTGCAAGTCCAAAATCAGACATGATTCCTCTGACTGCATCGCATACATGGGCACTAAGCAGAACCAATATAGAGATTGGTGGAAGGGACTGTGGAACATTCACCTCCCAGAGGCACAACATTCCAAAGACAACAACATGCCACCCAAAAATCACCCCCTACACAGGCACTGGCAGGTACCCACCGTACACCAAACCAACACTGCAGACAACTCCCTCGACTGTTCCACCACTGCCCAAATCCACTCAACAGACTCCCAAGCAAACTCAAGCCTTGCACCCGACATCTACGCTTGGAACACCATACTCTCCAATTATGAGAGCGTTGCCTAAACAACCCTCCCTGTACTTAACCCATCCCTCCCCAGAAACAACAACTGCCACCATGACTCCAGCACAAATCGCCACATCTTCCATGACAGATCGGCCTTCGAGGACTACAAAGATATCCCCCCTCTCACAGTCAAAGGCTTCAGCCACAACCTCTCTGCCACTGCAATCAGATGAGGAACAGTTCGCCTCGAATGTGAATACAATGGCCAAAGATCACAAATACTCCTCACCAACATCCTTCACATACCTGCTGCCAGAACTAACTTAATTAGCAGCATACAATTGGACAAAGCCAGCATTGTCTCCACACTTGGACGTAACACAGTGTCCCTCTCTTTAAACAACAAAACGATAGTCACTGGCAGCATCCATAATGGCATGTACTGTCTCCACCTCAAAATAGCCCATCCCAGCTATCTCACTTGCCTTCTGAATAACACCACAAAGTCTCGCATCCCAAATCACCCCAAAAAATGTGCCATTAGATTTTTACACCACCTCATGGGGCACATAGACGTAAAAGGGCTTCAAACTGCAGTTGACGGACTCCCCTCCGACAACTCCACTCATCTCCCTTGTGAGATTTGTGCCTGTGCCAACATCTAACGATCTCCCTTCCCACAACATTCTTCATGTCATTCCACTCACCTATTAGAGCACATACATTGCAACATCTGTGGGCCTCTACCTACCTGCTATGGCAGCTTCTCATATTACATCACCTTCATTGACGACTACTCCCAATTCATAACAATATTCCTCATAAAGTCACACAGTGAGGCTCTATCCTTATTCTCCCAATTCAAGACTACCACCAAAAACTTCTGCAACAACAAAGTCTCCATACTCCATGTTGATAACACTCCCGAGCTCATCCATGGCCAAATGCATGCATACTGCAAAGCCAATGGTATCACCTACAAGAAGACTGTACCCAACTCATCAGCCCAAAACGGTGTTGCTGAATGAACAAATCTCACCATATGCAGCATGGCTCACGCCATGCTGCTTGACGCGATCTTCACAACTTCTTTTGGCCATTCACCATACTCACTGCCTCACATATCAAACAATGTGTCCCTCATTCAGCCCTGCCAACCGGAACCACCCCCTTCAAACTATGGTTCCATTGTCACCCAAACCTCTCCCACTTACAACCCTTCAGAATCAAGTGCACTGCATGCATTATAACAGACCATCACTCGAAGTTTCAGCCATGTGGGAAGGCTGGCCGTTTTCTCGGCTATGCAAATGATGCAAAGGGCTACCTCGTTTGGGTACAGAACCCCGATGCCAATGGTGGAACTCTCAAAATCCAGAGAGACATAATATTCCATAACTCTCCTGATGTTACGCCATCACCTCCTATTCCAAACATCTACCACCCACTCTGGAAAGACATCGACTTTCCAGGCCACCTAAACCCATGCAATGAACCTGAAAACCCCTACATGTGTGTCCACACTTGGAAAACCACCAACTGTGAACTAAAAACTATGTACTCACAGTTGTCCATCAGATGCCGGGCCCCACGGGCATTCTAAACCATCGAACGACCCAATAAAACCCTCATATGTCCATGCTTGGCAAAAACCCAGCCATGAACTAAAATCCCATACCCACAGCCATCCATTGGATGCCAGGCCACTCAGGCATTCTAACTCATCGAATGACCCATCATCCGAAACTCTGTACGTCCACACTTGATACTACCCCCAACCGTGTGACTAACCTTATACTCTAAGTCATGTGAATATCAACTCCAGGGCACACAGGCATTCTAACTCATCAAATGACCCTACTTCTGTACCTTCCCATACACAAACCAACCCCATATCGAACAATCACACTACCCTGCCAACAGTTCCCCACACACATGCCCACCGCAACATCCAATTACCCTTCAAATACTTGGAGTTTATTCCTTCAAACACCATCATCGATCAGCTTCTCCATCTCAATGATGAGGAACTTACCATCCTGCTTCTGGACGGCCCTTCATCAGCAGCAGACATTGTCTGCCACATCCTTGAAGCTGACCTGGCACTGGATGGCATCATGAACCTCACAACAGACAATGAACAAGACCCACCAACTATGTGCCATGCACAATGCTCTAAATACTGGAATGAATGGCTAGCTGTAATGCACAAGGAACTAGAAGCTCTAAAGGCAAAAGATGTCTACAAAGAAGTAAAAGAACTGCCCCTTGGGAGAAAAGCGGTCAAATGCAAATGGGTCTTGTGAATAAAATGAAACAAGGACAGCCAGATATCACACTTCAAAGGCCACCTAGTCGTAAAGGGTTTTACCCAAATCTTCGGCCAAGACTTCACTTTCACATTTGCTCCTGTTGCTCGCTGGGAATCAATTCATTCAATCCTATGCATTGCCACCATCAACAACTTCAAACTGCACCACATCAACATAAAAAATGCCTACTTAAACACGCCCCTTAAAGAAGAGATTTACATGGTTGCCCCAGATGGCTGCAGTACCCCCTACTGGTGCCTACACAACGGCCTATATGCTTTATGGCCGGCAGGCAGACAATGGTACCTACACCTGCACAATGCATATACCTCTCTCGACTTCAAACATTGCCAATCAGATTGGAGTGTCTATATACGACAGTCGCCCTCCTCAATCATCATCTCAGCCACAAGTGTTGATGACCTCCTTATCGCATTGAACTCCAAATCTGAATCAGACCTTGCAGTGTCACAACTAAAACAATGATTTGCCATTACCAATGAAGGCGACACAGAATGGCTCCTTGGCTGCCAAATTTGAAGATGGAGAGACTATCGATTGCTCACAATAGACCAAGAGCAATACATCGGCCAAATCCTCATAGACTTTAGCATGGAGAATTGCAATTCAGTAAAAACACCTTGCCCAACCTACTGCCTCACCACTGCTATGTGCCCAAAAATGGATGATGAATGCCATAAAGCTGGACAGCTACCATACTGCGCAATAGTCGGCAAGTGCATGTACCTATTGACCTACACAAGACCGGACATCTCATTCACCATATGAGAACTTGCAAAATACATGTCCAACTATGGCACAAAACACTTCGAGGCAGCAAAGCACCTCCTACAATACCTACAAGGAACAAGAGGCAGAGAAATAACTTACGGCAACTCCCCCAACACATACCCAATTTTCACATCGTTTGCCAACTCAGACTGGGCAATGTCTGAAAACCACAAATCCGTTTCAGGTTTCATTATCGAATGTGCCAATGGCCCACTCACATGGAGCTTCAAACAACAAGTTGTTGTAGCACTGTTGTCATGCAAGGCCAAGTACATCACTTGCTCCCACTGTGCCCACCAAATAATATGGCTACGCTCCCTCTTTAAGGAACTCACATTCCCGCAAAGCCAACTAATGCCACTGTACTATGACAACCAGGGCACTGTCGCATGCACCCATGACCCCCAGTCTCACTCATCCATGAAGCACATAGACATACAAGCACATTTCATATGTGACTCAGTAAATCATAAACTTATCAACATCCACCACATACTAGGCATCGAAAACCCTGCCAACCTACTCACAAAGCCACTACACTGCTAGTGTATGGCACGGGTAACCCGCAGGTTTTTTGTATTTTGGGTGTAGCCCTTTACTGTGCGATCAAAACGAGCCCTTAAGCATGTAAAATGATTAAGAATTGACTGAGTTATATCTTCATCAATTTTTAACAGATTTGGACAATTAGAGGCTCGTTTGGAAGCTAATCTTCACCTGTACACCCGCGGGTATTTACCCACGGGTGTACGGACATATATTAGCTTCCAAACGAGCCTCTAATTGTCCAAATCTGTTAAAAATTGATGAAGATATAACTCAGTCAATTCTTAATCATTTTAC
>Ga0137378_10004959_pt1 | contig 11497 bp, 13 predicted proteins | sample SagtaG_21_FD_104813 | JGI IMG/M metagenome (GOLD analysis project Ga0137378, IMG submission 104813) | Vadose zone soil microbial communities from Sagehorn Ranch, Mendocino, California, USA - Sage2_L_60_16 metaG | ecosystem: Environmental > Terrestrial > Soil > Vadose zone | place: USA... | reverse complement strand
GAGCGCGCCGATCTCGTAACGATGGCGATCGCCGAAGCCGATTCCGACGACACCGATCTCGCCGAATTGAAAGGCCGTGCTGAACACGCGTTCGGTGTTGATGTGTGTCTGGGAGAGCAGGTGCGCACCGAGGCCTGCTTCGATGAACAGGCGCGCCAGGCCCATGTCCATTCCGGACCAGCGCACCATGGGCGTGGTCGATCCGACCAAGGTGGCGCGGTTCGCCCTGCAGAACGCGGCGTCGGTTGCGAGCCTCATGCTCACCACCGAAGCGATGGTGGCCGAGATGCCCAAGGATGAAAAGCCGATGGGCGGCGGCGGTGGCATGGGCGGTATGGGTGGCATGGGCGACATGGATATGTGACGAATCCGTCCGAGAGCGCGAGTCGTCGACGAAGCGCGATCGGAAACGGATTCGTCATCCCGGCGAAGGCCGGGATCCAGCGTCGTTGAAGTTATCCCGGCTTATTTTGGTAACTGAGCCGGGATCCAAGTTGAAAAGCAACGCCCCGCGAAAGCGGGGCGTTGTCATCTGAAGCGACCGAAGATCAGGGCAGCGGCGCCCGGAACACGGCGCCGAAATACGTCAGGCCGTTATTGGGCTCCTTGATGCCTCCGTTCGAAACATGCTGGACGAGCGCGCCGATCTCGTAACGATGGCGATCGCCGAAGCCGATTCCGACGACACCGATCTCGCCGAATTGAAAGGCCGTGCTGAACACGCGTTCGGTGTTGATGCGTGTCTGGGAGAGCAGGTGCGCACCGAGGCCTGCTTCGATGAACAGGCGCGCCAGGCCCATGTCCATTACGGACCAGCCCACCATGGGCATGAGGCAGCTGTCGAAGATGGTGCGATTGACGGCGGGATGCTCGTGGCCGCGCCAGTAGGCGAGCTGAGCCAGGAGCCGCACGTCGAATCCCGCGCTCTTGAGCGTGGCGCAGGTGCACAGCGAATCCCAGTGAACGCCGGCGCCGTAGATGGCGACGTTATCGCCATAGCCGCCCGTGATATCGATGCCGTCCGGCACGAATGAGTCCGCGGCCCAGGCCGGACCGAGCGGTGCGCCGATAACGACGAGCAGCGCGAGCACGCGCCTCCCGACGCGCAGGCAGGCTGAAGGGGCGCGAAGGCGTCGGATCTGCATTGGGCGGGTGAAAGGATCGATCGGGTGTTCGGCACATGCCGCGGCGTTCTCGGACCGACGGCTTTGTGGCGTCCCCGCGGCGCGAGCTCCGGGGTTGAGAGCCATTCTAGGGAAGCGCCCGCCTTACTGCAAGCGGCGGTGAGCACGCCGTTCCGCGTCGAACGGAGATTCCTTGCGCACTTCGGCGTCGACGGCAATGTCTTCGTGCGCGCCGGCTGCGGTCTCGATCGTCAACGTCAGCGCAACGCGCTCGCCGAGCTTGAGTGGTCGCGATAGTCCGGTGAGCACGATGTGGTCACCGCCGGGGCGCAGGGCGATCGCTTTCCCTGAGGGCAGCTCGAGGGCGGTGGCCGCGTGCCCGCCGCGGCTGCCGGAACCGATCAGCACTGCACGGGCAGCGACGGGCGAGCGCACCCCGATCAGCGCCACACCCTCGGTGCTCGTCAGAATCATGTAGGCCTCGGAGCCACGGGTCCCGGGCTTGACCCACGGCTGATTGACGACGAACAGCGCATCCACATCGGTTCCGGCCAGGGCGAGCGCGCCGCAGAGAGCGATGCGAACCACGCCCAAAATCCGGTGAGGCGCACTCATCGCCGAATTGTCCATGCATGGCATTGTAATGGCGCTGCCCGGCGACGCGCCCCACGGCAGTGCAAAATGCATTAGACTTGGCGGCGATCGACGCGGCACGTGCCGACTGCAGGTGCGGAACGCGGCGAAAATGCCAAAGACAAGCTACGGCAAGGTGCGCCGGACCACGATGCAGAGGAGCCCGCTCGGATGACCTCGGGGATGCTGTTCGCGCTCGCGATCGGCACGCTCATCGTGTTTGTGCTGGTCGGGTTGATGCGCCGCAGCCGTAGCGCGAAGCAACTCGACCAATCCGGTGGTGATACGCAAACCGCCGCACAATGGACCGAAGGCGAGACGACGCGCCTGCTGTCGAGCGCCGAAGTTCCCGGACTGTATCTGCTGCGCCCGCGCTTTCTGTCCAAAGCCGAGAATGTCGTCTACCTGCTGCTCAAGGCAGCGTTTCCGCGGCACGAGATCTTTGCCCGCGTGCGACTCGCCGACGTGCTCCAGGTCAAGATCGGTCCGCAAGGCATGGAGCGGCTGCGCGCCTTCCGCAAGATCGCCAACCAGCACGTGGGTTTTGTGGTGTGCGACCGCGACATGACCATCGTCGCGATCGTCGATGCCAAGGAGCCCGAGCAGGTGCAGAACCCAAGAGATCAGAAGCTCGAGATCATCAAGCAGCGTTGCCTGCAGGCGGCACAGGTGAAATACATCTGCGTTTATCCGCCGACGCTGCCGCGCTACCGCGAGCTGCGGGCACAGATCCTAGGACCCGCCGCCGAGCTAGTCTGAGACGAACCCCTACGCCGATCCCTCATCGCGACCGGCTTGGGTGAGAGGCGCCGCCGGCGCCCGAGCAGCGATCCAGGTTCCACCGAGTATCAACGCGCAACCCGCGAGCGTATTGACCGCGAGCGGCTCGCCGAGGAAGAGATAGCCCCAGAGCACGCCGAACAGGGGAATCAGAAACGTCACCGTAAGCGCCCGCGCCGGCCCGATCGTCGCGATCAGCCGGAAATAGAGGAGATACGCAAGCGCTGTCGAGCCGAGCGCCAGCGCGACGACATTGCCGACCACGAGCGGCGTGGGCGAGCTCGGCAGCGGTACGAACATCAGCGCCGGCGCCAGCACGATTGCGGCGGTGAGCTGACTGTAAAGCGCCATCGCTGCGCTAGGAACGTCGCGCATGTTTCGCTTGGCGTAGACGCTGGCCACGCCATAGCAGAACGCGGCGGCGAGGCAAGCGAGGCTTCCCACCAGCGTCGTTCCTGTCAGTGGCCCGGCTTGCCACCCGACCAGGACCACGACGCCGGCAAGCCCGAGCCCCATGCCCGCGAGCTTGGGCAACGTGAGTGCATCCTTCAGCCACAGCGCCGCAACGACCGCGCCGAAAAATGGGCTCGTTGCATTGAGGACCGCTGCGGTCGAAGCGCCGATGTACTCTTCGGCGAAGCTGAAGAGTGCGAAGGGTAGCGCCGAATTCACGATCCCGATCACCGCATAACTGCGCCAGTGCGCAAGGAACGACGGAACGGCGCGACGCCCGAGTGCGAGGACGAAGAGCGCAGCGAAGGCGAGTGCCACACGGGCGAAGGCGAGCCATAAGGCCCCCAGTTCCGGCACGGCAACCCGGATGAAGGCGAACGAACCACCCCACAGTCCGGCCAGCAGCAGCAGCCGGACCACGTCACGCGGATGCATCGGCTTAGGCGGTTACCGCTTTTTCGATCGCGCGCGGTACGACGTCAAGCGGAAGTTGACCCCGTCCACCGGCGTGTGCACGCTCGTGGTCGAGCAGCCACTGTTTGCGCCACAATCCGCCACCGTAGCCGGTCAGCGAGCCGTCGGCGCCGATGACGCGATGGCACGGCACGATGAGGCACAGGCAATTGTCGCCGTTGGCGCGGCCGACCGCGCGCACCGCAGAGGGCCGCCCGACCGCGGCAGCGATATCGGCGTACGAGCGCGTCGTCCCGGGCGGTATGGCCTGCAGCGCATGCCACACTGCGTGCTGGAACGGTGACCCGGCGAAGGAGACCGGTGTAGCGAAGGTGAGACTGCGACCGGCGAAGTAGGCGGCGAGCTCGTCACCGATCTGCGCGAGGTAGCGATGCGCGCCGGGCAGGATCCGCCGCTCGAGCCGGCGCTGGAGGGTCTCGAGCTCGCGCTCCAGCCCGCGGCGATCCACGAACTCGAGGAGCGCCAAGCCATTGTCGTCGGCGAGCGCGAGCATCGCGCCCAGAGGCGTCTCGAGCCAGTGCGCGTACAGGCAGTCGACGCCCGAGGCGCGGCTCGGCGGCGCGCCGACGAGCCGATTGAAGGCGGTGCGAAAGCCGCTGCCGGATTCGAAGCCGTGATCGAGCTGCAGGTCGAGCATGGATTTTCCCTGGCGCACGCCGGCCAGGGCCAGCCCCATGCGACGTGCGCGGTGATAAGCGTGAAAGGTCATACCGCAGTAGCGTTTGAAGGTGCGTCGCGCTGTCGACGGATCGATGCCGCGACGAGCAAGATCGGCGTCGCGCCAGCGGTTGGTCGGGTCCGCTTCGACCGCTGCGAGAAGCTCCGCGACCAATGGCGGCGCATCGTGACCGCGATCGAGCGGTCGGCAACGCCGACACGGGCGATATCCGGCGTGCAGCGCAGCGCTCGACGACGCGAAGAATTCCACGTTTTCGCGCTTCGGCGTGCGCACCCGGCACGTCGGGCGACAGAAGATGCCGGTGGTCGCCACGCCCACGTAGAAGATGCCTTCGAAGGCGGGATCGTGCTCGACCAGGGCGCGATACATGACGTCGGGGGAAGGAAGGTTCAACATGTGCAAAGTATAGACACGCGCGTGACGGCGCGTCGCCAAAATTCGGGCGGATATATCGGAGCCCCGGGCGGGGCGCAATCAGTGCGCTACTTGACGAAGTTGATGTAGCCCCAGAGGATGATCAGTGCGCCGATGATCGACAACACCCAGCCTGCCGGATGGAACCTGCCGTCAGGCGACTTGAAAATCAGGCTGCTGATCACCCCCCCGACAATCGAGCCGCCGATGCCCAGGGCCACCGTAAGCCAGAACCCGAGCGGCACGGCACCGGGATAGAAAAACCGCGCCAGCAAGCCGACGATGAAACCGACAATGATGGTGCCGATGATGCCGAAGATGCCCATGGCTCGCCTCCGGAAATGATGACGTGTGTGGAGCGAATGCGGCGGGCCGGCTGCCGATCGAAGCTCATGCAATTCATGGGCCTCCCCCGACAGCGGCCTATCCATCCTAGCATAATGGTGAAGGCCGTAAGGGTGGTACCGGCCCTTGCGACTAAGTCGAGACGCCCATGCTGAGAGAGATGTCGATGAATGCGAAAATCAATGCGATAGCGGCGACCATCCTCATGCTGGCCGCGCCGGTTGTGCCGGCGGCGGCTTACGCGCAGTGTCGCGCGACCAGTCCCGACTTCACGATCGCACTGATCGAGCTGTACACGTCCGAGGGCTGCGACAGCTGCCCGCCCGCCGATCGCTGGTTCTCGAAAATGGCGCTTGGCCCAACCACGGCGCGCTCGGCAACGCTCGCCTTCCACGTCGATTACTGGGATCGGCTCGGGTGGCGCGATCGCTTCGGTAACGCAGCGTTCACGGCGCGGCAACACGAGGAGGTGCAGCGGCAGCGCGGCGGATTCGCCTACACCCCCCAAGTCCTGATCGCAGGTCGCGATTTCGCGCCGTGGCGCGAGCCGGCGCAGCCTGAAGCCGCGATCGCTGCCGCCAATGCCCGACCGCCCAAGGCGACGATCGAGCTTTCCGCGCAGACACGCGGCGCGCGAGCTGCCGAGGTCGAACTCAGCGTTCGCGTACCCGAGGCTCGCGATCGCGCGAACGCACGGGTCCATGTCGCGTTGGTTCAAAGCGCTCTGGTAAGCGACGTCGGCGCGGGCGAAAACGCGGGCAAGCGCCTGTCTCATGATCACGTTGTTCGGGAATGGCGCGCCGGGCTCAAACCCGACGCGAAAGGCGAAGTACGCGAACACGTGAGCTTTGCGCTGCCCGCCGACACCGGGCCGCTGGCGATCGTGGCGTTTGCGGAAAATGCAGCAACCGGCGACGTGTTGCAGGCGCTCACCCTGCCGCTGTGCGCCCCTTAATCTGCCGCGCACCGGACACGGCAAGGTTGGAACGCTCAGGAGAGCAAGCGGCGCAGCCGAAGCGCGAGGAGGTCCGCTTCGATGTTTCCCGATACGTTGGCGACCGCCTTTTCGTATTCTGGCATCAATTGGGCGAGCTCGGTTAGCGTCGCAGCCCGCTCGACGCGCGCCGCGAGAAGGGACGCGGCGTTTCCCAGGCCGGCGGACAGCGTCTGCTTCATGAATGCCTTCGCGCTGCCGATCCTCGCTGCGCCGTTGGCGATCACGGTCGTCCCGTTCACCTGCGGCACGCCCGTCACGATGCCGCCCGTTGTCGCAGTCTGGACCGGCGCGATATAACCGTTGCGAACCATCGTCTCCAGGCAATCCGCCGGAGCGCCGATTCGTGCCGCCTGCATCCGTAGCTGCTCTTCGGTCTTCGACGGGTCGACCAGGATGAGCATCATGCGGACCTTCCCGGTCAGGTTGTGCTGACGCCGGCCGATCTCGTCGATGCCTTTCGTAGTCTTGGCGTACCGTCTCTGGTTTTCCATCGAACGCCTCTTCGCCCCTGACTCAAGCGAGCTTGGCATGTCGAACGCAAAGGGCATGCCAGACTTCCATCGGGATGTCCGGCGGCAGGTCGGCTTTCGGAAGTGACGTTAAGCGGCACTCGCGAACGAGCCGCGCTCGGTTTTTCGCCCCGGTGTTTGCCGTATGGCGTAGGCTACGAAACCGTTCGATCGGTTCAGCCCGAATCGCCGGCCTTTGCTAGACTCACCTCGTTGCGAAGGGTCTGACCCGCCAGGAGAAGGCGGATGCGAATTCTGATCGCAGAAGACGATCCCATACTCGCGGACGCGTTGCGGTCCACGCTCCGGAAGTCCGGCTACGCCGTCGATTGGGTCGATGACGGTGAGGGGGCCGATGCGGCGCTCGGCGCGGACGAATTCGATCTCCTGATCCTCGACATCAGCCTGCCCAAGCTCTCCGGGTTCGAAGTGCTCAAGCGCCTGCGTGCGCGCAACTCGCCGCTGCCGGTGCTGGTGCTCACCGCGCTCACCGGCGTGAGCGATCGCGTGCGCGGCCTTGACGCAGGCGCAGACGACTATCTAGCCAAGCCTTTTGAGCTTGCCGAGCTCGAGGCGCGCGTGCGTGCCTTGACGCGTCGCGGCATGGCGGGCGCGCCCACGCTCATCCGATACGGGCCGCTTTGCTTCGACCAGATTGGACGGGTGGCTGAGCTTGGCGGCGAGCGCCTCGAGCTCTCCGCACGTGAGCTGTCCTTGCTCGAGCTGCTTCTGCGCCGCCCGGGGCGGTTGGTGCGCAAGGAACAGCTCCTCGATCACCTGTGCGGATGGGGCGAGGAGGTCAGCGCCAATGCGATCGAGGTCTATGTCCATCGCCTGCGCAAGAAGCTCGATCGGGGCGGAGTGAGGATCTCGACGGTACGCGGCGCGGGCTACTGCCTGGACACGCTCGTCGAGGCGGTGCGTTGAGCCGCTGCCGAGCACTCGATTGACTAGTCGGCGGGGACACGCACGACGTAAACGCTGCAGTGGGCGTTGGCGGTTACGCGCGATGCGACCGATCGCCACCATGCCAGCCCGAGCTGCGCGGGGTGGGGTGCGCCCAGGACGATCAGATCGACGTGATTGCGCCGCGCGAATTCCAGCAGCGCGTTCTCGGGGTTCGCGGCTTCGATCACGTGCAGCGAAAGGCGACGGGCCGGCAGCCGAAGCGGTTCGACCCAGTGGCGCAAGCGCACGAGATGCTCGAGATAGGTGCCTGACGCGCTCTCGCCGTCGCTGGCATGCTCTGCGGCCGATGCGCGAGCGATCACCGACACGCAGATCAAGCGGAACTCGGATGAGCGTGCGAGCGTCTGGGCGGTGGTCCGCTGCAGGACGGGTTGGCGCTCGTCCTCCGGGTTCGTCGTGTCGACGGCCACCATGATGATCGGAGTCGCGCCTACCTGAGCCTTGGGCAAGTGGGACGGTCCCGGGCGATTGCTGCGCGCGCGCCACCAGCGCCGGGCCTGCTCGATCACGCCCGCCTGGCTCGCCTTGCTCGAGCGTGCGGTGAGCGCGACCTGATCCGGATTGCGCAGGTCGAATGCGACGTGAGCCGCCGATTGGTACCGATCCTCGGCATCCGGTTCCAGACACCGCAGAATGATCTCCTGGAGCCAGGATGGAATCTCGGGCGCTCGAACGCTCGGCGGGACCGGATCGCGCCACAACCGGTCGCGCAGCCCGGCGATGGTCTCGGGGGAGCCGAAAGGCAACGCGCCGGTCGCGAGCTCGTAGAGCACCACGCCGAGCGCGAAGATGTCGCTGCGCGGATCCGAACGCGTGCCGAGCACCTGCTCCGGAGATACGTACGGCGCCGAGCCGGAAGCAAAGCGCTGCTCTTCCGCGAGGAGGTCGGGAAAATGTGCGTGATAGGCGAGCCCGAAGTCGATGAGCACGACCTCGCCGTCGTTCCTGAGGATCAGATTCTCAGGCTTCAGATCGAGATGGATCGTGTCCTGGAGATGCAGACTGTGGAGCGCATCAGCGATTGCCGCACCGATAGGCGCGATCTCGTCTGCGGAGAGCGGACCGCCCTTGAGCACGTGCTCCAGGCTTTCGCCCTCAATCCACTCGACCACCAGATACGGGGTCTTCGCGAGGTTGCCGCCGGCCACGAACCGCGGCACATGGGGCCCCGAAAGCGCCGGCAGGATCATCGCCTCGGTCTCGAAACTGATGAGGCCCTCGCTGTCCTCTCCCGGACCGACGCGCGGCACTTTCATGATCATCGCGAAACCGCGGTCCGGCCCCGTGACGCGGAAGATGCGGCCCATCGCGCCGGAGTGGATGCAGGGTCCGAGACGAAACCCGTCGAGCTCGGCTTTCGAACCCGGCTCCTCGGGCGTCACCGGACTTGAAGTCATATCCCCTTCTCGACCCGATACGCGATCGAGGCGGGCAATCCCGCGTCGCGGATTTTGCGAGCTGCCGCGAGGTGATCGTAAGGGACGCGACGAAATACGATCTTCTCGTGCTCGGCGTCGAACTGAGCGTACGCTGCGGCGGGATTGTTGTCTCGCGGCTGGCCGACCGAGCCAACGAGCGCGAGCCAGCGTCGATGGCGGCCCACCGGTACTGGCGTACCGCGCGCCGGTCGGAAAAGCGAAGTCTTCCCGCGTCCGCCCTGGAAATACAGCTCCTGATCGTGCACGTGACCGGAGAATGTATACGCAGCCTGCGCCGCATCGATGCTGCGCTGCGCCGCGGCGGGGCTGTCGATGTAGTCCCACCGCTCCGGCGCCGCCGCCGAAGCGTGCACGAAGCACATTTCCCCGTCCCGGACGCAAAGGGGCAACGAAGCGAGAAAGGCCTTGGCGTCGCGGGTCAGGATCTCGCGGGTCCAGCCGATGACCGCCCGGACCGACTCGTTCATGTACAGCGGCGTTTTCTCAACGGCTTCGTCGTGATTGCCCTTGACAATGACCGCGCCCTCGGCGGCGTGTCGCGCGATGATGTCGACGACCTTCTGCGGATCTGCCCCGTAGCCCACGAAATCGCCGAGGAAGGCGTAGCGCGTGGCGCCGCACTCGCCCGCATCCTTGAGGCACGCGTTCAGCGCCTCGAGATTGCCATGGATGTCGGAAAGCAGGGCAATGATCAACTGACGCTGCCAGTTGCCGCACGAAGTCGACGGACACTCTACCGTATCGCCAACCGGGCTCCAAGCATCAGTCCGGAACCGGCTTTTGGCCTCGCGCCGCGCGGGTGAACCATTTTCGTTGGACAATGCCGAGTGCGCCCGTGGGCGACGGCAGGCAGGTGACATCGGCTCGTCGTGCTTCGCACGCGCCGTTCACTTGCAACGTTCACTTTGCAAATGCGCTTCCGTGAAGCGCGCACTACGCATGAAACTGGCTCTGTTCGCCGACATACATAGCAATCTGGAAGCGCTCACCGCCTGCCTCGCGCACGCGCGTGGCCTCGGGGCCGACCGCTTTGCCTTCCTCGGCGACCACGTCGGCTATGGAGCCGATCCGGTGGCGGTCATCGATCTGATCGAAGGGCACGCGCTGACCGGTGCGGCCGTGGTGCTGGGCAACCACGATGCGGCGGTGCTAGGTCGCCACGACGATACGCTGAACTCCAATGCGCAGGCGGCGATCGCCTGGACCCGGGCACAGCTCGGCGCACGGCAGCTCGCGTTTCTCGCCGCCCTCCCGCTCACGGTCAGGGATGGGAACGTTCTATTCGTGCACGCCAGCGCGGCGGCGCCGGAGCAGTGGATCTATGTCACGAGCCTGCGCGAGGCGGAAGACAGCATGAAGGTTGGGGACGCCGGATACATCTTCTGCGGGCACGTGCATGAACAGAAGCTGTACTACATCGGCGCCAGTGGCCGACCGATGCCTTTCCGGCCGGTGCCCGGGTCGCCCATCCCCACCGGGACGCACCGTCGATGGCTGGCCATCGTCGGCTCCGCCGGCCAGCCGCGCGACCACAACAACAAGGCATGCTACGCGCTCGCCGATCTGGACCGTGCGAGGCTCACGTTCTATCGGGTTCCCTACGATCACAGCCTGGCCGCACAAAAGATTCGAGCGGCCGGCTTGCCCGAGCGCGTTGCGCGACGACTCGAGCGCGGGGCCTAGCGCTTCTTATCGTCGGAACTCACGGAACGGGACACTGGATGCATGCGCTGGGGCCGGGAAGCGAGATCGATGGCTTTCGCTTGGGTGAGCTGATCCACGTCGGCAGCATGGCGTCGATCTACCGCCTGACCGGGCCCGCCGGCCCACTGCCGCTGATCATCAAGATCCCGCGCCTCGGTCCCGGAGAGCGCGCGGTCAACGTCGTCGCTTTCGAGGTCTGCCGGATGGTCCTGGGTGCGCTCGGACAGGGTCCGCATCACCCGACCCTGGTCGCCTTCGGCGACGTCGAAACGACCCCGTACCTGGTCATGGAGTATGTCGACGGCGTCAGGCTGAACGACTGGATCGGTCGTGTGCCCATTGCGCCTGAGGAGATCGCTCGTCTGGGCGCCGCCGTGGCGCTCGCGCTCGACGATCTGCATCGCCTGGGCATCGCCCACCTCGACCTGAAACCCACCAACGTGTTGTATCGCCCGAGTGGCGAGGCCGTGCTCGTCGATTTCGGACTCGCCCACCACAGCCACTACCCCGACCTGCTTGCAGAGGAATTGCGCACTCCCGTCGGGAACTGGGTCTACATGGCACCGGAGCAGGTCGTGGGCGTCCGTTGCGATCCGCGCAGCGACATCTTCGCGCTCGGTGCCATCCTCTATCATCTCGCCACCGGGCAATTCCCGTTCGGCGATCCTCACTCGAGCGCCGAGCTGCGCGAGCGACTCTACCGCGACCCGGTGCCGCCCCGCGGGCTCGTCGCCTCGACGCCCGAATGGTTGCAGGAGATCATCCTGCGCTGCCTGGAGATCGACGCTCGCGATCGCTACGCTACGGGGGCGGAAGTGGCTTTCGACTTGACCAACCCGGATGAGGTCGCGCAGACCGAGCGCGGCGTCCGCGAGCGCCGCGCAGGATGGGTTACGCGCATACGACGCCGGGTGAGGGCGCGCAGCTTCGAACCCGCGCCGTGCCCATCGGCGCCGAGCCGGGTCGGCCCTGCGTCG
>Ga0137378_10004957_pt1 | contig 11497 bp, 7 predicted proteins | sample SagtaG_21_FD_104813 | JGI IMG/M metagenome (GOLD analysis project Ga0137378, IMG submission 104813) | Vadose zone soil microbial communities from Sagehorn Ranch, Mendocino, California, USA - Sage2_L_60_16 metaG | ecosystem: Environmental > Terrestrial > Soil > Vadose zone | place: USA... | reverse complement strand
GGGCTCGGGCATCAACTCGACGACGCTGCACTACTCAGAGAATTCGCGCACCATCGAAGAGGGTGACGTGGTGACGGTGGACGCGGCGTGCGAGTACTCGATGTATGCGTCAGACATTACGCGGACGGTGCCGGCCAGCGGGCATTTCACGGCACGGCAGCGCGAGATCTACGATATTGTTCTGGGCGCGCAGAAAGCGGCGATCGACGCGTTCGTGGTGAATAAATCGAAGATCAACGACCGCGACCGGCGCGACCCGGATTCACTGGATACGGCGGCCTACAATTACATCAACACGCATGGGAAGAGCCTGGACGGCAAGCCGCTGGGGCAGTATTGGCTGCACGGGCTTGGCCACATGGTCGGTATCGATGTACACGATCCGGCCGATTATCCCGCGTTGTTGAAGCCGGGGGTGGTCTTCACGATTGAGCCGGGCGTGTACATTCCTGAAGAGAAGATTGGCGTGCGTGTGGAATGCGTGTTTGTTGTGGGAGATGACGGCAAACTGATCGACGTGACTGCGGCTCTGCCACATACCGCCGAGGATGTTGAAGCGGCGATGCGGGGGAAGTGAGTGGCGCGATCGCGATGGATGTAAAGCGTGAAATGAGGGGCCCTTTGGACTCGCATGATGAAATGCAATCCGGCGAATTAGAGCCGTTGAGGGGCGCGTTTCGAGATCAGCTTCTGGCTTGTCTTGAAGAGTGTGCGCGTGGGCGGCGGGGACTTTTCGCGGGATATGAGCACCTGGGCGAAGCGGACGATCGAGCCTGGCCTGAGGCGACCCGGTTGCGCGAACTGGCGTTTGCGTTGCAGAGCATTCTGGCGCAGTCTGAAGAGCGCGATCCGCTGTGCGATGAGTTTCTCGATCTGTGCAGCATACATGGGGAGAGCGATCCTGGCGAGGCGCGGCTGGCGCGAGCTTTCCTGGCGCGAATCGATAAGGGCGAGGTGGGATCTCAGACGCAGAAAGAACAGAAGCCGTGGTGATTTTGCGTGCGTTTTTGGCGTTGCTGGCGGGCTTCGCAACCATGGCTGCGATTGTGATTGCCGTGACCGCAATCTTCGGACGATTGACGCCGGACTGGGTAGGAGCTGAGGGCAAGCCCGATGCTGGATATGTCTTCGTGAACCTGGGGTATTCGTTTTTGGCGGCCGCAGCAGGCGGCTACGTTACCGCATGGATTGCGGCTGCGAATCCGATGGCAAATATTCTGGGATTGGCGGTTGTGGTTCTCGCAGTGGGCGCAGTCAGCGCATTGCAGGCGCGGGGAAAACAGCCTGTTTTTTATGTGATCGCTCTGCTGGTGATGTCACCTTTGGGCGTTGTGGCGGGTGGGCTGGTGCGGCTCAGGGTGATGGGGATCTTGTAGGGGGATCGTCCCTGCTTCGGCTCGTGATTTGCGGCGATTCATATTTGGATCCCATCCTTTCCGCAAAGCGCGGAAAGGATGGGATCGAGAAACTGGCTCGGCGGGCTAAATTCCGAAAGCAGGTCCTTCGACTCGTCCGCGGCGGCGGACTCGCTCAGGATGACAACATTTCGAATTAGAGACGAAATGCTAGAAGCGCACGCCAAAAGTTACGGGGATGAGTTTCGTGTCAGCGCCGACGAATGTGGTGCCGAGTCCGTTGGGCGATGAGTTCACTTCAGGCGTGAGTATGTCGAGATAGCGCGCTTCTGCGAAGACCTGCATCTTGCTGTCGGCGTACATGCCACCGAAACGATGTGCAATGCCGGCGCCGATATTCCAGCCGCCCTGATTGCTGGAGAAGTGGCCCACTACGACATTCTGAAGTACGGTGCCGCAGTAGTAGTACGTGCAGTACAGTGCCGGCTGCGGATCGGTGAAGTTGGTCACCTTGCGATAGAAGCCTCCGCCACCGGTGACGTAGACACTGTTGTGTCCCTTGGGATTGAAATCGTACACGGGGTCGAGAGTGAGCGACCAGATGTGTGCGTTGCCGCCGGTGGCGCCGGTTTCAGCGATGATCCTGCCGGGGAGCTTGTCGTCGATGAACTGATATTCAGCCATGAGGGTGAGGTGGTTGGTGATGTGCTGGCCTGCTCCGAGAGTGAAGTTGCCGCCCCAGGTGATGTATGGAGAGGAGTCTTCAGTTGGCGCGTTGAATCCAGCGCCCGCTACAAAGGCAAGACGGCTGCGATAGCCATGCTGCGCCACGCCACCGCGATTGTCATACTGACCTGCCGCCGCTCCGCCTCCTGCTGGCAAAGGCGCGGCCACATCGCCGCTTCCGCTGTCTGCCATCAACTGGTAGTCATTGGAACTCGATTCTGATGCCGAGTTCGCGGCCGCTGGCGATGAGTTGAGAGAAGACGATAACTGAGCGCTCGCGGCGCCGACAGTGAGCAGCACTGCGGCTCCCAGAAATGCGATGCGTTGTACATGCGCTGACCAACGAAAAGATGACATGATTTCAACCTCTAATTTGAAGTGTCGTGCGTGTACTGACCTATGGAGTGGTTTTTGACGCATTCCGCCTCGGACTCAAGCTAATGGGCCATAGGAACGGGAGGACCTAAACCAATCTCCTTAACCCCTTAGACACAGTTTGTAGCGGGAGGTTGCGTTGGCTGTCCCAGTAGACGGCGAGAGATGTTGTTGAGTGGGCAGGCAAACAGTGCAGCAAGTAGTGCGATGTGTGGATCGGTACGGTGATTGCGAGGGGTTCTCGAAATGCACAAAGGCCACCCGCATGGACGGACGGCCTTTGTCTGCTTGAACGAAGCTTGTGCTCAGCCTTGAATATCGAACTGCTCAGGGTGAAGCGTTGCATCGCTCTTGATGAGGATGTTTTTGCTGATGAGCTCTTCGAATTCCGTAATCCAGCTTGCGTTGTTGGCTTTGAGAACCTTCACCGTCTCGGGATGCACGCGGAGTAGAACGTCGGAGTTCTCAAAGTGCTTACGCATCTTACGTAGCTCGGTGTAGATCTCGTTGCAGACTGTTGTGGGGCTCTTGACCATGCCTGTGGCCTGGCAGGTAGGGCAAGGAACGCTGAGAGTGCGCTCGAGCGACTGCTTGACGCGCTTGCGGGTGATGGCGACCAAACCAAAGTCGTTAAACTGCAGAACCTTGGTGGGGGCACGATCGTTCTTGAGTGCTTCTTCAAGAGCGGCCATCACCTTGAAGCGATTCTTGCGTTCATCCATATCGATGAAGTCGATGATGATGATGCCGCCCAGATCGCGGAGTCGAATCTGGCGCACGATCTCGGGAATGGCGTCGAGGTTGGTTTTGACGATGGTGTCTTCGAGCCGCGCCGTCTTGCCGACATATTTGCCGGTATTGATGTCGATGGCGACCAGCGCTTCAGTCTGGTTGATAACGATGGAGCCGCCGCTCTTGAGCCAAACCTTGGAGCGCAGGGCCTTGGAGATTTCATCCTGGATGCCGAAGTGCTCGAAGAGCGGAGTCTCTTTGGTGTAGAGCTTGACGCGACGAACCAGGTTGGGTGAGAAGCGGTTGAGGAAGCGCACGATGCGCTCGTAGTTCTCTTCGGAATCGACCCAGATGCTGGAAAAATTGGCGCTGACCTGGTCTCTCAGGATGCGCTCGATGAGAGACAGATCGTGATAGATCAGTGCAGGCGACTTCGAAGCTTCGGAGCGCTGCTTGATCTCGTCCCAGAGATGAATCAGGAAGCGGAGATCGGAACGCAGTTCGTCTTCCGACGCACCCTCAGCAGCGGTGCGTACGATAAACCCGCCGGGAGCATCGCCGCGTTCGCTGGTGAGAATTCTCTTGAGGCGCTGACGCTCTTCGTCGGAGGAGATTTTGCGGCTGACGCCGACGTGCGTAACCGTTGGCATGAAGACCAGGAAGCGGCCAGGCAGGGCGATGTGGCTGGTAATGCGGGCGCCCTTCTTGGCGATGGGCTCCTTGGCGATCTGGACGAGGATCTCCTGGCCGGGCTTCAAGAGATCACTGATGATGGGCAGGTCAGAAGTCTGGGCCGAGCGGCGAGGTGGGCCTCCGCGCCGATTGCCTGGGCCGCTGGGCGAGCCGCCCTGGGGTCCGCGACCACCGCGACGGCCGCGGCCGCCACGATCGCGGCGCTGCGGGCCGGAATCCGGGGCTGCTCCATTGGTGGAGGGCTGACCCTCGGCGTCGGCGGCTTCATCTTCTTCATCATCGATGTCGAAGACTTCGTCGCCATCAACTTCGCTGGTCTTGTCATCGAAGTTCAACTGGATGCGGTGGTCGAGGTGAGCTTCCTGAAGCATCTCTCCCAATTCGCCGGAGCGGATCTGGGTGTGGATCTTCTCTTCTTCCTCGTACTCGTCGAGATCGTGTTCGTCCCCTTTATGGTGGTGACGGGGAGCCTCAAACTCCTCTTCCTCGATCATCTCTTCTTCGACGACTCCGCTGCCCGGGGCATAGGCGGAGACGGACGCCACCGATGACGGCAGCGCTACCGGGGTGGGGTATTCGGGAGGAGCGTTCTCCTCTTCCTTCTTCTTCTTGCCGCCGAGGCCGAAGAGGCGGAAGCCGCTGGGCGGAAGGGGATCGACATTATGCGAGGCGTCCCGATCTGCTTCCGCTTCGGGTTCCGCGTCTGAGCCGGAGTGCTCGGGCTTGTCGGGATCGGTCTTGTGAGGCTGAATCGGTTCGGCGATGAATTCGTTGGAAGGCTCTCCGATGGGCTCGTGGCCGATGTTGTCATCGCCGGCAGGCCTGCCCTGAGATTGCCCGGAATGCTCTTCCTGAGCATAGGCGATGGGCTCCTCTTGGACGTTCTCCTGAGAGGGCTCGGCGAAAAACGGATCGGTCGCGAACGGATCGGAGGCGCCGGTTTCAGGAGCCGCGCCGGGTAATTGCTCCTCGGGCTGCTCTTCCCTGACCAATTCCTCAGTATTGAGGCGGTCTTCGGGGGGAGCAATCTCGGAGCCTTCGGCAGGCGCATACTCCATTGTCTCTTCGACAAACGATTCGTGATCGAGACGTGCTGATTCTGCCTCGGCGTGGGCGGCGGCCGAATCGGAGAAAACACCCTGTGGCTCGCCCGACACTTCAGACGACGGGGTGGCCGGACGGTTGCGGTGCTTTGAGATTGACTCGCCGGGCAAGAGTCCGCTGCCGTCCCACTCGAGTGGCGTCTCAATGAGCGTGGCGGGCTTGTAGGAGCTGGCGGGCCGGACCGGTGGGGCCGATTGAGATGCGGCCCCACCGCTCGATGAAGCGTCGGGCGCGGGCTCTCCGCCGTACTTGGACAATGACTCGCCGGGCAGCACGAAAGGCACGGGAGCGACATCGCTGCGATCGCCTCGATCGGAACGGTCTCCGCGATCTACCCTGTCGGGACGGTTGCCGCGCTCGGAACGACCGCCGCGGTCAGAGCGATCCTGGCGGGGCGGTCGGCCTGACTGGGGTGCGGCAGCCCATTCAGTTTCCGACGATTTGTCGCCGGCGGCTGCTTGGATTTCGGGTGCGACCTCGGGCTCGGCTACAGCAGCCGGATCGAGGAAGGTCTCTGCGGATGCTTCAGTTTCGACGGGATCGGTTACGGCCCCGGCTGGACCGCGGCCGCCACGGCGACGGCGGCGTCCTCGCCAGCGTTTGGCGCCGGGTTCTCCAGACGCTTCTTCGGTCTCTTCTGCGTGACCGGGGATTGCGGGAGGCTGCGGTTCTGAGGGCGCGATTTTCTGTATGTCGAGGCCCGGCGAGGGACGCCGATCGCGTCCGCCTTCACGGCTGGGACGATCCTGCTCGGTTCGGGGCTGTCTCTGCTCGGTCTTCTGTTCTGCACGCGGTGCGCGCTCTCCGCTTTGTCCATTGGTATGGCGAACTTCGCGGGGAGCCTGGCTGCCGCCACTGGCCGCGGCCTTCTCCAACTCGTCGCTTTCTTCCTCGTCTTCCAACTCCATGAAGTCGGTTACATAAAGGAAGGCGTCGCGTTCCAGGCCGAGATCGACAAAGGCGGACTGCATGCCGGGGAGGACGCGTGTGACGCGCCCGTTATAGATCGATCCCGCGAGGGTGTACTCGTTTTCGCGCTCGTAATAGATTTCGGCGAGTTGATCGTCTTCAAGAATTGCAAGCCGCGTTTCATGCGGCGTGGAGGAAATACATATCTCTTTTGCCATCGTACCTTTCCGCCCGGTGGCGATAACCAACCGGGGCCTGCGGCAAGGTCTGATGGAGGGGCGCGAAGCCGGACGGGAAGGGGATGGGCGGAAGGGATGACCGGGGAGACGCTGGTATGCCGAAGGCCGCGCGACGACCAGCCCCAGGGGGCGGCGAGCCGCGGCGGTTAACCTTTAAAGCTGGCTGAACGAGCTGTCTGATAGGTTGATCCGATTGCAGAAATTTTGTGGCCAACCATGCCCACATCGACCAGACGATCGATACGAGCGGGGCCGTTCCACCATTGGCGAGCGCATAGACGTACCGCGCGATGGGTGCTGGGCAGGGAATAGCCCTTCCAGACCACCCGAGCGAGGAATACCTGTCGCCGGGAGCGCTGGATACCGACCCCAGCGACGAAGACCTGTCGCCGGGGACCCCGGATACCGACCCCAGCGACGAAGACCTGTCGCCGGGGACCCCGGATACGCCCGCGCGCTCCATGCAAGTTCTACGCTGCCAACGGCTTTCCCGTTTCTGCGTGCTCATGAACCCAATCCTGCCGGGCTCGCGATTCCATCTGGGAACCTGGCCGGCGAAATGATTGAAAACTACCCTGGCGGTCCGGATTCTCCGGGGCCGCAAGAGCTGAACCCTTGAGTGCCAATCAGTTTACAAACCTGCGCATGCGGACATTCATCGCCACACCGAGCGCCAGGAAGGTAAACAAAACCGAGGATCCGCCGTAACTCAATAACGGTAAAGGAATCCCGGTAACCGGCATAAAGCCTATGACCATGCCTACATTGACCGCAATCTGGAAGGTCAACACAGCCACGATTCCCATAATAATCAGAGAGCCGGGCAGGTCAGCGGCCGTTTGAGCGTTTTGAATCAAACGCATCAATATGAAGAAGTATAGCAGCAGCACAAATACCGCGCCGACAAAGCCGTGTTCTTCACTGAGGGCAGCGAAGATGAAGTCAGCATGGGGAATAGGGAGGAAATCTCCCTGGGTCTGGGTGCCCTTTTCGGCGCCTTTACCCAAGATTCCGCCGGATCCGACGGCGATGAGAGATTGCCGGATCTGATACCCACTGCCCTTGGGGTCGTTGTCTGGATCGAGAAAGCTGGTGAGGCGGGCTTTCTGGTAGGGCTTGAGGATTTTGCCGCTGTTCCAGACCCCGACGATCAGAAGTATGCCGGCAGTGGAGAGAATGAGTGCTTGCTTGAGGTTGATTCCGCCTAGAAAAAGCCCCGCAATCAGAATCGGGGAGTAGGTGAGAGCGGTTCCCATATCGGGCTGCAACAGCACCAGAACCATGGGTAAGCCCACGAGGGCGAAGGCTTTGAAGATGTCGCGCCAATCGAGGGTTCGGCCGGCAAGATTTGAAAAGTAGCGGGCCACGGCCAGGATAAGAATCAGTTTCACCCACTCCGACGGCTGAAAGTGCATGGGGCCGATTCTGACCCAGCGTCTCGCACCCAGCACTTTGGTTCCTACCAGGCGAACGGCGATCAGCGCCACCAGGCATGCTCCGTAAGCCCAGGGCACCCAGTCGAGCAGGCGGTGGTAGTCGATTTTTGCAATGATGAACATGGCCACCAGGCCGCCGGCAATCCACAGCATCTGTTTGGAATGAAAGCCGGAATACTTGGTGCGCATGGTGGCGGAGTAGATTTCGAGCACCGAGATGGTGCACAGCCCCAAGACGATCAGCAGAAGACCCCAGTCGAAATCGCGAAAGCTTAGAAAACGGCGCATCAGGGGAGCCTTTGCTGCCGGCGGACAGGCAGGCTGGCGGCAAGCCACGAGGGGAGAGGAGCTAATGCTCCAGCCACTGTCTTGGGAGCTGGGCTGGGATCGATTTTTGTGTTCATGACGAAGTGGCCTGCGTGGAGCGTCTGCTGCTGATCGGAACCGGGCTTGATTGCGGGATTCGCCGGAAGCGGATCGGCCCAGACGGCTCCTACTTCGACCGGCTTGTTGAGGCTTGCCCGGTCGAGAATGTTGTGGTCCTGCTGGCGCTTCTTGTTTACGTACTCGGTGACCATGGCCTGCGCGATGTGGGCTGAATTCGCTCCCCAGTCGCCGTGTTCCTGCAGGACGACGATGGCGAGCTCAGGATTACGGCGGGGAACCATGCCCACGAACCAGGAGTTTGGAGTCTTGGCACCGCCTTTGACGTGGGTGTCGCCGCCACCCACTACCTGGGCAGTGCCGGTTTTCCCGGCGAAATCGACGCCCTCGATGTGCGAAGCTGCGGCCGTGCCGGTGGTAGTTGCGGCGGCCATGCCGTCGGTGATCGTCATCCAGGTGTCTTCGCTGAGTTGGACGTTCTTGTCTCCCGAGCCGGGGAAGGAGTCGAGAATCGCCTGGTGGAACTGGGCCGGCAACTGGCCGAACGCTACCACGTGAGGACGCACCAGGTGTCCGTCGGAGGCGATGCCGCTGAGCGCGCGAACGAGTTGCAGGGGAGTCACCTGGGTTTCACCCTGCCCGATACCTACCGAAATGGTATTGCCGGGATAGTACCGCTGATGGTAATTCCTCATCTCCCACTGGGTGGAAGGCATGATGCCCGCCATCTCGTTGGGCAGGTCGATACCGGTCCGTGTAGACAATCCCAGGCTGGTTGCGTATTTGGCGATCGTATCGATGCCCAGCCGCTGCGCCAGTGCATAGAAGAAGGTGTCACACGACAGCGGGATCGCCTGCTGGATGGCGAGGACGCCGTGGTGCTTGTCGCACTTGAAGAAGCGGCCGTAGAAGCTGCCGCCGCCTACGCAGTTGACACGCATGTTCTGCGCTACGCCCTCTTGCAGGCCGGCCGCCGACATGATGATTTTGAAGGTAGAGCCGGGAGCCAACTGATCCTGAATGGCCTTGTTCATCAAGGGATGGCGGGGATCGGTGATGAGCTTGTTCCAGTCGGTTCGATTGATGCGGACCGCGAAGGCGTTGGGGTCATAGGTGGGGTGCGAAACGAGGGCCAGGATCTCGCCGTTGCGAGGGTCCATGGCGATAACCGCGCCGCTGGCGTCGCCCAATGCCACCTCAGCGGTGCGTTGCAGATCGATGTCGATCGTCAGCTTCAGGTCCTGGCCGGGGACGGCATGCTGGGTGCGAAGGTAGCCGACTTCGCGGCCATGGCTATCGACGATCACGTCACGGGAGCCGTCCTGGCCGCGCAGTAGTTGGTCGTAAGTGGCCTCGACGCCTGCTTTTCCAACCACATCGCCGGGTTGGTAATAGGCGTAGCGGCTCTGATTGAGATCTTCTTCGCTTACTTCTCCCACATAACCGATCAGGTGAGCGGCGAACCCGTCGCGGGGGTAGAGGCGGCGTTCTTCGTCGATGGTTTCGAGCTCAGGCAGTTCGTTGCGATGAGCTTCGATGAAGGCCTGCTCGTCGGCTGTAATGTCCTGCTTGATGGGAATCGGCTGGTAACCAGGCGAAAGGCGATAGTGGCGCAGGGTGGCGCGCAACTGCTCGAGGTCAACATGAAGGCCCTGCGCGATCAAAGGCAGGTCGGCGTCAACGTTGCGGTTTTGTTCGCGGACAAGGAAGCATGAGACCGAGGGGTAGTTGTCTACGACGAGGCGGTTTTCGCGATCGAAGAGCTTGCCGCGGGCGGCGAGGATGGGAACCTTGCGGATGCGGTTCTGTTCAGCCAGCGAGCGGAAATTGGCCGCGCCGAGAACCTGGAGGCGCCATAGGCCCGCTGCGAGTGCCAGCATCATGAGAAGAATGCCGTACTGTACCACCGTGGATTTAATGGTGGAGAGTTTTTCGCCGCGGTTCACAAAGTCGGAATACATGGTTCTCTATCTAGGATACAGCCAGTTGAGTTATTCCAGTGGGACGGGTGTTATCTACAAAAGCCCCTTGGCGGCTCGGCCCAGGTCTGAGTCAGAATCGGCTGGCGAAGCGGCTCGGATGTTGTCACGGAGCCACTCGCCTTCGGCTTAATCTCTCATCTGGAATCTGTCGAGCAGCGGAAACAGGAGCAGAGCAACGATGGAGTTGCCTACGGCTTTGAAAAGCTCTGTCATCCAGTTCCACTCGAATTCCATACCAAGCAGGACGCGATAGATAAAGAGATAAATCCCGCTGCAGAGCATGGAGAGGACGAAATTCAGCATCACGCGGATGGCGTTGTTTTCGACGTCGATACGGATGCCGACGGATGCCGCGAGGTAGCCCGCGACGGTTTTCGCGATGCCGTTGATGCCGATGGCGTGGTGGGTGAGAGCGTCTTCAAAGATGCCGACGAATCCACCGATGAACATGCCCTGAATGGGGCTGCGGCGGCCCAGGGCGAAATAGATCGTGATCGCCAGGGGAAGATCGAATAAGGCGAAGCGGCCCATGAAGCGCGGCAGCAGGGCCTGGAGCACGAGCGCGACGATGGGTACGACAAGGTAAAGGGGTGCCGGATAGCGGTGAATCTCCATATCCCGGCGGGAACGAGCGGTCAGGACTGACATGACTACGGGTTCCTCCGAGGCTGGTCGCTGGGCTTGGCGGGTTTTGCAGGCGCAGGTTGCGAGGTGTCGCCGGGAGTGGCCTGTTTCTTCTGAGGAGGCTTGGTTCCGGGCGTTTTGCTGGTCGGCGGTTTGGGAGATGCCGGGCTGGTCTCGGCGGGAGCGGTGTCAGGGGTAGCATTCGGCTGCGCGGCGCTTCCGGGGGTGAAGCGGTCGGGATGCTGCGGCGGCAGGATCTTGGGCACAGGCGGGGCGGCAGGTGCGGCACCGGCCGGCGTGGCACCCTTCGCAGGCGTGGCGGCCGCGGCCGGAGCATTTGGATCGGAAAGGCCGGGAAGGCGCTCGGCCATGATCTCTGAGGCTTTCTTCTGCTCGTTGATGGCCGCGGCCTCGGCACCCTTGAGCGATTCGCTGGTGGCGATGTCTTTCTGCTGCTGGGGCGAGAAACGCGAATCCGTCGCTGTGATGACCAGTACCTCGTCGAGACGGTCGAGATGGGCTGCCGGCTTGACGATGACATTAATGAAGGCGTCGCGATCGGGATCGGGCACTACTTTCTCGACGACTCCGACGGGAAGGCCGCGAGGAAAGATCTCATCGCCACCGGCGGTGAGAACCTTCTCTCCTGGCTGGATGCGCTGGTCGGCAAGAATGCCTACGATCTGCGGCCGGCCGTCTGCGTTGCCGCGAAGAATTCCGCGAATGCGGGTGGTTTCAAGGATTACCCCGGCGCCGCTGGTCTGATCGTTGATGGCCAGCACCTGCGCGGAGTGGGGAAATACATCGCGGACCTTTCCCACAATGCCATCTGCCGTAATTACCGCCATGTCGCGATCGATGCCGTCGTTCTTGCCCTTGTCGAGACTAAAGACGCGCGACTGGTCGGACCCACTGGTTCCGATTACCTGGGCGGGAAG
>Ga0137378_10004956_pt1 | contig 11498 bp, 14 predicted proteins | sample SagtaG_21_FD_104813 | JGI IMG/M metagenome (GOLD analysis project Ga0137378, IMG submission 104813) | Vadose zone soil microbial communities from Sagehorn Ranch, Mendocino, California, USA - Sage2_L_60_16 metaG | ecosystem: Environmental > Terrestrial > Soil > Vadose zone | place: USA... | reverse complement strand
TCCAGTTGCACGTGGCGAAAGCCGCCGCGAAGCTCGGGGCATGGCAGGCCACGAAGCTCGTGGGAACACTGACGCAGCACGACGTCCAGCAACTCGGATGCGTGGCGGCCAGCGCGACGATCCGGATCACCGCCACGCTCCTGGGATGAGCCGCGGCGTCTGCGTCAGGACCGGGACGCGCCTACGGCGCGGTCAGGCCGGCCCGTGTTTCGATCGTTCCGGTGCCCGCGCGAGTGGCGACTCCTCCAGCGCTTCCTGGAAGACCGTCCTGCCGTACAGGTAGAACACGAAGGCCAGGACGATCAGGCCCCCCACCACGCTCAACGCGATCACGCCGCCCACCGTCGTTGCCCCCTTCGACCCCTCTCGAACCACGGGTAGCGCTTCCTCAGCTGCCGGCGGTGCAGGCTGTGCCTCAGACGACGGAACAGGGGGGAAGCGTCACGGGGTCCTTCTACCGCGGATCCGGTCGAAAGGTCAAGAGCCTGTCAGACGTCGGCACGGACCAGGGTGTGCGGTCCGTAGCGCAGCGCGGTGGAGCGTCCTCGCCGGTCGAGGACGAAGCTCACCACCTCGCCCAGGAACCCGAAGTCGTCGTTCTCCACGATGAGGAACGACCGGCGACCCCGGGGCGACAACCGGGCCGCGTCCTTCAACGGCGTCGTAGTCTCCGGGTCGACGAGCACCAGCGAGCGGTTGACCCGTCCCACGATCAACTCGCCCCAGTCCCCCCGGTAGATACCGACGAACCGGGCGACGCTCCTCCTGGAATGCCCGTGGCCGGTCTCGCCCGCGTCATCCCAGAGGGCCTTCACGCGGCCGATCGTGTGGAACACGACGTCGACGGCCTCTCCCGACACGGCTGCGATCGCGTTGGTGAGGACGGCGGTCGCCACGCCGAGGGCCGGGGCGAAGGCGATCTTCGTGGTGAAGCCCGGGTACCCGCCGCTGTGACCGGACAGCGCGATCCCCTCGACGCTCCACACCATCCACCCGAGACCGTAGTGGGGTTCCTCGCGACGCTGCCACTGGGCTCGCTGCATCTCGAGCTTGCCGGCGTCGGCCAGCAGGCGCCGATCGCCGGCCATGTGCGCCTGCTGGTACGCCAGGAGGTCCGGGACGTTCGAGATGAGGCCGCCCGCCGGCTCGAACGCGCGGGCTTCCGTCGGCTGCGTCTGGCGACGTGGTTCGCCCGGCCGACGAGGGTAGTACCCGGTGGCCAGCCGGGACCGGAGACCGGGGACGAGCGTCGATCCCGTGGCCGTGAGTCCGAGCGGCCGGACGATGCGCCGGCGGACGAGGTCGCGGAACGGACGCCCGGTCGTCGCCTCGAGGATCTCGCCGAGGAGGGCATACGCCACGTTCGAGTAGCGGAACGTCGTGGACGGAGGGCCGAACGTCGCCCGTTCCCGGACCTCGCGACGGAAGGCCTGCGGGTCGGGGAAGTCGTGATCTCCCCAGGCGTTCGAGCCGTCCCGGATGATGCCTCCGCTGTGGGTGAGGAGATGCCGGATCGTGACCGGGCCGTCGGGCAATGCGGAACGCAGCCACGGCAGATGGGCCGAGACGGGGTCGTCGAGCCGCAGCCTGCCTCGTTCCACCAGCTGCATGGTGAGCGTGGCCGTGACCGTCTTGCTGATCGAAGCCACCCGGTAGCAGGTGCCGTCGTCGGGGGTGGCAGGCCGGCCGGCATCGAGGTCGCTCACGCCGAGCGCGCCCAGGCGAACCGTCCGGCCCGCGTGGGTGATCCCGTACGAGACGCCGGGCACGTCCTGCATGACCGCCCGGAGGCGGATCCACCGCTCGGCGATGTCCGCGGCGTCCGTGACCTGTTGCTCGGTGAGCTTCACGTTCGCCTCCGTGCCACCTTCCCCCTTGGTCGGGGCGGGCGGATTCGAACCGCCGACCTCCTGCTCCCAAAGCAGGCGCGCTGCCAAGCTGCGCCACGCCCCGCACCACGAATCGTACAGGGGTATAACCGTGCGATGCCGGGTGGAGTGGAACCGTCCAACCTCGACAAGGTCTTCTGGCCCGGCTCGGGCCTGACGAAGGGGGACCTCCTCGCCTACTTCGACCGCGCGGCACCGTTCATCCTGCCGGCGCTCCGCGGGCGACCGCTCACGGTGATCCGCTTCCCCAACGGGATCGGCGGCCCGTCCTTCTACCAGAAGGACACCCCGCGGTACGCCCCCGATTGGGTGCGCACCATCCGGCTCCCCTCCGGCGGGCCCAAGCCGGAGGTCCGCTATACGGTCTGCGGCTCGAAGCGCACGCTGATGTGGCTGGCGAACCAGGCGGCGATCGAACTGCACCCATGGCTCTCCACGCTGGACCGCCTGGACCGGCCCACGCATCTCGTCCTCGACATCGACCCGCCGGAGGGCGATTTCGACCGTGCGGTCCGGGCGGCGCTGCTGACGCGCGATGCGCTGGAGGACGTGGGGCTCGCCGGGGTCGTCAAGACCTCCGGTTCGAAGGGCGTCCACGTCTACGTCCCGGTCGAGCGACGCTACGACGGAGAGACCCTCACCCGGGCCGCGCAACGGCTGGCCGATCACGTCGTTCGACGAGCCCCCGACGACGTCACCACGGAGTTCCGGAAGGCGGGACGGGCCGGGCGGGTGTTCTTGGACTGGACCCGGATCGGTGCCGGCAAGCACATCGCCGTCGTCTACTCGCCGCGGGCGAGGCCCGGAGCGACCGTCTCGTTCCCCGTGGCCTGGGAGGACCTCGCCGGGGCCCGCGCCGAACGCTTCACGATCCGCACCGTTCCCGAGCTGCTCGCGTCGGGCGACCCGTGGGCCGACCTGTCCCCTCCGCCCCAGCGACTCCCGGATCGGCTGGTGGAGCCGTGAGCCCCGGTCCGCGTCGCCGAGCGATCATGCATCCAGGTCGAACGAACCCTCGCCGACGATCGCCACCCCGCCTCCCACGAACACCCGCCACTGGGCGGGATCGTCGCCGTCCCGTTCGACCTCCACGAAGAGGGTGCTGGGCCGGCCGAGTTCCCCGCCCTGCGAGATGGTCAACCTGTTCGACGATATGAGGCCGTATCGGACGGCGTAGGCTCCGACGGGCCCGGCCGCCGAGCCCGTGGCCGGGTCCTCGACGATCCCGATGCCGGTACCGAAGAACCGCGCCTTCGCCCGCGCGCCGTCCGGACCATCGTCCTCCACCGCGAACAGGTAGTAGCCGTCGGTCCCCAGCGGTGCCAGGAGCTCCGCCAGTGCAGCGGCGTCCGGCCTGGCGCGGGCCACCGCCTCCGCGTGCCGCGCCGGGACCGTGAGGTGACCCAAGCCGGTGGAGACCATCTGGGCCGGCGGGTCGTCGCGCAGGTCATCCGCATCCAGGCCGACGGCCGCGGCCGCGGCCGCCCGGTCGTCGACCCGGGTCCCGAACGCCGGCGCCAGCTGCCGCATGCGAGCCGACCGCGCGGCGAGGTCCACCACGAGCGGGAACTCCCCCGCCGCCACCGACTGCGTGACCGGGTTCGTCACGCGGCCTTCGGCCACGAGGACGAACGCCGTGCCCAGGCTTAGATGCCCGGCGAACGCCAGCTCCGTGCCCGGCGTGAAGATCCGCATCTCGTAGCGGTCGCCGGAAGCCTCGGTGACGAACGTGGTCTCGGAGAACCCGATCTCCTTCGCCACGGCCTGCATGAGGTCGGCCGGCAGTCCGGTCGGTCCGGGGAACACGCACAGCTGGTTGCCGGCCAGCGGCTGGTCGGTGAACACGTCGACGAGCCGGAAAGCGACCCGCATCGGTCGGCCATCCTAGTCCCCTGCCGGCCGGATCCCTGCTGGTACATTGTGGGATCGAGCGCGGGTGTAGCTCAATGGTAGAGCTCCAGCCTTCCAAGCTGGTGACGGGGGTTCGATTCCCCTCACCCGCTCCGCAGAAAGCTCGACGCGCAGGGGGAACGATGACGGAGACCGGCCCGGCGGAGGGGCCACGAGTGCTCCTGGTGGACGACGACCTCCAGAATGTGGCCGTCCTGCGGGAGGCCCTCCAAACCGAAGGGTTCGTCGTCGTCGGCGATGCCGCCGATGGAGCCTCGGGAGTCGAGATCGCCGGGAGCCTGCGGCCCGATGTCGTCCTGATGGACCTCCGGATGCCCGGGATGGACGGGTTCGAGGCCACCCGCCTGATCCTCGATCAGAACCCAGACACCCAGATCATCATCCTGACCGCCTACGAGGAGCTCCTGACGGACTCGGCGGAGTCCGTCGGAGCGTTCGCCTACCTGGTGAAGGGATGCTCCGTCGACCTGATGCGCGACGTGATCACACAGGCGTGGCGCCGCCGGACCCGATGAGGAGCTCCGGGACACCTCTCCCGCGCCGGCCGGTTCGTCAAGAGCGACCTTCCGGATGGCTGCTCAGATGCCACCCTTGGCAGAGGTTGCACTCGTACACACGGGTTTCGGCGCGGCGGCCCTCGCGCTGGCGTCGGTCACGCGCGGCGTCACCCTGCAAGCGGCTGAGTGCGAGGAGTGCGCCGAGCCGCGACCGATAGCGCAACTTGCCCGACGGACACACGTCGTAGCCGAGGCTATGGAAGCCCGCCGTCAGGTCCAATACGGGTTTCGCCTCGCTTGAGAAGCGAGGATTCTCAGGCGAGGCTCAGGGGCTGCTCGGATCACGGCGATCGATCGACGCGGCTGTGGTGCCGGTCGTCCCGGCGGCCCGTCGCCAGGATCCCACTTCCCACCGGATGGCTGTGCACAGCTCGGCGGCGTGGCTCGGATCGATCCGCGCGCTGAGCCAGATGCCGAGTGTACTCGCGGCGAGGATCGAAGCGCGTCGTTGGACGGTCCGGCCGTCGACGTCCCCCAGTGCGGCCGCGCCCTCGAGCGCGTGAGCGAAGGCTCGCTGGAGACGGTCGCGGAACGACGCAGCTCGATCGGCCGCTCCTCCGTCTCTCCGGGACAACTCGGCGATCGTGTTCACCATGAGGCAACCGCGCCCGGCGAGAGATGGATCATCGATGAGGACGTCCCGCACCCGAGAGAAGAACGCGCTGATCTCGCCGAGCCCGGCCGGCACGACCTCCATCGTCCCGATCAGGGGATCGATGAAGTCCGCGACATAGCGGTCGAGGGCTTCGTCGAACAGGGCTCGTTTGCCGCCGAAGGCGAGATACAGGCTCGAGCGGTTCAGCCCCGTACCCCGCTCGAGATCCGAGATCGGGGTCCCCTCGTAGCCCTTCTCCCAGAACGCGTTCTTCGCCGCCTCGACGACGGCGGCTCGCGCGAAGGTCAGCGGCCTCGGCACGGTGTCTCCCTCACTCGTCCGATCGGCGTATACCGGTTGTGTTGCTAGACTCGATTTGAACCGGTCAGTACAAAACCGTATCATCCCCCGGCGCCGGTGTCGTGGGTGGGACCCGAAACGGGGTGACATCGTGGAGCTTCGCCAGTTCCGGTACTTCGTCGCGGTCGCCGAGGAGCGGCACTTCGGACGAGCGGCCGAGCGGCTCCGCATCGCCCAACCCGGGCTCTCGCAGCAGATCAAGGCGATCGAGCGCTCGCTCGGGGTCCAGCTCTTCATCCGGGACAAGCGGCACGTGGAGCTCACCGAGGCCGGCGAAGCCCTCCTGGACCAAGCCCGTCTCGTGATCGAGCTCGCGGACCGGACGGAGGATGTCGTGCGCCTCCGCGCCCGCGGCAAGGATGGACTCCTCAAGGTGGGCACCGGTGCCACGTTGCTCCACCCGGTGGCGAGCGACGTGCTGACGGAGTTCCGGGCTCGCTTCCCCGACGTCGAGGTGCAACTCCACCCGGGCTTCGGGGCTCAGCACCTCGAAGCCCTGACGAAGCGAACCCTCGACGTCGCCATCATCCAGAGTCCATCCATACGTGCAGCCGACGGCACGTCGTACCTCCGTCTCGGCGCCCTCGAGGTCCTGATGGCGATCCCCGAGGATCACCGTCTCGCCGCGTTGGATCGGATCCCCAGGGTCGAGATCCTGAAGGAGCCGTTCATCACGTGGGCGAGGAGCCTCAACCCGCCGGCGATCGACGGGTTCCATCGATCCCTGCTCGGCATGAGCGAACACCCGCGATCCGTCGAGGTCGCCGACGCGTTGGTGAGCAGCCGGCTGCTCATGGTCGCTGAGGGCAAGGGGATCGCGCCGATCCCGTTCCCGTTCCCGCAAGCCGGCGAGCTGCAGATCCGTGGCGTCGTCTTCCGTCACGTGGAGGATCCGCCGCCGTTCCTCGAGTACGGCCTCGTGTGGTTCGAGAGCAACGTGTCGCCGTTCGTGCCGGCGTTCCTCGAGGTCGCGCACGAGGTCCTGCTGGAGCAGGCGCCGGAGCGGGAGCGCCGGCCGGTCGCCGGATAGGCCCCGCCGACATGATCGGTGGCTCGGACGGTCCAGCGTCGGATGCGGCAAGCGCCGACCCGGTCCGATCCGATCGCGATCAAGCCGGTCAGCTGCTGTTCCGTGCTTCGAAGCGGGGCCTGACGCAGCCGCGATCGTCCGATTGGAAGGGTGGCGACTCCTCGTCGTGAACGACGCCTTCGTGGAGTTGACCGGGCACACTGCGTCTGAGGTGATCGGACGAACGCTCGAAGAGCTGAGCCTGTGGACCCATCCCGCCGAAGTCGTCGCGCTCGTGACGCACGCTCGCGATGCAGGTACCGCCGGACCTCTCCCTCTCGAACTACGGAAGAGATCCGGGGAAACCCTGACATTGGATACCTCGGCCGCGCGCGCGAACGTCGGACCACAGGGCTACGTCGTCATCCTCTGGCGCGGCGTCACCTCCCCGTCGGATCTCGACGCCTGAACCCCGAACGAACGAGCGCTGTACGCCGGCTGCCGTCCGATCATTCTTCCGGGAACCGCTGAAGGGTCTGCTCGAGGAGTTCCGCGGCCCGGCTCGATTGATCGTCCTGGCCGTCGATCGTTCGCTCCATCAGATGCTGTCGCGCGAGCACCACCGCGACCCGATTGCCGCCGCAGCACTCCAGCAGGTCTCCGAGGGCTGCCTCCTCCTCCGTTCCATCCCGTGCATGCGTGAGCGCGCGCTCCATCACGATGTCTGCGGTCGTCACGACGTCCCTCTCTTCCTCTCGGGCTGCCGGACCGTCCGGCCCGCACCGACCGGATCAAGGCCGGAGGGACGCGGCGGTCCCCGCGGAGCCAGGCAACGCGCGAGGACCGAGCCAGCGAGGCCACGGCGCGGGCGATTCCTCACGTAGAACGCGGGCAGGAAGAGCAAGCCTACGGGCGAGACACCATCCGCGGAGCGTGCGGCGGTGGGATCTGACCTGCGGCGGTTGAGTCCGCGGAGGGTATCCGCTCTCGGGTCCGACGCGATGATCGACAGCTCGCCGGACACGGGGAGGATCAGGTGCTTCGCACCGCCCTCGCGGGGTGGCGCTCCGCCGTGCTCCGCGCCGGCGTCCCGCTGGCCCGCGAACGTGGCGAACAGGAGAACGATCGCCGCGATCCCCACGCGCGAAGCGTGGACCGCGAACCTGTGCCGCATCGCCCGGGCCCCGTGCATAGCCGGAGCATATGGTCTGGTGCGGCGTGCCCGCCAACGCGTCGTCAGACCTCAAGGGTTGGACCGGATCACATCCGACGGCTCGTAGAATCGTCGCGACGTTCGACCAGCACGTCGAAGCAGGTTCCTCAGGTCACGAGCGCCGGTAGCTCAGGGGACAGAGCGGCTGCCTTCTAAGCAGCGGGTCGGAGGTTCGAATCCTCCCCGGCGCACACGAACCTCGCAGGGGCTCCTGCCGTCCAGTCGATCCTTGTGGCAGGCGCCCTTGCTTGGTAGCCTGCGCCCGGCATGAAGCCGCTTCGTGCGCGATCGGTGGTAGGGGTTCTCGGACCGATCCTGATATTGACCGCATGTAGCTCGGGCGGTTCGACCGGCACCGCGTCGACCCCCTCGAGCTCGCCCCGGGCCCTCGTCTCGACCGGCCTCAAGGACCTCGCCACCGGCAACTACCGGGATCTCTGCAAGTACCTCGTCCTGTCACCCGGTCAGCAGTGCAACACGGGTTCGCCCGGAACCTTCACGGTCAAGGGTTATTCATTGGGAGAATCCTCAGTGCAAGGCGATCGCGCGCTGGTCGTCGTCCGAGCGGACCAGGTGTGCATCTTCCACACTTCGTGCACCTCCAATCAGGATCCGCGTGCAGGACTGCCGCATGGATCGGTGACCTTCGACCAAGCGTGGCAGGCGGCGACGAGCGGCCAATCCTTTTACACCGCGGCGGTCGAGCGGATCAACGGGAAGTGGATGATCGTCGCTCTGTTGAAGAAGGCGTAGCCTCGAAGAGACCGATGGTCGTCTCCGGGAGCACCGCCGGGCATGGACAGCCGCCGATCTGAGGGCTCGGCATTCTGGATTCATGGCGCCTCCGTCACGAAGCGCTGTTGACGCTCTTCCGGCGTTGATGCGTCCGACGCCTTCGCGAACGCGGTGTTCTGGTGCTCAACCACCTGTGGTCTTGGATGCACCGGATGACGAACGCTCGCCGTAGGCGGCCCACGATGTCATCCTCGAAGACCTCGCCCAGCCAATTCGGGACACGGGTATCGAGACCTCACACACGACGGCTCTCAGGACCGTTCCAGTTCGCTGGGCGTGCTAGCACTGGTTGTGGCCCTGGGTCTGGGAGCCTGGGCGGGCAGCCGGTCAGGGTGCGGCGGCTGGCGCGACCAGGGTGGTAGCCCGGGCTAGAGCGATACGAGCACCGGAATCGGCGAGGTGGTCGTGAACAGGTTGGCCGGCCACCGGAGACGACCCGTGGTCGTGTGCCTCCTCGGCGGGTCATACTTGCGGCGACTCGCGCGGGTCGGCGTACGAGAGGGAGGGGGACGATGCCGCTCTATCTATCGAGGTTCAGCTACACGCCGGAGACATGGGCCAGACTGATCGGCAAACCAGAGGACCGGCGAAAGGCCGCTCAGTCGTACATCGAGTCGGTCGGTGGGAGGCTCCACGGGTTCTGGTATGCCTTCGGCACACACGATGGGTACACCCTGTGGGAGGCCCCGGACAACGTGTCCATGGCCGCGGTTGCGCTGGCGATCAGTAGCGGCGGCGCGCTGAGCTCGCTCGAAACGACGGTCCTCCTGACCGTCGACGAAACGATGGATTCCCTGCGCAAGGCCGGGCAGGTCCAGTACCGAGCCCCCGGCGCGTAGCGGCTCAGGGGCCTTCTCCCGTGGCGGCGTCGGCCTTGCCGAGAGCGCGGGGGGCCGCGCCCTCGGGGCGATCGGGCGTGCGGTTGATGACCAGATGCGGCGCCGTGGGCGGTTCGCCCGAACGCCGTGGCCCCGACCACGCCGCCGGCACCACGTCGAGGGCGTACGCCAGCCGATAGGCGATCGACTCGTAGTTCACGCGCCACCCCTGGAAATGGGGCCAGGCTTCGTCCGGCGTGCGCTGCATGTGGAACCCCACCGACTGCAGGCGTTGGATGCCCTGGTCGAACTCCTGTCGCGTGAGCGCGATACCCGCGTCGGGCCGCGGGTCCTCGTCGTAGGGCCACCCGAGCGTGTCGGCCAATTGGCGAAGGCAGCGGAACCCCATCGCCAGGCAGAGTCGGCCCTGGACCGGAACCTCGTCGGGAGCCACCGCGGAGAAGAGCGCCGCGGAGTCCATCACGGCGAGCAGCGCGATCAACCACGACGCCATGGGATGCGTGGACCGGAACCGCAGGAGGATGGGATAGCTCGAGTGGCTCTCCGCGACGTCGGCCGCCCAGCGCTCCCACTGGCGGTAGAAGCTCGGAAGGTCCTCCGATGTGATCGTGAAGCTGCTGCGGGCCAGGAGCTCCGGTCCCCAGGCCGGCTTCCCCGCCCGTACCGCCATCAGCGTGACCTCGGTCTCGCGGCGATTGAACGCGGCGTACAGCGTAGGGAGGTAGGCGATCTGCAGCGCCACCACGATCAATCCGTCGGCGCCGGCCAGGAAGTCGATCGCCGTGGGGCCTCCGCGGTTCGTCGAGGCGAATCCCAGCGTGAACAGCGAGGAGCCGGACTCCCGTAGGGCGGCGGCGAGGCCCCCGACCGCGGGCCAGAGCACCAGTCCGAAGCCGACGAGGTAGCCGACCAGCCAGGAGATCAGCAGGCCGGCGAGCACCACCGGGGCTTGGAAGGCGAGCACGCGATCACGGCGCTCGAAGCGGGGCACGCGGCGAACAGCCAGCCGGAACACGCCGTCCACCGCCGCGCCGACCGTCTTGTACGCGGGCCCGATCCTTCCCCCCGGCATGACCAGTGTCTTCAGGACGCTGATCGACGTGCCGATGAGGAGCACCCCACCGACCACGCTCGCCAGGATCCGTATCGCCTGCATCGCGCCCGACTCGTCCTTTCTACGCCGAGGAGACCCTACCGCCTGACGTGTCACCGATCGGGTCTGCCCACGTGGGACGCCTGATCAGGCAGAAGGGGTGATCGGCGGGGTCGGCGTACACCCGGTCTCCGCCCGACAGGCGCCGCGCCCCGAGCCGAAGGACCTGGGGCTCGGCGGCATCGAGGTCGTCGACCATGATGTCGAGGTGGAACTGCTGCGGGTGGTCTGGGTCGGGCCACTGCGGCGGCTGGTGGTCGGGTGCGAGCTGGAACGCGATCCCCGACGACCTGTCGTTCTTCGCGATCACCACCCAGTCGTCCTCCTTCCACGCGATCGGCAGCCCGATCAGCTCCGCGTAGAAGGCGGCGAGTGCCGCAGGGTCGGGGCAGTCGATGACCACGTGGTGGAGACGTCCGATCATCGGCGGGGACTCCGGTCGGCCGATCCGACGAACCCTAGGGCCTCGGCGGCGAGCTGCTCCCAGTCGCCCATCGCCGTCATCCCATCGGCACCGTGCCGCCGGTGCGCCAGTATCCTCGCGCGTCGCGGCTCAGGAACCCCTCGTCCACCAGGTATCGACGGAGGGACGCGACGTCCGGATGGTAGGCGCGCAGCCGCCGGTTGACCTCGCGCTCCGGATACCTGGCGCCGGGTTCGAACTCCTGGGCCAGGAAGTCCAGCACGACCAGCCGCTTCGAGCGGACCGCGGGGATCGAGACGAGCCTGCCGTCCCTCAGGAACGCGCGACGGACCTTCTCCTGGGGCGTCGCCGGAGGACCGCGGACCTCATCGGGCGCGGGCGCGGCCGCCGCGCGGGCGGCCGCCAGGAGCTCGTCCTCCCGGAGACGGTAGACGCCGTGCCCGGCGTCCTCGACCAGCCCCGCCGCGACCAGCCGCCCGATCTCGCGCGTCACCCGGCGCCGATCGAAGCCGGTGACCCGAGCCACGTCGGCCGCGGTCCTCGCGCCTAGGACCAACGCGGCGACCGCCCGCAGCCGCTCGGGTTGCCCGAGCGACCCCAGGATCCTGTCCGAGCCCGCCGGAGCGTCCATCGTCGGCGAGGCTACCGTACCGACGGCCACGCTAGCCGCGTTCGAAGTACCGGCCGAGCTCCCAGTCGGTCACGACGGTGTTGTCGAAGATGATCTGCTCCTGTCGGGCCGTGTTCAGCAGG
>Ga0137378_10004953_pt1 | contig 11502 bp, 6 predicted proteins | sample SagtaG_21_FD_104813 | JGI IMG/M metagenome (GOLD analysis project Ga0137378, IMG submission 104813) | Vadose zone soil microbial communities from Sagehorn Ranch, Mendocino, California, USA - Sage2_L_60_16 metaG | ecosystem: Environmental > Terrestrial > Soil > Vadose zone | place: USA... | reverse complement strand
GAACGAACCACCCCGTCCGCGCCTTTTAAAAGAACGGGAATATTTTTTGATGGCGCGTCCACCCCTCCTTTGCCAAGGAGGGGATTTTTCGCTTCGTATAGGTTCATCCTGAATTCCTCGACAGAAACGTGTTGGGAATGCGTTTCGAAACATCTCATCTGAAATGACCACCCCGTCTGCTCCAATAAGGAACGGGACCATTTTCTTGATGGCGCAGCCACCCCTCCTGTTCCAGGAGGGGAATCGCTGTCACTCCCCCCGTGTCCAGCACCGAACTTGTGAGACATGCTCATCATGAGTGAGAGCGCTGTACACAAGTGCCAGCGGCCGGGTCACCTCAACCCATTTTGGGGGTTCTTTAGTCCTAACTGTGTCTGCATCACTTGCGACCCCTTTTCAGATTTTCTCTCGAGCAGTATCGTCTTCTGCGTTTGGGATGGACGGCCGAAGTAGTCAAGGCCGTTTTCACGTGATGGGACGCCCAATGCTGATGCATTGAAGGAGAGCAAGAAGCTCTCATCACCCATTCTTGAATCCCTGTTCGCACCGTTCCGCGAGCCTCAGTCGCAGGTCGTGTGTGCCGTGTCACCGAGAAAACATGAAGTGGCACGGTCCCACGGCTTGTTGCGTGCCCGCCTTTGGAACCGAAAACCCCGGCCAGTTCTACTCTGACCCTGACCTAACACAACTCAAGCAGCTCTTACTCTGAAGCGGCTTTCTTTAAAAAACGGGTGCGGAGCTTCGCGCAGCAGGCCGCTGATCAAAGAGTGGAGTGCCATTAGCCGATGCCTCATTCGGCTGTATGCGTCTGCGCAGAAGTACCAGCGGCTGGGTCACCTCAATCCATTTTTGGGGTTCCTTCGTCGTAAGTGTGGCTGCATCACTTCAGAACCATTCTCAAATTTTCTATAACTAGTATCTTATCGGGCCTGGGATGTTGAGGGAGGTCGACAGCTTTCGGAATACCGCTAGGGCAGCGGGCCGCCTGGCTGCGACGGCAGAATTTCACCTTGGGGGAGTACCAGGACCCGAGGCTGCAAAGGCTCCAGTTCGTCCTTACACTTTTCAATCAGCCTACTGCTCACACATACCAAACGGCCCGGTCGAGACTTTGTTTCCTCCGGGCTCCCTCCTTCCCAAAGCATTGCGGCATGCAGTCGCGTAATCTGCGGGTCAGATTTCGGGGTTGCGGCTTTGCCGCGCGATGTTCTAGCACTTCCGTATCATCTCAAGTCACTTCCAGACTATTCTCAATTTCGGCTAGCACGGTTCATGATCAAAGCCCGGAGTGCCACTCGATGAAGCTTCGTACCGCTGGTACTCGTCTGTACTGAAGTACTAGCGGCGGGGTCACCTCAACCCATTTTTGGGGTTCGTTAGTCCTACGTATGTTCAGCCCCACTTATGAGCCATTTTCTAATTTTCACCAACGAGTATTGTTATGTGCGCTGGGATACAGCCGAAAGTATTGCGGCACGTTTGATCACGGTAACCCATTGCGGGATGCTTTGGAGAGGAGCAAGAAGCCCATCACCACCATTCTTGAACTCCCGACCCCACACCATTCTGCCGTAACGCCGTTTAATCTTGCGAAGCACCGATAGCAGGGTATTTGCTGTAAAGCGTTTCCGCCCGGTTTGGGGGGCGGTCGCGCGTCGGGAGGAACAATGCTAGAGTCCGGTAGAGATGACATCCGCGTCGTCCTGGTCGATGGTCTTGAGCTCTTTCTCGATGGCTTATGTGCCCTCATCGAGAGCGAACCCGGATTGACTGTCGTAGGACGCGCGGCGGATCGGTCGGAAGCTCTCGATGCCGTGCGCCTGCAGCCGGATATCATTCTGATCGAGCTCGTTCTAGGAAAGGAAAGTAGTCTCGATTTTCTGTCCGATCTGCTTCGAATCGCAGCGAGAGCACGGGTGCTGATCGTGACGGAAGTGGAGGATGAAGAACTTCAGCTTCGTGCGGTGCGTCTGGGCGCGATGGGCGTCGTACTGAAGACGGAGCCGGCGATCATCCTGTTTAAAGCCATTCGAAAGGTCTATAGCGGCGAGCTATGGCTCCGCCGATCGTTGCTGGCCACCGTCATGACCGGCATTCTGCGTGGCGACCCGAGCAAGCCCGCGGACCCGGAGGCGCTCAAGATTGCGACCCTCACGTCGCGGGAGATCGAGGTGGTCGTGTTGATTGGCCAAGGGCTGAGAAACAAACAGATCGGCGAACGGTTGTTCATTTCTGAAACGACCGTACGCCATCATTTGACTTCGATCTTCGACAAGCTTGAGGTCGCCGACCGATTGGAATTGATGATGTATGCCTACCAGCATGGTCTCGCCCGCGTTCCTCCGTCTTTCCGCCCGATAGAGCAGATGAAGGATTAAATCCACACCAGACTGGACCGTAGCTTGAACGAACCACCCCGTCCGCGCCAAACCAGGTACCTTCGGGCCATTTTTCTTGATGGCGCGTCCACCCCTGCTTTGCCAAGGCATCTACATACATTCGCCGAAATTCAAAAGATCCAACTACCGTAATTTTGGCAAATACAAAAAAGGCGATAAGATAGGGCATCTCCCTCTGAAGTCGGAGTTTGCAGGAGGCATTGTGCGTCCCTTTTCTGACTCTTCCAAAGTCACAAAGATGGGTTACTCACTGCGGTTTGACCTAAGGGAGCCGAGCGACCTTGACTGGGAAATGGTCGCCCACAAATTTAATGATAAGAAGCACTGGCCGGTTCAGTCAAAGTGAAATCGCCCAGCGCGACGATTACCTGGTGCGTGAATGCATAAAGGGCGATGAGGAAGCGTGGTCTACCCTCATCGACAAATACAAGAACCTCATATTTTCCATTCCTGTGAAGTATGGGTTTCACACGCACGACGCCGACGAAATCTTTCAGGAAGTATGCCTGGCGCTGCTTACGGAACTACCGAGGTTGCGCAAACCACAGGCATTGGCGGCTTGGTTGATCCAGGCGACCTCCCATCGATGCTTTCACCGGAAACGCGAACAGGGGCGTTATGTTGGGACAGAGCCAGGCGAAACCTTTTCTTCAACCCCGGCAGCAGAGGATATCCTGCGTGAAGTCGAACGAGAGCAGATGCTAAGGGATGCTTTGCTCGAACTGCCACCCCGATGTCTCGATCTCGTCCGAATGCTTTTCTTTCAAGAACCTATGAACAGGTCGCCAAAAACCTCAATGTGGCCAAGGGCTCGATTGGGTTCATCCGTATGCGTTGTCTCGAACGGTTGCGGCGATTCCTCGAGAAGAGGGGCTTTTAATGAACCGGGAGAAAAGCATGACGAGTACGCGAAGAAAGCTACTCACCAAACTCTCCAGTCTTCCCAACCAAGCCAGCCGAAGTAACTATATCGATAGTCATCCTCGCCTCGTTTGTCCAACCATCGTCGAACAAATCGCCGACGCCGTACGGGAAGACGTGCGCGTGGACGTGAAGCGGGCACAGGCTCTGGCGGAGACGGCCGTCGTGATCGCAGAGAAGCTTCACGACGAGGAATCCTTAGCCAGAGCGCTTCGGGCGAAAGGGAATGTCCTGTCGGTCAATGGCCAGAGCAAACGCGCGGTCCGGTTGTTGGAACGGGCTGTGGGACTCTTCCAAAAGGCAGGAAAGTTGTCGGAAGTGGGACGCACACTGAGTACTTCGATCCAGCCCTTTGCCTTGCTGGGTGAGTACGAGCGGGCCCTGTCGGCTGCCGAGAGGGCCGGAGAGATTTTCAGGCGAACTGGTGAGGACTTGCGACTGGCGCGTTTGGAAATCAACCTCGCAAACGTCCTTCATCGCAGAGGACATCTGATTGAAGCCCTGGCATGTTACGAACGCGCTTATAAGCAGTTGCTGCCCTATAAGGACGCAGAAGGTATCGGCGTAGCTCTGCACAACATGGCGGTCTGTCTAATCGGCTTGAATGATTTTCATCGAGCGTTGGAAGCGCACGAGACTGCGCAACAGTTCTGCCAACAACATGGCATGCCGCTATTAGTGGCCCAGGCGAACTATAACATCGCTTATCTTCATTACCTTCGCGGTGACTACAATCGCGCTCTTGAAATCTTACGAAGAACGCGGGACGCATGCCGGGAAAATAACGATGCCTACCATTGGGCCTTATGTAATCTGGACCAGTCGGAAATCTATCTGGAAGTGAATCTGATCAAAGAAGGTGAAGAACTGGCTCGCGAGGCCGCCCGCCAGTTCGAGCAGCAAAGAGTAAGTTATGAATCGATGAAGGCCCTGGCTAACGTCGCGATTGCGATGAGCCGGAAGGGCGACGCTTCTGGAGCTTTGAAATGTTTTGCTCAAGCCCGACGCAAGGCCGCTGCGGAAAAAAATCCTGTGTGGCTACAGCTCATGGACCTGTACAGAGCGTCCGTGCTGCTCACTCAGGGAAAGTTTTCAAAGACTCAGCCTTTGGCCACAAAAGCTCTGAATTTCTTCTCATCTTATCCACTTCCCGGTAAGGCGGCGATCTGCCACCTTTTATTGGCCCGAGTGGGTCTTCAAGCCGGCAATCTCAAGGAAGCGTATCGTCATTGCGGTCTGGCGCTGGATCACTTACGGAATTTAGATGCTCCCATGATGGACTACCAGGCGCATCTTGTGACGGGGCAGGTACAGGAGGCTGAAGGAAATCTCAAAGCGGCTCACAACTCGTATCAGGCCGCGCGCCTCACACTTGAAAAGCTCCGGAGCAACCTCCGTGGCGAAGAAATCAAGATTGCCTTCATGAAAGACAGGCAGGAAGCATATGAGCGTCTCATTCAACTTTGTCTGCATCGCTTGCCTGATCCAAAGGCGGCTGAAGAAGCCTTTCTTTATATGGAAGAAGCGAAGTCCCGAAGCCTCAGGGAACTGCTTTTCAGCCGCCTCCGAACTGTCTCTTCGTCAGATTCTGAATTGGAATTCGCGCCGCGGCTGCGTGATCTTCGACAAGAATTGAATTGGTATTACCGCCGCATCGAAGCGGAACAGTTGTCCCGCGAAACGATTCGCCCTGAGAAAATCCAAAGGCTCCAGGACGAGGCACGCATACGTGAAAACGAATTCCAGCGTCTCTTGAGAGAACATTCCTCAGATACGGCCGACAGGAGACTCGAGATTTCGGCCACTCTGACAATAGAGAAGATCCGCGCCGCGCTTCAGGAGGAAACGACGCTGGTGGAGTATTTCCGTGTACGCGACCGGCTGGTTGCAGCCGTATTCACACGCGCCGGGCTGCAAATCTTCCCTTTAGGTGCATTGTCTCGTGTCACTCACTCATTGCGTAGCCTGCAGTTTCAGCTTTCTAGAGCTCGATTGCATCTCAAGACGAATTTTCAATTTGAACGATCTTTCGTAGAGGCAACACAAGCCCATCTTAAGGATTTGTATGATGAATTGGTCGCGCCGCTCAGCCAGAGCCTCCAGGGATGCCATCTGATTTTCGTTCCCCATGACATCTTGCACTGTTTGCCCTTTCATGCCTTGTTTGATGGTACGCATTACCTTGCCGATTCCTTCACCATATCCTACGCGCCTAGCGCGAGTATCTACACGTTCTGCCACACCAGGCACGCGAACAGCTCTGGACCGTGCTTGATTCTGGGCGTTCCTGATGCAAAGACTCCGCATATCCTGAACGAGGTTCAGTCCGTTGCGGCTGCCGTTCCGCTGCACGAGCTATTTGTGGGATCCGAAGCCAGCTTGGAAGTCTTGAAAAAAAAGGGTCCGGAGAGCCGCGTGATACACATCGCAACACATGGCTATTTCCGGCACGACAACCCTCTCTTTTCGGGCATACGTCTCGGCGACTCCTACATGAACTTGTATGATCTCTATCAACTTCACTTGCCGGTACAACTGTTGACTCTCAGTGGATGCTCTACCGGACTCAATGGAGTGGCAGCTGGTGATGAGTTGCTCGGTCTGGTTCGAGGACTACTGTACGCGGGCGCGCAATCCCTTTTAGTTACACTATGGGACGTGGATGACAGTAGTACCGCGAAGCTGATGGAATTGTTCTACCGCCTCATGACACAACACGGTAAAGCTGAGGCGTTGCGCTCCACAATGCTCGAAATCCGCAAAGAATTCCCGCACCCGTACTACTGGGCGCCGTTTGTCCTTGTCGGCAAGGTCTTCTCTTAATAAATCTGGGATCTGGTGAGTCTCGGATATTTTCCCCTCCTTCGAGGAGGGGCGGCCGCGCCGAACTAATAATGCAACGCTACCTCAAGAAATCGGCGCGGCCGGGGAGGTCAGACCTCACTCCGGTTTCGTATCGCCTCCCGGATCGTTTCTCAGTTCTCTCCGACGGGCTTTCAACCGTGGAATATTTATCGAATTGAGATCTCTTTTCGCCATAGCTGGAGGATCTATGGCGCTCCGCTAAATTGATTCATTCCGCTCAGGTAAATTGATTCGGCCGTTCAGAAGACGTAGGGAAGATTTTCTTTCCAAGGAGTGGTTTACTGTCTTCCATGGGAGTCGCGGGTCGGATTACTTGGAGAGCGAGGGTTTAGGTGTGTCGCGACAGGTCGGGAGTGGGATGGTGCTTGAGGACGTCATTCCAATCGTGGTCGGCAGGACGGAGACGGTGGACAGCCGGGTAGAGGGCGATCATTTGTTGAGCCATCGCATCGCCTGTGGAGTCGGCATCGAAACCGCAGTAGAGGGGAACGCCTTGAGACAGGAATGCTGGAAGCCAGTGCGGATTGGGCCGAGTTCCGGAAGTGGATACACAGCGAGAAGACGGATGCAGGAGAAAGCAACTCATGGCGTCGATGGCAGATTCGCAGAGCACGATCATCGTGGCATCCGGGGCGTGGATGGAGAAGTAGCCGAGATCTTTTTGAGAACCCGGCGCCATGCCGCGCCAACGTGCCGATCCGGTGCCGCGGAGTTCGGCGCCGACAGGCCTGTTTTCTTTTCCAAGTAGTAGGAAAACGGCATTGCCGCGCGTGTCGGCGTAGAGTCTGTTGGATTCGACGAGAGGTTCAATGAGAGAGGACGTGATGCCGCGGTCATGAACGAGGTACTTCTTTACCGTGCGGAGTTTACCCGGGTCGGGCGGCGGCAACGTCAAAGGGCGCATATGCGGCAGCGATGAGGAATAATCCCGAATCGGAAAGTGGCGGCGAAGCCAGTCGGCGGCGGCTTTGAAGTCCAGGCCGTTTAGGTGCATCGCTAAATCGATGGCGCCACCGCCGCCGCGGCCCTGATTCCAGTTCATGAACTTCATGCCGGTAACCGAGACAGCGCCCTTGGCGGTGTGCCACTTGGCCTTGTCCTGGGGGTCGCGTTTGCCGCCGGTTGCGAGCAGCACGGATTCCAGCGGAATGGCGCGGAGTTGGTGGAGCCGATCGCGAATCTCATCCGAGGTCATACATCGGCAGCGAGCTTCGGTCGCAGGCTGACGCAATTTTTCATATTGATGACGTGGCTGTTCTCGGTGAGCCGGTCAATGAGAGCGGCGGTCAGGTGATCGTTCTTCAGAAACGACCGCCATTCGCCGAATCCCAAGTTTGACGTAATCAATGTCGGCTTTCGGCGGTGCCGCTTGTGCATCAGAGTGAAGAACAAGCCGATCTGCACGGGTTCCGCTTCCACGTACCCGATCTCGTCAATGAGTAAAGAATCGTAGGAGAGGTATCGCTTGAGGACATGCGGTTCGGAGTGATCGGCGACGGATCGAAACAGTTCCGCAATCAGTTCGGCAAACAGAACGTAGCGGCCCGTGTAGCCACGCTGGATCGCCTGGACCAGGAAGCTGGTTGCCAATCCGGTCTTGCCGCATCCGGTTGGGCCGACCCAAATTAAATTTTGACTCTTGGTGATGTAATCGAAGGCATCGTATAGCGACAGGATGCGTTTTCTGTCCAGCTTCGGCTGCTGGTCGAAGGGGAAGGTCTCCATCCGGAACAACTCCGGGATAGCCGCGCGGGCGAGCCGCAGCTTGCGCGCATTCTCACTACGGATCTTGAACTCTTCCTCGAGCACGTAACGCAGCAGCCGGACATGAGAAAAACGTTGCTTCTGGGCTACAGCCAAGTATTCATCCCAATGAGCCATCAGGCCCGATAGCCGGAGATACTTCAACGTCTTGGTCAACTCGTCATCCATCGTCATCCTTGTTGTCTTCCAGCATCTTGTCGTAGAGGGAAAAATCCGGCGCATCGGTCAGGCTGCCTTGCTGGTAGGCGTCGCGCTGGCGGAAGCTCTCATCCACGTCGGCGCCGGGGAGCGGACGATTGTCTTGCGTCAAACACAGACGGGCGATGCGCTGGAGCGTATCGATATCGGTGATCTGATAGCGCAGCGCGCGTTCGATGGTCTGAATGAACAGCGAGCGAGTCATCCGGCACGACAAGGCGAATAACTCGCGCAGGAACCGGTGCCGCTGCACGCCGGCTTCGAGAGCGAACTTCAGGTACCGGTCCACCGCTTCTGAGATGGCGCGCAATCGCTTTTCCTCTTCCTGGGTTGGCCTTTTGCGATTCTTCGGCTGGCGTGCCGGTTTGGGCATTCCTTCGGGACCGATCAGCGCGTTGGTGACACCATCGGCAGGTAGTCGATACTCCACCAGGCATTGGCGATGTTGGTAGATCTTCAAGCGATCGCTGTATTGGAAAACCTTCACGTCATCGCGGTCCGTCCCCGGCACCCAGTAATAGTTGCCTTCAAAGGCGGTATAACCATACTGGTCGGTTCCCCGTTCATGGACGAGATACGGCGAAGGAAGATGAGCCGGGAGTTTCACCAGAAACTGCTGCTCATGCTCGAAGGCTTTGGCCGGAATGAGTCGTGTCTTGGCGATAGGCCGATGCTCCATGCGGATGGTCGCCCACTCGAAGGCTTGCTGGTTCATATCCTCCAGGCTTTCAAAACGGCGCCCCGGCAAAAAGTTCGTCTCCACCGTCCAAAAGCTGCGTTCCTCGCCCGCCTTGCGGTTGGGGTGACCTTTTTCATGACAAACGAACCGGAATCCGTATTGCTTGGCGAACGCTTCCATCTCCGGCACGATCACCGCATCCTTGCCCGTCCCTCTCAGACGCGCTAGATTCGTGTTGTCGATAATGCAGACGGGTGCGGCGTATGCCCAAAACTTCAGAGCCTCATCAAAAAAACACTTCATCCGGAAGCGGTTGAACATCCGATAAAACCTCAAGTACCGTCGCTTCGAGTAGCGCAAGTACAGCAGACTGGCAATCACGTTGGCCCGTGTGTCGCCAAGCAGAACGGAATAGGGCGAGGTATCGTGCTGCATCTCGGCGCCAGGATCATCCGGAACGCGCTCGCACCGCGCATCGCTGCTTCGGCTGATGCCCAACTCGCGCAGCAAGCGCGTCAATGTGGAGTACTGGATCGCGAGGTGTTCCTCTTCAACCAGTTTCTCGTGTACCCGTTGAGCGAATCCGTCGCATTCCTCATAGAGCCGCTTCAACAGGTCCGCATCAATCTCGATCTTGTCGGAGCGCGTGTGTAGCGGCATCTCGCCTTGTCGGGCGATGATCGCTCGAACCGTGTTCGGGCTCATCCGGAGCTGGCGGGCGATCTGGTTGCGGCCGATCCCCTCCTGGTGCAGCAGGAATACCGCCTTGCGCTTGTCCGCATCGATCATGCAGTTTCCTCATCACTTCCAAAAACACTCGCGACTGACTCAAGATTCCGGCCGTCAACAGATGCGCCTGCGCCAAAAACGCACGGGTCTTCAAGCGCCAGTCTTCGCTCTTGCCCATGACGCGCTGCATGTACTTGTGCGTGATCTCCAGGTCCTTCAGCAGCACCCGTTCAAACTCGGTCGAGCCGTCCGGGTCCTCGGGCACTTGCCCCATCCGGTCCAATACCAGCGCCGTATGTCCTTCGCGGATCGCTTCGCGAAACGATGCCGGCCCGCGAAAATATCCATGGGCCAGTTGTTCAATCTCGCGCACACTGAGCTTTTTTCCGCTGAGGGCCACGACAAAGTCTTCGATGTCCTGTTTCTTCACCCCGTTCATGCGCATGAACTGCCTCAGGGTGTACATGTAGGGATAGACGGGAAAGCCGCCGCTGAAGATCCTCTCGCGCACCGCGGGACTCATCTCCCCGATCAGCCCCAGCCGCATGCTGACCCAAGCCTTACTCCGCGATAACTGTTCGGCGAGATCGGCCACGCTCATCTGATGCATCTGCCGCAACTCGTCGATGAATCGGGCCTGCTCCAGAATCGTCAGCGATCGATCGTTGGAAATCCGCAGCAGGTTGAGGATTCCTAACGCTTCCTCTTCTGCCAATGACGCATAGGGCGCCATCCGGATTCCCAACTTCGATGCACATCGATACCGCTTAAAGCCATTGAGCAAGATGCTCCGCTCGTCGGCTCGGTCCACGCCCTCCAGCGGCTCTTCGATGCCTCGCCGCGCGATCGAGGCGAGCAACCGCCCCTCCAGAGCCGGATTCTTCATCCGATAACTCTCGTACCTCAGATCCAATGCCGAAAGTTCCACTTCTTGTCCCATGACCGGGCCCTACGGAGCGTTTTTCTTCAAGTAGGCCAGAACATAGTCCATCCTTCGGCGGCGCGCGATGCTGTGTTGTCTCATCACCCGTACCAACATCTCGACAATCTCGCCATCGCTCACCCGCCGCGCTTCGATCAGACTCGTCACCATCCGTACATAGCCGACCATGACCGCATCCAACCGAACTCCAGCGCGCTCCAGTTGCGGCGCACTTCGGAGTTGCCGATTCTGATCGGCCCGCGCTTCTCCGTGCCTTCGGTTGCCGTTCTGGATCTTTTTCTTCGTCTTGCCTTCCTCGGTGCCGTAGTACTCGACACTCCGCTGGGTCGAACGCCGCTTGCGGTGCGCCTCTTTGCATCCAAACGGACATCCCAGATCCCGGCGCCCCGCGTTTCGTGGATGCGTCAGGAAGAAAATTCCGCAATGCCGGCAGCGCGTCACACACCGACGCAGCTCCGCTCTGGCTCTCCGAACGGACCGCAACACGACGTAGTATTGCTTCACCAAACTCACTACCTCGCCCTTGCGGTACCAATCCGGACTGAACTGGAAATGCTCCTGGATTTTGATAACTAGAAACCCAGCGTCTCGCTTACGATACTGATGTTCTTACACACGTCCTTGTCCTACCCAATCGATGCTTCGGTGTCGAGAGGGTAGCGACGAGGATTTTCTTTTTGCCGATTACCTAACCCGCTTTTCGAATCGCGCAGACTTCACTTGAGAACACACCTCTTCTTGGAAAGGAATCTGGACGAGGAGCTGCTTCAAACACTGCGGTCAGCTGTGGCGGGTCACTTATCTGAGCGGAACGCGGTCAATTTAGCGGAGCGCTATAGGGAGGATGCTGTGCATGACTCGTTCCGTTGGTTGTCTGACCTCCCCGAAGGTGTGAATTAATTGTGATAAGGCGTTATTCCCCTCCTTGCACCACCGCAAGGAGGGGTGGCTGCGTCATCAAAGAAAATTTGGCGAAGCCACCGAAGCAGACGCAGCCGGGGTGG
>Ga0137378_10004952_pt1 | contig 11503 bp, 8 predicted proteins | sample SagtaG_21_FD_104813 | JGI IMG/M metagenome (GOLD analysis project Ga0137378, IMG submission 104813) | Vadose zone soil microbial communities from Sagehorn Ranch, Mendocino, California, USA - Sage2_L_60_16 metaG | ecosystem: Environmental > Terrestrial > Soil > Vadose zone | place: USA... | reverse complement strand
TGCCGCCACCGATCAGATGGCCTATGGCGTCTTGTCCGCGGCTGAAGAGCATGGTATCTCTATTCCACAAGATATCGCGCTTGTTGGCTTTGACGACGATGCCCCTTCAGCTCATGTCCGTCCTCCCCTGACGACCATCCGCCAGCCAATCTATGAAATGGGGAAATGCGGCATGGAGTTACTCTTATCTTTGCTCTCTACTTCGCAAGAGCAAACCTTTGGGATAAGGCAACCCCTCACAGCCAGAACCGGCGAGGCTACACAGCCTCCCCAGCCAACGCGTATCGACCTACCTACCAGCCTTGTAATACGCGAATCATGTGGAGCTAACTTTCATATCGCTGTCACAACATCTTCAGGTGAAGATATTCCTTCGTAAATAGTCAGCACTCCCCCTTTCGCTGAGAAAGGGGGAATAGAGGGATACTCTACCAGCTGCACCCGCAAGGTAAGCTCTTAAGAGTCCCACAACGAACGTAGTCTACGCTGTCCCGGTTGTTCTTTTCTATGGATTATCTTGGATCATCGATTGATCCGCTCATCCTATGTTAGGAGGTTTTCGATGACTATCAATCCGCTATCCGCCAACAAGGCACGCACGGGGACGCTACTCCTATCATTCTTGATGATCTTTACAATAGTGCTGGCCGCCTGTGGTGGGTCCAACACTACTGCTCACAAGGTCAACAAGAACAGTTCCCTTACACTACTGGGTAACGCAGGTGGTGACTATCCCAGAAACTTTAACCCGTATAATCCCAGTGTTATCAGTGGGACGCCCGGCCTGATCTACGAAACTTTGCTTTATTTCAACCGCCTCGATGGCAGCGTGAAACCGTGGTTGGCTTCGAGCTACGAACGTTCAAGCGATGCGACAAGTATCACGTTTCACTTGCGTAAGGGTGTGGTGTGGTCAGATGGTCAGCCATTCACCAGTGATGATGTCGTATTTACCCTCGGCCTGCTCAAGAAATATTCTGCAATGGATCTCAGCAGCATCACGCCTTTCATCAAGACCGTAAGCGCACCCGATGCAAATACAGTACAGGTTACGCTCGACAAGCCTTTCTATCCTATTTTATGGTACCTGGGTGGGCAAACGTATATCCTTCCCAAACATGTGTGGTCCTCAGTGAAAGGTGATGGCTCCCAGTACGCCGATCCTAACCCGGTTGGCACAGGCCCTTATCTCGTGAAGTCTTTCACCCCGCAACTCGTTGTCTTGAGCAAGAACCCGAAATTCTGGCAACCTGGCAAGCCTGAAGTGACTGAGCTGAAGATCCCCTCGTTCAATTCGAACACGAGTGCCGAATTGGCTCTCCAGAAAGGCCAGATCGACTGGACGAACCTCTATATACCGAACATCCAGAAAACATACATCAATCTCGATCCGCAGCATAATCACTACTGGTTCCCCGCCAGCGACATCGTTATGCTCTTCATGCCCCTTGCTAAATACCCATTCAACCTGTTGCCGGTTCGCCAGGCGATCAGTTCCGCCATTGATCGTAGTAAGCTCGACTCGTTAGGAGAAAGTGGCTACGAACCTCCCGCCCATCCAACGGGCCTGCTGCCTTATAATAAGGACTATATGGCCCCTGAATACGCCGATCTGAAGTTCACTCAAGACCCGGCTAAGTCGGAACAGTTGCTGCAGGGAGCAGGCTTTACAAAAGGATCCGATGGCATCTACGCCGATAAAAATGGCAAGAAGCTGTCATTCAACCTCAACGTTGTCAGCGGTTATACCGACTGGATTACCGATTGCCAGCTGATGGCCACGGAGCTGAAAGCGGTAGGCATCAAGGTCAACGTCAATGTGATCGCCTTTGACGCCTATTATAACGCTCTGCAGAATGGTACCTATGACATGGCGCTGCTCTGGACCAACCCCGGACCAACACCATACTACCTCTACGATGCTCTGTTGAGAAGCACGAATAGCGCTCCTATTGGTCAGCCAGCAAGCTCTAACTATGAGCGCTGGAATGACACGAACACTGACGCACTTTTGAATCAGTATGCTTCTTCAACCGATCCTACTGTGCAGAAGCAAGCGATCATCGGTCTCGAGAAGATTATGGTTGAGCAAATGCCAAGCATTCCATTAATGGATGAACCATACTGGTATCAGTACAACACATCCAAATTTGTTGGCTGGCCCGATCAGCAGCATCCGTTTGCAGCGCCTGGCACTGCCACGTACCCGGATATTGAATACGTTGTTTTGAACCTCCATCCAGCCGATTAGCTGATCTGCCTGGCTACGGATAGGTTGAATGATGATGCCAGGCACAGACTTTTGGGAGTAACATAATGCCAGGCACAGACTTAGGGAGCAACATGAGGTGCATGTTGCTCCCAGAGCGCCCACCGGCGGTCACTTACCACTACTCTCTGGAAGGAAATTTGCATGCGTCACCTGTTACGTCGTATAGGTTTTTATCTGGTTGCGCTTTGGGTTTCAGTCACTCTGAATTTCCTCATACCGCACCTGTCTCCGGGTAACCCGGCGCAAGCACTCATGTCCCGCTTGAAGGGAAAAGTCTCCCCTCAGGCGCAGCACGCGTTGGAGATTTCGCTTGGAGTGAATCACGATCCTCTATGGTCGCAGTATTTACAGTATATCAACAACCTGTTGCATGGCAACCTTGGGGTCTCAATCACCTATCTTCCCACTCCTGTCTCTCAGGTGATCGGACAGGATCTCCCGTGGACGCTCGTGCTCGTTGGCGTTGCGCTCGTGATTAGCTTCGTCGTTGGAACAGTGCTAGGTATTATCGTCGTCTGGTGGCGTGGTTCTTTCTCGGACGTTGTATTTACTCCCTTTTTCACCTTTCTCTCTGCCATACCTTACTTCTGGCTGGCATTGGTTCTTCTCTACATCCTTGGTTCGCAGCTGAACTGGTTTCCCATCCATGGAGGGTATGATACAGATAACACAGTGCCAGGGTTCAACCTTGATTTCATCTTAAGTGCGGCACAATATGCTATTCTACCGGCCATTACGATTGTCATCGGTTCTATTGCTGCATGGATGCTCGGTATGCGTAACGCGATGGTTACCACGCTTTCAGAAGATTACGTAATGATGGCCGAAGCAAAAGGTCTTCCTTCCTGGAGAGTTATGTTTACGTATGGAGCACGCAATGCTATTTTGCCTAATATCACCGCCTTTGCGCTCTCTTTAGGCTTTGTAGTGAGCGGCTCATTACTCACTGAAATCGTTTTTTCGTATCCAGGTATCGGCTTTGCCATCCTACAGGCGGTTGATAACCTTGATTATGCGTTATTACAGGGTATCTTCCTGGTGATCACCGTGGCGGTTCTGGGCGCAAATTTCCTGGCCGACCTGCTGTACGTGGTGCTCGATCCCCGCGTGCGCATAGGAAGGAGTTAGCCAGCCATGCTTGTACCTACAACTACGCCTTCAACTACAATGCTGCGCCTGCGCGATACGTGGAGATTAGTTACGCTGAACCGCAAGGTCAGTTTTGGTCTTGCTATCCTGGCCTTCTTTGTGCTGCTTGCGATCTTCGGGCCGATGTTCTTTCCTGGAGATCCTAATGCTTTCAGTCCGGATATACTTCAACCTCCATCAACCGCCCACTGGTTAGGCACAACGCAAACCGGTCAGGATGTTCTGACTCAGCTTCTGTGGGGTACGCGGTTTTCGCTCATCATGGGCTTTGCCATCGGCATCTCGACAATGATCATCTCGGTTATTATCGGACTGGTCGCCGGTTATTTTGGCGGTTTGATAGATGAAGTGCTTTCATTATTCACTAACGTTTTCCTTGTGCTGCCCACGCTGCCCCTGGCAATCCTACTTGCAGCTTTCGCAGCATATAGGGGCCCATTGACTATCGCGATTGTGTTGATAGTGACCGGTTGGTCGTGGGGAGCACGCGTGCTGCGCGCGCAAACACTCTCGATGCGTAACCGGGATTATGTAGATGCAGCGAAGGCCAGTGGGGAGAACTCGCTGCATATCATCTTCTTCGAAATCCTCCCCAATGAGATCTCGATTGTGGCCGCAGAACTGCTTGGTACAGTAATCTACGTTATTCTAGCCGAGACAGGACTGGAATTCCTGGGCCTGGGCGATATTACAAGCACGAGTTGGGGCACTATGCTCTACTGGGCAGGCAATAATGACGCCCTCATGTTAGGTGCATGGTGGTGGTTCTTGCCCCCTGGCTTGTGCATCGCCTTATTGGGCGCAGGTCTGGCCTTCATCAATTTCGGCATCGATGAGATTGCCAATCCTCGTCTGCGTACAGAGCCAAAGCCTAAGCTTGCGAAGCGCAATAAAAATAGGGAGGTAGCTGCCTGATGACTTTCGTTGCACCCGCCACCGCCAGCAACCCGTTGTTGGAGATTAAAAACATGAGCGTGGACTACTATGCTGCAAACGGTACCGTTCATGCCCTCACCGACGTGAGCATTACCCTGGAGCGAGGGCAAATCCTCGGTCTGGCCGGTGAGAGCGGCAGTGGCAAGTCCACACTTGCCTATGCCATTACCCGCTTGCTCCGTCCCCCGGCTGAAATTACCGGTGGACAGCTGTTGTATTTTCCGCGCCCTCGCGATGGAGAGAATAGTGGGAGATTGAGAGGATCTTCGCGGGCAAACGCAAGAGTCACCTCTTCCGGCATGCTTACAGAAAATGTGGAGTCAGCAGAAGGAGTGGACATCCTGGAATTTAGCCCTGCGGAACTGCGTGAATTTCGTTGGGATGAGCTCTCCATCGTCTTCCAGAGTGCTATGAATGCGCTTAATCCAGTGCTGAATATTGGTACGCAGATTACCGATGTGTTGCGCACGCATCGACCTGAAATGGGAGCAGATGCACGGCATAAACGTGCCATCGATCTGCTTCGTCTCGTAGGCATCGCACCCGACCGCATCAAAAGCTATCCTCACCAGTTAAGTGGCGGGATGCGTCAACGGGCCATCATTGCCATCGCTCTGGCGCTCTCACCAGAATTGATCATCATGGATGAACCGACTACAGCCCTTGATGTCGTGGTGCAGCGTGAAATCCTGCGAGAGATCATGCAGCTGCGCCACCGCCTGAATTTCTCTGTCATCTTCATTACGCATGACCTTTCGTTGCTGCTGGAAATCGCTGATAAGATCGCGATCATGTATGCAGGACGTATCGTTGAGACGGCCACGCGCACCGAACTCCATCAACAACCGCGCCATCCCTATAGCTACGGTCTCTTAAACTCTTTCCCGACGCTGCATGGACCTCGTCGTAGGATGACGGGCATTCCTGGCTCTCCACCTGATCTGCGAGACATACCGCCAGGCTGTGCCTTTCACCCCCGCTGCCCTTTCGCCTTCGAGCCATGCAACACAGTCCTACCAGTGCTCTGTACATCTACGCCTGAAACGCCTGGCCAACAGGTCGCCTGCCATCTTTACGACCAAAGATTCAACTCAGAGGGATTACCAACCAACGCCGATTTCGCTAAAAAATACGAAAGCGCGTATGAGACCGGGCAAGGAACGAGGAAAGCTGTATGAATAATTCTATACCTCCTATCCTGGAAGCTGTCCATCTACGCAAGTACTTTCCCTTGCGCCAATTCAATTTGTCAGGTGCGTCGGAAGCGGTCCACGCCGTTGAGGATACCTCGTTGGCGCTCTACCCCGGGCGCGCACTGGCCCTTGTTGGCGAGAGTGGCAGCGGCAAAACCACTGTGGCTCGTTTGCTGGCCAGGCTCTATGAGCCTACCGCCGGAACCATTCTCTTTCAAGGCAAACCGCTCAATACTGGCAAAGTGGCCTCGTTGCGCTCCTATCGTCACCACGTGCAACTGGTTTTCCAGGACCCCTTTTCCTCGCTCAACCCGGTACATGATGTGCGCTACCATTTGAGTCGTCCTTTGCGACTGCATGGCTATGCCCAGAACAGGAACTATGAAAGAGAGCTGATTCTGGCCCTGCTCAACCGTGTGAGCCTTAGCCCGGCGGAACAGTTTATTCAGAAGTATCCGCACCAGCTTAGTGGTGGGCAGCGCCAGCGCGTCGCCATCGCACGCGCCCTCGCCGCACGGCCAGAAGTGCTGCTGGCCGACGAGCCTGTCTCAATGCTCGATGTCTCCATACGCCTGGACGTACTGAACCTGTTGCTCGGTCTTAAAAACGAGCAACAGCTCGCGCTGCTCTTCATCACCCATGACATAGCCAGCGCGCGCTACTTCGCCGAGGATACGCTTGTGATGTACGCCGGCCAGACTGTCGAAGGTGGGCCCAGTGAGGATGTTATCCAGAGCCCTAAACATCCTTACACGCAGCTGCTTATTTCCGCTGCACCTGATCCTGATCGCATGGGAACTGACGAGCAGGGTACAGCCGGTAGGCCAGAGCGCGGTGAGATTCCCAGCCTCATTCATCCACCCACTGGCTGCCGCTTCCACCCGCGCTGCCCCCACGCCATGCCGGTGTGCCGCGAGCGTTTTCCCGGTCGCACCGACCTGGGCGAAGGTCACTGGACGAACTGCTTCCTATACGGCAGTGGAGAAGACGATTCTTCTGCCACCTCACTAACGGATAACATAGCTTCCCACACGGTAGTGCCACATGAGCCCAAACAGGCACCACAAGCTGACGTACAACAGAAGGAGGAAGCCGCCCCCGAACACAATTAGCACGTTCAACAAACAACACATGTAAGGAGCATAGAAAAGCATGGCACGCATAAAACTGGCCTATATTGGTGGTGGTAGTACTCGCGCCGCCGGTACTATGGCCTCATTTGTTCACCAGGGAGAAAATTTCGACGGTTCCGAGGTCGTTCTCATCGATCTCGATGAAGAGCGCCTGGGTATAGTCAAAACCATCGCGCAGAAAATGGCCAATGCCAGGGGCCTGGATATTCAATTCACGACCACGACAAATCGGCGTGAGGGCTTGCAGGATTGTGATGCCGTCTTGACGAGTTTCCGTTCCGGAGGCTTTGAGGCCCGCTATCTTGACGAAAGCATTCCGCTCAAACACGGCGTAATTGGCCAGGAGACTCAAGGGCCTGGTGGATTCTTTATGGCGCTGCGCTCCATTCATGTGACGAAAAGCATCATTGAAGATATGGAAGCTGCCTGCCCCAACGCTCGCCTCTATAACTACACCAACCCCGTGAACATCGTTTCGGAGGCCGTCACCCACCACACGGCTATTCCAACTGTCTCATTTTGTGAGGGCCCCATTGTGACCAACCGGGACTACGCGGAGATAATCGGCCTCGACCCCGATAAACTGGACGCGGTCTCCATTGGCCTCAATCATGGTTCCTGGACTATTCGCCACCTGTACGATGGACAGGACTTTATACCCCTCTTACGCGAAGGCTACGAACGAATACGCCGTGCCGGTACGCTGCCATCCGAAGAGCTGCGCCTGCTCGAACTGGCCTGCCTCATGGGATCCTTACCAAGTAGCTATTTCCAGTACTACTACTTCAAAGATGAGATCCTGGCCGAGTTACAAGCAAAACCCACGACCCGCGCGCAGGATATCATGGCCAGCGTGCCGGACTACTGGGCGCATTATCGCGAACAGGCCGCACGCGACGTTCCCGAACTCAACCCTGGCCGCTCACGTGGAGGTATCCACGAGTTAGAACTGGCCATCGATGTGATGGATGCCATCTACAACGATCGCAAAGAGGTCTGGTATGTCAACATCCCCAACCATGGCTCACTCGCGGACTTCCCCGACGATTTAGTGGTTGAAACCATCGGCTACGTAGACCGCAACGGGGTCGCCCCGCTTGTACAGGGTCATCTCCCGCGGCACGTACTTGGGCTGGTACAGATGCTGGGAGCATACCAGGCTTTAACCGCCGAAGCCGCCTGGAGCGGCAACCGCAGGGATGCCATTCGTGCACTGGCGAGCCATCCGTTAGTTTTTTCGCTGCACAAAGCGGAAGCAATTTACGATGAAATGGCCGCTGCCCACAAGCGTTACCTACCCGAACGCTTACTCCGCTGAGGAAGAAAGTACAGGATTTCATGCATCCCATTCGATACTCAACTTTGAACCTGGAGGTCGCGTAGTATGCCATACGTTTTGGGCGTTGATGGTGGGAACACGAAAACTGTCGCACTCATTGCCTCCCTGGATGGCACCATTCTAGGGGCAGGGCGCGGCGGATGCGGCGACATCTACAATGCGTCTGCGGGAACACTATGGCCTGACTCTGCCAGAGCAGCCGTCGCCAATATCGAGTACACCGTCAACGCGGCATTAGATGCCGCGGGTATCAAAGCTGCCGACCTCGTAACTTCTGTCTTCAACATGGCCGGTGCAGATTGGCCTGAAGATTTCGTCTATTTGCAGACAGCGATGCAGGAACGTGGCTTTGGGCGTACGATCTATGTGCAAAACGATGCCATGGGAGTCTTACACGCGGGATCATCCGATGACACAGGCGTCTCCGTGGTTTGTGGAACGGGGGCAGCAACCGGCGCTCGCGCTCCCGATGGGCGAACCTGGCATTCCAGCTTCTGGCAGGACCAGGCACAGGGCAGTTCACTCATGGCCCAGAGAGCGCTGGACGCTGTCTACCGCTCAGAACTGGGCATCGATCCCCCAACAACGTTGACCCCGCGTATCCTCGATTTTTACAAACTGGAGACTGTCGAGGAATTGCTCCATCTTTTTACCAACAGGCTGCAGCGGCACCAGTACCGCATTGATCAACTAACGCCACTGCTCCTTGATGCAGCGCAAGCCGGTGATAACGCGGCGACACATATCGTTCAAGAACAGGGCGCCATGCTCGGCAAATACGCGCTTGCCGCTGCGCGAAAAGTGGGCATAGAGGGAACAGCATTTACCCTGGTGCTGGCTGGCGGCGTCTTTCGCCATCCCTCTCAACTGCTTGCAAATGCGATTATCGAAACTGTTCGCACGACCTCTCCTGCTGTTCGGCCCACACGCTGCCGCTTTGAGCCCATTATTGGCGTACTCTTCACTGCGCTAGAAGCTGCGCGAGTCGCTGTCGACGACGCTCTCCTGGAGCGACTAATGCCCACAATTCCAGGACCAGCGCTCTTTAAGACCGCTCTTGATTATTCCAATATGTGAAGAACCCCACACCCACGGGCAAAGGTGGAAGGTGATGCACTTGTGTAGATGGAAAAATCATAAGTCGTAGCGAAATGGTTCTTTATACATCCAGGACGTGTTTTGTGCGATGGGTTGTAATGGACTGACTATACTATGTGCGGCCTGAAAGGCCGCTCGAGCTTCTTTATAACGTTTCAGCTTGTCTAAAGTTTTTCCTTTTCCCACGTACCCATCTTTAAAATGAGGGTCAAAACTGATTGCCTTTGTATATACTGCAAGTGCCTCTTCAAAATCCCCGAGATCAAATAGCATCTTTCCTCTGTTCATGAGCTCCTGCCTCTGCTGATCAAAGGCTTGCGTTTTACTTGAGTCGAGATAAATTGCCTGCTTGTAAGTATCACGAGACTCTTCATAGCGTTCTAACTCATAAAGGACTTTCCCCAGGTACATATGAGCATTGGCATCCATTGGATAAAACAAAACTGCTCGCGCATAGACCGCGCGAACGTCTTCAAAGCATCCCAATTCTTCAAGAGCCTTACCCTTGTTAAAAAGAGTTTTCCCCTGTTCCACGTAAGCCCTTGTCCATTTAGCATCTAGCTGCATCGCCTTTTTATAAGCATCGCGCGCCTCATCGTAACATTCAATTTCAAACAGTGCTTTTCCAAGTTCGACATAAACACTCGCATCGCCTGGAAAAAGGAGAATTGCCTGGTCAAAGATAGACAGCGCTTCTTGAAATTGTCCCTGTTGGCATAGGGTTTTCCCCTGATTGACAAGTTTCTCTGCTTGATTGATAAAAGATTGAGTAATTGTGGGATCAAATTGAAGTGCGCTCTTATTAACAGCCTCAGCATCTAGAGAATACCCTTGTTGATAGAGGGTATTTGCCTGGTCAATAAGGATTTTTCTCCGTTCCGCATAGATTTGCTTAAAGCTGCTATCAAGTTCAATAGCTTTTCTATAGGCTGCTCCTGCGGCTTCGTAACGCTCCAACTCATACAAAGAGTTTCCTTGACCAGCATAAGCCAGTGCATAGTCGGGATCAAACTGTACTGTCTGCCTGTATAGTGTAAGGGCATCTCTGTAACGCCTGAGTTTGTAAAGAGTCTCCCCCTGCTTCAAAAGAGCTTCGCGATGCTCAACATAACCATCTATATCACTAGGGTCAAGTTGTATTGCCTGCCTATAAGTTGTCCCTGCCTCGCGATAGTTTTCGAGTTCATAGAAGGCATTCGCCTGCCCAGTATAAGCGTTTGCACATTCAGGGGCAAAGAGAATCGCTTGTTTATAGTTCAGAAGTGCGTCTTTATAAGAACCTTGTTCGTAGAGCGAGTTACCTTTTTCAGTAATTGATGTTGTTGCAGTGGTATACTCCTGAATGTGTTCAGGAGCAAGCTGAATAGCTTGTCTAAAGGCCTTCCCTGCCTCTAGATACTGTCCAAGTTTGTAGAGAGCTTTTGCATGCCCAGCATATGCCTGTGCATCGTTGATATTAAAAAGAATGGCGTTGGCAAACTCAGCCCTTGCTTCACGATAGCGGCCTTTGTCATAAAGAGCCTTTCCTTTACCGATGTGCGCTCTCAGCTGGTTAGTATATATGTCAGCCAGGGTGGAATCATATTGAACTGCTCGCTTATATGCATTTCCTGACTCTTTGTACAGACCAAGTTCATACATGGCCTTTCCAAGCTGAAGGTAGGCATTCGCATCGTCTGGATTAAATAGTATTGCCTGTTCATAGGCAACAATAGCTTCCCCGTAGAATAAGTCATGTTTTACACGATCATAAAGGATATCTGCTTTGTCGACGAGGGCCTTTGTCAAATCATGATACACCTGGGTAATATTGGGATCGAACTGCATGGCATGCCTGTACGCCTTGCCTGATTCTTCAAATTGTCTCAGCTGGTAGAGAACATTTCCCAGGTCGATATACACCCTGGTGTTTCGTGGATCAAGGCGAATCGCCTGCTGGTAAGCCTTGACAACCTCTGCATTACGGCCAAGACCAGCGAGAGCCAGTCCCTTCCCATGGAATGCCCTTGCATAGTTACAGTCAAGCTGTATAGCCTGCTCACAGGCTTCAATAGCCAACTGGTATTGTTTGACTTTGTAATATGCAATGCCTTCGCTTAAATACTGTTCTTTGGATTTCTGCGAGTTTCCAACTTCGTTCACATGCCGTTCAATGTAGTTGCTACCAGTTGCCATATAATTTCCCCCCAGAAATTAAGAGTACAACCAACTTTGTTACGGGCAATATAGCACAAGTGTTCAACATTTGCAAGAGCCCGCTCCAGGTTGACCGCCAGGGCATGTGGGACAACTAAATTAAGAATCGAGTTGCAAAGACAGAGCACATGGAGGAAAATCCTTTCATGAGAGTTGTTTGGTATCAGAAAGGATTTCCTGCTATGTA
>Ga0137378_10004951_pt1 | contig 11504 bp, 6 predicted proteins | sample SagtaG_21_FD_104813 | JGI IMG/M metagenome (GOLD analysis project Ga0137378, IMG submission 104813) | Vadose zone soil microbial communities from Sagehorn Ranch, Mendocino, California, USA - Sage2_L_60_16 metaG | ecosystem: Environmental > Terrestrial > Soil > Vadose zone | place: USA... | reverse complement strand
GTGACGACCGCGATCGTTTTCGTCGTTGCGCTGGTGATCTTGCGCCTGATCGCGAATCATGCGAATTGGAACTTCTTTGGCTGGCCCGCCGTGACGCTTCGACGTTTGACGGATCCGCTGATTGGACCTGTGCGACGTGCGTTGATGGGTTTTCGAGTGGATCCCAAATACGCGCCGCTGGTGGCAATCCTGATAACAATTCTGCTCGGCTGGTTAGTCGTGCGCGTCACCGACAGCGTGCTGGGCACAATAGTCGGCGTGATGTCTGCTGTTCAGCAGCAGTCTGTAGCACGAGTCATCGGCCATCTGCTGTATGGTCTGCTTGGACTCTACATTCTGGTGATCTTCGTGCGCATCGTTTTTTCATGGATTGCGGTGAGTCATTCGAATCGTGTGATGCGATTCCTGGTCAACACCACCGAACCGCTCCTTGGTCCGCTGCGGCGCATGATCCCACCAGTCGGCATGTTTGATATTTCACCTTTCGTTGCATTCATAATCATCTGGCTGTGCCAGACTGCCGTGGCGGGAACGCTGCTGCGCTAGCAGGTCGCAAACCTGCTCTGCTGATGATCGATTGTTCAGAAAAGGATGGGGGGCTAACTTTCAAAGTTCAGGTTCTCCCGCGTGCTTCGCGCAGCAAGATCGTGGGTGAGCACAACGGCGCTTTGCGGATTCGTGTTGCGGCCCCGCCGGTGGATGGCGCAGCTAATGAAGAGCTGATTCGCACGTTGGCTGGCGCGCTCGGTGTGCGACGAAATGCGATAGAGATCACTTCGGGTCAAACAGCTAGAACCAAACAAGTGCGAGTTACGGGCGCCACTTCAGCCGACTTGCAAAACCTGCTTACCAAAACGATAGCCCAGGATTAGTGTGGACACTCGGAATTCGAGTGCGTTCCTACAACGGAGCGGATAAAACTAGACGAGAATGAGGATCATCAGTTTGACCAGGAAGTAGTGTTCTAAGGTTGTGCTGCCCGGGGCATTAGCCCGACCGTCAGGGAGGGCTCAGATTGAAGGCATGAATAGCGGAGCCCTCCGTGACGGTCGGGCCACTGTCCCGGTCCATGCTTCGAATCCTGTCAACACAACCTTAGAACACTCCTCGTTTTTGAGCGACGGCGGGGTCTGGGTAGTGGCCCCGAGCTCAGCAGCTTTTGATTCAATGCGCCAATTCGATTTATCTTCTCGTCAATCTGAGTTAGATTAGGCTGCGACACCTTCGATGGAAACGACAAGGATTTCCCACTACCGCATTCTGGAGAAGCTGGGCGCCGGCGGAATGGGTGAGGTCTATCTTGCCGAAGACACTAAGCTGGGTCGGAAAGTAGCGCTCAAACTCCTGGGCGAGGAGTTCACGACCAACCGAGATCGCGTCAATCGATTTGAACAGGAAGCTTGTGCGGCTTCAGCGCTGAATCATCCGAACATTCTCACGATTCACGAAGTCGGCGTAGATAACGGCCGGCATTTCATTGCCACCGAATATATCGACGGGGTAACCCTGCGCAAAAAGATGGGAAGAACGCCCATCGAGCTGAACGAAATCCTCGACATCTCGATTCAGGTGACCAGCGCGCTCGAAGAAGCGCATGCAGCGGGCATCATCCACCGCGACATCAAGCCCGAGAACATCATGATCAGGCGCAACGGTTACGCGAAAGTGCTCGACTTTGGCCTCGCGAAGCTGACCGAGGAGACCATTGATCGCACCCCGAGTAATGCCGAGGCTTCTACCAGAGTGTTGGTGCAAACCGACGCCGGCGTGGTGATGGGAACATCCCACTACATGTCGCCGGAACAAACCCGCACGCACAAGGTTGATGGTCGCAGTGATATCTGGAGCCTGGGCGTTGTCATGTATGAGATGGTCGCAGGCAGAGTTCCCTTCGAAGGTGAAACTCCGACGGACATAATCGTTGCGATCAACCAGAAGGAACCACTGCCACTGGCCCGGTTTGCTCCGCAGGTGCCGGCCGAGCTTGAATGGATTATTCATAAAGCGCTGCGCCGAGACCGAGAAGAGCGTTACCAGACCGCGAAAGAGTTGCTGACCGATCTACGGCGGCTGAAACAGCGGCTGGAGTTCGAGGCGGAGTTGGAACGTTCAGTAGCCCCGGATCGGCTGGGTACGGCAACGACCATCAGTAACGCCGCGCTGGTTTCGACTATCCTCGAGAAAGGTCCGAAGACCTCTCAGATCACGGAAGCGCCGTCGATGTCGAGCGCGGAATACATCGTCAGCGAAATCCGCAGGCACAAGAAAGGCGCAGGAGTGATCGCGGCGGTATTTGTCGTCGCTGTAGTGGCTGCAGTCTTCCTTTACTATTCGCGCAGGACACCGGCGCTGACCGAAAAGGACACGGTTCTCCTGGCCGACTTTGTAAACACGACAGGCGAACCGGTGTTCGATGGTACTTTGAAGCAGGCCTTGACAGTGCAGCTTGGTCAGTCGCCTTTTCTGAACATCTTTCCTGACGAGCGGGTGCGCGAAGCTTTGCGGTTCATGGGGCGCTCATCCGATGAGCGCGTAACGAAAGACGTCGCGCGGGAGATCTGCGAACGTCAGGGCCTGAAGGCGATGCTCGTTGGATCGATCTCGAGTCTGGGTAGTCATTACGTCATAACCCTGGAAGCGCTGAACGCCCACACCAGCGACGCAATCGCGCGGGAGCAGGTCGAGGCGGAGAGCAAGGAAAAAGTACTGTCAGCGCTGGGGCAGGCGGCATCGCAGTTTCGCGAGAAGCTCGGGGAATCGCTGGGCTCGATCAAGAAATATGACGTGCCAGTCGAACAAGCTACAACCTCGTCATTGGAAGCGCTCAAGGCTTTCACGACGGGAACGGAGCAGCTTCACAGCGGCCATCCCGACCAGGCCGTCTCGTTTTACAAGCGCGCGATTGAGCTCGATCCAAACTTCGCGATGGCCTATGCAAGGCTGGCCGTTTATTACGGCAACACCACGCAACTTGAGTTGGCCCAGCAGAACGCGCAAAAGGCGTACGACCTGCGAGACCGCATCAGTGAACGCGAGCGGTTCTATGTGTCTGAGAAATACCATAACTACATCACCGGTGATATAGACAAAGCGATTGAGACTCTGCAAGCGTGGGAACGAACCTATCCCAATGATTTTATCCCCCACAATAATCTAGCTGTTAATTACGTTAACATTGGCCGGTATGAAGAGGCCCTCAAGGAAGCTCAGGAGTCCGCACGGCTTAATCCGAAGAACATAACCAGCATGGCGAACGTAATCGACGGCTTTATCCACTTAAACCGCCTCGACGAAGCCAGGCAGCTTTTCGAACAACTCAAACAACAGAATCCGGACGCAGTCGAGACGCACTTTTACACTTGTAACCTGGCTTTCCTTAACGGCGATCAGCGTGTGCTCGACAACGAGGCGCAGTGGTTCAGGGGCAAGCCTTATGAACCCGATTTTCTTGGCGCACAGAGTGGAGCGGCGGCGTTCGCCGGTCAGTTGCGAAAATCTGCCGACTTCACAAAGCGCGGCGCAGAGCTGCTCAACAACCAGGACCGCAAAGAGAATGCCTCTCAGTACTTGATCGGTTTGGCGACAACCGCGGCCACGTTTGGCAATTGCCAGCAGGCAAAGCAGAGCGTCGCTGAAGGTCTGGCACTCTCTCGGGGCCGGATCAGTATCAGTGGCGCGACGTTGTCTCTCGCTGCCTGTAACGAAGGGGCTCAGACCCAAACGCTCATTGATGAAGCCTCGAAGCGATTTCCCAAAGATACAGCGACGATGGCGATCGTGCTGCCTGTTTCGCGCGCGCAGCTCGAGATGAATCGTGGAAACTATCCGCAGGCGCTCCAGTTGCTCGAGCCGGCGCGCCGTTATGAGCTGGGCGGCATTGCGGGCTTCTTCATTAATTATGTTCGCGGAACGATCTATCTGAAACAGAAAATGGGGCAGGAAGCGGCGACTGAGTTTCAAAAGATCCTGGACCATCGCGGCGTTGATATCTATTCGTCGCTGTATCCGCTGGCTCACCTCGGACTCGCACGCGCTGCCGCATTTACTGGCGACGCCGCGAAGAGCCGCAAAGCGTATCAGGATTTCTTTGCGCTCTGGAAAGATGCTGACGCCGATCTGCCAATCTTGATCGAAGCAAAGAAAGAATACGAGCAGGTGAAGTAGTTTTGGAGAACCCGACTAATCAGCGCTGCAAAGCGACTATCAACGGCCACCAGCACAACTGAAACGCTGCGCGCCAGAACTAACTCTGTAGACAAGTCGCCAGCGCTCCTCTCCTTAATCAGTCCTGGATGCCCGCTTAGAATGATGGCAGAATCGATAGGGCGGTGATAATCTTCGCCCTCATCAGGCGAATTCGCCGTGGCGATTTCACCTAACAAACGTCTTGGTCGTTATGAGATCCGCTCACAGCTTGGCGCCGGCGGCATGGGCGAAGTTTATCTTGCCGAAGACACCCTACTGCGTCGCAAGGTGGCCCTTAAGCTGCTTCCCGAAGACGTGGCCAAAGATCGCGACCGACTCGCTCGCTTTGAGCAGGAGGCCTTCGCTGCCTCAGCGCTCAATCATCCGAACATTCTAACTGTTTTCGAAATCGGCGAAGCAGACTCGCAGCGCTTCATCGCCGCCGAATACGTCGATGGCGAAACGTTACGACGGCGGACGGCGCGCTCGCGCGCGAGTGTTCGGGAAGCGCTCGATGTAGCAATTCAGGTTGCCTCAGCGCTCGCAGCAGCACACAAGACAGGCGTGATCCATCGCGACATTAAACCCGAGAACATCATGGTCCGCCACGATGATTCGATCGTGAAGGTTCTCGACTTCGGACTGGCCAAGGCTACAGAGAGATCTTTGACGCAGCCAGCGCCCGATTCCGAAGCCACCACGAGGGCCATGGTCAACACGAGCCCAGGTGTGGTGATGGGCACCGCGAGTTATATGTCTCCCGAACAGGCGCGCGGCTTGGCGGTCGACGAACGGACGGACATTTGGAGTTTGGGTGTCGTGCTATACGAAATGGTAGCGGGCCGGCTGCCTTTCGAGGGCCAGACGACGAGCGATGTCATCTCAATGATTCTGCATAAAGAACCACCCGCGCTCACACGTTTGTCAGACTTAGCTACGGAAAGACTCGACGAGATTGTCACGAAGGCGCTGGCCAAAGATCGAGAGGAGCGATACCAGGTTGCCAAAGACTTGCTGATCGATCTAAAGCGGCTTAAGCAGCATCTGGATTTCGAGAGCGAAGTAGAGCGCACTTTCGCGCCGGAATTGAGAACCACTGCAGAGGCTGCGCGACCCTCCGACGACGTGGCCCGGCAATCGGCAGCGCAGACTGCGGCTGTATCGGGCGCCGTGCCAACCAGAGCGTCAAGCGCGGAGTACATCGTCAATGAAATCAGACGCCGCAAGTTAGGCGTGGGCCTGATCACATTGGCAGTTGTTTTGATCGCTGCGGCAGTGGGCTATTTTGGTTACTTCCGCATGCGGGCGGCGCTAACGGACAAAGACACGATTCTGCTCGCGGATTTCGTTAACACCTCGGGCGATCCGGTCTTTGACGGAACACTCAAACAGGCGCTCGCGGTGCAGCTTGGGCAGTCGCCATTTTTGGACATCTTCTCCGATGACCGAGTGAGCGACGCCTTAAAGCTAATGGGGCGCGCCCAGAACGAGCGCGTGACCAGGGAGATCGGGCGCGAGATCTGTCAGCGGCAGGGTCTGAAAGCGCTGCTCGTGGGATCAATTGCAAGTCTGGGCAGTGACTTCGTCATTACGCTGGAAGTCATCAATACACAGACTGGCGACGTGATTGCGCGCGAGCAGATAGAAGCCCAAGGTAAGGAGCAAGTGCTGCGCTCGCTGGGCGAGGCGTCAACGAAGCTGCGGGAGAAGCTGGGTGAGTCGCTCGCTTCGATTCAGAAGTTCGACGCCCCGCTTGAGCAGGTCACGACTTCCTCGCTGGAAGCTCTTAAAGCTTTTTCACTGGCTAAGGAGAAGGCGACTTTTGAAAATAATCAAAATGAAGCCATCCCTCTATACAAACGTGCCGTTGAACTTGATCCTAACTTCGCGGTCGCCTATGCCGAGCTATCCGTCTCTTATCGCCTTAGCGGGCAGCCCGAATTGGCCACAGAGCCGGCAAGGAAAGCGTTCGAACTGCGGGAGCGGGCAGGCGAGCGGGAGAGGCTCCTTATCTCCCTGAGCTACTACACAGATGTAACCAAAGAGCTGGACAAGCAGCTTGAGGTGGCCGAATTAAGGACACGTACATACCCGCGCGATTATGAGGCGGCCAACAATCTCGGCGTTCGTTACCGCAACCTGGGGCTGATCGAGAAGTCAATCGAAGAGTTTAGGGAATCGATTCGTCGCAACCCCAAATTCCCCTCCTCTTACATGAACATGGCCCGAGGATTCGTGTTGCTCAACCGATTGGATGAAGCCCGTTCAACATGTGGGCAGGTATTGGAAATGAACCGCGACTTTGCAGCTTGTCACGACATACTTTTCCAGATTGCGTTCATTCAGGGAGACACATCGGCAATGAAGCAGCATCTCGACTGGTACGCTGGCAGGCCAAATGAATACGGGTCTCTGGATTTACAAGGCGACGTGGCGGCCTTCGCAGGGCAGTTACGTAAGGCGCTGGATTTCGAGGGCCGAGCTTCCGAAATGGCTGAGGCCCGAAACTTAAAGGAACGGGCGGCACAATATGCGTCGCTGCGGGCACTGCTCAGCGCCGTAGTTGGTGACTGCCGCAAGGCTCGCGAAGATGCTACGACGGCGCTCTCTATTGGTCGCACTAGAAATGCTCTGGAGAACGGGGGGCTAGCCTTTGCCCTCTGCGGAGAAACAGGCCAGGTGCAAGCTCTCGCCGCCGAGCGCGCCAGGCTTGACCCGTCAGACACACTGCTTAACGCAGTGACGCTGCCGTTAATACGCGCTGAGCTGGAACTCCAACACGGTAGTCCGAGCGAGGCTGTTCGTCTGCTACAGTCTGCCACCCAATTCGAGCGGATGGACTTAACCTCAAACGCCCCCTCAAGCTCAGTGCCTCGCGGGCCGTGGCCCGCTTATGTCCGTGGCCAAGCTTATTTGCGCCAGCAGGCCGGGGCAGAAGCGATGGTTGAGTTCCAGAGGATTTTGGATCGCAGAGTTCCCGTTTCCGTCTTGTACCCGCTCGCGCACCTCGGGCTCGCACGCGCGGCGGTGTTGCAGGGCGACGCTGCCAAAGCACGCAAGGCTTATCAGGATTTCTTTGTGCTGTGGAAAGAAGCCGATGCGGACATTCCGATCCTGATCGAAGCGAAGAAGGAATACGAGAAGCTGAAGTGATTTGGATTGCGGCTGTCACCGCTTGGTAGTCCGTCGACCTGGCTCGGAACAGGGACAGTAGAGCATTGACCGTTCCCACCAGGTCATGCGATCGCGGCGACGATGAAAGCGGCGACGGATCGCCCCACCCAACAAGCTATGATATAGTCTCGCGCTAGCCAAGCAAGAAGATTCTCCTCAAGGGATTACGACTCCGATGTCCGGACATTCGAAGTGGCATAGTATCAAGCACAAGAAGGGCGCGCTCGATGCCAAGCGCGGCAAACTGTTCACGAAATTCATCAAGGAGATAACTGTCGCGGCCCGCTCAGGCGGCGGCGACGTGGATGGGAATGCGCGTTTGCGCAAAGCGGTAGCTGACGCCAAAGCCGGCAACATGCCCAACGATACAATCGAGCGCGCGATTCGTCGCGGCACCGGCGAAGAAGAGGGCGTGCATTACGAAGAGATCACATATGAAGGCTATGGTCCGCGTGGCGTCGCGTTGCTGATCGAGGCAGTGACGGACAATCGCAATCGAACGGTGGCCGAGATTCGACATCTATTGTCGAAGAATGGTGGGAACCTTGGCGAAACGGGATCGGTGGGTTGGATATTCGCCAAAAAGGGATACATAGTCGTCGACAAAGCAGCCAAGTCCGAAGATGAATTGTTTGAGCTGGCTATTGATGCAGGCGCCGACGATCTCCGCGACGACGAACAGAATTTCGAGATCATCACTTCACCTGAGAACTTCGATACAGTCCTTTCCGCCGTCAAGGCCACGAGCATTGAACCGCAGGTCGCCGAAGTCACGATGGTGCCGCAGAATTACATCAAGCTCGAAGGCCAGGACGCACGCCAGATGCTCAAACTGATTGAAGCCCTTGAGGACCACGACGACGTCCAGAAAGTTTCCGCGAACTTCGACATCAGCGAAGCCGATATGGCCGCGGCCGAGTGAGTCAGGCAATTGAAAAGCGCCGGGCGATAGAGCGACGAGTTAGCCGTGGAGCAATATCGCCAATCACGCTCCATGTCCCTCAAGCACCGACCGACAAATCCAAACATAGCTGAGCCGGCTACTGCGCGAGGCGGGATCCGTTTCGACCGAAACGAACTCGCCGGCGCTTTCGGGGATATCGGTACCGACCTGCCGCTCATCGTCGGCGTGATCCTGGCGGCGCATCTCGACAGCGCGAGCGCGCTCATTCTGTTTGGCGCGATGCAGATTCTGACTGCGCTGCGTTACCGAATGCCGATGCCCGTGCAGCCACTCAAGGCGGTGGCCGCCCTGGTGATCGCGCAAAAGATCAGCGGCAACGTTCTGTTCGGCGGCGGGTTGGCGATCGGGATTTTGATGTTGTTCCTGACTATCACTGGTCTGATCGATTTGCTTGCGCGTGTGGTGCCGAAGGCCGTTGTTCGCGGAATCCAGTTTGGTCTCGGGCTCCAACTCGCTACTCTGGCGCTCAAAGAATACGTGGGCGCGGAGGGTGGCAGAGGCTACGTGCTGGCCGCGATTGCGTTTGTGCTTACGATCATTTTGATTGGTAACCGGCGCTACCCCGCCGCATTGTTCGTCATTGCCCTGGGTCTTGCGTACGCGATTGTCTTCAAGTTGAATGGACCGGCGCTGCTGGAGGGCATCGGCTTTCGCCTGCCGCATGTTTATCGACCAACAACCCAGGATGTGTGGCTGGGATTCGTTCTGCTGGCGTTGCCACAGATACCGCTGTCGCTCGGCAACTCTGTTCTTGCTACTCGGCAGATCACAGAAGATCTCTTTCCTGAGCGTCCGGTGACCGTGCGCGGGATTGGCTTTACGTATTCGCTGATGAATTTGATTAATCCCTTCTTCGGCGGCATCCCAACTTGCCATGGATCGGGCGGAATGATGGGTCATTACGCTTTCGGCGGGCGCACGGGAGGTTCGGTGATTCTGTACGGCATGCTCTATCTGATACTCGGTCTGTTCTTCAGCGGCAGCTTTGCTCATGTCGTTCAGGTGTTTCCTCTACCGATCCTGGGCGTGCTACTGCTAATCGAGGGATTGAGAATCATGTTGCTCATCCGCGATACGGTTGACGTGAAAGCCGAGTTCTCGATCGCGGTCTTGGTCGGATTGATCGCGGCGGGATTGCCGTACGGCTACCTGGTTGGAATCGTGATTGGGACCATCTTGTTTTATGTAACCAGAAAACGTCCTTTCAGTCACGAACTCTGAGATCAACTCAGAATCGCGTGGCTTTTCTGGCGCGACGGAGTTATTATTCCGCCGCTTACTTCAGCGATAAGCGCAACGGAGAATCTCACGGTTAGTGCCGAGACCTGATGGCTGTTGGAACTTCATGCGTGTCTTAGGAATCGATCCAGGCAGTGAAACGACCGGCTGGGGCGTCCTCGACGGAGATGGCAGGCGTTATGCTCTGGTCGAATTTGGCTCGCTCAAGGCTGCGCGCGGCGAAACGGTTTCGGCGCGCTTGTTGAGAATTTGCAATGGCATTGAGGAAGTAATCGCCCGTCTTTCCCCTGACACTTGCGCGATTGAGGACACCTTTCTCAAGACCAACGTCAAGGTTACTTTGAAACTCGGCCAGGTGCGCGGGGTGGCGCTGCTGGCCGCTGCGCGCGCGTCGCTGGACATTCACGAATACTCGCCGCGGCTGATCAAGCAGACGGTCGTCGGCTATGGCAACGCCGAGAAATATCAAGTGCAGGAAATGGTTCGCGTGCTCCTTTCGCTCGCAACCGTTCCAGAGCCGCACGACGCTGCCGACGCGCTGGCCGTTGCCATCTGTCATTTTCATCACGCAGGTATTAAAGAGCGCATCCTGGCAGCAGATGCCAGGGTAAGACTCACGTCCTCGACTATGCCTCGCCGTCGCGCTTTTCGTTAAGCTTCACGCGCCTCGCGAGCCTGTCGTCTTTTTCAAACTCACCTTGCAAAGGAGGCAAGGCAAAATGAAGAACAACTCATCACGAGTCTTCTCGATCTCGATCGTCGTCGTATTCTGTTTTGCTCTACCGGCGTTTGCGCAGAAGCGTCGCATACCGAGAGGCGGCCGTCTGGCAATCGTCGTCGACGAGCGTTTGTCCGCGCTGCGCCTGGCGCCGAATCTTTCAGCGCGGCTGGTTGAGAGGCTGAGTCGCGGGCGTTTCGTGGCGATCATTGCCACAACACATGATCGCCACGGCGTCACTTTTTATCGCGTCAAGGCGACGCGCAGAAAACGCGGTTGGATCCAGAGCGACGCAGTAGTTTCATCTTCACAAGTTGCAGACGATCAACGATTGGTGCGCTTGATTCGCGACTCGAAAGAGTTTGAACTGGTTGCGCGCGCGCGAATCTTTCTTGACGCCTTCCCGTTATCGCCGATGCGTCCAACGGTGCTTTTGCTTTATGGTGACGCGGCTGAAGGCGTGTCCGAGAAATTGTCGACCGAGGCTGCGCGTCGGCTTGACGAAGAGAAGATAGCAGCAAGCGGCGCGCCGCAGTTTACTTACTTCATGAATTTTAACGGCCTCGATCGGTACAATCGTCAGGGCGTAAAGTTTGCTTTCGATCGGTCCGCAAAAAGATTTCATTATGACGGCGCCGCCTGGCGCGAGATAGTTCAGCGGTACCCTAACAGTCCTGAGGCGGCGGAAGCGCGCCAGCGACTGGATGCGCTCTCGGCGTTTCTTAAGAATTGAATTCATCACCCAGCAACCGGCGGCTGGGCGCGCGGAGTTGGGTAGTGAGTCAGTCTGAATCTTTTCTCATTCCCAAGGAGCCAAGTAGAGAAGCGGGAGCGTAGCGACCGGATCGCAGACTCAAGTTGAGTGGCAGCATCCCGTCGCTACGGCTCCGGGTTCCGTATAGGAATTGGGTTGGGTCTTCAGATGTTGAACGTTGTAAATGACCCACCACCTGGTGTTGATTTAGCTTGCTTGAATACTGTGTCTCCCATAAACTGTCGGCCATCAGCAGAAATTTAGACCATCGAAACGAAAGGCGCGCGACACGCTCGCTTGAGAGCGATCCGCCGGTATCCTGATGGCTGAATCGAGGTCGGCAATTGCCCGCGCCGGTTTTGGCGCGACTACACGACGCGATGCGTGGTGGCTTGAGCTAATCCCGGTCGTCATCGTGCTTGGAGCGTTCAGCGTCTATGCGACGTGGCGGACATTTGAAAATGGTTACT
>Ga0137378_10004949_pt1 | contig 11505 bp, 10 predicted proteins | sample SagtaG_21_FD_104813 | JGI IMG/M metagenome (GOLD analysis project Ga0137378, IMG submission 104813) | Vadose zone soil microbial communities from Sagehorn Ranch, Mendocino, California, USA - Sage2_L_60_16 metaG | ecosystem: Environmental > Terrestrial > Soil > Vadose zone | place: USA... | reverse complement strand
GCGGTGCCGTCTTCAACCTGCCCCGGTAGGACGGGTCACTACGAACGCACTCGCGATCCAGCCGGGTTGACTCTTCCGCCCGTCGCTCCCGCTCCGCCGCTAGGTCCGTCCCGGTGCGGGCTGGAGGAGTTCGTCGAAGTCCGATCCAAATGTCCGGGCGCCTGCGCAGCGGACGACTCGACGAGCCGGTTCCGGCCGGTCCTCGTGAAGGACCCCGGGCGACCGGTCCGAGGGACGATGTCGCCGTCTTCTCACTACTGCATCAGGTCGACCTGCTCTTTGTGGTCGATGTTCTGCGATGTGCACGGGTGGACGTTGTTCAGGCAATCCGCCACGAGCTTCGCGAGCACCCGTTGGTGCCAGGTGTTCCAGAAGTCGGCGTGGATCGTGTAGTAGGGGTGGGTGTGGTCGTTCACGGTCCCGGTCGTGCCGGCCAGGTAGAAGTTCTCGGCGTAGCCGCCGCCCGCGATCGTCCCGCACCCGGTCGCGCCAGGGGGGTTCGTGCCGGTGCAGTTGCCCGGTACCTGACCGTTCACGCCGGGGATCTCGTTGGACACGTAGAAGGTGTGGCTCGCGTTGTTCACCGACGCGACGTGGAACGGCCCGCCGATCACGTCGTCCCCCGGGGAGCTCCAGCCGGGCGTGGAGTCGGCGCGTACGATCGCGGTCTGGCCGTTCGCGAGCGTCTGCGGCGTGTAGTCGATGCAGGTCGTCCCGTTCGCCGGCGTGCAGTAGGTCCCGTTGGAGTCGAGCGTGTACGCGGCCGTGGTGATCCAGCCGCTGAACGGCGCGGTCGTGTCCGAGGTGTCGATCGCGAGGGTCTGGATGTTCCACGCGTTGCAGGTGTTCGAGCAAGGGTCCATCGTGCCGCTCCACGCCGCCCCCAGGTGGATCCGGAAGTCGATGCGCGGGACGGGCGTCGTGTAGCCCGCCGGGCAGTGGTGGTTCGCGTCCTGGTACTGGAAGCTCCCGATGTCGGTCCCGGTGCCGTTCCAGCATGACGGGAACCCCACCTTCGCGATGGGGCCGTCCACGATCGTCTGGCTGTTGCCGGCGACCTTCTTGGCGGCATTGAGGTACGGGGTGTAGTCGTAGGGGTGGTCGGTGTCGGGCGTGTCGAGCGCGGTCTCGTGCCCGCAGGACCACACGACGTTCGCGTTCGCCGACGGCGACCCGGCCCCTGAGTTCCCGCCGACGAGCTGCGCGCCGACCGGGAACGCCTGACAGGTCCCGGACCCACCGCAGTTTGCGCTCGTGAAGTAGTACACGTGGGCCCGGATCGGCGGGATCCGGGTGGAGCCGTCGGTCTGGAAGATCGTCGGGGACCAGTACGCGGCGGAGTCGTAGCTGAGGGTCCCCCGGTTCGTGGCGTTCGGCCCGCCGCAGGACATCGACTGGGGCAGGCCCGACCGGGCGGTCACGGTGGGGCCGGGAACGGCACAGGTGCCGGCTGGGTGATACTGAGTCCGAGCGCGGCGTTCGCCCCCGGGACGTCCGTGCGCGAGACGTTGACGGCGACCTGGAACTTCACGGCGGTCGCATTCGGCACCGCCGAGACCGTCCAGACCTTCGCCGGGATGCTGCCCGTCGTCGAGTTCACGTCCGGGTCGAGCACGCCGACCGTCTGCTCCACCCCGCTCACGTAGATCGCGTCACCGACCTTGAACGGGTTCGCGCTGACCCCCGCTGGGAGCGTGATGGTGGCTCGGGCGGTGGCTTGTGAGACGCCCGACTGCAGCTGGAGCGCGCTTACGTCCGCCTCGTAGGCCACCAGTTGGTTCGTCGCGACGCCGGGCCAGGTCTGCGGGTTCCCCCAGAAGTCGTGGGTGTGGCTCGCCGAACCGTCAGGATGCACGATCGGGTCTACGTCCGCCACGTGATTCACCGAGCACTGGACGATGAACGGAGTTCGTCGTCGCGGCGTTGGCGCTCGGCAGCCCGAGCACCAGCAGGACCGCGAGTGCCGCGAACGCTGGCAGGGTCCGTCGCATCGGGGTGACCCTTTTCCTCGGCCGGCTCGATTCGGTGGATCGTTCCTCGGGAGCCTCGCCCCGCGACCTCGGCTAAACGCTCGTAACGAATCGATCCGCGGGGTGTTCCCACCAACCTATGGCCAGGTCGGAACCTTCCTTTCAACCCTTCAGGAGAGTTCGCGGGTGATCTGGTTCGGGATCCCTGCCGATGACGCGACGGTGACGAGACGCGCTCTCCGGTCTTCTCCGACGCGCGAGGCAAGGCCACGCTCGTGGGGACACGACCCCCATGACACAGCTCTTGCAGTACCCAACAACCTGGCAGGTTCTCCAGGTTGTTCTCGGCCGTGGCGTCGGGCCCGATGGTGCAGTGCGTGGTCGCGTTGCAGCTCGCGGCCGGGCAGTAGGTCATCTCTTGATCTTGGCGGTCCTGCCGTTCGCGGAAGTCACCCTGTCCGGCCGGCGTCGATGTTGTCCACGACCTACTTCCGGGTGTAGCGGACGTTGCGTTCCATCGCTTGGCAGCGTCCCGCGCACGTGCGAGAGCGTGGGCTACCGCACCTACCCGCTCAGCTCAGTCGGGCATCCAGATCGACTTGATCGTGCGGCCACTCTCAACAGTGCGCGCCGCCCGACGGGTTCCGAACGCCACGAACAGTGCCGGAACGAGGGCTGGCCAGCGTTCGGCATTGCGAGGGCGGTCGCTGGCTCGGCGCGCTCTTCACCTGACGGTGCCGAGACTCGACGATTGTCTGCCGCACGGCGTCGCGGTGCCGTGGTGTCCGACGATCCTCCCCGCGGCCGCCGACGGCTCGACCGAGCGGCAGACGGGAGGGACGGATGTTGGGTTCTGGTTCAAAGAGCTTTTTCGTCGCATCGCGCACGATCGAACGCCGCGTGGATCCCGATGCGATGCCGTTCGACTAACTGGCGCTCGCGGCCTCGGGGAAGCGGCGTCGGTACTCTCCCATCGCCGCCTCCCCCGCCGCCTCGACCAGCTTGCCGACCACGGGATGGACGAAGATCGCCGCTACCGCCCCGGCGAGTTTCGGCAGATTCCTGGCGAACCACCCCTTCACGTATTCCATCGTGGACAAGTCGGGCGTCCCGGCCAACACCGCCTCCTCGAGCTCCGTGGCCCGGCCGAGCGCGTCGTTCCGGGTGTCGGCGGGCGCCTCGGCCGCCACCGCCGATCTGAGCTCCTCGAAGGCCCGACGGAGGTCGGCCAGCTCCTCCTCGGTGGGTGGAGCCGGCGCCCCTTTGATCTGCATGACCCGGTTGTGCGAACCCACCACCATCTGGCCGGAGACGTCTCCTGTGCTTACCCGGTAGGTGTCGCCCGTTCCTCGATCCTCGCCCATGTCGCCTCCCACCTCGTCCATGCCGAGCCAGGTTCGGCTTGCCGTTGATCGACGTCGCCTTGGTAGTAGAGTGCCGTCGCCGCCATGTCGGCCGACATCGTCAGCGTGCACTGGGCGCCGTCACCCGAGCAGTCCCCACTCCAGCTGTCGAAGTACCACCCTTCGTCGGGCACGGCCGTCAGGGTCACGCTGGTTCCCTCAACGAAGCTGGCGCTGCAGGTCGACGTGCAGGTGATGCCTCCCGGTGCACTGGTTACGGTGCCTGAGCCATCGTTCGTAACGGTCAGGGTGTGTTGGGGGAAGGCCGAGAAGACCGCCGTCGCCGTCTGAGCAACATCGACGACGAGGGAGCACATCGCGCCCTCGGCCTTGGCGCAACTGCCTCCCCATCCGTCGAAGGATGAGTCCGTACCGCTCGCCGCGCTGAGCGTGACCTCGGCGCCTCGGGCGAATCGGACGACGCACCTCCCCGGACAAGCGATCCCCGCAGGTGCGCTCGTGACGCTCCCGGTCCCGCCGCCCCCGACGGTGACGGTGACAGGGAACGTCACCACCGACACAACGCCATTCCCGTCGAGCATCACCGCCTCGCCGACGCCCGAACCGGCGCCTCGTACCGTTACGAACGCCTGAGCGGACCCGGGCGTCGCCGGAGAGAAGCTCACGCCGATGTGGCACGTCGCCCGAGGCCCCAGCCCTGCCGCCCTGCATGTCGTCGTCTGGTCGTTGATGGCGAATGGGCCGATGGCGGGCGAGATGGACACCGCGACCCCGATCGCCTTGGACCCCGGGTTCGTCACCGAAATGATCCCGTCGGTCGAGGTGTTCACCGGGCGATCGCCAAACGTGAGGGCGGCAGGGGTGACGCGAAGGACGGCGCTCCCTGGCGGAGGCGACCGACCGACCCCGGTCAGCGGCACGGGGTAGGCGCTGCCGAGCGCGGCATGGTTGATGGAGAGGCTGGCCGTCCTCGAGCCGATCCGCTGCGGCGCGAACGTCATGTGCAAGCGACAATTGCCATGCGGGACGAGGCGCTTATTCACGCAGGACGTCCATTCGATGCGGAAGTCGCCGCGATCGGCCCCGGTGAGAGTCACGCTCCGAACGGTCGCTGGGGCCGTGCCGTGGTTCCTGACGATGACGGTGTGCGCGGCGCTCGTCGTCGCGACCTCGACGGCGCCGAAGTCGAGCGCCGTGATGTCCGTCACGACGTTCGCGGAGATGCCCGTGCCGTGGATCGTAGGCGCAAGCAACAGCCCCCCGTTGCTGGGAATCTCGAGCGTTGCCGATCGAAGACCCGGCGAGGTGGGGGCGAACACGACCGCGACCGAGCATCCTTCGCCTGGGGACAGGCTCGCCCGGGAGCACCCGTCGTTCTCCAGAACGAAGTCCGAGGGCGACGGACCGGCGATGGATACTGTCTCGACGCTCAGCGTTCCCGGCCCCCGGTTCGTCACCCGCTCCGTCCGCGGCCCGGTTCGCTCTCCCAGTGGCTCGCGGCCGAAGGCGAGCGTGGAGGCGGTGAGCGCGGGCGGTGTCCGCGGCGGCTGTGACGGATGATGCGTCATCAGCTGCTTGCCAACGATCACCGCTGAGGCCACGACGGCGAGGACCGTCCCCGCCAGCGCCGCTGCTCTGAGCGGCGGACGATGTGGTGTCGGGGGGCCCGGCTCTTTGCCGTCGTCTCCCCCGGGCGGGGGCGGCGGCCCACGAAGGAGCTCCAGGTTGTGGCGGGTGACCTCCTCCCCACGCCGGTCACCGATCGCTTGTCGGACCTCGAGCGCTTGGGAGAGCGCGCTCTGGGCCAGCTGGTGCTCCTCGGTGCACAGTGCCCTGGTCCCGATCTGATGCAAGGCCCATCCCTCCGCCTTCCGGTCATGAAGCGATCGCGCAGCATGAAGGCCTCGATCCAGGAACCAGCCCCACGTTCCCCACCGGGATCGAAGGCTGAGCGCCCCGTCCTCCGCCCGGACCAGGCGGAGGATGTCGTCCCATCGTTCCCGCTCCGCCGCCCAGTCCAGCGCCCACCGCAGGAGATCGAGCCTCTCGATAGATGCGTCGAGGTCGTCTCGGTGTCGCTCTGCCCATTCGATCAGATGTCCCGCGAGGAGGTTCCCCCACCGCTCGACGTCGAGCTCGCCAGTTGCCGTCTCCGGTTCGATGGCTGAGCGGTACGGGCTCGCCGAGGTGACCAAGCCCTTCCTTTCCAGGTCGAGAAGAACGGCTTCGGCGTCTTCCTGAGCCGTCACCTCCTGCACGGTCTCGGTCGGCACCGGCGCCCCTTGCGCCGCCGCGACCACCGCCAAGGCGTCGCGCTCCGGCCCGGTGAGTGACTGGACCTCTGATCGCTCGACCGCTTGCGTGGCGAGCCCCCCGAGTGTCTCTGCCACCACCTCCTGGAGGGTGGATCGCCCATCGCGCACGGCCGACGCCGCCTGGAGCAGGTGGAGAGGGTGGCCTTGGAGAATCGCCCACAGCGCCCGCGCGGCCGGGAGCTCCTCCGGAGTGAGGTGCCGATCAAGGGCGCCATCCAGTAGGAGCAGTGCAGCGTCCTCCGGTAGGCCGGCCAGCTTGAGGCTCCGACCCTCGTTCCACAGCCGGCGCTCCTCGGAGACCAGCAAGAAGGCGCAGGTCGCGGCGACATTCACGAGTGCCTCGACGTCTTCCCGATCGAGGGTGATGTCGTCGAGCGCAACCAGCACCCGCTCTTCGGCGAGGAGGCGCTCGAGCTCCGGTCGGGTCGGCTTGAGTCGAGTCCCTCCCACCGAAACCGGGTCATACATCAGCTCGAAAACCACATCGAGGGCGTCCTCGAGCGGGAGCCCGCGAACAGACGCATGCACTGCGCCGCCGGGTTGCGAGCCGGCGAGGCGGTTGACGAGCTCGCGGAAGAGGACCGACTTGCCGATGCCCGCCTCGCCGCACAGCTCGACCGGGATCGCGGATGTCAGCGCGGCGCCCGTCTCCTTGGCCTCTTCGACCCGGTCGATGAGCTGGGGAAAGGACCGAGGAAGCGTCCGCAGAGGACGGGCGAGGCGCGTGGGGGTGGGGCTGTCCCCCTCCACCACCGTAACGAGTGCCCCAGGCTCGGCCAGGACCACCAAGTTGTGGTCGCCGACGACGAGCTGGCCGCTGACCTCCCCTGCGCGTACCTCGACGTCCCGCCTGGTCCCGGAAACGGCCATGGCGTTCCCTCCTACAGCATGAGCTGCTCGTGGCGCTCGGATTCTCGTTGGACCGCCATCACCTCAGCGTTACCGCATCGTCACCGCACCGTTACCGCACCGAATAGGCGGGACGGAATTGCTGCAGCGCCGACCGCTTCGGTCCGTTCCGATAGGGCGCACGCGGCCGCACCGGACGTGCGCGGCGGAAGGTTGCCGTAGCGCAACAGCCGCGTCGAGTCGATGAGGACGACCCAAATGGGGTTCCTCGTCTCCCGTCTCTCCAGAGAGGTGGCCAGTGTCGGCACTTGTTGGACCTGGGGATCCACGCGGTGCTCGGCGAGGACCAAGTCCGAATTAGCGCTGCCTCCGACGAGCTCGTGGTGTACGGGTTCGCCCCGCTCGAAGACATCCTCCGCCTCGTGGACCAGGAAGGCTGCGAGTGCGAGTACCGCCCGCTCGATCATGGCTGGCACCCGGCAGCCGCAGTTCGGTCCAGGTTCGGACCCCGGGACCCGGGCATGTTGGCCGAAGACCCCATCTGGCGCGTCGAATGCGACGGGGGTGTCGGGTCGCCGATCCGTGACGCGGGCAGCCCTGCCGTCAGGTCACCGGCTTCGTCCCTGGATCGAGCTCGACGCCTTGCTGCTCGCTCGGACAGTGACGCCGCGATGACGAATCGGTGACGCGGCAGGCCCATCCTCGTCTCCGCATGCGGTCGGTCTCGGTGAGGGAACGAGGAGGGAGTGGCGAACGATGGCCGAAGAGACCTACAAGGGGCGGCGCATCGAGGTCAGCGGAAAGGGGAGCAAGGCCGGGCTGAAGATCGATGGGAAGGCCGTCAGGGTGGAGCATCACGAGGACGGCTCCCATTCCTCGGCCGAGAACCGCTACATGGCCTTCCGCACGGTCCACGACCTCGCAAGAGCGCTGATCAACCAGGGCTTCGGGACCTGACGCGGCGATCGGCCCGGTGTCACACATCGGGATGTCGGGCTCCAGCGACCAGCCGAAAGGGGAGGCACCATGCGCTGCCGCAAGAACCAGGCCACGCTCACCGCCACCGAGAAGGCCAAGTTCGTCGCTGCGCTCCTCGCGATGAAGGCCAGCGGGAAGTACGACCAATACGTCGCGATCCACGAGGCGGCGATGAACTCGCCGATGATGTACGCGCACCGCGGGCCGGCCTTCCCCGCCTGGCACCGGGAGCTCCTTCGGCGGTTCGAGCTTGATCTCCAGGCCATCGACGCCACGGTGACCTTGCCCTACTGGAACTGGTCCGTCGACAACTCGCCCATGTCCTCGATCTGGAACGCAGACCTCATGGGAGGGAACGGGCGGGCCGGCGACAGCCGGGTGATGACCGGCGCGTTCGCCTTCGACGGCGGAAACTGGACGCTCGTTCACGGCTCGACCCAGGATCTGAGGCGGCAGTTCGGCGTCGGCGTCGCGACCCTTCCCACGCCGGCAGACGTCACCGCGACCCTGAACGCACTGCCGTACGACGTGGCGCCGTGGAGCCAGTTCTCCTCATCAGGGTTCCGCAACACGCTGGAGGGATGGATCAACGGACCCCAGATGCACAACCGGGTCCACGTGTGGGTGGGCGGCTCGATGCTCCCTGGTACGTCGCCGAACGACCCCGTGTTCTTCCTGAACCACTGTTTCGTGGACAAGCTCTGGGCCGACTGGCAGCGGATGCATCCGGCCGAGACCTACCAGCCCGCCGCCGGGGCGATGGCCGGTCAGAACCTGGGCGACTCCATGGAGCCGTGGGCGAGTCTGGGTCAGATCGTGACTCCGGCGAGTGTCCTCGACCATCAGGCTCTCGGCTATGCGTACGACAACGAGGCGATCTGCACGATCATCAAGATCCCGAAGCTCGAGAAGCACGAGAAGTTCGAGATCAAGGAGTTCAAGGTCGAGAAGATCGAGATCAAGGAGCGGAAGCTCGAGAAGATCGAGATCAAGGAACTCAAGCAAGAGAAGCTCGAGAAGGAGCACAAGCCGGAGCTGAAGGAAGTCGCCGCGCTCGAGAAGAACCAGGCGGTCGAGGGCAAGCTCGCCGCCATGGAGGGCCCGGTCTCGGAGCTTCCGGAACCGGATCCCCTCAGCGGGGCCATGGAGCGGCTGCACGGAGCGGTGGCGGAGCTCACCCACTTCATCTCGCCCGCCCTCCGGCCGGACCTGGCGGCAGGAGCGCTGGCGAGGGAGGAGGACCTCAAGGGCGGAGCCGCCACCGACGGCGGAGCGGGAGGAATGGGGCCCATGTGACGTGGCTGGTGCTGTGCGAGCCCTACGACGCGGCGGCGATGTGGGCGTATCGGGGCTTGGCCAGCAGGGGGCTCGAGCCCCTCGAGCTCGTCGACGGCGGCACCGCGGCGGCGCTGGCCGGCCGGTGCCATGAAGTGGACGGGTACGGGAACACCCGGGCTGACCTCGTCCTGCCCGATGGACGGACGATCCGCGGCGACGACGTGATCGGAGTCCTCAACCGGGTCGTGTCGGCGGTGCCCTCCCACGTCGTTCGGGCCACCCGGTCGGACCGGGAGTATGCGGCGCAAGAGTTCACCGCGTTATTCCTCAGCTGGCTGCGGGCACTTCCGTGCGTGGTCCTGAACCCCGCAACCCCACTCGGACTTTCGGGTCAGTGGCGGTATCCGGCCGAATGGGCGGTCCTCGCGGCGCGCGCCGGCTTCGCCACCCCTCCCTACCGGCGCAGTTCCACGGAGGCAGTCGAGGAGTCGCGGAGAACCGTGGGCGGGGACGCGCCCGCCGAGCGGACGGTCTTCGCCGTCGCCGATGAAGTCGTGGGTGCGCCCGACGAGGGCTCGGCGGGCCGATGTCGTGAGCTCGCCCGCCTCGCCGAGACGCCGTTGCTGGGGATCAGCATGTCGCGCCGTGCCGAGGGCTGGACGTTCCTCGCTGCAACCCCTCACCCGGACCTATCGGCCGGTGGGGACCCGCTGCTGGACGCGTTGGCGAGGGCGCTCCATGTGCACCGATGACCACACGTCGATCCTGCTCTGCGGGATCCCCTCGGAGCCCCCGCTCGCGCTCGTGCGCGAGCGGCTCGCCGACCTAGGGGTGCGCTACGTGGTCATGGCGCAGCGACAGGTCGCCGACGCCGACGTCGAGTTGGAGGTGCGCGCCGGACGTCCCACGGGCACCCTCTCGATCGATGGTTGCGCCCATCCGCTGGAGTCCTTCGACGGCGTGTATCTCCGACTGATGGACGACGCTCACCTCCCCGAACTCCGCGGCGAGCCGGTCGATGGGCTGGCCAGGGTCCACAGCCGGGCGGTTCACGAACTGCTGATGCAATGGGCGGAGATCACGACGGCCAGGGTGCTGAATCGACCGAGCGCCATGGCCTCGAACGGCTCGAAGCCTTTCCAGGCGCAGCTGATCGCCGCCCAGGGCTTCCGCGTGCCCGAGACCCTCATCACAAGCGAGCCGGACCTCGCTCGAGCGTTCATCGAGCGCCACCGCGACATCGTGTACAAGTCGATCAGCGGCGTTCGTTCGATCGTACGGCGGTTCGAGTCGTTGGACCGCCGCCGGCTCGACCACATCGCGTGGTGCCCCGTGCAGTTCCAGGAGATGGTCACCGGGGTGGATGTGCGGGTGCACACGGTGGGCCGAGAGGTGTTCGCCACGGCCATCCGGTCGGACGCCGCGGACTACCGTTACGCTCACCAGTCGACGGGATCGGACGTGGCGATCTCTCCGGTGGAGCTGTCCGACGAGCTGGCCGAGCGATGCGTGGCGCTCTCGAGTGCCCTCGGGCTCGGGCTCGCCGGCATCGATCTTCGGGTCAGCCCGACCGGTGAAGCGTACTGCTTCGAGGTGAACCCCTGTCCGTCGTTCAGCTATTACGAAGCGAACACCGGCCAGCCCATCGCGGCTGCCATCGCCCGCTACCTCGCCGGTTCATGAGCGGCTGGCATGAGGCGGGCGTCGAGCGAGAGCCGTGGACGCGGCGGCCGACGGGGCCCGCTCGCACGCGGGGCTCGCTGGCCCCTGGATCCTCCGGTACCCGGAGCCGGATCATCCGTCTTGGTGACCGTGAGGGCGGGCCCTGAGGCGTCGGCTCCCACGGGGCGCCCGGTCGTGACTCCCTCGAGGTGTGTTCTAGCGACGAGAGCTGGCCGGGCCCCGTGCGAGACACAACGAGCAGGGTCCCCGACACCCATTACATGCGCGTCGAAGGAGCTCGCGGTGCACAAGGCTCGCTCCCGGCGGCGACGTCGACGGCGCAGGTGATCCGCGCTCTGAGAGTGATCATGCGTTCTCGCCCGCCCCGACCAGACTTTCGCACCACCAGCACCCGGACCGGTTGGGGGTAGCGGACGTGCCCGAATCATGCGTGCGAGCGTCACGCCTCGGCGGCTCTCGTCGCCGAGGCCACGAGCCGCTCAAGGTCGAACGACGGCTCCAGGTGGAGCTCATCCCCGAGGAGTCGCCGGTAGCGTGCCAGCTGGCGGACCGCTTCCGACACGTTCCCCACGCCCAGATGGGCAATGATCAGCATCCGCTGCGCGCTCTCCCGGAGCGGCTCTCCGTCGACATCGGCCAATGCGACCTGCACGGCCTGAGCCCATCGCCGGGCCTCGATCAGCCGCTCGCAGAGCGCGTCGAGCGCATGGAGCCGGATCTGCCGAAGCCGCTCCCGCTCCACGATCACCCAGTCATCGAACCAGCCCGGCAAGAGTTCCCGCCATGAAGAGACCGCGGCGACCAACGCATCGAGATCTCGTTCCGCCGGGCTTCGTCGGCGCTCGAGGAGCCCGCCCGCCACGTCGACCATCTCGCTAACATCGAGCCTCACGCTCCTTGCCAGCCCGATCCCGGCGCCGGACGACCCGATGAGCGGCAGACCCGATCGCCGGATCCGCCACAGGGCGGTGCGGAGGCTCGCGCTCGCGTGATGCTCGGAGGACTCCGGCCACAAGGACGCGGCGAGGTACGTCCGACTGATAGCCCGGTTCTCGACGGCGAGGAACG